>Ga0207704_10000042_pt1 | contig 89683 bp, 79 predicted proteins | sample KBSMisM12_FD_184308 | JGI IMG/M metagenome (GOLD analysis project Ga0207704, IMG submission 184308) | Miscanthus rhizosphere microbial communities from Kellogg Biological Station, Michigan, USA - KBS Miscanthus M1-2 (SPAdes) (version 2) | ecosystem: Host-associated > Plants > Roots >...
GACGCTCTTCCGATCTCTAGCTCAACTTAACTCGCCTTCTGTGGCAGTGGTTGACGCAGCAGCTATAACTGCATATGTTGCGGCGCATCCATTGGTACCAGCTACTGCTTTACAGCAAATTAACATGGAATATTTTGTTGAAACATCAACCATGTTTAATTTTAACGAAACCTGGGCTAACTGGAGAAGATCAGGATTCCCTGCAATAACACCGGTTACTTATCAGGGACAATTTGCCGTTAGCACGATTCCCAGAAGAATGCCGTATCCTGTTACTTTACCATCTACAAATGGAGCCAATCTTGCAGCTGCTATTGGTCGCTTATCCGGCGGCGATACATTTACCGCAAGAGTATGGTGGGATAAATAATTTCCCCTACTTCATAATGCAGGGAGACAATTATTGTCTCCCTGCTTGTTTTATTACAATTATAAATCACTATTTTGTATTGTAGTGATCCTGAATATCCCTATTTTGATTTAGAATGCGCAGGGCTAAAATATTATCCATTAAAACAAACATTAAAGTACTTTCCTCTGCTTTAATCTTTACTTGCCTTTGGGCAGTTTCCGCTTTTTCGCAACAGCCTTTATTTAAGCTTTTATCTACGAAAGAAACCAACATTAAGTTTAGCAATGATATTAATGAGACAGAATCATTGAATGTGCTGTCTTATGAATATTTCTACAATGGTGGTGGAGTAGCTGTTGGTGATATCAATAACGATGGTTTGCCGGATATCTTTTTTACCAGCAACATGGGTTCAAATAGATTGTACCTGAACCAGGGCCACATGAAATTTAAGGATATCACGAAGGAAGCGAGCCCCGGTATGGAGGGACGTTCTGGCGCCTGGAAAACGGGTGTTACCATGGCGGATGTGAACGGCGATGGATTGCTGGATATCTATGTGTGCTATTCGGGTAAAACAGACAACGATACCCGTAGAAATCAATTATTTATCAACCAGGGGAACAACAAATTTAAAGAAGAGGCTAAAGAATACGGGTTGGATGACCCGGGATACAGCACACAAGCTGTGTTTTTTGATTATGACAATGACGGTGATCTGGATATGTTCCTGCTGAACCACAATGTAAAAAAGATTGACAATATGGAACTAGCCAGGTACCGGGATCAAACCGATGAACTGGCAAGTAATAAATTATTCAGAAACGACGGTGGACATTTTACTGATGTTTCTAAAAAAGCAGGCATCGTTCAAAATCCCCTGACTTTTGGTTTAGGCGTGGCTATTGCTGATTTGAATAAAGACGGCTGGCCCGATATTTATGTTACCAACGATTATAGTGAACCGGATTATTTATACATAAATAATCATGATGGCACATTTACCGAAAAATCCAAACAAATGTTCAGGCACCTTTCTCATTTTTCGATGGGAGTAGATATCGCCGATTTCAATAACGACGGTTTACCGGATGTAATGACTTTGGACATGCTTCCGGAAGATAATCACCGTCAGAAATTGCTTCAATTGGAAGAAAACTACGAATCCTTTGCATTGATGCAATCGCAGGGATTGTATAAACAATATATGCGCAATATGCTGCAATTAAACAACGGCGACGGTACCTTTAGTGAGATAGGGCAGCTGGCCGGCGTTTCCAACACAGACTGGAGCTGGTGCCCGCTGATTGCAGATTTTGACAACGATGGATATAAAGACATTTTTATAAGTAACGGTTATTTAAGGGACTATACCAACAAAGACTTTTTGCGTTACTGGGGCGATTATAAAATAAAAAAGGCTATGGCTGCCGAGCCTTTTTTGTTGATGGATCTGATAAAGGCAATGCCATCAACTAAGGTCCCTAACTATATTTTTCGAAACAACCACGACTTGACTTTTGCAAATAAACAAAAGGAGTGGGGCTTAGATGAAGCAACCATATCAAGCGGTGCAGTTTATGTTGATCTGGATAATGACGGCGACCTTGACCTGGTTGTTAATAATATTAATCAGCCTGCGTCTATTTATCAGAATATGAGCCGCGAGAATAATAACACCAATTATCTCGCTATCAAATTAAAAGGAACGGCTAAAAATACGAATGCTATTGGCGCAAAGGTATATTTATATACTTTCGGCAATATGCAATACCAGGAAGTAAACCCGAACAAGGGCTATCTATCTTGCGTTTCAACTACATTGAATTTTGGTTTGGGCGATAATAAAGACGTAGACTCTATACGTGTTATCTGGCCCGATCAAACTACAAAATCAATAGCCTCAATTAAGGCAAATCAATTATTGAACATTGATTATCCCGGAGCTTCAAAACCATACGTTGCAACTGTTCTATCGGTAAAGCCGGTATTTAAGCACACTGATCCGGTCATCGATTTTAAACCTGAAGAAATAACGCTTAACGATTTTAAACGTCAGTTGCTGATGCTGTTTATGTACTCTAAAGCAGCACCTGTTATAGCCAGGGCCGATGTAAATCATGATGGTTTAGAAGACTTGTTTATCAGCGGTAATCAGGATAGTCCAGGTAAGATATATTTACAGCAGCCGGGTGGAAAATATATTATTATGAAACTTTTTAGAGAAAGTAATGACAATATTGGCACTACCTCGGCAGCAGTCTTTTTTGATGTAAATGGCGATGGCCAGCCTGATTTGTATATTGCTAAAGGCGGATATTCTTTATATGAACCAAACACGCCTGACCTGCAGGATGAACTGTATTTAAATAATGGACAGGGCAACTTTGTGCTTTCGCCCAATGCATTACCAACGCTCAATGCAAATAGTAAATCAGTTGTACGCCCATGCGATTTTGATGGTGACGGCGATATAGATCTTTTTGTAGGGGGGAGGGTGATACCTGGCCAATACCCTGTAACGCCAGAAAGTTATTTGTTGGTAAATGATGGGAAAGCGAAATTTACCAAGGCCAACATACCGTTCAGCAAAATAGGCATGGTGACCGATGCCCAGTGGATCGATCTGAATAAAGACGGGCGCAAAGATCTGGTAATATGCGGCGAATTTATGCCGATAACCGTATTGATCAATACGCCTGAAGGGTTTAAAGACAAGACATCTGATTATTTCGATTCACCGCAAAACGGCTTTTGGTCTTCAATGGCATTTGCAGATGTAAATGGTGATGGAGAACCAGACCTTATTGTCGGCAACTTAGGCCTGAATTCGCAATTACACGCATCCGCAAAAGAACCGGCCGAAATGTATGCTGCCGATTTCGATAACAATGGCTCAATTGATCCATTCTTTAACTTTTATGTGCAGGGTAAAAGCTATCCGTTTATAAGCCGTGATGAATTAAACGAGCAGATATACCCGATGCGCAGGAAGTTCAGCTCATACGCTGCTTATGCAGATGCAACAATGGCTGAAATTTTTAGCCCGGCAGACTTAACAAAAGCTCAAAAGTTAACGGTCAATGAAACAAAAACCACGCTTTACATCAATCAGCATGGAAAATTTAAAGCTGCTGCTTTGCCATTGCAGGCGCAATTTTCAATGGTGAGCCAGACACTGACAGGCGATTTTGATCACGATGGCTTTACAGATATATTGTTATTAGGCAATCACTCCGACAATCGCCTTAAGCTGGGTAGTTTTGATGCCAACTATGGCTGCCTGTTAAAAGGTGATGGAAAAGGCGGATTTAAATATGTCGATCAAACAATTTCCGGCCTTTCTGTTATTGGTGACGTGAAGTCCGCTGTCGAAACAAAAATTAATAATGTTCCCTACTTGATTATCGGTTTAAGCGATGGCCCGTTACAGTTTTACAAAGAATGAAAAGCTATTTTAGATATTTACTAATCCTTGGTTGTTCATTGATTATCACGCCTTGTTTGGCGCAAACAAGTAAGGAGGTTTACCCGGATTACTTGCAACCCGATCATGCTGTTAATGCCATCACCATGGTAATGGTGCACGATGTAGTTAGCCCGCCGGTGGCTGCACGGTATTATGCTTATTGTACGCTGGGCGCTTATAATGTCGTATCAGCAAATAACAAAAACATACCGCCTTTACGGAGTTTTATAAAATCTTACAAGACAAGCGCGTTTTTAGATACCATTCATTATTCATACGATTACAAGATAGCGGCATATTACAGTATGCTCGAAACCGCGAAACTCATGCTGCCATCGGGCTTTATGCTGAAGGATGATGAGGATGGCTTTGTTCAGTTGTTGCAAAGAACGCATGTGTCGCAAAAGACGATCGATAATTCGATAAAAGTAGGTGTGCTTGCTGCAAATGATGTTGTCAATTTCTCAAAAACAGATCATTACGGTCATCTGAGTGCTCTTAAAAGATATACTCCACTGAAAGAAGAAGGCAAGTGGTATCCAACACCTCCGGGATATTTTGAGGCTGTTGAACCTAACTGGAAAACGATCAGAACAATGGTGATCGATTCTTCAAACCAGTTCAAACCAAAACCATTGATCCCATTCAGTAAGGATACGACATCGAAGTTTTTTAAAGGGGTAAAAGAAGTGTATGATGCCTCCAGGCACTTAACACCAGAGCAGATCAATATTGCATTATTTTGGGATTGTAACCCATTTGCTATAACGACATCGGGCCATATGATGATAGGCTATAAAAAGATTAGTCCGGGAGGGCATTGGATGCATATTACAGGTTTGGTTACGCAGCAAGCGCATTTAAGTTTTGATAATTCGGTAGTAGCAATTGCTTTGGTGGGCACTACATTGATGGATGCATTTATTAGTTGCTGGGAAGAGAAATACGATAGTAACCGCATTCGTCCTGAAACCTATATCGACCGCTACATGGATATAAAATGGCAGCCGGTTTTGCAAACACCACCATTTCCTGAATATACCAGCGGTCATGCTGTTATCTCAAATGCATCGGCTGAGGTGCTCACCTATTTATTGGGTGATAACTTTGCTTATAATGATAATACTGAAATACCTTTCGGCAGCGGACAACGTGCATTTAAATCATTTAAAGAGGCAGCTGCCGAAGCTTCTATGTCCAGATTTTATGGTGGTATCCATTATATGGAAAGCATAACAAACGGTAACAACCAGGGGATCGCCGTGGGCAATAATATCATATCAAAAATCAAAAAGGCCGGTATTTTGCCTTTTGAACATAATTGATCTACCGGAGTTTTATAAAATATTAAAACGTTTATTCGCGAATTGAAGCCACTCACGGGCTATTAGTTCGTGCCCGGCCGGCATAGGGTGTATGCCATCCCATATCCAGTGATCGGCAGGAGCTTTTTTCAAAGCCTTATTAAAAGCCTTCTGCAATGGTACGTACACAGCATCGTATTTTACTGCAAGGTTCTTCAAAATGTCCTGCCTTTTTTGTAATTCATTTGTCCAGCTTGTTAGATTGTCTTTAACCATACCAACCGGCAGAATAAAAGGCTCATTCATTATCAATTGGATACCCGGTAGCTCTGTAATGGTTTGTTGTAGCAACTTGTCATACTTGTTGCCAAAATCATCGGCAGTTGCTTTGCTTGTGCCTTTAATTACTGCTTGTACATCATTAATGCCAACTAGTATGCTTAATATGTCGGGTTTTATATCAATAGTATCCTTTTGCCAGCGCGAAGCCAGGTCATCTATCGTATTACCGCTGATGCCACGATTAAACAATTTGTAGTCTCTGTCTGGATATTCGTAATTAACTCGACTGGTTATTAAATAAACATACCCCTGGCCAAATACATGGTTCCAATCTTTATCAAAGCTTCTTCCGCCGTCGGTTATAGAATCTCCCTGGAAAAGAAATATTTTGGGCGATTTATCAGATTGTGATAAATCATTTTTTTCAGCGGCTGCATAGGTCATATCAGGAAGCAAGTAGGTTGCAGTACCAGCCATTGCTATTTTTCTTAGAAAGTAACGTCTGTTGCTCATTACAAGTGAGAGATGAAATTTGAATTGCTGTTATAAGGTTGTCAGTGAATAAGTTTTTCCTTTTTGTGTTGAAAATGAAGCAACGTAGCCATAATTGGTATGCTTGATATTCAACTTAACATCTTTAATAACAAACCTCTCTTTGGCCCTTATTTTACATATGCCCCCGTCAACCGATTTAATTTGAGCCTTTGTTAATTTGTTGTTGGCCCATTGCATGTTAACTACAAAGTTTCCGCGTGCCTTCAAGCCCTTTACCTCACCGTTCGGCCACACATCGGGCAACGACGGTAATAAGTAAATATCACCCAAATGGCTTTGCAACAGCATTTCGGCTATGCCTGCTGTACCACCAAAATTACCATCTATCTGAAAAGGCGGGCATGAATCAAACATGTTTGGATATACGCCTCCACCATGATGTGAGTCATCGGTTGCTTCAACGTTAGATTTAAGTAATTCCCTGATGAGCTTATAGGCGTGGTCGCCATCCAGTAACCTGGCCCAAAAGCTTATTTTCCACGCAAGGCTCCAGCCGGTGCCATCATCGCCCCTTAATTCGAGTGTTTTACGTGCGGCATCAGCAAATTTGGGTGTAGTAATAGGCGATATTTCCTTGCCAGGGTATAGGGTGAATAAATGCGAAACATGCCTGTGGTGCGGATCGGCATCTTTAAAATCTTTGTACCATTCCTGCAAATTACCTGACTGACTAATATGCATTGGATACAGTTTTGCCCGTTTATTAATTAGCAATTGCCTGAAGTCTTTATCAATATTAAGCTTTTCAGAGGCTTCTATCAGATTACCAAAAAGGTCATAAATAATAGCCATATCCATAGTTGTGGCCACAGATACCTGGCCCTTTTCGCCATTTGGGCCGATGAATTCATTTTCTGGCGACATTGCAGGAGCAGTAACCAGGTATCCGTCTTTATCTTCAACAAGCCAGTCGAGACAGAATTGTCCAGCCCCTTTCATCAACGGGTAAGCCTCACGCCTTAAGAAGTTAGCGTCATTAGTATATAAGTAATGCTCCCATAGATCCTTACACATCCAGTTGCCGCCCATAGTCCAGTTTGCCCACGTAGGGTCACCATGCCCTTTATCACCAACGGCATTCGATGCAGCCCATATATCGGTGTTATGATGAGCAACCCAGCCGTGCATATTGTAAAATTGCTGCGCGGTAACACTCCCTGTAACGGATAAACCTTTAATGAGTGAAAACACCGGCTGGTGCATTTCAGAAAGATTGGTCACCTCTGCGGGCCAATAATTCATTTCCGTATTGATATTGATCGTATAGTTGGAACTCCAGGGAGGGCGCAATTCGTTGTTCCATATTCCCTGCAGATTAGCAGCCACGCCTCCCGGCCTTGAGCTGGAGATCAGTAAATATCGGCCATACTGAAAATACAAAGCTTCGTATCCCGGATCTATCGATCCATTAGTATAAGCTTTGATTCGTTCGTCAGTAGGTAGATGTTCATACTTATTCTCTGCTTTTTTATTAATCTCAAGGGATACTCTGTCGAAATATTTTTGATAGTCCTTTATATGGGAATTAAATAATAAAGAATAAGGCTTTGCGAATGCCCTTTTCAAATAATTTTCAGCAACAAACTGGTCATCTTTATCAGGACAACGATCAAAACCATTGAAACTGGTAGCTGCGGAAATGAATAGCGTGAGTGATGTGGCATTTTTCACTGTGATCCCTGAAGTGTCAGTTGAAACAGTGCCACCTGTATTGAGTGCTTTAACGATCATCTCAAAACGCATACCTGCGCATTTGTCTGACTCATCATATTCTACCGGATGATCGTTGTGTGTATAGTAGTTGGGGTCATTATGCGAAGGCGCACGTCCCTTCATTATTAGTTTGTTCGTGCCGCCTTTAATTAAATGGTAATGTAGCAGGCTTTTGGATGATATGTTAAGGTTAAGCTGACCCGGCTTGCTGCTGGTTAAACGCACAATGACTACCTGGTCCGGGGCGGATGAGAAAACTTTACGGGTAAAAGTGATTCCTGATGAATTGAACGTAGTGGTGGATACCGCTTTGCTAATGTCAAGGTCGCGATAATAATTTTTGCAAACAGTGTCTTTTAGTTGCTGATGTATATAAAGTTCGGCCATTGGCAAATAGGACTCTGTGTATAGTCCTTGCATCTTTTTGGCTAATTGCCCGGCTTCGGTATAATTTTGACTGTCAAGTAACGCAGTCCTTATGCGTGACAAATACTTGTGCGCATCAGGATTGACATTAGATTTGACCGGCCCTCCTGACCATAATGTGGCTTCATTCAATTGAATGGTTTCTTCATTTGTTCCACCATAAACCATAGCGCCCAATCTGCCATTACCTACCGGCAACGCTTCGGTCCATGTCTTTGCAGGTTGTTTATACCAAAGTTTTAAATGATGTTGCGATAGGGCACAAAAGGGCAGTATCGTCAAAAAGTAGACAAAAAAACGTTTCATAAAATTAGGAATGATATAATTGTCGGTTAAACAGTTATGCATATTACAAAAAATTATCCAAAAGGCATTTGCATTAAATACTTTAAGAGTGCTATTAATTCATCATATTAAGCATGTTTTTCACTTCCTGATGTTTGATCAATGCCAAAATAGCTTAAGAAATGGTATATTTTGGAAACTAATTGATAGCGGTTGATGAGTATAATTGTAGGATTGCTTAATTCTATTTAATATTCTGTCAATCAGCAAGATGATTAAAAAGTATATAGTTGCCTTATCAATTTTTTTAGCAAGTTTAATGCTTAATACCTCTTATACCTTTGCACAAACAGACTACGCGCTTATACCGTATCCAAAATCTCTGGAACCCGGTAAAGGCAGCTTCAATATCACCAAGCAAACAGTTATCAGTTCCGCTTCTGAAGCAAGGTTTGACAGTGAAATAAAACAGTTAAATGAACTGCTTTCCCGGTCATTAAAAGGTGAACTGAAGGTTTTAAAAGTTGCCCGCCAAACTAATGTTATCGATGTTATTTATGACCCGGGAATAAAGTCGGCTGGTGAATATAGGTTAAAAATTGCACCATCAAAAGTTACGGTTGTATCGGGCAGTAATGCAGGTGTGTTTTATGCGATTGAAACCATCAGGCAGTTGCTGCCGGTGTCGATAGAAGAAGGAAAAGTTGCATCAAAACTAACTTTGCCGGCATTAATGGTCAGTGACCAACCGGATTACTCATGGCGTGGCATGCACCTGGATGTTTCAAGGCATTTCTTTTCAATAGCCTACCTGAGGAGATTCATCGACAGGATGGCGCTTTATAAAATGAACAAATTGCACCTGCACCTGACCGATGATCAGGGCTGGCGTATAGAAATAAAGAAATATCCAAAGCTGACAGAAAACGGCGCCTGGCGCACATTTGATAAGAATGATACGGCTTGCATGAAACGTGCCGCTGACAATCCGGATTTTGCTATTGATAAAGAGCATATTATCCAACGGAATGGTAAAACGCTTTACGGCGGATTTTATACCCAACAACAAATGAAGGATTTGGTAAAATACGCTGCTCAAAAGCACATCGATATTATACCAGAAATAGACATGCCAGGGCACATGATGGCTGCTATTAGCTCTTATCCATTTCTAACCTGCAATGGTGAGAATACTTGGGGAGAGTTATTTACCAAGCCAATTTGCCCTTGTAATGAAACTACTTTTGACTTTGCAGAAAATGTGTTCACCGAGATCATGAACATCTTTCCATCGGAATATATTCATATAGGCGGGGATGAAGTTGACCGCAGCGATTGGGCCAAATCAGATGTGTGCAAGGCATTGATGCAGAAAGAAGGGATAAAAGACATAGCCGGATTGGAGAGCTATTTCATTAATAGGATGGAGAAATTCTTCAACTCAAAAGGCCGTAAACTGATCGGTTGGGATGAGGTATTGGAAGGCGGCATCAGTCCGACGGCGAATATTATGTACTGGCGTACCTGGGTGCCCGATGCTCCGGTTAAAGCTGCGCGCAATGGTAATCATGTGATTATGACGCCGGGTAGCCCACTATATTTTGATTATCCAGCTGATAACAATTCAATCTATAATGTTTATCATTTTAACCCGATCCCGACAGGATTGACACCTGAGCAGGCAAAACTCATTATTGGTGCGCAGGCTAATGTGTGGTCCGAGAATATCCCTTCAGAAAAGAGAGCAGACTACATGACGATGCCGAGGATGACAGCCTTAGCAGAAATGCTGTGGACGAACAATAAAGAAGACTACGCATCGTACCAAAAGCGACTGGTAATGCAATTCCCGCGTATGGATGCTTTGAATATTAACTACCGTTTGCCTGATCTTGACGGTATTGTTGATGGCAAAGTATTTATAAATGATGATCATTTGAATGTGACTTCGCCGCTTAAAACGCTAACCGTTCGGTATACTACAGATGGCTCATTGCCTCAGGCTACTTCGCCGGTATTAAATAATCTGCTGATCAATCGTACCGAAACTGTAAAGGTTGCCGCATTTACTTCCAGAGGTAAACGTGGAGATATTTACGCGATAAAGTATGAACAACAAAGTCTGGCTAAACCAGCAACACCAGAGAAGACTGTTCCGGGACTAAAGGTAGACTATTATAAAGGCTTCTTTAAAGGAACTACTAAAATTTCTGGCGGGAAACCGGATAGCACTTATAATGCAACGAGTATCGATGTGCCAAAATCGGTTAATGCGCCATCGTTTGGATTAAAATACCGTGGCTATATTAATATACTGGAACCGGGAATTTATACGTTTTACCTGACTTGCGATGACGGTGGTACATTGAAGGTAGCTGACCGCATGACGGTAGATAACGACGGTCTGCATTCGGCGCAGGAAAAGACCGGACAGGTGGCATTGGGTAAAGGATTGCAGCCTTTCGCGCTTGATTTTATTGAAGGGGGGGGCGGCTTTACGCTAAAATTGAAATATAGCTTTAACGGTTCTGAACCAAAGGATGTACCATCGGCCTGGTTCAGAAACTAAAGAAATAACCGCTATGCGGTAGAAGATAACAATGATTGCATTTGGTTGTGCAACATTCGTTGATTAGTTGATCGCAACCGTTCCGGGAAACCGGGACGGTTTTTTTTGATGTTTTACGTTATAGAGTTATGCGCATAATAAAGACCTTGAAAAATATTGTACCTGCTTTTTTGATTTTCATATCATTTAGCGCTTATGCACAGCATTCAGACGTCAGAAATAATTACCGCGATACAACAGGCTTACCGCACCTGAAAATTGAGCGGAGAATGATCTTCTCGCCGGAAAAGGAGTGGTTGTATAATCATCACCCAGCTATTACTGCATTTAAAGGTAAATTGATCGCCATCTGGTCTGACGGGATGATAGACGAGGATTCACCAGGTCAGCGGGTTGTTTTTTCGGTATCAAGTGATTTTAAAAATTGGTCGGCGCCACAGGAGTTGGCATCGCCGTCAAAGGGCAGCAAAGGATTATTGAATGTGCTGACTGCCGCCGGTTTTTATCAATTTAATAATACCCTCGTAGCTTATTATGGCGAATACGAAAAAGATCGAACCAACACCCACCTATGGGCTAAAACCAGTACAGATGGCTTGCATTGGAGTGCGCCGATAGATATGCACGTGCCAGTCAACCCAAACCATGGCCCGGCGGTGGTGCAGGGTGGCAGGCTCATTATAAGCGGTAATTTCACTTTTCCTTATACCGACGACCCTGCCGGGCTTTCAGGCTGGAAAATGAGCAGCTTTTATCTGGATTCGCTGTACAAGCAAGATAACCCGGCTGCGTTCTATAGCCCTGCAGAGAAAACAGGATTACCACCACTATGCGAAGGCTCGTTTTTCCAAACAAATGATAAAGTGATCCACATGCTGCTGCGGGTAACAGGAAAAGGTTGGAAAGGCAAGTTGTGGCTGACAGAAAGTAAGGATAATGGCCAAAATTGGTCAAGACCAGTTGAAACCAACTTTACGGATAACGACAGTAAATTCCATTTCTGCAGGTTGCCGGATAAGAGATTTTACTATGTAGGGATACCCGATACGCTGCATCATTACGACCGCAATCCGCTGGTGCTCGCACTTTCTGATGACGGCAAATACTTCAACAAGCAATATATTATAGCCGATGACCTTTACACTTTAAAAAAGAAAGGCTTATGGAAAGGCGGTCAATATGGCTACCCGGTAACTATGGTATATAAAGGCCACATGTATGTGATTATTTCCCGTCAAAAGGAGTCGATCGAAGTAATCAGATTTAAAATATCTCAGTTGAAGTAGAATGTTTTAATAAACCATTAATATACTAAGGAGGAGCTTCTTACATCCAGCTTAGACGGGCAGATTATCTTTTCATTTTTCAGCGACCTGTTATTGGCGATTGCACTGCAAATTAGACTAGCGGCTTGTTCTCCGATCTCAAGTGCAGGCTGGGTTATGGTAGTTAACGGAGGTGATAAAAGCGATGCATACTGAAGGTTGGAAAAACATATCACTTTTAATTCTTCGGGTATACTGATATTAAGCGTCTTACATGCCGTGTAAATCGGGATTGTTAACAACTCAACAGAGATTACTATACCATCGGGGCGTAAAGCCGGATCTGACAGCAGGGAGGTTATAGTTTCCTGGCATTTGCTCTTATCGGTTGATATCTGGTATACATTTTTGTATGCATCCTCAATATGATTTTCTGATAAAGCCTGCTTAAAACCTTCCACCCGTTTTTGAAGCATCGATAGATTTTCAGAAATGGAAAAGAAACAAACACGCTTGCATCCCTGCTCAATCAGATGTTGAGCCGCATTATAGCCACTTTTGAAATCATCGGTTACTACTTTGCCAGTTTCGATATCTTCTACCGCTCTGTCAAAAAAAACCAGCGGCATTCCGGTATCCATCAATTCCTTTATATGATCGGTGCTGGTAGTATCGCGGCAAATGGAAATTAAAACACCATCAACTCTTCCATCCGACAAAAGCTTAAATATCTCTTTTTCCTTACTCACCAGGTCGTTGGTAATATACACGTTGATATGATACCCTTTTTTTTGAGTTACCGTTTCGATGCCCTTGATGGCTAAAGAAAAAAAACTGTCTACAATTTCAGGGACAATAACGGCAATGGCTTTGCTCTTTCTGCTTTTTAATCCACTTGCAAAATGATTAGGCTTATAATGCAATTCATTGGCTGCTTCCAATACTTTATTCTTGGTCGCGATACTTATTTCGTGACTGTCCTGCAGTGCTTTAGAAACTGTGCCTTTTGAGATGCCAAGTTTCGCGGCAATGGTTTTAATCGTAGTATGGTTTTGATTGATCATTACGATCGTATAGGGGATATCAATAATGCTACAATATATAAAAATTCATTAAAAATACCGCTGAACTTTAACATTTTTTTTAAAAAGTTGATACTTATTTTTAAAGTTAGTGTCATAATAACACGCAACCGGTTTCGCAAATAAATCCCGGTTGAGGGCCAAAACTCCTGCCTTTTAAAATTAGATTCGTCTACAGTTTTTCAAAATATGACTTCGGTCATTTTTTGTTAGTTACAGTAAACCAGTGTTTTACTCAATATAAGCTTTGAGGGGGACTTATATGCAATGAAACCTTTACTAAGAATATTTCCTGCTTTTTGCTGTATACTGCTGGTTTCATGTAAGCACGGCCCCGATACTGTCTTTACAGAGATATCACCCTCTCATTCAAATGTCAACTTCAGAAATGATATAGAAGAAACCAAGGATCAAAATATCCTCACTTACGAGTATTTATACAACGGCGGTGGTGTTGCTGTTGGCGATCTGAATAATGATGGTTTGCCTGATATCTTTTTTACAGGCAATATGACGCCTAATAAATTATACCTCAATAAAGGCGATTTCAAATTCGAAGATATAACGGATAAAGCCGGTGTTGTTGGCCGGAATAAGTGGAAGACGGGTGTAGTAATGGCAGATGTTAACGGCGACGGATTGCTGGACATATATGTCTGTTACTCCGGGCCGGGCGGTGGCCTGAACAGGTCGAACGAGCTGTATATCAATAATGGTGTAAAGAACGGGGCGCCTACATTCACTGAAAGTGCCAAAGCATATGGTCTGGATGCTCCTGGTACTTATACCACCTCTGTTGTTTTTTTCGACATGGATAACGATGGCGACCTGGACATGCTGATGGTGAATCATGCTGATGTTTTTTTCAATCCATTCTTCAATACAGAAAAACTACGGGCAACACGGAATGCCAAGTTTGGTAACCGCTTATACCGGAACGATAATGGTCATTTTACCGATGTAAGTGTACGGGCGCATATTGATGGAAGTGGACTGAATTTTAGCTTAAGCGCTTCCATAAGTGATATCAACGGCGATGGCTGGCCGGATATATATGTTACCAACGACTACGACGAGCGGGATTTCCTGTATCTGAACAACCATGATGGCACATTTAGAGAGGTATTGCCAAAAGCAACCAAACATATCTCGCAATTTGCGATGGGCAGTGATATCGCTGATTTTAATAATGACAACAAGCCCGACATCATGGAGCTGGATATGCTGCCCGAGGACAATCATCGACAGAAACTATTGCGCGGGGCAGATAATTACGACAAGTTTAACCTATTGGTTGACCATGGTTTCCACAAACAACTGATGCGGAATTCCTTGCAGCTAAATAACGGGAACGATGAAGATGGTACCCCCATATTATCCGAGATCGGGCAGCTGGCCGGGATATCGAATACTGACTGGAGCTGGGCTCCGCTTTTTGCTGATTTCGACAATGATGGCTGGAAAGATCTTTTTGTTACTAATGGTATCCTAAAGGATATGACGAATCTAGACTTTGTTAAGTATACTTCGGGTTATTCGCCACAGTATGTGAAGGAAAAACAGGATAAAGGCGAGATCTGGGAACTGGTGCAGAAAATGCCTACCACCAAACTCACCAACTACTTATTTAAAAATAATTGCGACCTGACATTTTCCAACGTTACAGCAAGCTGGGGTCTTACCAAACAGACGATAAGCAACGGCGCTGTATATACCGACCTGGATAATGACGGTGACCTCGATCTGGTGATTAACCAATTAAATGACGTAGCGACTATCTATCGCAATAACACTTCTGAGAAATTACACCCACAACATTATTTAAGAGTTCAGCTAAAAGGCTCAAATAAAAATACCTCTGGGATCGGCGCAAAAGTGTATATCACAACCGTGCATGGCAGTCAGTTCCAGGAACAATATTTTAACCGGGGATTTCAATCGTCAGTCGACCCGCTAATGCATTTTGGACTAGGAAAAGATAGTCTGATCCAGTTGGTTAAAGTATTATGGCCAACAGGTGAGGTATCTACCCTGGAAAATGTTAAGGCCGATCGTTTGTTGATTGTCGAACAAAAGAATGCTTCCGGCGCTCAAACAGGTTCACCTGCTCAAAATGAAAATATAAAACCGCTATTTAAAGACGTAACTAATTCAGCCGGAATAAATTTCGTTGACAAACCGTCGCCCTATGTTGATTTTAAGACATCGCCGCTATTGCCTTATCAGGTCTCTAAAATGGGACCATGCATTGCAAAGGGAGATGTAAATGGCGATGGATTAGAAGACGTATTTATTGGAGCAGGCATTGGTCAGGCCAGCCAGCTTTACCTTCAAACCAGGGATGGCCGCTTTGTATTGTCCCCATCTCAGCCCTGGAATAACAATAAACTAATATTTAATGCTGACGCATTATTTTTTGATGCTGACGGGGATGGCGATATGGACTTGTACCTGGTAGGCGGCGGAGCTGAATATCCACAAGGAAGCGAAAACTATCAGGACAGAATATTTGAAAATGATGGTAAGGGGAATTTTAAGGAAGTATTGAATGCGCTGCCAAAAGAAGCTATTAGTGCCAGTTGTGCCAGGGCCGCTGATCTAAATCATGACGGTAAGCCTGATCTTTTTATAGGCGGCAGGTATAAACCAGGCATGTTCCCTATGGCTCCATTGAGCTATGTTTTAAAGAATGTCAGTCAACCGGATAAAATTCAATTTGAGTTAGACTTGTCACAGAAGGATGCAACTCTTGCTAATCCGGGAATCGTGACGGACGCCGTTTGGGCCGATTTGAATAACGATGGCTGGCAGGACCTTGTTGTTGTGGGGCAGTTTATGCCGGTCACCGTTTTTGAAAATCATAAGGGTATTTTGGTTGATAAAACCAAAGAATATGGCCTTTCGGGTACCAATGGCTGGTGGAGCAGGATAAATGCTGCTGATATGGACGGCGATGGAAATATAGATCTGATTGTCGGAAACATTGGACTCAACACACAGCTTAAGGCATCGCAAACTGAACCCATTACTATTACCTGCTCAGACTTTAATAACGATGGTACCATGTTTCCCATTTTAAGCTACTTCATACAGGGGAAAAACTATCCATACAATACACGTGACGAACTGATGGATCAGATGCCCTGGTTACAAAAAAAGTTTGCCCGCTACATTGATTATGCTGATGCCCAGTTGTCTGACATATTTCCACAAGGGAAATTAGATTCGGCTAAGGTGTTTAAGATCAATTTATTGTCGTCTGTAGTGCTAAAAAATAACGGCAGGGGCAAACTGGATGTAAAAGCATTGCCTAAAGCTGCCCAGGCAAGTATGGTTAATGGAATAGTGGTAGATGATCTCCAAAAAAATGGGCATAAGGATATCCTGCTGGCTGGCAATTTTTATCCGTTCCGGGTTCAATTTGGACCTTTGGATGCGGGTATAGGGACGGTTTTAAGAGAAAATAAAGGCAACTTCTCTTCATTGGGATATGCAGAAACAGGATTAAAAATAGACGGCGATGTAAGAAACCTGGTAAAAGTAAACGGCGCCAACGGAAATTACTACATGATTGCCGCCAAAAGCGACGGCGCAGTACAGATTTTAAAACGGAACAACTCACAACCTAACAATTAAACTTTTGAAACAACACTAACTAAACTCAACTCCATGATTCAAATTCCAAAAGAGAAATTCTTCATTGAACGAAGATTCTACCAGAGGCTTTGGTTAAAGTCCGCGGCATTTACGCTTCTTTTTGTAACGTTTCTGTTTTCTGCAGCAATGGCAACGGAGGGTGTCAGGGAAAATGGCAAATCCCAAGTATCAGAAGCCGCGACTCCTATTAAGGGCGTTGTGCTTGATGAGAACAAGCAGCCCATTCCGGGCGCCACGGTGTCCATAAAAAAACTTGGTTTAATCACGGCTACAGACATCCAGGGCAGGTTCCAGTTTAATGTGCCGCCAGGCGAGTATGATATTACGGTTACTTATGTTGGGATAAAACCTATCCAAAAGCATATTGTAGTTGGTGACCAAACTGGAGAAGACATCATTATCACTGTCCCGGCTTCGGCCTCTACCTTGAATGAGGTGGTAGTTGTGGGCTACGGTACACAAACCAAGAGAGATGTTACCGGCTCTGTAGCAAAAGTGAAAGGGGAGGATTTAAAAAACCTTCCGGTAAGTAACCCTGCTACTGCAATACAAGGAAAAGCGGCCGGTGTTGACGTTGTTCGAAGCGATGGCTCTCCTGGTAGTATACCAAGTATCCGTGTGCGAGGTACGGGAACTATAAATAATGCCGATCCGCTGATAATAATTGACGGCGTGCCGGCAACAGGCCTAAATGACGTGAACTCAAATGACATCGCTTCTGTTGAAATATTGAAAGACGCTTCTTCTTCAGCCATTTACGGCTCAAGAGCCGCAAATGGCGTGGTTATAATTACTACCAAAAACGGCAACTACAACGAAAAATTAAAAACGTCGTTGAATCTTTATGTTGGTTCAAATGAGCCTGTAAAGTATATAAAGATGCTCACTGCACCTCAGTTGGATCAGCTTAAAATTGAATCTTATACAAATAATGGCCAGGCAGCTCCGGCTATCTGGAATAATCCATATTATTCGGTTCAAAGAACAGACTGGCAGCGTGCTTTGCTTGGCACCGGCTATACCAGGAATGCTGATATTGCTTTGAGAGGGGGGAATGCAACTTCCATATACAGTTTTTCAGGTAATTATTACAGCGAAACAGGTATGATACCCAACTCTCTTTTTACACGCTATAATTTTAGAATAAATTCCGAACATAAAGTATCGTCGAGAATTAAGGTCGGCGAAAATGTACTTTATTCAAACACGAACAGCAATGCCCCTGATACCAGGTCAACCCAGGCTGGCTTAGTTTGGAGCGCTATCCGTTTCAACCCGGCTATACCGGTTACAAATCCGGATGGTTCATGGGGTACCTCGCAGGCCGATAATCAACTTGGAGACATAAACAATCCCGTTGCAACAGCAAAATTGACCGATGCCTATAATAAGGTAAATAGAATACTGGCCAATGGCTATGCAGAGATAGAGATACTCACAGGCCTTAAATTCAAAGCTAATTACTCTTATGATGGCGCCTATTCTGATTATTATAGTTTTCAGAATGCCATGCCTGATCAGACAAGGGGGCCTTCAATTGCATCACTTAACCAGGGTTATTCAAAGTCGAACTCTTTCCTGGAGGAGTATTTCATGACTTATAATAAGATGTTTGGAAAGCATGCTCTTACATTATTAGGTGGCTACTCTGCACAAATATTCAAGGGCAATTATGTTAATGCATCCAGAACGGGATTTACAGACACTGACCCTTCCGTTAGAGTATTAGACTTTGGAGGCAGTGCAGGTAATAACGGAAAAAATACGGATGATCGAGGCTTACAATCTTATTTTGTTAGAGGTAACTATGCTTATGACAACAAATACTTGTTAACCGTAACTATGCGCGCTGATGCCTCCAGCACATTTGCACCTAACAGAAGGTGGGGTTATTTTCCTGCTTTCTCGGCCGGCTGGAGGATTTCGGAAGAAAAATTCTATGGCGAGGGTATGAAGAACATTTTTAGTTCTTTAAAATTAACCGGAGGCTGGGGTCAGTTAGGAAACCAAAATGTTGATCCATTTGAATATTTAAGCCGACTAAGTTATGGCCGGAGTTTTGGATATGCATTAGGTACAGGTACCGATTTACAAAATGGTGCCGTAATAACAACGCTGTCAAATCCATTTATAACATGGGAAAGCGCCAGGGAAACTAATATTGCTTTGGAATTCACAACGCTGAACGACCATCTTTCTGGTTCCGTAACCTATTTCAACAAAAAAACTTATCACATGCTGATTGTGCCGAACTTAGTTGAAACGTTTGGGGCGCAGACAAATTTACCTGATGACCCGGGTAACATCACCAAACCAAACCTGAATATTGGCGAAATGAACAACCATGGTGTGGAAGTTGAGTTGAACTACCAAAATAAAGCAGGAGAGTTGAAGTACTCTTTTGGAGCAAACGCATCCTTTTTAAGCAATAAGGTTACAAAGCTTTACGGAGTGGGCGAAGACTACATAGCCGGACCAAATTACGGCAGGGAAAATGTTGATATTTCCCGTACTTATGAAGGTGAGCCGATAGCGTCTTTTTATGGATTTAAAACTGATGGCCTTTATCAAACCCAATCGGATATAGACAATGATCCGAATATCAAAAACGACCCCAATAAAGGCAATATAAAACCGGGCGATGTTAGATTTTTGGATGTCAATGGCGATGGTGTGATCGATAGTAAAGATCGCGTGAACTTAGGAAATCCTAACCCGAAATTTGTATTTGGATTCCATGGAGCATTGTCTTATAAAAATTTCGATTTCTCTTTCAGTTTTGCAGGGCAGACCGGTCTGAAGCTGTATAATGCCGATAGACTCGCCGGCTTAGATGCAACCCAGGTATTTAACTGGTATGCTGAACAGGAAGGAAGATGGCACGGAGCCGGGACCAGCAATACTATTCCACGACTTACCTCGCCGGGTAACAATCCAAACGATAACTATCGTTCTTCAGACCTGTGGGTAGAAAATGGCTCGTACCTGTCATTGAAAAGCGTCGCTTTAGGATACACTTTTGCAAAGAAGAGCATAGCCGGAGTACAGTTGCCTGATATCCGTGTTTATGTAAGTTCCTACAATGTCTTTATGATTACAGGGTATAAAGGATATACCCCTGAACTGGGTTATACCGGCGGCAATCTGCAAAAAGGTGTAGATGTTGCTCAGTACCCGAGTGCCAGGAACTTAACATTTGGAGTGACAGCAAATTTTTAATCTCATAAAAAGAAAGACATGAATTCGATCAGATACAAATTATTAAGCCTATTATGCCTTAGCACGGTATTTATAGCGAGTTGTATTAAAAAGCCTCTTGACCAAAAACCGTCGGGCTCATATACTACAGCTAACTATTGGCGAAACCAGGACGACGTAATTGCGAACGTTTTGGGGATATATAATATTCTTTATGTGGAAGACTGGGTAGGACATGCATTGTATACTTACGATGACCAGTCCGACGACATCTATGTGGCAGGTGACCATTCCGATTTCCAGGCGGTTGGTAATCTCCAGGCCGATCCATCGCTGCAGGTAATTTACTATACCTGGCCATTTGCGTACGAGCAGGTCGGTCGCGCAAATAATGCTATCATTTATATACCTAAGGTGCCGGTTATGGATAAGGCTATCCGTGACAGATCAATGGGTGAGGCTTATTTCCTCAGAGCGCATGCTTATTTCCTGTTAAGCGAGATATACGGTGAAGTGCCGCTGATATTGGAAAACAATGTTTTAACAGCTAGCTATAATGTCCCAAAATCGACGTTAGACCAGGTACGCGCGCAAGTGGAATCTGATCTGCTAAAAGCAGTTGAGCTATTACCAGAAACATACGACTCTGCAAACAAAGGCCGTGTTAGTAAGGGAACAGCTGAAGGGTTACTTAGCAAGCTTTATCTGTTTGAAGATAATTTTGCAAAAGCAATTCAATATGGTTCGGCTGTAACTTCGGATGCTAATTATTCATTGGCACCTAACTATACCGATAACTTTACCCCGGGTATCCAGCAAACTACCAGTACCGAACTGTTATTTGCTGTCTGGAATCAAAACAGTGAAATTTCAGGATCACTTCAATCTCCGATGGCTATTTATTTTTCTCCAAGACCATGGCAGGGATGGGGATTTCATCACCCTACCCAGAATTTTGTGGACGAATTTGAAGCGAATGACCCGAGGAAGCAGGCTACCGTATTGGCGGTAGGCGATTCTATTCCATATCAAACAAACCTGTCAACAATTGCAGGAACAGATGCAGTACAGATGTTTGCCGGGAAAGAAGGACAATCTACAGGCCGTATGCTCCCAAGTATGTCAACCACAGGCTACTATATCCGGAAATATACAGCTTATATGCCAAGCGGCGATGGCAACTTAAACTTCGATCTGAAACAACCGCTTTTGAGAACAGCAGAAGTTTATTTGATCGTTGCTGAAGCCAAGATCAGGGCCAACGGTGCGGGGGCGGGCGACGCAGAGATCAATGCCGTTAGGCAGAGGGCAGGGTTGCCAGCAATTACAGGCGCAGGTATGCCGCAGCTTATCCACGAAAAGCGGGTTGAGCTAGGCGGCGAAAATGTACGCTGGCAGGATTTGTTGCGCTGGGATAAAGATCAGATCATCAACCTGGATACGATAGTGGGCAAACCCAAAAAGGCATCACCATTGGCACCTTTTAACGGCGCGGTAATTGTACCCGCGAGAACGTTCAAAAGGCCTAAAGATTATTTTATGCCTATTCCGCAAAAAATTATTGATGAAAGTAAGGGGGTTATTAAGCAGAACTCGAACTATTAATATATATTTTTATTGAGATCAGTTGTTAATGGGCAGGCCGCGGGCAGCGGCAGCCCATTAATTTTCCTAAACTAAAGTGTCGCACAATAAAATAACTATGAAAAATAAAGACGAAATGTCACCGCTATCGTCCCTGGAGGACTGGGACGAAGATGTGCTGAGAAGATATCCTGAGCCTGGCCAGTCAGCCAAAGCCAAAGAGGAGTTCAGGAATTATGATAAACCCGAAATAGATGGCGTACGCGAGTTTTACAGGCTCAATCACAAATATCAAACCTATGAGAATGTTTTGGCTAAAAAGGCAAACTTCCTGAAGTTTGATAAGAAGGAAATGCCCTGGTGGGCAGCGATGGAGTACTTGAATACCCTAATCGACGATTCGGACCCTGACCTGCAGCTCGATCAGTTACAACATTTACTGCAAACAGCCGAAGCTATCCGCGCTGACGGTCACCCTGACTGGTTTGTTTTGACGGGCTTTATCCATGATCTGGGAAAAGTGCTTTGCCTGTTTGGCGAACCGCAATGGAACGTAGTAGGCGACACATTTCCGGTAGGTTGTAAATTTTCGGATAAGATTGTTTACCCTGAGTTTTTTGCAGATAACCCGGATACTTATGATGAACGCTTCAATACCAAATACGGCGTTTATTCACATCAATGCGGGTTAGATAATGTACACATGTCTTGGGGGCACGATGAATATTTATATCAGATTACAAAAGATTATTTGCCCGAAGAAGCTTTGTACATGATCCGCTACCATTCTTTTTACTCGCAACACCGCGAGCAAGAGTACGACCATATACTTAATGCGCATGACCAGGAAATGTTTAAATGGGTCGATAAATTCAATCCGTACGACCTGTATTCAAAGAGCCCTAAACCACCGGTTGTATCCGAGTTGAAGCCATATTATGAAGATCTGATTGCAAAATATTTGCCCCTAACTGTTAAACTCTAAATACAATCATCGCACGCTGCTACGAGCCTCTTGCGGGTGTTACCGATTTCGGTAGCACCCTGACAAGAGATTAAAATCGTACTATCATCCGTTCTTGTTTACATGAAGAAGCTCTTTTTTATTTTCGTTGGTATCTTATCAGCTGCCAGTTCTTTTGCCCAGGTTGATCAGGCCGTATCGATGGCCTTTATTGAGCGGGTTATTCCAGGCAGGTCCGGCTCATTTGCAATAGAAAATATTCCTAAAAAAAACGGAAAAGATGTTTTTGAGTTGGACGGGAATAGGACCAAAATTATCCTGCGCGGAAATAATGGTTTATCCGTCGCATCAGCCTTAAATTATTATCTGAAAAACTATTGCTTCTGCGATATCGGCTGGAATGGAACCAATCTGCATCTGCCGGCTAAATTGCCTTTGGTAAAACACAAGATTCATAAAAATACGCCGTATCAATACAGGTACTACCTGAATTATTGCACCTTTAACTACTCTATGTCATGGTGGGACTGGGACAGGTGGCAGAGGGAGATCGACTGGATGGCGCTGAATGGTATCAATATGCCATTGGCCATAACGGGTGAAGAAGCCATCTGGCAGGATGTATATAAAAACATGGGCTTTACCAATAAAGATCTTGATGAATTTTTTAGTGGGCCGGCCTATTTCTCCTGGTTTTGGATGGGTAATATAGATGCATGGGGTGGACCCCTGCCACAGCATTGGATGGACACACACCGGGTATTACAAAAAAAGATACTGGAGCGCGAACGCTCGTTTGGGATGACTCCGGTGTTATCTGCATTTACCGGGCACGTGCCGCCATCGTTTAAAGACAAGTTCCCCTCGGCAAAAGTTAAGAAAACGAACTGGGGTGCGGGATTTCCAGACGTATATATTCTTGATCCTGACGATCCGATGTTTGAAGCTATCGGAAAAAAATATATACAGGCCCAGACAACCGAATTTGGTACTGATCATTTATACTCAGCCGATACCTTTAACGAAAATGTACCGCCTACAAATGATTCCACTTACCTGGACGGGATGAGTAAGAAGGTGTTTAGGTCGATGGCCGCAGCCGATCCGAAGGCGGTTTGGGTAATGCAGGGCTGGATGTTTCATTACAATAATGCTTTTTGGCAGCCTCAGCAGATTAAGGCCCTATTGAACGCAGTGCCCGATGATCACATGATCGTCCTGGATCTGTACAGCGAGGAGCACCCCGTGTGGAACCATACGGAAGCATATTATGGCAAGCCCTGGCTATGGTGTATGTTACAGAATTTTGGCGGAAATATCAGCCTGTTTGGGAGGATGTGGCACGTAGCCGCTGATCCTGCGATAGCGTTGCATGACCCTGAATCAAAAAGGCTTAGCGGCATTGGTGTTACACCAGAGGGCATTGAACAAAATCCTGCTTTGTTTGAGTTGATGCTGGAAAATGTATGGCGCAATACACCTAATGATGCTGAGGCTTGGGTAAAAGATTATGCTCACAGGAGATATGGTAAGATTAACCATAATGCTAATGAAGCATGGCATATTTTATTAAACACAGTTTATAGCAGCGGATTAACCGAGGGTGGCCCCGAATCAATTATTGTAGCAAGACCAACCCTGAAAAAAACAATCGATCGCGTGTTAACTCACTTGGATTACAATCCAAAAAAACTGTTTAATGCGTGGGAACTATTAATAAATGCTGCTGACAGCCTGAAGCAAAGTGATGGTTATCAATACGACCTGGTCGACGTAACCAGGCAGGTATTAGCCAACTATGCATCACCCTTACAGCAAAAAATAGCATCGGCATATAAAAATAAAGACCAGGAGAACTTCAAAAAATATAGTTCTGAATTTCTGCAATTGATGGACGATATGGATGCCTTATTAAGTACCCGAAGAGATTTTTTATTGGGTAAATGGATAAATGAGGCTAGGGCCAATGGTGTTACAGAGGGTGAAAAGAATCTATATGAATTTAATGCACGGGATATCATTACCCTTTGGGGTGACAAAGAAAGCGAACTGCGGGAATATTCAAACCGCCAGTGGGCTGGCTTAATAAAAGGGTTTTATAAGCCGCGCTGGGAATTATTCTTTACACAAATGAACAAAGCCATGGATACCGGAACCGATTTTGATGCTGCTAATTTTGATAAACAAGTGAAGGATTGGGAATGGAACTGGGTGAACAGCCACGATAATGCTTATCCGGATACCATAACCGGAAATGCAGTTGATGTGTCCAAACGATTATTTTCAAAATATCACCTGATCATACAAAAAACGTTCTAAGATTCAATTGCGACTGGCTAAAATTGATGAATGAAAGGACAGGCATGTAAATGAGTGATTGTTTGTAGCGCATACGTAAGAGCACAAAAAAAGCCTTCAGTTTTACGCTAAAGGCTTTTTGTTTTAATTTTTGTGGTATCAGCTGGAATCGAACCAGCGACACAAGGATTTTCAGTCCTTTGCTCTACCAACTGAGCTATGATACCATCCCGTTGGGGCTGCAAATGTAGTGTGTTTTTTTGTTTATGAAAACTTTTTTTGAAAAAAGTCAAAATTGATGGTTTTAACCCAATCAACTTAATCCAACCATTTAACTCTCTCAACTGACACTCTTGGACATTTCAACTTAAAAATTAACTTTGAGAAAATTTACTATGCAAGCATAATGATTGGACAGGTCATATTTATCATCATCCTGGCGGCAGCAATTTATCTTTTTAGCAAAAACGCAGGTAAAATCAGGCGGAACATACTGCTTGGCCGCGATACCGACCGCTCGGATAATCCTGCCGAAAGATGGAAAACGATGGCCAAAATAGCCCTCGGTCAAACCAAAATGACCAAACGCCCCTTTGCTGCTGTGATGCACTTTTTTATCTATGTAGGTTTTATTGTTATCAATATTGAGGTGCTGGAAATACTGATCGATGGCGTATTTGGCTCACACCGAATATTTTCTGCCCCCTTAGGTGGATTGTACAACCTGCTGATAGGCGGATTTGAGTTTTTAGCTGTATTGGTTCTTGTAGCTTGCTTTGCTTTTCTTATCCGAAGAAATATAGGTCGTTTAAAACGCTTCAGCGGTGTTGAAATGACTTCGTGGCCAAAATCAGATGCCAATTATATCCTGATCATAGAAATACTACTGATGACTGCCTTCCTGACCATGAATGCTGCTGATCATAACTTGCAGTTGCTGAATTTGGGTCATTATATCAAGGCTGGCAGTTTCCCGGTAAGTAACCTGATCGGGCCGCTATTACCCGATAGCACCAACGCGTTAGAAATGATCGAACGTGGTTGCTGGTGGTTCCATATCATTGGCATATTAGCGTTCCTGAATTACTTGCCTTATTCCAAGCATTTTCACATCCTGCTGGCTTTCCCGAATACTTATTATTCTAATCTAAATCCAAAGGGAAAGTTCACCAATATGGCGTCGGTAACCAATGAGGTTAAGGCTATGCTGGATCCTTCATTTGTTCCTGAGAACACAGGTGAGATATCCCGTTTTGGCGTTAAAGATGTAACCGATCTGACCTGGAAAAACCTGATGGAGGCTTATACCTGTACCGAATGCGGCAGATGTACCTCGGTTTGTCCAGCCAATCAAACCGGTAAGTTGTTATCGCCCCGTAAGATCATGATGGATACCAGAGACCGGATTACGGAGATAGGTAACGGTTTGGATAAAAATGGTAAAGATTACAAGGATGATAAATCGCTGCTGGATGATTATATCACCCGCGAAGAGCTTTGGGCCTGTACAACCTGCAATGCTTGCGTGGAAGCATGCCCGGTAAATATCAATCCACTGGAGATTATTACTGAAATGCGCCGCTATATTGTGATGGAGGAATCGCAAGCCCCCGCCAGTCTTAACAATATGTTTGGCAATGTAGAGAACAATGGAGCGCCGTGGAAGTATAGCCAGGCGGATAGGTTTAATTGGAAAGGCGAATAAGTGGCAGCGGCAGCAGCAGTTGCAGTAGTGATCAATATTTAAAGAATAAATCCAAGAATGGAAAGTTCGAAATTCGAAGTAACAGTTCCGACCATGGCTGAAATGATGGCCCAGGGTAAGGAGCCTGAAATATTGTTTTGGGTAGGATGCGCCGGCAGCTTTGACGAGCGTGCGCAGCGGATTACCCGCGATATCTGCAAGATATTGAGTCATGTAGGGATCAGCTTTGCGGTGTTGGGTACTGAAGAAGCTTGTACAGGTGATCCTGCTAGACGCGCAGGCAATGAATTTTTGTTCCAGATGCAGGCGATGATGAATATACAAGTGCTGAATGGATATAATATCAAAAAGATCGTCACCGGTTGTCCGCATTGCTTTAATACGATAAAGAATGAATATCCCAGTTTAGGTGGCAATTATGAGGTGATTCATCATACACAGCTCATACAGCAACTAATAGACGAAGGCAAACTAAAAGCCGAAGGCGGTGAAAGTTTTAAAGGTAAACGTATCACATACCATGATCCTTGCTATTTAGGCAGAGGGAATGACGTTTATGAAGCTCCGCGTAAAGCCCTCGAAGTTTTAGATGCTGACCTGGTTGAAATGAAACGCTGTCGTTCAAATGGCTTATGCTGCGGGGCAGGAGGGGCTCAGATGTTTAAAGAACCCGAAAAGGGGAATAAAGATATTAATATAGAGCGTATGAGCGATGTGCTGGAAAGTAAAGCTAAAGTAGTAGCAGCCGCCTGTCCGTTTTGCATGACCATGCTGCGGGATGGCGTAAAAGGCATAGAAAAAGAGCAGGAAATACAGGTGCTGGATATAGCTGAAATCACGGCAAGAGCGAATGGCCTATAACTTTGTATCCTTCAAAAAAGCTAACGCATCATTTAAACTATCCAATTTTTCGGGCGTCATATCCCTTACAGGGATACTTAGAACAGTTGTCATAGAATCTATATTGCCTTTGGGATCGTCGTAGGTTTGAACGATAATATCATCGTTTACGGTCTTAAATTGTAATTGGCCGTTGGCGGCATCTCCGAGGTAATTTACGCTGTCCAGTTTGGTGAGATGGAAGGAAAAATACTCCTGCCTGCCATGTTGATAAGTTTTTCTGAGATGAACAAAATGCTGCGGTGTGACCTCAATTTCCCACTTCTTTAATTTGGGGTCGGTTGAAGGGTTAAAGGTCTGTAAAAGGCATTTATTACTCCAGTCGAGCCACTCTTTTTCGCCCATTTTATAGGTAAAAGCGCAGCAAATCGCCATCAGAACCAGTATTGCCAGAATTTTTGCTTTAGTAAGAATTGATTTTACCATGACAACATTTTGTATTACTAAAGTTAAGAAATTCGATATTTTTGTAAATGCGATTTTCTGAACAGTCAAGAGTGTGGATATACCAATCGGATAGGGAACTATACGAGGATGAGGTAAAACAGTTACATGAAATTTTAAATAAGTTTGCTGCCGAGTGGACCGCTCATAACCATCAATTGAAGGCTAAAGCCGAGATTAGGTATAACCGCTTTTTGATCCTCATTGTGGATGAAAGCCAGGCAGGAGCCAGCGGTTGCTCTATCGACAAATCCGTCAACTTTATCAAAAGACTAGAGCAGGAGTTTGGCATTAATCTTTTAGATCGTTTCAACTTAGCTTTTCGCGAAGGCGAAAAAGTGCTTTCAGCCCCACGCGATGAGTTTGAAGATTTGTTAAGATCAGGCAAGATCAATTCCAACACCATTGTCTACAACAACCTGGTGCAAAACCTGGAGCAACTGGAAACCAAATGGGAAGTGCCTTTTAAAGATAGCTGGCACAACCAGTTGTTTGGTAATCTGGTTACTGACTAATCTCAAAGATCAATTTACTTTATCGAACCGGGTTGGTTTTTCATTTGGTGATTCAATAAGGAAATACCGTTTGCCCGCTTCTTCTTTGAAGACAATATCCATTTTTTCGTTTTCATAAATGAAGAAGCCGTCTTTGGTAAAAGGTACTAGCTGCAACGGTATTTCGCCATCCTTAAGAAATAGGTTGTTCTTTTCTATATAAAACATCAACTTGCTATCAGCATTACCGGCGATCTGGTAAGTTCCGGTATAACTGTTTAGCTCGCTTGCTGCCACTTCAATTGACTTGTGCTGGGTGCAATAAAAGAATTTGATGGCATTCTGCATTACCTGCGCTAATGCTGCACCATGAGCAGCGTCGGGCGTAATGCCTGTTCTCAGATCGAAAGCTTTGAAGTTTTGCTTGTCGATATAAGTCTTGAACTCATCAATGTGTTTTACGTTTTCATGCTCATACGAGCCTACACCTAAGAATACCTTTGTATTTAAATCCTTATGCGTTGCGAAATATTTCTTCGCCTCGATCATCAGGTCGTTTCCGGCATTACCAGGTGCACCGATTCCGATCATATTAAATATCTCCGGGTGTTCGAACAGGGTATAGATAGTAAACATGCCACCAAGCGAATAGCCATATAAGGTTTTATTGTCAGTCACCCGGTATTGCTTTTCTATAAAGGGCATAACTTCTGTTTGAATAAACTCTAAGAATTTCGGTCCGCCTTTACCCGGATCAAGATCTCTCGAGCGTTTGTTGGGGCGATTGCCATAGCCAATACCTACTATAAGCGGTTCGATTTTAATATTATAATCCTGCCTCAGCATATTGAAACAATTCATGGCAACGGTCATGTTCCAGTCGCCGTCGGTCATGTAAAGTACCGGGTATTTGGTTTTCGTGGTATCATACCCTGGTGGGAAATGGATGTATATCGTAAAGTCATCGCCAACGGACTTTGAAGTGAATTCCCATTGAACGATCTCTTTTTCAACGTAGTGTCTTGCAGAATCGCTCTTAACCTGACCAAAGGCAACGGCGTAGCTAGCAAAAGTGATAAACAGAAAAGGTAAAAGCTTTTTCATGGATTGAAGATTTAAATAGCAGACGCACGACCGGTTAAAATAGTCACACGCCAAATTGAATTTTAAAATAGCATTTGGTACTGATATTAAAGAGAATTCCATTAATTTTATTCACCATGGGACAATTTGACGACCGTATAGATGCTTATATCGCCAAATCAGGTGATTTTGCAAAACCAATTTTAATCCACATTCGTGAGGTGGTTCATCGCGCTTCTCCATTGATCAATGAAACCGTTAAATGGGGAATGCCTTTTTTCGACTATAAAGGTCCGGTATGCATGATGGCTGCTTTTAAGCAGCATTGTGCTTTTGGCTTCTGGAAAGCATCAAGGTTAAATGATCCTGAGCATTTGTTACAGGGAAGCGACGAAGAATCCGCGGCCGGTAGTTTTGGTCGTATCAACAAAATGGAAGACCTTCCATCAGATGAGGCCTTGATCGGATTCATCCATCAAATGATCGCCATGAATGAAAGCGGCGTTAAAGAGCCAAAGAAAGCATCTTCTCCTAAAGCCGAAATACCTATGCCCGATGATTTCAGTAAACTGCTCAGAGATAATTTAACAGCTATGAGTAACTATGAAAAGTTCAGCCCATCAGGCAAACGTGAATACTTGGAATGGTTTGTTGAAGCAAAAACGGAAGCAACTCGCGAAAAACGAATGCAGCAAGCTTTAGATTGGATTGCTGAAGGGAAGACGAGGAATTGGAAGTATAAGTAGTAGTCCATTTTGTTATTCTGAGTGAGAGCGAAGAATCTATAACGGAATTTGCTACGGAGCAGTGGTTTCGAATGAAATCAATAACAATAAAGATATTACTCGCGACAGATGTTTCACTATAATTCAACATGACAAAAAGGAAACTTATCGCCTAGAAGTCTAAAGGCCCCAACCTCCTCATATTCTTCCGTATCAGGTATTGCTTATGCCTTAAGTTATCACTTGGGTTGGTAGGCGACCATTTCAGCGGATCGGGAAAGATAGAAGCAATAGCGGCAGCCTGGTAGGTATTCAGGTCGCTGGCAGATTTGTGATAGTAGTTTTGTGCGGCTGCTTCAACACCATAAATGCCATCGCCCATTTCTATCTCGTTCAGGTATACCTCCATGATGCGTTTTTTGCTCCAGAATAATTCTATTAGTATAGTAAAATAGGCTTCAAAACCTTTGCGTATATAAGAACGCCCCGGCCACAGGAATACATTCTTAGCCGTTTGCTGTGATATGGTACTGCCGCCTATCAATTTGTGGCTATGCGAGTTTTTGTCGATTGCTTTTTCCATTGCCTTAAAATCGAAGCCGAAGTGGTCGAGGAATTTTTGATCTTCAGCCGCAACAGCGGCGCGTTTCATCGGGTCGGAAATATCATCAAAATCGATCCATTTTTTATCGATCTTCCAGTCTTTCCCATCACTCTTACGCTCAAACCCGCGACTGACCATCAACCATGTAACCGGTGGATTAATAAAACGGTATAGTAATACCCACAATATACTGATCGCAAAGAAAAGGATCAGGGTCAGTTTAAGTATGCGTAAGATAAGCTTCAGGATGCCGCCGCGAAACATGCTCTTAGATCCTTTTGAACCGGAGGCTGCCTTGCTGCTTTGAACATTTTTCATCGTCTAAAAATAAAAAATGCTACGCCTTAGTTAGCATAGCCTTAAAAAAGAATTTTCGATTGTTTCTATTTCTTAGTGTAGAGCAAAATTGAAAGCAGCTTTTACACCTATCTGGCTATAACCTCCACCTGGCTCCGGGCGGTTTTCATAGAAAAGGCCAAGATCTGTAGAGCTTCGTCCTCTGAAACCCAGCGGAAAGGAATAGCCTGCGCCAAATGAGTAAATAAACGCTGTGGGTTTATAAGTGTAATCAGAACTGTAGTTGTTCACGTTGAACGATGCACCCGCAAGGCCTTCGACAAAAAGCCGCCTGATAGGAAATATCTTCAGGCCTGCCTCAACCGGGATAAACGATGCGACATCTCCCTCATAATAATTGCCATAATCGTATCCGTAGTAGTCATCATAACCTGCTTCATATCCGCCACCCGACACGTAAAAGGTATACCCGGTTGAAAATAGCACGCTTACCGGCGAGTGTTTGAGGGGCACTTCAAGCCCAATTGAAATTCCTCCAGCTTCAGAGAAGTAATCAGAAACCGGGCCAGTGGAAAAGCCTGAACTAATGCCGATCCCCAATTTCACCGACCGGGAATTATTATACAAGGGATTATATTGTGCGCTTGCCTGATAAATTACCCCTAGTAAGATTGCGATAAAAAAGAAAGTTTTTTTAATATTCATGTCAGTTTGGAATGCAAATTTAAAATTACGAACAATACGCTTAGAATAACGATTTTGTTAATGACATGATTTGTTCACTGTTAAATTGTTACATAACAATAACAAATAACTGGGTGCTCTGGTCAACAAAAAAGGTGCTTAGTTTGCACTAAACACCTTAATTCTTTAATTCCGAAATCGTAAATCCGAAATTCGAAATCGAAATTATTCCGCTACTACTTCAAACGGAACTTTAACTTTCACTTCTTTGTGCAGGTTCAGGTTGGCAGTGTATTCACCAACAAACTTAGGTTCTGCATCAAAAGTGATACGGCGACGGTCAACCTCAAAGCCTTCTTTTTTCAAAGCATCAGCAATCTGGATAGTGTTGATCGCACCAAATATTTTACCGCTTTCGCCAGCTTTTGCACCGATGGTCAGTTTTACACCTTCCAGTTTAGCGGCAATAGCATCAGCATCTTTACGGATCTTTTCTTGTTTGAATTGTGCCTGTTTCAGGTTTTCAGCTAAAACTTTGCGGGCAGATTCAGTAGCCAGCGTAGCAAATCCCTGCGGGATAAGATAGTTACGGCCATAACCTGGTTTTACCTTTACGATTTCGTCTTTCTCACCGAGGTTCTTTACGTCTTGTTTTAAAATAACTTCCATTGTTTAAACCTCCTGATTATTTTAAAGAATCTGTTACATAAGGTAATAAACCGATGTGGCGTGCGCGTTTAACGGCTTGAGCCACTTTACGCTGAAACTTTAATGAAGTACCAGTAAGACGACGAGGTAATACTTTACCCTGATCGTTTATGAACTTTAATAAGAAGTTTGCGTCTTTGTAATCGATGTATTTAATACCGTTTTTCTTAAAGCGGCAGTATTTTTTACGTGTGTCGTCCACCTTGGGAGCAGTAACGTATTGGATTTGTTCGTTAGCCATTATTTTGCTGCCTCCTCTGCTTTAACGGTTTTCTTTTGATTGAAAGCACCACTGCGTTTTTTCTCATTGTAAGCAATAGCGTGTTTGTCAAGCGCAATAGTAAGGAAACGCAATACGCGCTCGTCACGTCTGAACTCGATCTCCAATTTGTTAATTAAATCACCCGGAGCCTTGTATTCAGTTAAGTGATAGTACCCTGAATTTTTCTTCTGAATAGGGTACGCTAGTTTCTTCAAACCCCAATTATCCTCCTGGACAATTTCGGCTCCGCCGTCAGTTAAGATTTTGCTGTATTTGGCGATAGCCTCTTTAGCAGTTTCTTCTGACAGCAACGGGGTAAGAATGATTACGGTTTCGTACTGTTGCATTATCTTGCTTTGTTTTAATGTTTTACCCGCATTAAACGGGGCTGCAAATGTATTAAGAAAAATTTAATTATTCAAGCAAAGAAGGGATGTTATTTTATGCCCGAAAAATCAATTTTTTATAGCAACTTGCATTTTTAATATTTTACCACCTTATTATAATTATGAAAAGAATTTTAGTACTCCTTGTTTTACTTGCGTTATTTATCTCAAAAACATTTTCGCAAACCGCACATGTACCAGGGCCAGCAGAACGTAAAATGGTCGATAGCTTATGCAGTTGTGTAACCAAACTTGATCTTTCAAAAATTACCAATAAACAAGAAGCCGAGGCGGCTTATACTGCGTGTGTGGAAAAGCATATTGATATATTAACTGAACTGGCTGATGAACGCCATGTTGAGATAGCAGATGAGAAAGCTATGGAAAAAGTGGGCGTAGATCTCGCAATAAGTCTAATGAAACAAAATTGTAAAGCGTTCACGCAGATTGCAACCCTAATGGGGGGTAAAGATGATGGGGAAAAGTCTGCAACAGAGTCTGGAAATATCGCACGGATAGAAAATCGGGGATTTAATTATCTTATAATTAGCGGTCCTGATCATAAAGAAAAATCGTTTATCTGGCTCAGTCAGTTTCCAGGTTCTGAAAAATTCATGAACGGGATAACACCATACGTGGGTAAGAAAGTAAAGATAAGGTACCGCGAGATCGAAGTTTATTTACCCCTGGCAAAGGGTTATTATAAAGTAAAAGAAATCGTGTCAGTTGATTTTGAATGAGCCTACAATAATTAATGCCATTCGTTAACCTTTTGTATTATAAATGGACACACTTTTATGCAGTAATTTCGACGACGGTGTTAATATAGATGTGAAAATTTTTATCAAAAATCACAGTATGTTTTTTGACAAAACTTACATAACATTGTATATCAAAATAAACGAAAACGCTAATATTTAAAATATACGATCATGCTAATCACTGATCTTGAAAACGATGAGGCATTAATAGTTAATTCCTCATGGGGGCCTGAAGACGATAACTGGGAAGAAGAAGATGATGAAGATTTTGAGGATGAGGACTTTGACGACAGGCTCCAGGATATGGATGACCTGCATGAGATCCAGGCGGATGACGACCTGGGTGAGCCCGATCCTGAAGATGACGATCATTTGCCGGGTGAGTATGAAGATGAGGATGATGAGTAGTTATCCCCGTAATATTCTCAACAATCCTTTCGCTGGGTCTTTAACTTAAGGCATATTCTTGCTACCTTAGTGGCTGTGGAGAATTTTATTGTATCGGCACGTAAGTACCGCCCGGCTACCTTTGAAAGTGTTGTAGGTCAGCAGCATATAACCAATACGTTAAAAAACGCGATCAGGAATAATCAGCTTGCGCAGGCATTTTTATTCTGTGGTCCGCGTGGTGTAGGTAAAACTACCTGTGCCCGTATTCTTGCCAAAACCATCAATTGCGAGAATCTTCAGCCAAATGGCGAGGCCTGCGGAGTTTGTGCGTCGTGTACTTCATTCCAGAATGGTAATTCATTCAATATCCACGAACTGGATGCTGCCTCTAATAACTCTGTCGACGATATCCGCAGCCTGATCGACCAGGTGCGCATACCACCACAAGCCGGCAGATATAAGATATACATTATCGATGAGGTGCACATGCTGTCGCAAGCCGCCTTCAATGCTTTTTTGAAGACATTGGAAGAGCCGCCTCACTATGCCATATTTATATTGGCCACTACTGAGAAGCATAAAATACTTCCTACTATATTATCGCGCTGCCAGATATTCGATTTTAATCGTATTCGCGTAGAGGATATGGCCAATCATTTGGCGTCCATAGCTAATAAAGAAAGTATCAAATATGAACCGGATGGTTTGCACATCATCGCCCAAAAGGCAGATGGCGGTTTACGCGATGCGTTATCGATGTTCGATCAGATAGTTAGCTTTTCAGACGGTAATGTTACATATCGTACAGTAATTGATAACCTGAACATCCTTGATTACGATTATTACTTTAGTATAATCGATGGACTGCTAAAGGAAGATACTGCTGCAACATTGTTGTTATTCGACGAAATCTTAGGTAAAGGTTTTGACGGAGCGCATTTTATATCGGGATTATCCGAGCACTTTCGTAACCTATTGGTAAGCAAGGATGCAACCACCTTAAAGCTGCTTGAAGTAAGCGAAGGAATTAAGGCTAAGTATCTGCAGCAGTCGCAGGCGTCATCGGTGTCGTTCCTGTTGTCGGCCATGAATATTGCCAACCAATGCGATCTAAGCTATAAGCTCAGCAAGAACCAGCGTTTGCAGGTAGAGTTAGCTTTGCTCAAGATGTGCCATTTACCCTCGGCATTCAATATGCTTACCGCACCTGCCGGAGAAATAACTGCTACAGATGGGCAGGTAAAAAAAAAACCTGATACATCAACAGTAAATCAACCCACAACGCCAAAAGTTGAGAATAACGCGCCACTGGTTAACGTGCAGCCTGATGTACAGAATAAGCCTCAGCCACCACCGCCGGTTAAGGAACCTATAAAGAACGGGAGTGAGCCTGTAGTCTCTGAAAAGCCAAAGGTGTTTGTTCCGAATCAGAATTCTGCGTCGACATCTATTAAAATACCCTCACTAAAAGATCTGGGTAAATCAACCGCTGCAGAAATGGCAGAGGAGGATGACCCTTATATAAAAGGCGACGCAGCGGAAGATTTTACAATGGATGCCTTCCTGAAACATTGGAGCGACTACGCAGCCAAATTGAAGGCTGATGGAAATATGACCCTGGTGACCATTTTCACGTCCAACGCGCCAACCATGCTAAAACCTTATGAGTTTGAGGTGATCTTAGCCAATAAGACACAGGAAAACCAGTTCAGGGACGATAAGCATAATCTATTGAATTTTCTGCGCGTAGGTTTGCGGAACTTTAATATCGAAGTAACCACCCGCATTGATGAGATCAAAGCAGCCAAGCGTCCATACACCACAACAGAAAAGTATCAGCATATGGCTAATAAAAATCCGCAGCTGGCAGAGTTAAGGCGTCGTTTCAATTTAGACCTCGATTAAATTTCTGACCTCCGACTTCATCTTTTCCGGTCATTCTTCGGATAACCTTCCTCATCAAGGTCGGTGCGGTCATCTTCAGGTGTACGCGAAAGAACATCATCAATCGGGTCGACATCAACGATCTTGCCGTTACTGTCTATATGCATACCTAACTGATCAACATCATCTTCTAAAGATTCGTTAGGGATATACTCGTCTGCCGTATCGAAAGGATTCGCTTCGTCATAAGTGGAATAGATGTCGGAGCCATTCTTAGCTGATGTATGGTAAGGGTCCGGATGATCATATTCGGGGTCCCTGCTTTCCACATCATATTCGAAGCTATCCTCGTCTGCATTAAAATTTAGGTTCTCTACATCAGATTCTTCACCCAACTCATCCTTTAATGTTCTGTTCCTGTCAGAATTTTCATCGTCAAATTCTGGATAGAATGTTCTCTTGGCCATAACTTATCCTTTCTTATTTAACAATAAAGTTCGGTTAAGGATTTGAGAAAGTGATATAAATCTGTGATTAAAAATTGATTTGTTTGCGGTAAGATGTTACCTCGCCAAGAGAGAATTTTACACCGATAGTGAACTGAGTATAAGCATCGTTAAGGTGACCTGCTCTAAAACCATCCAATTCGTCGCCAAATACCATATTGTATTGATACCCAATATCCAGTTTGATATCAGGGCGTTGATATTTGTTAAAAAACTTAAATTCGTAACCAATGCGAAACGGGATAAATAACTGGCTGGCTTTATCAAGGCCTGGCGTATAATAACCCGGATACTGCACCGAATACCTGTTTATGCTCGATATACTATTGTAAATTATGCCGATCCCCGTGCCTGCGTAAAGGTTCTTTAAAGCGTTCGACAAGCCATTCTGCGAGTAGTCGATCAACTCACCGGCCTGCAGTTGCAGCCTTAGTGCGTAATATTGATAATCAGCTGAGAACTGTCTTCCCAGCGGGTCATTGACAGCATCACCACCGGCAACCTTGCCAAATTGTGCCTCGAAAATGTAATTAATAAAAGGCCCCTGGTTGTAGTTGAAATTGAAGCTGACCGCCTTAGTACTTTTAGGAGTTACCACATCGCCAAAAAACTGGTTGAAGCCGACGGAAAACCCGACGTCGTATCTTCCATAGTCATAACCAATTTGAGCTTTTGAAATAAGGGACGTTAAACATGTAAGGAGAGTTATAAAAGCAGTTCTTACAATAAGTTTCATCATAATCAGAGGGTAGCCCTATCTATAGCAAGCGTATATTTTATTTAAATATGTCACAATTTTATAAAAATAACTTGAATGTTTCACTAATTAACGCTGAAAATGAAATATTTGTTCAACAGGCTTAATAATAAATTCAACAAAGTAATTAACAAATAGGTATACCATTTTTTTATATTTGAGCCCTTTAAAAACAGAAAACAAAAACCAGGTTATGTCAAAAATTAAAGTAGCAAATCCCGTTGTAGAGCTTGACGGTGATGAAATGACCCGTATTATATGGAAATTCATTAAGGATAAACTGATCATCCCTTACCTTGATCTGGATATAAAATACTACGATTTGGGTATCGAATACCGCGATCAGACAGACGACCAGGTAACTATCGACGCTGCAAACGCTATTAAACAATATGGTGTAGGTATCAAATGCGCCACCATTACTCCTGACGAAGCCCGTGTGGAAGAGTTCGGCCTAAAACACATGTGGAAATCTCCAAATGGAACTATCCGTAACATATTGGACGGTACTGTTTTCCGCGAACCGATCGTTATGTCGAACGTTCCGCGTTTAGTTCCAAACTGGACCGCGCCTATCTGTATCGGCCGTCACGCGTTTGGCGACCAATACCGCGCTACCGACTTTTTGACCAAAGGCAAAGGTAAGCTGACCATTACCTTCACTCCTGAAGATGGCGGCGAAGTGCAATCATACGAGGTATTCAACTTTAAAGGTGATGGCGTTGCATTGGCAATGTACAACACCGACGAATCTATCAAGGGATTTGCCCGCGCTTGCTTTAACCAGGCTTTATTGAAAAAATGGCCTTTATATTTATCTACTAAAAACACTATCCTTAAAAAATACGACGGTCGCTTTAAAGATATCTTCCAGGAAATTTATGAGAATGAATTTAAACTGGAATTTGAAGCAAATCAGCTGACTTACGAACACCGTCTGATCGACGACATGGTTGCTTCTGCACTTAAATGGCACGGTAACTTCGTTTGGGCCTGTAAAAACTATGATGGCGACGTACAGTCAGATACAGTAGCGCAAGGTTTCGGTTCATTAGGTTTGATGACCTCAACCCTGGTTACTCCTGATGGCAAAACCATGGAAGCTGAAGCAGCACACGGTACTGTGACCCGTCACTACCGCGATCACCAGGCTGGTAAACCAACTTCAACCAACCCGATTGCGTCAATCTTCGCGTGGACAAGAGGTTTGGAATTCCGTGGATTGCTGGATGACAACAAAGAGCTGATCAAATTCTGTAAAACGCTGGAAGAAGTTTGTATCGAAACTGTTGAAAGTGGCAAAATGACTAAGGACCTTGCCATCACCATCAAACCAAAAGTGGAGCACGGAAAAGATTACCTGTATACAGAAGAATTCCTGGAAGCAATTGACCAGAATCTGAAGAAAAAGCTTGGTAAATAATAAAGCAGGACATAAATTATTATGAACCTGGCTTAACCAGTATTAAAACCCATTTGCGTATGCAGATGGGTTTTTTGTTAGAATTATTTATCTACTTTTGTGTATGGGTGCTCAATTAGATTCCATAAAAGCGAAACTGAATCTGCTAAAGCCCGAATTGATCTCGAAATATCCTATAGCATCAATCGGTCTTTTTGGCTCCGTTGTGCGCGAAGACTTTACCGATAGTAGCGACATCGATATCATAGTAGAATTTAATGGTGTTATAGGTATTGAATTTATTACCCTGGCAGAAGATATTGAACGGAAGCTTAATCGAAAAGTTGATTTGGTTTCGAGAGGGGGGATCAAGCAGAAATACTTTAAAGCTATAGAACCTCAAATAGTATATGTCTGACCGTCAACCGAAACTTCTACTGGAAGACATACTCGATAGCATACAAAAGATTATTTCCTATACCAACAATCAATCTTTTGAAGAATTTATTGCAGACAGCAAAACCATCGACGCAGTAATACGCAATTTTGAAATTATAGGCGAAGCAGCGAATCGCCTGCCTGATATAATTAAAGAAACCGACGCTGGTATTGATTGGTTCAAAATAAGAGGCTTACGTAATAGAATTGTCCACAACTATTTCGGAATAGATTATAAAATAATCTGGACCATCAAGGAAGAATATTTACACGAATTAATAACTCAAATTATACAATTACTAAATAAATATTGATTCATCTATGTCAACGCTATATCCCTTAAAATTCAAAACCATATATAAAGACAAGATCTGGGGTGGTCAGAAGATCAAAACCTATCTGCATAAAGATTTCGGCAGCCTGCCGAACTGCGGCGAGACCTGGGAAATATCAGGTGTTAAATCGGATGTTTCAGTTGTGGCAAATGGTGAATTAGAAGGGCAATCGCTGGCCGATCTATTAGAGAAATACCAGGATAAGTTAGTAGGAAAAAAAGTTTATGACCATTTTGGTAATATCTTTCCGTTGTTGGTAAAGTTTATCGATGCAAATGATGACCTGTCGATTCAGGTTCATCCAAATGATGAGCTGGCAAAGAAACGCCATAGCTCATTCGGTAAAACCGAAATGTGGTATGTAATAGAAACTGATCCGGGTTCAACTTTAATATCAGGATTTAATCAGCCGGTAAATGAGCAGATTTATGTAGATAAACTGAACAGTGGTCATATCATGGATATCCTGAACCGCGAGGACGTTTCTGCGGGTGATGTTTTCTTTTTACCTGCCGGCAGGGTGCATACTATCGGTAAAGGACTGTTGATTGCCGAAATACAACAGACATCAGACATCACTTACCGCATTTATGATTTTGACCGTGTAGACGATAAAGGCCACAAACGCGAATTGCATACTGAAGAGGCATTGGCTGCAATCGACTATAACTTCTATCCGGAATATAAAACCAAATATCAGCCGGAAAAGAACGAAACAGTAAAACTGGTAAAATGCCCATATTTTACCACCAACATCCTGGATTTTACAGAAAATACGTCAAAAGATTATTCAAGCCTGGATTCGTTTGTCATTCATGTTTGTGTTGAAGGTGAATATATTATCGAGGCCGCTGGTCTGCAATATCCGGTTAAAATGGGAGAGTGCATCCTTCTACCAAAAACAATTGATTCAGTAGAATTAAAAACTACAAAAGGCTTTAAAATACTGGAGAGCTATATTGAGTAGGTTGGTGAGTAGTTAGCGGTGAGTAGTGAATGGTCAGCAGTTCGTGATGAGTATCTTAATTAATTGACCACTCACTATTCACCATCAAACCAGTTTAATCGTAAACCTCGTTCCGTCATTCACCTTACTTTCTACGCTGATGGAGCCGCCAAGGGCTTCTATCTGGTTGCGGGTGATGAACAGTCCGATACCCTTAGCTTCAGGGTGATTATGGAAGGTTTTGTACATGCCGAACACGCTGTCGCCGTAACGCTCCATATCGATGCCTAGGCCGTTATCCTCAAAATACAGGTAAATATGGTTGCCGTCTTTTGCGGTACTGCATTTGATAATTGGCGAGCGCGCAGGGTCACGGTATTTCAGGGCATTGGTTAACAGGTTTTGCAAAATGCTTTCCAGGTAAGCCGGTATGTAATTTACTTCAGGCGCTTTGCTAAAATCGTATTCGATCTTAGCATGTGTAGCCTCAATATTGCTTTCAAGCGCTGACATTACAGTTTTGAAAGTCGTTTCAAAATCAAGGCGCTTGCGTTCCTTACCTATTTCAGTTTGTATTTTAACGATCTCGCTCAGGTGATCGATAGTAGTTTTTAAACTTTCGCTAATTGATTTAATGTGAGCGAAGATCTCTTTCTTATCATCGGCTACGTCGGTCTGATCATGAAGATTCACCATAAATTGCAGGTTGCCGGTATGCGAACGCAGGTTATGCGATACGATGTAAGCAAAGTTTTGAAGGCGTTTGTTCTGGTCGTTCAGCAAGTTAACTGCATTTTGAACATCCATCTCCTTCTTCTTGATGTAATCGATGTTCTGGAATATACACCTTGCGGTTACGCATTGACCGTATTCGTCAATTACGGCAATACCTCTTGCGCGTAACCATATCTGGTTATTGCGTGCGGTGCGGAATAAAAGTTCTAGGTCGAAAGGTTGCGAGTATTGGATAATGTTATCTATGGCTACGCTTATCGCCTCGCGGTATTGAGGCTCGAAGAAGCTGATGGTTTCTTCAATAGTCAGCTTAACTTTATCCTGCAGTTCGAATATATCATAAGCCTCGCGCGAAAGGGTGATCGTTCTGCTTTTAACGTCGATCTCCCAGCCGCCAACTTTGGCCACTTTGATGGTTTCTTTAAAAAGAAAGTCGTTGCGGCCGGCTTGTAGCTCTAATAACTTAAAGTCGTGAACATCTACAATGGACCCTGTTATTTTAGGCTCGGTTTTATCGCCCCATTTTTTTACTGTGCTCTCGAACCAGCGATAGCCTTTTCTTTTGGTTAAAAGGCGTATCAATACGGTTTCGGCAGGGTCGCTAAGATGTCTGTTTAATGATCTCTGGAATACGGGTTTATCTTCATAGTAGAGAAGATTTTCAAAAAAGAAATCGTACGTGTTAGGTATATCCCCCGGATCATATCCTAAAATAGAATAGAAACCGGAAGACCATTTCACGTCTTTCGTGATGATGTTATATTCCCAGATACCTGTGTTTATTGCGTTAATAAGGTCGGTAACATGGAAATCGCCATCATAAGAAAATTTGTCTCCTTCTGTAACGCTCATATTTTCAGATAGTTCACAATTATTTCATGATGGTTAAAGTATACTTTAGTCATTAGTTTAAATTAATCAGATGGCGGGTTTTGTCATCCGAACTGTTTAGGATAACAAATTAAATACCAATCATTTGAAGTAAAAAATAAGGATTAAATGTATTCCTTATTTAGTTCATTTACAATTGGTTATTTTACGTTGAAAAGGGCTACAAAGTTCCGCCCCTTAGTATGATTTTGCATTTTTCCCCGTGTCGAACACCTTAAAATGGGAAATAAATTGCCCATATATCATTGATGTTCAAATGAGTATTCTGAGAGTTAGTAAAGTGGAATTTTATTAAAAAATGTGCCCAAATAATTGGTTTAGTCGGTGAAGCTTTTCTTTTGCAGCTTCTTGTGTATCTCCACAGTTTGCATCAAAGCTGCGGAGCCATACCAGGGATGCAGCTCCATTATCAGTGAACTTGCTTGTATAGCCGGGTCAGTTTCGGTTAGCTTTTTTGCTTCTTCAATGGTTCTCACATTGAAAATGAAAATGCCTTTTATAGGTTGATCATCCATAAATGGACCGGCAACAATAAGTTTTCCTTGATTAGCCAGGCGACCGATGTTTTTCAAATGAGCCATTTGTAATTTCATGCGTGCGGCAGAGTCTGTCAACCGGTTTGGACCTTCTTTCAGGAATGCCATCACATATTGTTTCATGCCGTAGTCATCGGCGCCAAGTTTTTGGGCCAGTTGGGCATTATACTGAGAATTTTTTGATTGCGCTAAGCAGTTAATGCTTCCGATCAATAATAGCGCGATAAGCAGGTTGCGTTTCATAATTAAATTGATTAGTAGGATAAATGTACTAATCCCCAAACTTCTTTTCAAATTCTGCCAGGGCGTCTTTGGCTATCCATTTAGCGACTCTACTTTCTTGTTGGGCTATTCGTAAGGCACATTCCTTTGCAGCCTCTCCAAGAGCTCTATTTCTCTTACCGATTTGTCGTAATGCCCAGTTAACTGCCTTTTTTACAAAGTTGCGGTCATCCCATGCTTCTCTTTCGATTATAGGGAAGAATGGCATAAAAGCTCCATCACTTGCTTTTTTATCATGCACCGCAAATTCAGCCATCAGCACAAAGCCTGCCCGTTTGATATATTCTTTCTCGGACCGGCTGTATTCCAAAGCTTTCTCGATAGCATAAGGTGTGCGATCAAATAAATTACCACATACCTGGTCGCATACGTCCCATGAGTAAAAATCAGCTGCCCAGCTATCCATTTGTTCCGGTGTTACCAGTTTGGGATCATCCACCAACGAGGCTAGTACCCTGCATTCGTGTATGCCAGTAGCCCAAAGCTCAAGCGCCATTTGATGGTCTTTCTTAATGCCCTTAGCTACTTTTCTCAGATTAGGCAATGATACACCCAATGCTTTCGAATTATCCACGCTGAAGCGCTCCATGCCTTCGAGATATTTAGGGTCAGATATTTGCTTTAAAGTCGATATGATTTCGGTGACATTCACGAATGGAAAATAAACAAAAAAGCCGGGCATTACCCGGCCAAACTAAACTAAAACTAAAAAGTATTCCGACTTCGGACTTCCGCCATCCGACTTCTTATAAATTTCCTCTTAACTCCTGTTCGCGTTCTATCGCTTCAAAGAGAGCTTTAAAATTGCCAGCGCCAAATGACCGTGCACCTTTACGTTGAATGATCTCAAAGAAAACCGTAGGTCTGTCTTCCAATGGTTTAGTGAAGATCTGCAACAAGTAACCCTGGTCATCCCGGTCGACTAAAATGCCCAACTCTTTCAACGGTTCAAGGTCTTCATCGATATGGCCTACACGTTGGATTAGGTCATCGTAATAAGTATTAGGAACATGTAAAAATTCGACACCACGTCTTTTCAACTCGCTTACGGTTTCAACAATATGATCGGTAGCCAAAGCTAAATGCTGTACACCTTCACCTTCATAAAATTCCAGGTATTCTTCTATCTGCGATTTCTTTTTACCCTCAGCAGGCTCATTAATCGGGAATTTCACATAGCCATTGCCATTGCTCATCACCTTACTCATCAGGGCCGAATACTCGGTTGAGATCATTTTATCGTCGAAGGTCAGGATATTTTTAAAGCCCATTACTTCTTCATAAAAGCTCACCCAATCATTCATTTTATGCCAGCCCACGTTGCCCACGCAGTGGTCGACATACATCAATCCAGCCGGCTCAGGGTTATAATCAGTATGCCATTCCTGGTAGCCCGGCAAAAAGATGCCATTGTAATTCTTCCGCTCCACAAACATATGCACGGTTTCGCCATAAAGCCTGATACCGCTGGTGCGTACTTCGCCATGGTCATCCTTTAGAGTTTGTGGCTGCTGATAAGGTTGTGCACCACGTTTTGTTGTTTGTTCGAAAGCATCATAGGCATCATCTACCCACAAAGCCAGTACTTTAACGCCGTCACCATGCTTTTTCAGGTGATCTGCTATTGGGTGATCGGAATGCAGAGGAGTAGTTAATACCAAACGTATCTTATCCTGCTTTAATACATACGACGCCCTGTCGCGAACGCCGGTTTCTGGTCCCGCATAAGCCAGACTTTGGAAGCCAAAGGCCGTTTTGTAAAAGTGTGCCGCCTGCTTGGCATTGCCTACATAAAATTCAACATAATCCGTACCGTTCAACGGTAAAAAATCAGTCGATTGTTGTTTCTTATCTATGGTTAGTGTTTCCATTTTTAATGAGTGAATTAGTGAATGACTGAATTAATGATTATAGGCTTTAAGCTTTCGCCTTTCAGCTTATTCAGCCCAACTCTTGTAATAATTCTCGTCTTCTATTTTAAGTGCATCTTCTGTTAACATCAACGGCCTGAATGGGTCTATCATCACTGCCAGTTCGTCTGTTGATTCTTTGCCTATCGAGCGTTCCACTGCGCCTGGCGCTGGTCCGTGTGGTATGCCTCCGGGGTGCAGGGTGATTTGTCCTTTTACTACACTTTTGCGGCTCATAAAATCGCCATCGACATAGTATAAAAGCTCGTCACTATCTACATTACTGTGATTGTATGGTGCAGGAATGGATAAAGGATGATAATCGAACTTGCGTGGTACAAATGAGCAGATCACAAAGTTGTGGCCCTCGAAAGTCTGATGTACCGGTGGCGGTTGATGAAGCCTGCCCGTTATCGGTTCAAAATTGTGGATTGAGAAAGCGTATGGATAATGGTAGCCATCCCAGCCAATAAAATCGAATGGATGGGTGCCGTATATATACGGATAGATCAGACCCTGCTTTTTGATCAGTATTTTGAAATCACCTTTCTCATCATGTGTTTCGATATCTGTAGGCAACTTCAGGTCGCGCTCACAATAAGGGGCGTGTTCCATTAACTGTCCGTATTGATTCAAATAGCGCTTTGGAGACCGTATCGGACTAAAGCTTTCTACAATAAACAAGCGGTTATTTTCACCGTCAAATTCTATCTGGTAAATAGTACCGCGAGGGACGATCAGGTAATCACCATATTCAAACGGGATGTTTCCGTAGCCAGTCTTCAGCGTGCCTGAACCAACGTGAACAAAAATCACTTCATCAGCCTGGCTATTCTTATAAAAATAATCTGTCATAGATTTGCGCGGAGCTGCCAGCGAGATATGCAGGTCGCTATTCACCAAAACAGGTTTACGGCTTTTGAGATAATCATCCTCAGGTTCAATTTTAAACCCGATCAGGCTGGTATGTTTCAGATGTTTTTCGCGAGCAATCTTCGGTTCAACCGAATAGGGCTCACCCAAGGTTTTCACAATAGTAGGCGGATAAACGTGGTACACCAGCGAATAAAGGCTCGAAAAGCCCTCGGTGGATACCAATTCTTCGGCATATAAAGTGCCATCGGGCTTACGGAATTGCGTGTGCCGTTTTGGCGGGATGTTCCCCAATTTATGATATACAGGCATGGTTTATTTTCTTTGGTTGTAAAGTTGAAATGTTGTAAGTTTAAATAGGCATTAACTTTCAGCATATCAGCTAGGTATAATTAAAACGAATAGTCGGGGCTAATAGTTTAAATTTGTAAGGCTAACTTTTCAACTTTCCAACCTTACAACTTTCCAACAAAAGATTAGTACTGCGCCAGCACGATCTTAGCAAGCACGGCATCCCTGAAAGAAGATGCATCACTCATTGAAGTGAGCCCCAGGGAAAACAGGAAATATTTTTGTATGCGCAGCATGATAATACAAAGTTAGGTTAGATAAATTTAATATGCAAGCATAGCGTTTGGCAATTGGTGAATAGTGAGTTGTCAGTAAATATTCACCATTCACTATTGACCATTCACCATTCACCCAAAATACTTAGCTTTGGTATACCAATTAATCCATCTATGAAATTAGTATCCTATAAAACCGAAGACCGCGAGCATTTGGGCATATTTGTTAACGGCCATATTTATAATCTCAACTCGTGCCATAAACTGCTGCCCGATAACATGAATGATTTTCTGTGGGGCGGCGACGAGTTGATGGACCGTGCGAGAAAGGTAAACGATGATATTGCTTCGGGGAAGCTGGAAGCTAAGGAAGAGCTATTTTTTGAACTGCTGGCACCTGTACCTCATCCAACCTCATGCCGGGATGGATATGCATTTCGTCAGCACGTGGAAGCGGCAAGACGCAATCGCAAAGCCCCTATGATACCTGAGTTTGACCAATACCCCATCTTTTATTTCACCAATCATAACGCCATACAAGGAATAGGCGAGATAGAATGTATGCCCGATCATTTCAATAAGCTTGATTTTGAGTTGGAAGTAGCTGTCGCGCTCAATAAAAAAGGGCGGAATATCAAAGCTGCTGATGCTGATAACTATATCGCAGGTTACATGATCATGAATGATATGAGTGCGCGTACCCTGCAAATGGAGGAGATGATGCTGAACCTAGGACCTGCAAAAGGGAAAGATTTTTCGACGGTGATCGGTCCGTGGCTTGTTACGCCGGATGAGTTGGAACGATATAAAGCGCCTGCTAAAGCCGGTCATACAGGCAATAATTATAAATTGACCATGAAATGCCATGTTAACGGAAAACAAGTATCTGATGGCAACATGGGGGATATGGACTGGACTTTTGCAGAGATCGTCGAGCGTTGCGCTTACGGTTGTGATGTGCTCCCTGGTGATGTAATTGGCTCGGGAACTGTTGGAACAGGTTGTTTCCTGGAATTAAATGGCACAGGTTTGTTAAACGATCCGAATTATCAACCACAATGGCTGCAACCAGGCGATCTGGTAGAAATGGAAGTAACGGGACTAGGTATCCTCAGCAACGTGATCAAAAAAGCTGATAGTAGCTTTTCTATTCTCGATTTAAAGAAAAAACAACCGGAGGTTAAACCGATGGCTCCTGTTGGCTAAGACAATGGAAACTGCCTAAACCCCAGATAATATCTGTTGAATCGATGCCGATTACTTTACGGTCAGGGAAACATTGCGTCAGAATATCTAATGCCCTGTCATCGTTTCCAGAACGATAGGTAGGCACTACCACAGCCGCATTGCTTATATAAAAGTTAGCATAAGAAGCAGGCAGGCGCTGACCATCATAATAAACCGGATCAGGCATAGGCAGTTCTACAATATTCAGTTGCTTGCCATTTAGCAGGCGCATGGTTTTAAGGGTTCCCAGATTTTCTTGCAGGATGTGGTAGTTTTCGTCGCTTTTATTTTCTTCAACAACGGTGACTACGGTATCCTCATTAGTAAAACGGGAAATATCATCGATATGGCCGTCGGTATCATCTCCAATAATGCCATCCCCCAGCCAAAGTACCTGCTCCACACCATAATAATTTTGCAGGTAGGTTTCTATTTGCTGTTGATTCAAATGCGGATTGCGGTTCTCGTTGAGCAGACAAGCAGTTGTTGTCAATACTGTGCCTTTGCCATTAAAATCAACCGAGCCGCCTTCCATCACAATACCCGGATGATAAACAGGCAGGTTAAAACGATTGGCAATTTTGGTTGGGATCACGTCATCCAGATCATACGGAGGATATTTATCGCCCCAGGCATTGTAACCCCAATCTATAACTACTTTTTGTTTTGTATCCGGATTGATCAAAAAAGCAGGGCCATGATCACGGCACCAGGCATCATTGGTCGGGAATTCGAAGAACTCAACCTTTCTCAAATCAACACCAACAGCCATCAACTGTTCTTTTGCAAAAGCAGCCATTTGTTCGTCCACCACGTTGATACGAACCAGCTCACCCTCCGAAACTGCTTTTATGAATTCAGCATAAGGGCGATAGATAGTCGCAATTTTTCCCGGCCATGATTCCTCCTTGTGAGGCCAGCTTAGCCAGGTAGCAGTATGCGGTGCCCATTCGGCAGGGAAATGAAAGCCTTTGAGTGATGGTGGTTGGTCCATAGTGTTAATATCTTCAAACCGTCATTGCGATTAACGAAGTAATCTCCGAACTATGCAAATTAGGGAGGATGAATTTTTTAAGGGACGTCCAGTTTAAAAATCATGCTCCGTTGAATGTCCTAAGTAGAGATTGCTTCGTTCCTCGCAATGACGTTATAATTAAATTTCGTCGTCAATTAAACGTTTTGTAATCGGCTGATAAGAATCAATTCTTCTGTCACGTAAAAACGGCCAGTGAGTACGATAATAATCAGTTTTTTGCAGATCAAGCTCCTGCACAATGACCTCTTCTTCTGTATGTGATGCCTGGTGAATTACACTGCCGAACGGATTGGCAAAGAATGACCCGCCCCAGAATTTTAATTCTTCTTCCTGCCCCACACGGTTCACACTTACCACGTGGACACCATTGGCAACAGCATGTGAACGCTGGATAGTTTGCCATGCATTGTATTGCTCGGTGTTGGTCGCATTATCCTGACTGGTAGCCCAACCGATAGCAGTAGGGTAAAATAATATCTCGGCACCCATCAGTGCAGTAATACGGGCAGCCTCAGGATACCATTGATCCCAGCAGATCAGCACGCCGATGGTAGCAAATTTGGTCTTGAATACTTTATAGCCCAGGTCGCCGGGAGTAAAGTAGAATTTTTCATAAAAGCCCGGATCGTCCGGAATATGCATCTTACGGTATTTGCCCAGGTAAGCACCGTCGGCATCTAATACCGCAGTGGTATTATGGTAAAGGCCATGCGCGCGCTTCTCGAAAAGCGAGGCGATGATCACCACGTTCAGTTCTTTGGCTACTTTCGATAGTTCGTCGGTTGACGGGCCGGGAATAGCTTCGGCCAGTTTGAAATTATCGTAATTCTCTACATCGCAAAAGTATAGCGAGGTAAACAATTCCTGCAAGCAAACTATCTGTGCACCTTTAGCCGCAGCTTCGCGCACTTTGACAATTGCCTTCTGCAAATTTTGCTGTTTATCAGCAGTGCACGACATCTGCACCAAACCAACATTTACTTTAGCCATAGCCTTTAAATTTTGCGCAAATTTAAAATTTTAATGTTAACTGAAATGTCAATTTATAAAGCATGTCTGAACCGGAATTAGTCGAATTTTTTGAATGAACAGAATTTTAGAGCCAGGCACATTCTGAAAATTCTTTAATTCAGTAAATTCTGGTTCAGACGAATAATCGGTGTAATCCAAAAAAAGCATACTTTTGCAGCCGATGACAACATTTGAAGAAGCAGTAGAGGACAACCCCAATCCCCGAACCTGGAAACATAAAGTTTGGAACGTAACCAAGTTACTATTAAAACTCGCGGTTACTTCGGTGTTGCTATGGTATGTGTTCAGCAAACAGCCAATCGGCGAAATCAAAGATCGTCTTTTGCACGCCAACTACTGGTGGATGCTGTTAGCTATACTGATGTATGCCTGCTCAATGGTGGCTTCAGCATGGCGCCTGCTCAGCTTCTTCAAATCGATCGATTTACGTGTAGATCCAAGGTTCAATCTGAGGCTTTATGCATTGGGGATATTTTATAATCTGCTTTTACCGGGTGGTATTGGTGGCGATGGTTATAAAATCTACCTGTTGCATAAACGGTATAATTTGCCTGCAAAAAGAGTATTCTGGGCCATTGCATTCGATCGTCTCAGCGGACTTTGGGCTATTGGGTTGATCGTGGTAGCACTTACTATATTTATCCCACAGATACAGGAACAGATACATCTTGCCATTCCGATGGCTATATTTCTTGTGGGAACAGGTATTTACTATGCGGTGGTAAAAATATTCTTTAAGGATTTTACAAAACATTTTTTTAAAGGACATGCTAAGGCAGTTATTGTGCAGTCGTTCCAGATATTGGCTATCCTTTGCTTTTTGATGGGGCAGGATTTTCATGGGAAATTTGCACCTTACCTGTTGTCGTTCCTGATTTCAGCATTAGCAGCGGTAGTGCCTATTACCTTTGGTGGTGCAGGTGCCCGCGAAGCCATCTTTGCCCGCCTTTCCCCCATATTTAATATGAATGTCGGCCTGGCGGTGTTCCTCAGCGTATCGTTCTACCTGGTGTCGTTGATAGTGGCTTTGTCTGGACTTTATTACGTGATCCGTCCGAGCAGGTTGGAAGAAGGTTTGCCTGCTGTTGCCACAAAAGAAGAGAGTCAGTAGTCAACACCCAGTTGTATCAGTTGAACTGTTTATATTGATTAGGATTAATCTAACTACTTCAACCAATACAACGTCTACAACAATTCCAACCAATACAACCATTTCAACCACTAAAACAATCAACCAAATTCCTACTTTTACGTTCTCTTAATAAACCTACTGAACGTAATGAGCGATTTTAATGATTTTAAAAATCTGCAGGTTGCTGCGTTGCCGCGCCATTTAAAGCAATTTATAGTACCGCAGCACTACGACCATTATACCCCGATTGACCATGCGGTGTGGCGTTATGTAATGCGCCAGAATTACAGTTACCTTAAAGATGTCGCTTATTATCCTTATATCCCCGGATTGCTAAAGGCTGGTTTAACCATCGAGAAGATCCCCAATTTGCAGGAAATGAATGATGCCCTGGGGAAGATAGGCTGGGGAGCGGTTACCGTTGACGGCTTTATTCCGCCTGCTGCATTTATGGAATACCAGGCTTACCGGGTTTTGGTTATCGCAGCTGATATCCGTCAGTTAAAGCATATTGAATATACACCTGCTCCGGATATTATACACGAGTCGGCCGGGCACGCACCTATTATTGCTGACAAAGACTACCACGAGTATCTAAGTTATTTTGGGTCGATAGGAGCCAAGGCAATGTTTTCTGCACAAGATTTTCAGTTGTACGAAGCTATCAGATTGTTGTCAATTTTGAAGGAAATGCCTGATGCAAATCCTGTGGATATAAAAAAAGCAGAAGAACTTGTCGCTTACCGGCAGGAAAATATGGGCAAACCATCGGAAATGGCGTTGTTGAGCCGTTTACACTGGTGGACAGTGGAGTATGGCCTGATTGGTGCTTTAAAAGATCCTAAAATATACGGAGCGGGTTTGCTTTCATCTATAGGCGAAAGCGTTACCTGTATGAAAAAGGACATTAAGAAACTGCCTTATACCATTGATGCAGTGAACTATCCTTATGACATTACCAAACCACAGCCACAGCTATTTGTAACGCCGACCTTTCAGAACCTGATTGATGTCCTGGAGGAATTTGCCAATACGATGTCGTTCCGCGTTGGCGGTAATTATGGATTAACCAAAGCCTTGGAAAGCAAAAATACTTGTACCGTGGTGTATAGCTCAGGCTTGCAAGTATCGGGTACGGTTACTGATTTCAGGAAAACGGATGATGATCAGCCATCCTTTATTAAAATGACTGGTCCAACCATATTGTCTCAAGATAACAAGCAATTGAAAGGCCACGGAAAGAATTATCATAAGGATGGGTTCAGCTCGCCGGTTGGCCGTTTGCAGGGAATTGATACGCCATTGGAGGATATGGCTCCGGATGCATTAAAACTGCTCGGAGTTGAAACGGGAAAGCATACCCGACTGAATTTTGCAAGCGGGATTACTGTTGACGGCATGGTGAAGAATATTCTGGCTGTCGGAGGTAAAAATCTGATCATCACTTTTGCAGATTGCACGGTAAAGGATGAAAATGACGAAACATTGTTTGACCCATCATGGGGCGTGTACGATATGGCGGTGGGAGAGAAGATCGCCTCTGTATTTTGTGGAGCAGCTGATAAGGATGCATTTGAGGATGTCACCTACAAATCAAACACCAATACTCACCATGTAGAATACGACGCCCGGACAAAGGAATTGCATCAGCTATACCAGCAGGTGCGCAACCGCAGACACAAAGGCGGTGATTTTGGCTATTTAGGAAATGTGTGGATGCGCCTGCAAAGAAATCATCATGACGATTGGCTTTGCGCCCTGGAGATACTGGAAATTCTGGAACATGAAGAAGTTGAACCGGAGGTAGCTGCTGAAATAAAAGCTTTCCTGGAAGATAAAGCCAAAAAAGAGCCAACACTTAAAAAACTCATTAATGACGGTTTATACCTGATCAAGCACCCGGTAGAACAGAAATTGGTGGTTTGATAAAATTAATATCTTCGCCTTATGAATATTATCATTACAGGTGCCAGCAGTGGCGTCGGCTTTGAAGCAGTGCTGGAATTTATATTGACCAACAAGCACAAAGTGGTTGCTTTAGCACGGTCTGAAGATAAGTTAGGGCGCTTGTTAGAAATAGCTAAAGGATTAAATCCCGACTGCGTGCTGTATCCTGTTGCTTTTGATATTGTACATGATGACTACCATCACCTGCAGCAATTCATTAATAGTCACCTGGATGGACAGGTAGATATTCTCATTAATAATGCCGGTGTACTCATTAATAAATCATTTGCAGAATTGTTAGAGTCTGACTTTGTCGAGATGCTGCAAAGCAACTTTATTGGGCATGTTCGAATTACTCAAAGTTTATTGTCTTACATGCCGGCAGGTTCTCATATCCTGAACATTGGCAGCATGGGCGGTTTCCAGGGAAGCGTTAAATTTCCGGGACTATCAGCTTACTCAGCCAGTAAAGCAGCCTTGCATACTTTAACCGAATGTCTTGCCCAGGAACTCACAGAGCAACAGATCAAAGTAAATTGCCTGGCATTGGGCTCCGCACAAACTGAGATGCTTGAAAAAGCTTTCCCCGGGTATGAGTCACCTGTAATGGCTTTTGAAATGGGGAAATATATCGCTGATTTTGCACTTACCGGTCACCGTTTTTTTAATGGGAAAGTTTTGCCCGTAGCGGTGACTACGCCGTGATTACTTCTTTATAAAAAGTAATATAAAAGCTAGTGTAGCGCCAACCTGTCCAATCCAAAAGATAAATATCCATTTAATATTGTCTGCTTTGGACTCACTGATTTCTTTACGAAGATCATATCTCAGGTTAGCAATGTCGTCCTTGAGATTGGCCACTGCTTTCGCCAGGTCGTCTTTGGTTGCTAAAGTTTTAATGGCCGATTCCACAGCACGCTCAGTTTTATTATCAATGTATTTGAACATGGCCTCGGTTGTATCACTGCCCAATTTTTCGGATAACAGTTTATACAGCCTGGCGGTTTCTTTTGCTTCTAAGTATATAACAAATATAAGGTTTAGGATTTAATAATTTTAATACAGGGCAGCCTTGCGCCGCCCTGTACTGCTGTGATAAGGCAGGTGAACAGGTTTAGGTAATTGTATATGGTTTAGGTATTTATTTCTTTAACCCAATCTTCAGGAAGTCGTTCACCACAACTTCGGTTACGTAGCGTTTAATGCCGTCTTTGTCTACATAGCTTCTGCTGGCTAACTTGCCTTCAATGGCTATTTCGTCGCCTTTCTTTAATATTTGTTCGGCTAGTTTAGCCTGAGCACCCCACAATACCAGGTTGTGCCACTGGGTGTCAGTTACTTTTTCACCCTTGTCGTTTTTGTAAATCTCATTAGTAGCAATGGCAATCTTTGCCAGTTTGCGGTCATTCTCAAAGCTTTTTACTTCGGGATCCATGCCCAGGTTCCCTACAAGGCGTACACTGTTTTTTAACGTATTCATCGTTTTGATTTTTTAAATATTCGTATCTGAGTCAACGATACAAAGGTGGGGAGGTGCAAAAAACTTATCCGGTTAATAACCGCTTATAGTCGACAATTTCCATTTGTAAGCGTTTGTAAACGAATAGATAATTATTATCTTTACTGCTATGACCGAAGAAAGATATTGCCTGGATTGCGGTGAAGTACTGCGTGGCCGTGCCGATAAAAAGTTCTGTAACGACCAATGCCGCAATAATTATAATAATCAGTTGAACAGCAACAGCTCAAACCTGGTGCGGAATATTAACAACATATTGCGCCGTAACCGCAGGATATTGGAGGAATTAAACCCGTCCGGCAAAACCAAAACCACCCAGAAAAAGATGGCCGCTAAGGGCTACAACTTTGAATACCATACCCGGACCTATCAGACTCAAAACGGTAAAACCTATCACTTCTGTTATGAATATGGTTATCTGCCACTGGATGGCGACGAGTTGTTATTGGTAAGAAGGGAAGATAATTCGATCTGATCTTTATGATCATAGATTTTACCTGCCTTATTTTACAAAACCATGAGGTTGCCTTCCGTGTTAGTTAACCTATATTTGCACAAAATATCACCTATGTCTGATTTATTTTCTCCCCTCAAAATAAAAAATACTGAGTTTAGAAATAGGATTGTTGTATCACCTATGTGCGAATATTCTTCTGTTGATGGTTTTGCCAACGATTGGCACTTAATTCATCTTGGAAGCCGCGCTGTAGGTGGTGCGGCGCTGGTTATTACCGAAGCGACAGCAGTGTCTCCAGAGGGCCGGATCAGTCCGGGTGACCTTGGGATATGGAAAGATGAGCATATCGAAAAGCTAAAGCAGATCACTGATTTTGTTCACGAGCATGGCGCTATCGCCGGAGTGCAATTGGCACATGCGGGCCGCAAGGCTAGTCATGAAGTGCCTTGGAAAGGTAATAAGCAAATACCATCTGGTGACGAAAATGGCTGGAAGTCATTAGCGCCAAGCCCGGTAGCATTTTCAGAAACAGAAGAAGCCCCGCTTGAATTAAATAAAGCAGGAATAGAAAAAGTAAAAGCGGATTTTAAAACAGCCGCCGCAAGAGCGCTTAAAGCAGGTTTTAAGATGATCGAAATACATGCTGCACACGGTTACCTGATTCATGAATTTTACTCACCTTTAAGTAACCATCGTACCGATGAGTATGGTGGCTCATTTGAAAACCGTATCCGTTTATTGCTGGAGGTTGTGGCATCTGTAAAAGAAAGCTGGCCTGCTGAAAATCCGTTGTTTGTTCGCATATCGTCGACAGACTGGACAGAAGGTGGGTGGACTGCCGATGATTCTATTAATCTGGCTAAAAAATTGAAGGAAGCTGGCGTAGATCTGATTGATTGCTCATCGGGCGGGAACATCCTAGCCAAAATCCCTTTAAAACCTGGCTACCAGGTGGAGTTTGCTGAGCGGATCCGTAAAGCGTCCGGAGTTATGACCGGAGCGGTGGGATTGATCACCGAAGCAGAGCAAGCTGATGAAATTATCAAAGGCGGTCAGGCTGATATGGTATTGCTGGCACGTGAGCTATTGCGCGATCCATATTTCCCATTACGTGCTGCACACCAATTAGGACAGGAAATCAAATGGCCTGTTCAGTATGAGCGGGCTAAGTGGTAAATTTAATATTGAAGTATAAATAATTTAACTAATTTCAAATACATTCACTTTAAACAAAGAACAAACTATGAAACGCACCGCAAAGGCCCATTGGAATGGCAACTTAATGGAAGGCAAAGGGGAAATAAGCACCCAGAGCACAATTTTAAATAATACCCAATACTCATTCAAGACCCGTTTTGCCGATGGCATTGGTACTAACCCGGAGGAATTATTAGCAGCTGCTCATGCAGGTTGCTTCACTATGGCCGTTAGCGCTGTTTTAGCTCAGGCTGGTTACACTGCCAATGATCTGCACACTGAAGCCATTCTTGATCTGGATCTGCAGGCTTTAGTGATTAACGGTATCCACCTGGAAATTAAAGGTTCGCCTATTGACGGGGTATCAGAAGAAAAATTTAAGGAGATTGCTGAAGGTGCAAAAGCCAATTGTATTATTTCAAAAGCTTTAAGTGTGCCAATTACATTGAATGTTCAATATAGTTAATAACCTTCCTGATTTATTTGAAAAGGGAATCCTGGTTTAGGGTTCCCTTTTTATTTTACCTAAAATAAATGTGATATTGGCACATATCCTTTCGTAACGTAAATACTATATTTATAGTCTTACATCTAAACTGCGTCTTTATGATATCAAAAGGAGTAAAATTTCTATTATTTGCAACATCCCTTTTCTTATTGGCATTTCAAACAATGGCTCAACCAAAGTTGCCAAAGGGATATTATTGGAAAAAGCTTCCGAATGGTTTGGAAGTCTTGGTGATCGAGAACAGCAAAGTGCCGCTGGCAACCATTGAGATCGCTGTGAAAAACGGAGCGTACACCGAAGGCCCTGAGTATAGCGGTCTATCGCACTTATTTGAGCACATGTTCTTTAAGGCGAATAAGGATTATCCTGACCAGGAAAAGTTTCTGAAACGTACCCAGGAGTTGGGTGCTATTTGGAACGGTACTACCAACGTGGAGCGCGTGAATTATTTTTTCACCTTCGATAGGGATAGCCTTAACGCAGGATTAAAATTTATGAACGCTGCTATCCGCTTTCCAATATACCGCGAGGAAGATATGAAGAAGGAACGCCCGGTGGTTGACGGCGAGTTTCAGCGCGCAGAAAGTGACCCGGGATTTCAGCTTTGGTATGCCGTTCAGCAACACCTTTGGGGCGATCTGATCACCCGTAAAAACCCAATCGGTATCCATGAGGTGATCAATACGGCTACGCCGGAAAAGATGATGATTATCAAGAACAAATTCTATTTTCCCAATAATAGCTTACTGACCATCTGCGGCGACGTGAAACATGAAGAAGCATTTGCAATGGTTGAAAAGATATTTGGAGATTGGGAAAGCAGCGGTTTCGACCCGATCCAGAAGTATCCTATACCGCCATTTAAGCCACTGGATAAGAACGACTATTTTGTGAAAGAAACCACCATAGCCCAAACACCGAACATGCAATTCTCATGGCAGGGGCCTTCATACCTTACAGATTCAGCGTCAACCATATCGGCTGATGTGTTTTCGACCATATTGGGCTTAAATGCATCAAAATTGCAGCAGGCGCTGGTTGATAAAGGTTTGGCATCCGGTGTTTCCTTTAGTTATACTACCTGTAAGTATGTAGGACCTATCGATTTGTTTGTTACGCCTAATCCGAATAAGCTGAAGGAATGTTATGCTGAGGTAATAAACCAGGTCAGTCAGTTCGCAAATCCTGATTATTTTACCGATGAGCAGTTAAATGATGCTAAGGCTATTTTGCTGCGTAACCGTATCCATAATATGGAGAAGCCATCGAGCCTGCCAAGCCAGGTGAGCTATAACTGGTGCAGTACCTCACTGGATTATTTTACAGATAATGATGATAATTATCAAAAAGTAACCCGTGGGGATATAGTAAGATATATCAAAAAATATATTGCAGGCAAACCAATGGTTGCAGGGCTGATCATCAATCCCGAACTAAATAAACAATTAAACGCCGGTTCATTCTTTGCAGCTAAATAACCTTAAACTGATCATCATGAAAAAGAAAATATTTATACTTTTTGTCGGCATAGTTGTATCTGGCTTCCAGGTAGTGAAAGCGCAGCAAGCTAAACCTTATGATATGACAATTGATGGGGTGAAAGTAATTGTTCAGCCCAGCGGGAATGATATTGTTGAAATACAAACTGCGATAAAAGGCGGTGTACATAACTATTCTGCAGATAAAACAGGTATCGAATCATTGGCACTGACTGCGTTAAGTGAATGCGGTACCATAAAGCATGACAAGAACAGCTTCAAAAACCAGCTGGACAAGGTGGGAGCCGATGTGTACGGATTTAGCGGCAGGGATTATTCCATTGTGAAAATGAATTGTATTAAAGGTGATTTTGAAACAGTTTGGCCACTATATGCAGAGATGATGACATTACCGGCTTTTGATGGTAAAGAATTCACTCGCATTAAGCAGGACGCTATTAATAATTTGAAGGAGAACGAGGGTCGCCCGGATGCAGCTATCGATAAATATGCTAATAAGGTGGCTTTTGCAGGTCGCGATTATGCAAAAGACCCCAGTGGTACAGTAGATAACATCAACAAAATTACTGCAGAAGAAGCTAAAGCTTACTATAAATCTATATTGACCAGATCGCGATTGTTAATTGTAATTGTGGCTAATCTGGATAGAACAGTTATAGAGCAAAAAGTGAGTCAGCTGCTGAATGGTATCAAGCAGGGTGCGCCTTTTGAGTTAAAGAAGGAGAACTTCAGAATATATAAAAATTCATTTGCGGCCGAGCAACGTGACCTGGCAACCAATTATGTAGAAGGTATTAGTGGTGGCCCTGACGCGGGCACTCCTGATTTTGATGCCTTTAACGTGGCTATGCGCATATTCGCTAATCGCCATTTCCTCGATGTGCGTACCAATAACGGATTGTCCTATGCACCACAGGCTTGGTTTAGCTACGGAGCTACTTCAGTTGCAAAATTTGCAGTTTCCACCACGCAGCCAAACAAGTACATTGAAGTGTTCGACAAATTGGTGGATAAAATCAAAACCGAGGGTTTTAAAGCTGATGAGGTGGCTGATATGAAAGTAACCTATCTCACAGGTTTCTATTACCGTCAGGAAACTAATAGTGCACAAGCAGCATCATTGGCTGCCAATGAGATTATATTTAATAACTGGCACAGATCTTATTCGCTGGTGGATGATGTGAAAAAATTAACTGCCGAACAGGTGAGCGATGCTTTCCGTAAATATATCGGCAATATTGTTTGGGTATACCAGGGCGATCCTAAGAAGGTTGATCCGTTAAAATATACCAACGGCACCATAGACAAAGGTGTGGGCGGTGTAAATAACTAATCGCTAAGAAAAATTAACGACAGGAGGGGAGTCGGGAACTAATTCCGGCTCCTCTTCTTTTATTGAACCAATAGTGCCAATAGGAAGTGTGAAGAAAAACTCAGTGCCAGAACCCTGAACGCTTTCAACCCATATTTTGCCGTTGCATTTCTCGATCAGGTCCTTGCAAAATAAGAGTCCCATGCCTGTCCCAGATTCATTATTTGTACCGGTTCCGCTATCTACCTTACTCTTAAATAATTTGTTCAACTGCTTTTCGGACATACCGACACCGCTGTCTTTAATAGATATCAGGATATAGCTTTCATCTTTTTGCTGGGCGCTAACTGTTATAGTATCATCTTTCCGCGAGAATTTGATGGCATTGGTAATCAGGTTGCGGGTAACAATACGGATTGAGTTAGGATCGGCTGCTACGGTGATATTTTCTGACACGGTATCCATCAGCTTAATCCCTTTCTCTGTGGCCTGTTCATAATAGTTGCTTACCTCGTACGATACAACATCTTTAATTGGGAAGCTTTTTGCCGAACTGTCGAAATTTTCCATCTGGCTGTTGATCCAGAATAGTAAGGTATCCAAAAAGTCAGAGGTATATTCCAGCTTTTTCAGGGCTTGCGGTATCATGGTTAAAAACTGATCGTGCGATATGGTATCATCTTCCAGCAAACCAAATAATCCACGCAGAGTGCTTAATGGCGCTCTAAGGTCGTGCGCCAATACAGAAATAAGCCGGTCCTTTAGATTGTTCAGGTCATTTAATTTATGTGCCTGATCATTCAGATCCGCTTTTTGTTGTATTACTTCGGCATTTTTATCCTCAAGTATAGTGTTGATCTTCTGCTGTTTAAGCTTAGCCTTATAGTAAACGATCAGGATAGCGGCCATACCCAAAATGATCAGGAAGAAAATGGCGCTCAGCAATCCTTGTCTTTGTATTTTTTGCTGATACAGGTCGTCCTGGCGCTGATGTTGTGCGGCGAGCAAACGCTGCTTTTCTGCAAAATTAGATTCCAGGTTAAACGATGTAAGTTTTTGCACGCTTTCATCGCTCTTCAAACTGTCTCTAAGTATATTATATTGTTCCTGAGCTTTATATGCTTCCTCAAATCTTTTTAATCCGCCAAGAGCTTCACTTAATTGTAAGGCTGCATTGGTTCTATTAATCAAACTTCCTAATTTATCGGCAAGGCTTTTGGCAAGTAATGCATATTTATAGGCATTTGCGTAGTCTTTTTCCTGATTGTAAACAGTAGAGAAACCGATATAAGCATACGCTTTATTATAATCAATTTTATAAGCTGTTGAAATATTAAGCGCCAGGTTCAGGAAATTTAATGCGGCATTAAATTGCTTTTTATTTGCATAGCAAAGGCCAAGATCGACATATAAAGAACCAAGGCCATCTTTGTCATCCTGCTCTTTGGTTAATTTTAATGATTTACTGAGGTATACAATGGCTTCATCGTATTTTTTCTCGGCCATAAATATTTCGCCTATATTTTCGTAGGCGGTACTAATACCCTGTATATTCTTTTGATCTTCCCATATTTTAAGTGCACGTTTATAGTACTCCATTGATTTTGGGTAGATCTCCATATTCTTCATCAACTCTCCGATATTATTATAGTTGTTTGCCGCAGCAAGGTGGTTATTAAGCTTAATATCCAAAGAGAGTGACTTAAAATAATTGTCAAGTGCATATGATGATTTTCCGATATTGTCTGACACCCAGCCGATATGGTGGTAACATTCAGCAATCCCAGCTTCGTCTTTTATCCGTTGTTTTATTTCGAGTGCTTTTTGAAAGTAATCTGCAGCAAGATTATATTTAGCTATACGATTGTACATGCGGCCATAAAAAATGTAAAAGTCACTCAAACTTTTATCATCCTTTAAATTGATATATAACAGTTTTGCGCCAATAAAATTTTTCTGAGCTAAATCATATTGACCCTTTTGCGTATATACATTGGCGATAGTAAGCATCCCATCTGCAACACCTTTTTTATATTTAATGGCCATTGACTTTGAAATAGCCATTTGACTATAATAAATAGTGCTGTCGGGATTTATATCAGCAAATTCTTTTGCTAACTGATTTATCCTGTTAATGGTGATGGTATCAGTGGGCGTATCTTTATTGCTCAGGCTGGATGCCAGCAAAGTTTTAAGGCTATCTACTTTAAAATTAGCCAGGTTAAAAGCCACAGAATTGTAAGTGCCTGAAATATAAGGACTATAAGCGGCGGCAGAAATATCCAATCCGGCCAATAGTGGAATTAGAATTAAAAAAGACCTGAAATTTTTGATAACCGATAATAACATTTAATATATGCTAACCTAAATAAACATAGCAAAAAGGGCGAAGGGAATGTTGGTAATCGCCTTAAATGCATTTACTTATCTCTTATACGATATCAGGCCATTAATTTGTTTTATTTTATCTTAAAAAATTTAACTGTACTTATGATTTGTCCCTGCCCGCTTACTTAAGATATATATCAATGAAAGTTTAATGGTTCATAAATGACAGAGCCCGGTTGATTAACCGGGCTCTGTCTTTAAATTTTTAGTTTTTATGATTTATAGTACGTTTTTCCAGCTTACCAGGTCACCAATGATCTTCTGCAATTGATCAGCCGGAACACGCTCCTGTTGCATGGTGTCGCGGTAACGGATGGTTACAGTATTGTCTTCTAGAGTCTGGTGATCGACAGTGATGCAGAAAGGAGTGCCAATGGCATCCTGGCGGCGGTAGCGTTTACCAATAGCATCTTTCTCTTCGTAGTACATATTGAAATCAAGCTTTAGCTTGTCCATAATTTCGCGGGCTTTTTCTGGCAGGCCGTCTTTTTTGGTCAATGGGAAAATAGCTGCTTTTACAGGCGCCAGGCAAGGATGAAGGCGTAAAACTGTGCGGCTGTCCTGTTTTTCTGGTGTGCTCAGGTCTTGTTCCTCATAAGCGTTTATAAGTGTAAGCAGGAACATGCGGTCCAAACCAATAGAGGTCTCAATAACATAGGGTACATAGTTCTGGTTGATCTCCGGATCGAAATACTGCAATTTCTTTCCTGAGAATTTCTGATGCTGACCCAGGTCAAAATCAGTACGGCTATGGATACCTTCTACTTCTTTAAAGCCGAATGGGAACTCAAATTCGATATCAAAAGCAGCATCTGCATAATGTGCCAGCTTGGTATGTTCGTGGAAGCGGTATTTGCCAGGAGGTGTACCCAAAGCCAAATGCCATTTCAAACGGGTTTGTTTCCAATGCTCAAACCATTCCTTTTGAGAACCTGGGCGAATAAAGAATTGCATTTCCATCTGCTCAAATTCACGCATACGGATAATGAACTGACGGGCAATGACTTCGTTACGGAATGCTTTACCAATTTGCGCAATGCCAAACGGAATTTTCATCCTGCCTGATTTTTGAACGTTCAGATAGTTCACGAAAATACCCTGTGCGGTTTCCGGGCGAAGGTAGATCACATCCGCATCATCGGCTACCGCGCCCATTTGTGTGCTAAACATCAGGTTAAACTGGCGAACTTCTGTCCAGTTGGCAGTGCCGCTAACAGGGCAAGTGATGTTATGCTCGATGATAAGCTCACGCAGGCGGGTCAGGTCGTCGCTTTTCAACGCTTTATCCATCTCGATCTGCAACTCTTCAGCTAGGTCGGTTTTATTTTCGTTGTCGTACTGCGCTATTCGGTCTTCCAGTAACTGGTCGGCACGATAACGTTTTTTTGAGTCTTTATTGTCGATCATAGGATCGTTAAAACCTGCAACGTGTCCGCTTGCTTCCCATATTTTGGGATGCATGAATATGGCTGAATCGATGCCGACGATATTCTCATTCATCTGCACCATGGCCTTCCACCAATAGGCCTTGATATTGTTCTTCAGCTCAGCGCCATTCTGACCGTAGTCGTACACAGCGCTCAGTCCGTCATATATTTCGCTCGACTGGAATACAAAGCCATATTCCTTAGCGTGAGATATTACATTCTTAAAGAGTTCGTCGGTTGGTATGCTCATAACAGCGCAAAGATATATTTTTTTGATTTTTTCACCGATGTTTGTTTTTAGAGGTATTCAAGAGGCTTTGCCGTTCGGATTTCGGATTTATTTATGCTTTTTAGGTAGATTTATATTTCCAATTAATCCGTTATGAAAAGCTTTCTGACAGTTATTCTTTTATTGTGCACGATTATCCTTACCGCACAGGATAAATCCCCCCAAAAGGAATATAATGCTTATGACCGCGATGGAAAGACCATAGTTGCCAAGGTACTGGTCAATGCCGATACAAAAAGCAAATTATTCCTTATTAAGTCGCTGCAAAGGGGAAGCGCAGCAAATAGCTATATCACTACACTTTATTTTGGCAATAAGGAAACCGGCCCGTTGACGAATACACGTATTCTGCTAAAATTTAGTAAACCAGTAATTTCGGTAATGCCACATTTTGCAACAGCCTTCAAAAGTACGAACGGACTTGCTGAAGATCACAATACTTACACATTCAAAGCTGGCCGGTTAGAGCGCGACGCGGGTAGTGCCATCGTTATTTACTTCACCATAAAAAGTAAGGACAGAATTATTACCGAGATTTCGGGGTTAGATGGGATACTGCAATAAATAGCTTTCAGACTTTTCGACTTACTGACTTCCCGACTAAATATCTACCTTTGAAGCATGAGCATCAGCGTTGAATCATTAACTAAAGTTTACGGCTCACAAAAGGCTGTTGATGGTATTTCATTTAGTGCCTCGCCTGGGGTGCTGGGTTTTCTGGGTCCAAACGGGGCAGGGAAATCTACAACGATGAAAATACTGACAGGTTATCTGCCCCAAACATCTGGCAAGGCATCAGTATGTGGTTTTGATGTGGAGACACAGGCAGTAGAGGTAAAACGCAATATCGGCTATCTTCCCGAAAGTAATCCACTTTACCCTGATATGTATGTGCGTGAGTCGTTGAAGTTCATTGCAAATATTCACAAGATACATCAACCTGGGAAACGCATTGATGAGATCATAGAGCAAACCGGCTTAACTCCTGAACGGCATAAAAAAATAGGGCAGTTATCTAAAGGATACCGTCAGCGCGTGGGATTGGCGCAAGCTATTCTGCATGATCCGCGAGTATTAATATTGGATGAGCCAACCTCAGGCCTGGACCCAAATCAGTTAATCGGTATCCGTCAGCTAATACGCGACTTGGGTAAAACCAAGACCATCATTTTGTCGACTCACATTATGCAGGAGGTAGAGGCGGTATGTGACCAGGTAATTATTATCAACAAAGGCAAAATCGTCGTTAATGATTCGTTGGACGAACTTCGCAATAAAAATAAGGGAAAGTCACTTGAGAATATTTTCATTGAGTTAACTAATATTAACTAAACGAAAATTTTTTTGATAGGGTTAGGGTTTTTATTGGTTAGGATATTTTCATATTTTTGCACTGTACATTTAAATCTTATCCAACATGAAGAAAATTCTACTATCACTAATCATTGTCTTTATTGCTGTATTAAACTCATTCGCGCAGGATAATTCCACGCCCAAAATTGGTGTGGGTGTTGATGTGGGTGTTCCTGTAGGCGCTTCCAGCAACCTCTATGAGTTAACAATGGGGTTTACAGCTAAAGCCGAATTCCCTGTGGCTCCGCAATTCAGTATTACAGCTACCACCGGATTTACAGGCTATGTAACTAAAGGTGGTTTTTCAACGGGTTATTATTATGATTCTTACGATGGATCAGGGTCGTATAACTATGGCGATGTTGCCTGTTTTGTGCCACTAGAAGCTGGAGCCAGAGTATATGTCGCACCCAAGTTTTATCTTGAAGGTGACCTTGGCGCTTCATTCAATGTTAATTCTACCTCATCGAATTTCACCAATAAGCAAACGGCATTGATCTATGCGCCAATGGCCGGGATGAATATCCCTTTTGGAGGAAGCCGTGTTTCACTGGATGTAAGTTTAAGATACGAGAGCAGGCTTGAAACGGGGTACAATTATAGCCAAATAGCTGCACGCGCCGTTTTTAACTTTAAATTATAAGCGACCTTCTTAATTTAAATAGGTAAGGAAAAATTACCCCGGCCTTACCTGTTTGAATTCAAAACTAAATTTTCTTGCGGTGTTATATTCTCCTGATTTACTGCGTAAAGGATAATAAACCTTACCATGTATGAAGAAAATTACCCTATCCATCATTCTTGCAGTCTTTATCGCATCCTTTGCGCAAGCACAATCAGGAAATAAGATATCATTGAGCTTAGGGCCTGACCTCAATTTTCCATTCAACACAGGAAGGAACGATAACGGGTCTACAAGAAATTATTACCAGAACGGAATAGGAGGTACCCTGAAAGCGGAACTTCCGGTTTCTTCGTTTCTGCACATTACAGTTTCTGTCGGGTACGTACATTATTTTACCAATGCACATTATTTGTATATTGACCCACTCGCTTATGTGGCCGGGGGATCCTATGATAACTTGCCAAAGCCGCCTCCATATCCATTCATGCCAATAAAAGCCGGACTGCAATATTATTATTCAAAATATATGTATATAAATGCAGAAGCAGGTGCGGCTATTAAATTAAATTCGGCCTCAAAGAATTCATTTATTTATTCAGGCGGCTTAGGCGGTGTGATCCCTTTTAATGCGAAAAGCGGGCTTGATATAGGTGTAAGATATGAGCGTGGTTATGAGATCGTGAGCTATCAATATCCTATGAGCCAGATAGGTGTCAGGATAGCGTATAAGCGCAGTTTTTAAAGAAGCGACCCCTAACTTTTCAACTTTCCAACATTTCAACCTTACAATGTCGCGAACCTTTCTCCTTTATCGAATAATATCGTAATTTCGGCAGCCAACAGCCGCAATTTATAGTGTATAGCATCTTAAAGAAAGAAATTACTTCTTACCTCAGTTCGCTGGTAGCTTACGTTACTATAGGGGTATTCTTACTGGTATTAGGTTTGTTTTTATGGGTATTCCCCGATTCGAGTATACTGGATTACGGCTATGCCAGTTTAGACAGCCTTTTTAACACAGCTCCATACCTATTCATGTTCCTGATACCGGCCATCACCATGCGTTCCCTGGCCGAGGAACGAAAGGAAGGCACTTTTGAATTATTGCTTACCCGGCCCTTGACTGATGGGCAGATCGTATTGGGCAAATTCTTTGCCTGCGTGCTATTAGTTCTTTTTGCCCTTATACCTACACTGGTTTATTATTATTCGGTTTATACTCTTGGCAATCCGCAGGGAAATGTTGATACAGGTGCAGTCATTGGTTCTTACATCGGGTTGTTTTTATTAGGCTCAGGCTTTGCGGCGATCGGCTTGTTTGCCTCGTCAGTTAGTAAAAACCAGATCATCGCTTTTACAATAGCTGTTTTTCTTTCCTATTTCTTTTATAGCGGCTTCGATTCCCTAAGCTCATTATTATCGTTACAAAACCTGGGTTTGCAAAATCTCGGAATCACTACACATTACCAGTCAGTAAGCCGGGGGGTACTGGATACGCGCGATCTATGTTATTTCATATGTTTAAGCGCTTTATTCATCTGGCTCACATTAGTCGCTATAAAAATACAAAGGCAGAAGGTTAATGAGAAAAAAGGAGTTATAAGCGGTTTAGGTATCATTATAGCGATAGTTCTTATTTCATCCATTACATTTACACGGTTTGACTTTACTTCGGAAAAAAGATATACCATATCAAAAATAAGTCGCGGTATTTTGGATAGCTTGCCAAAGGGCGTAAAAGTGACTGTTTACCTGGAAGGGAATAATTTTCCGTCAGCATTTAAGCGCCTCAGAAGCGCTACCACAGATATGCTGAATGATCTGGAAGCCTATAGCCATCATAAACTTCAGTTCGATTTTGTTGATCCTTTAAAAGGACAATCCAACGATCAGCAGCAACAAACGTTGCAAGCTTTGGGAGAGAAGGGGATAGAACCAACCAACCTAAGTGAGAAAACGGAAAATGGGCTGACTCAGAAGTTGATTATTCCCTATGCTGTGGTATCATCGGGGGATAAAGAGATCCCCGTTAAGTTGCTATTGAACCGTATTGGTCTATCTCCGGAAGATCAATTAAACAATTCGATTCAAAATTTAGAATATGCCTTTGCTTCGGCCATCAAAAAAATAACTACCGGTGGTAAGCCGGAGATCGGGTTTACTGAAGGGCATAACGAACTGACCGATGTGCAGTTGAATGACGCTATGAAATCGCTGTCCGAAGGGTTTACCGTTGGGCGCGTTGATCTGAAAACTATTCCGTTTGCAGCATTAGAAAAGGTGAAATTGTTGGTGATCCCTAAGCCGGATAAGCCATTTACTGAACTAGAAAAATTTAAACTCGATCAGTATATCATGAGGGGCGGTCGGGTGTTGTGGACGATAGACCAGGTGAGCGCTGAATTGGATAGCCTTCGGGGTCATGGCGGTGAGCAGCTGGCATTTAATAAACAACTGAATCTTGAGGATCAATTATTTGTTTATGGTGTCCGCATCAATTATGATCTGATCGCTGATATCAGCTGCTCGCAAATTCCGGTGGCTACCGGCAATGTAGGCGGACAGGCGCAAATACAAAATGTGCCATGGTTGTTTTATCCGCTGATCATGCCATTATCAAAACAACCGATTGTAAAAAACCTGGATGGTATCCGGTCTGAGTTTATCAGCACTATCGATACGCTTGCGACGAAAGGCGTAAATAAAACCGTATTGCTGTCGTCATCGCCTTACAATAAAAAATTTAAAACACCATACTTGCTTTCGCTGCAAATGCTGGAGCAGGAGCCACAGCCAAAAGATTTCCAAAGTACAACCAAACCTGTTGCGGTATTGCTGGAAGGTAAGTTTAAATCCGACTTTTTGAACAGGCCTACTCCTGAGGGCTTGAATGAAAAATTAGAATCACTTACGGAAAGCAAACCAACTAAAATGATCGTGATCAGCGATGGCGATGTGTTTAAAAACCAGGTAGGCTCAGATGGCTCGCCATTCCCTTTAGGGTATGATCGTTACACCCAGCAAAGCTTTGGCAACAAGAACCTTTTGCTGAACATTGCTGACTACATGACGGACGATTCCGGCCTGATTGGTTTGCGTACCAAAGAGATACAATTACGCCTGCTGGACAGGGCACGTATACGCAGCGAAAAACTGTACTGGCAGGTTATAAATAATGTTATTCCTTTGGGTTTTGTGTTAATATTTGCTATTTTTCAACATTATATTCGCAGGCGAAAGTATGCTCATTAAAATTTATACTTTTGACTGCTAAACACGATTCAGATATATGAGATTTATAGTTTCGACGTCCACATTATTAAAGCAATTGCAATCAGTAAGCGGCGCTTTAAGCAATAGTACAGTTTTGCCAATCCTGGAAAACTTTTTGTTCGAGATAAAGGACGGAAACTTAACTATTTCGGCTACGGACCTGCAAACCAGCATGACCACTTCCCTGACGGTTGAGGCAAAGGAGAATGGCCGTATCGCTATCCCTTCACGTATCCTGCTGGATACATTAAAGTCATTGCCGGAGCAGCCTATCGCTTTTAATATTGACGATACCACATTTGCAATTGAGATCAATGCCGGCGACGGTAAATATAAACTGAGCGGCGAGAATGGCGAAGACTTCCCGAAGATACCTGTGGTGGAGAATGCATCTTCAGTAAACCTGCCTGCTTCAGTATTGGCCGAGGCTATTAATAAAACCATTTTTGCGGTAAGTAATGACGAGTTGCGTCCTGCTATGACAGGTGTTTATTGCCAATTGTCGACATCATCATTGACATTTGTAGCAACTGATGCACACAAGCTGGTGCGTTATCGCAGAAAAGATGCAAAAGCAGCAAGCACTGCATCTTTTATTTTACCAAAAAAAGCTCTAAATTTGTTAAAATCGGCTCTTCCCTCAGAAGACATCAATGTGTCTGTTGAGTACAATAGTACGAGCGCGTTCTTTAAATTTAGCAATATCAACCTGGTGTGCCGCCTGATAGACGAGCGTTATCCTGATTATGAAGCGGTAATTCCAAAAAATAATCCGAATAAGCTTACGATAGACAGGCAGGCATTTTTGAGCTCACTTAACCGTGTGGCCATTTATGCTAACAAAACAACTCACCAAGTAAGGCTGAAGATCAGCGGAAGCGAATTGAATATATCATCAGAAGATATTGATTTTGCAAATGAAGCACATGAGCGTTTAAGCTGTCAGTATGATGGCGAAGATATAGAGATCGGCTTCAATGCAAAATTCTTGATTGAAATGCTGAAAAACCTGGCCGGCGAAGAAGTGATGTTAGAGATGTCGACACCAAACCGTGCAGGATTATTATTACCGCAAAACGGTGATGAGAACGAGGACGTGCTGATGCTGGTGATGCCGGTAATGCTTAATAGTTATGCTTAAGTTGTAAACTTAAATTATAAATCCAAATCCAGAGTCCGGTGCAAAAGCCGGACTTTTTTGTTCAACCCAATAACAAAACTGAGTATAAGCAGTTATATAGCAAATGAAAATCAGGTTACAGGCATTGTTTGTAATTGCTTTAATAGCAGGACTAGCTGCTTGTAAAAAGACTTATGACGATGCGCCAACGGTTGTATCACAAGTTACATTGAACTTTGTTAATGCGTCAGCCGATACAGTCAATATCTACCTGAATGGGAGCCGCCTCAATACTACTGCAGCAATTTTGCCGGCGTATTCTACTGGTTATTATTATGTTCCTGCAGGCAAACAAACTTATGGAGTGAAAAAACCATTCAATGTAAATTCGAGCACTGTTCAGAATCTATTTAATATTACCCTGCCGGCAGATGTCAATTATTATCGCACACTGTTTATTACTGATGAAAAGGCTGATGATGCATTTCAGTCCGTTGATGTTTTTAAAACAGATACATCCGCTGCTAAGGACAGCACATGCTTTATAAGATTGGTTAATTCTTCACCAGGTTCAGGTGCGCTCGATATGACTTACGGAACCACTACTGTCTCTACCAGTATTCCATTTAAAGGCTATTCTGATTTTGCTTTAGTGAGTATATACAAGGGTGCAAGTGTTACAGGATTGGTCCCGCTTAAAATATTTAATGCAGGGTCAAGCACGCCCTTGTATACAGATAGTTTAAGTCTGTCACCAGGATACAATTATACCTTTTATACGTTAGGGACCCCCGGTGCCACGGGGTTTAGTGTGGGATTTAGGCATGATTAAAATTATAGCGATTAAAATGTTTAAAAAAAATAATAGAAGTTTAACGGTTTTTCTTTCGCTTTTTGCACTGATCTTTCTGGTCATGCCCTTTATATCCTCTTGCGGAAAAAATAGTAACACCAATGCTGCGTCATTGAATATACAATACCAGATCGTAAACCTTAATTCAGGCATTGGCTCCGTTGACTTATATATTAATTACATCAAAGTAAATTCTTCTTCTTATTTCTATCCCAACTCCTCAGGGTATTTTTATCTGCCTTCTATTGCCATGCCATTTCAGCTCAGAAAAGGTACTTCATTAACCCCAGGTACAATTGCACCGAGTTCTAATATTTTAACGATGGATACGCTTAAGTTTGTGCCTAATACGAGATATACATTAATGCTTATGGGGCAGGATTCGAGTTCATTATATCATATTTTTACTGCCGATACAAGCGCTCTGCCACGCCAGGGCAAAGGGAAAATTCGTTTTGTAAATGCTTCTCCTAACAATCTCGGTCAGATTACAGTGACGGCAAATGATACAATCGCTTTTGCAGGAGTACCCTACAAAACAATGACCAAATTTATTGAACTGACTGCAGGTAGCTACCATTTTAAAATGTACCAGACAGGCTCTACGGATGTTTTACTTGACAGGTCGAATGTGACTATACAAAATGGCAGGATATATACCTTTTATTGTTATGGTCTGGCCAATCGCACCGATAGTTTGGCTTTTGGTTCAGGGTTTATTACCAATAAGTAATCCCGGTTTTATTTATATTTTTGCCAAAAATTTAAGCCCTTGGAAATTATAAAACACCTGATAGATTTTATTCTGCATATTGATAAACACCTGGCCGATATTATAAGCCAGTATCATGCATTAACTTACCTGATATTATTTGTAATCATATTTGCTGAAACAGGCTTTGTGATAACACCATTTCTGCCGGGCGACTCGTTGCTGTTCGCTGCAGGTGCATTAATAGCCGGTGGGAACACAGGTTTGAATATCTATTTGCTCGCCGTTATTTTGATCATTGCAGCCTTTGTTGGCAATACGATCAACTATTTAATAGGTAATTATCTTGGTCCAAAAGTGTTTAAAGAGAAAAATAAGATACTCAAACTGGATTATTACCTGCAAACCAAAGCTTTTTTTGACAGGCATGGCGGCAAGGCTGTGATCTTCAGTCGCTTTATGCCGATCATTCGTACAATTGCACCATTTGTAGCCGGAGTAGGGCGTATGCCGTTTTTAAGATATAGCGTATATAATATTATTGGTGGCGCAGCGTGGATCATCCTGTTCCTGTTTGCAGGATTCTTATTGGGTAATGTTCCGTTCTTTAAAGAGCACTTTTCATTGATCGGTATAGCTATTATTTTGGTATCGATATTGCCGCCGGTTATTGCAGCCATCAGCAACCGCAGGAAAAAGAAAGCGGCTATGTAGTTTCGAAAAGCAGCCTTGATTTTTTACCCCTCATCCTGAAGAATATAGGATAGATAATGCCCAAAATGAAATAGATATACCCCGAACCGCCTTTGAGCCCGGTAGGCAGTATCATTGTCAAAATTATAGCAATAGCGCCTATTACCACATTCACCAGGTTGATATACATCTGGCTCCTGGTCTCAAAAAGTTCATATTCAGTTAGCTCCAGTTTTTCCGCATTGTTTTGCGCATGAAGATACATGAGGTAAAACAGGAGATAGATCAGCAAATAGCCGGTATCGTACACATACATCAATGTAGGGATTTGTTCAGTACGGATCATGGACAACTTTACCCCATGGCTCAGATAGGTATTATCGCCTGAAAAAACCAGTGTAAATAAAAACTTAAGTGGATAGGTGTAAGTGAGTACAATGAACAATAAAAACCCATTAAGAGCAGTAGTATAAGCATCCACCAGGCCAAACCGGCGGAAAAATATATTCTGATTGTTCCAGATCAGGAAAAGCAAAGCGAAGCATACGCCAAAACTTACAAAACCTTTCATGGTTTCAAAAAGTTCATCGAATGATTTGGGGACTTCGAGCGAGACGATTATAAGCGTCACTGCAAATGCAAACACTGCATCACTGAAAGTTTCCAGTCGTGTAGGTTCGTGGCTGCGCCAGCGGATAACGTTTTTCTTAAGTGCGGCTGCTTTTTTTCTGAGCATAGATTATTGATCTTTTAAAACTACTAATTTTCCGTTAGCCCATTTGTGAGGTTTATTAAATTCTGGTTTTTTTCGCCAATGCCGCCACTGTTGCAATGCAATAGTTTCCATTCCTTCGTCATCAAAATCCTCATAATAGATTTGAAACGTTTTTGGGTTGATCAATAACCAGAAATGTGTCCGGAAGCTATCACCATAATCTATTCCTATTTGCATTGCGTAACAATTGTTATATGTTGAACTTGGCGGATTTATTATGAAGTCCGGTTTATCTCTTTGGACATATCTATAAAAATCTTGTACTTCGGGCAATGATCGGATTTTCGCAATAATAAGTCTTTCAGTTTTGTTTTTTGGTTTATATGATGAAGCCAGATCTTGTGCTATGGTAGCTTGTCCCAGCAAAAAGAAGAAGAGAAACAAAACAGCTAATCGGATTAAATTCACCGGATATGGTTCAATGGTTTCCTAAAGCTACTATTTTCCCCATATTATACAAAGCCGCCTCCCGCTGTATTTTTTTCTTTTCTTCAGGAGATAGAGGTTTGGCGACGAGCTTATTTAAATCTGGCTGACCTGCATCCACCCAAGCCGAATACCAAAAACTGCCGATCTCCAAAATTGCCGAACGCATACGACGTTGCACCATGCCTTTTAATGCAGTGTGATAAGCCTTCGCATAAGCTTCGGAATAATCCTGTCCGTTACGGTTGCCATGCTTTACCATTTCATACTTCGTATCGCCAGGGAAGCTTTTGGCAATCATGCGGTCAAATCGTAACACTGAGTCGACACAATTATAAGATGACCGGCATATTTTAAAAGCTTCATTCAACGGATTTTCAATATACCGGGCTCTGCCGACATAATAATTATAGTGATCGCTGAATAACTCGGGCACGCGGCTTTCCCAAAGCGCATGTATGCCATCCTGGTGGGTAAGCTGGCCGTTATAGTTTTGGGTAAGATGTAAAGGCACGTGCGCATCAGCAATATAATGGCCGAGGTTAGCCGATGTTTTCAGGATGTCAGTCGTGTCGTGCTCCTTAAAATCATCCACCAGCCGGTAATATTGATATTGAATTTCCCATGGAACTGTGCCATATTTTTTCAGTGTATCTTCCGAATATTTTTTAACAGCAAGTTTCCACCTAACAGGTATCTTCATAAAAGGTCGCCTGCCATAATGATCAACATCAAAAAAATGGCGCGGTCCTTCTAACGAATCTACATAGCGTCTTTTGTCGGGGTCGACAGCATGCTCTGTGATAAAATCGATATTAACCTTGTAAAAACCAGCCATTGCTTTTGGCAAAGTAAAGACTGCAACGCGGTTAATTCTCTTGTGTGCAAAGAAGCCCCAGGAGCAACAAGAAATTAGAATCGCGACAACGATAAGGCTCCTTAGGATTAGTTTCACACTCAAATATGCTAAATTAAGTTGGATTGGTTGATTTGGCAAGTGATTGATCGGGTTAAATTCGTGCTTCTTTTAAGTCAACTTAGTCAACTTATTCTAACTCAATCAACTTAATTAACAAAAAATTAAAAAGGCATTTGATAATATAAATTTTCGTCATATATTTGCAGTCCTTAAATAAAAACGAATAGTTAGCTAAAATGGCAAATCATAAATCATCAATTAAAAGGATCAGGGCAAATGCTGCGAAGCGTCTGCGTAACAGATATCAGGCTAAAACTACCAGAAACGCCATCAAAAAATTAAGAGGCACTGCTACTAAAGCTGAAGCGACTCCACTTTTGACTAAAGTGATCTCGATGCTTGACCGTTTAGCTAAGAAAAATGTGATCCACAAAAACAAAGCCTCGAACAATAAATCAAAGTTGACTAAATTCGTTAACGGATTAAAGTAATCTAAGGTATTCTAATTATATAAGAATAGCGATGGGTGCAAACTCATCGCTATTTTTTGTTTGTCGGAATCAGAATTTTAAGATTTTCAGAATAAGGAGAACTGCTTATCTTAGCATTCTGTCAATTCACTAATTCAGAGAATTCTGATTCAGACAAAATGAAACCTTATCAAGACAAGATCAGCATAAAAGCATGGGCCGAAGAAGACCGCCCGCGCGAGAAGTTAAGTGCTCAAGGACGCCGGGCTTTAACTGATGCCGAACTCATTGCCATTCTCATTGGCTCAGGCAGTCGTACCGAAACAGCGGTAGAATTAAGCAAACGCATCCTTCATCACTACGATAATGATCTTAATAAACTTGCTAAGGCATCCATTCAGGAACTTTCCAATTTCAGGGGAATAGGAGAGGCAAAAGCGATATCCATCATAGCAGCACTGGAGATTGGCAGGAGACGGGATGATACCGAAGTAAAAGCAGTCGAAAGTATTTTGAGTAGCAAGGATGCGTATAATCTGATGCGCCGTCATTTAGTCGACCTGAATCACGAAGAGTTCTGGATCATATTGCTTGGCCGTTCGAGCAAGGTGTTGGGTAAAGAGTTAATCAGTAAAGGTGGCCTGTCAGGTACCGTAGCCGATCCAAAGATCATATTCCACGTTGCATTGCAGCACCAGGCCAGCGGTATTATCCTGATTCATAATCATCCATCCGGTAACCTAAAACCAAGCCAATCAGATATCAGTCTGACCAAAAGGCTCTCCGAAGCAGGGCGAGTGCTTGATATTCAAATCTTTGATCACCTCATCATCGGCGATACGGGGTATTATAGTTTTGGAGATGAGGCGGTGTTGTGATTTCGGGATTTTAGTTATGGGTTACCTCAGTCAAAATTGGGTATTAATTGTAAATCCTAATCTGTAATGATTAAGCTGTATATCCTATATTTTGTATTCGGGTTTTATATGCTGTTCGAAAGTTTTTCGATTTGGATTTTTTCAGCTTTCAACGGTGGCGGCAGTTTTATTACTTATTTGGCAATGGTTTCGTCTGCAATTTTATTTTCAACAGCATCAGCATTTTCCATTCATCATATCAAGTTAGCTGCAATTTTGGGTATTGCTGCTCTAATTGGTGTTTTTCCATTCGGCATACATTGGTTAAAATACAGATACGAATTTGAATCGCCACTGATTTATGGAAAATCAAATAATCTTAGTAGCTATAGCTTTCTATATAATAAGTGTATTCTATTCGATAAAATATATAGTTAACAGCAAAACCGTTAATCCAATTATTTTAAAACTGCCGTTCAAGATATTTCTAACTTATTTACCCGCTGTTTTACTATCGATATTTATAATTTTAGGTTTTATAAATCCATAATAGGGAATTATTAATTTTTATATTCACAGAAATTCGAAATAAACGTCTTTCTGACTTTCGGTCTTCCCGACTTCCGGACTAAATCCTATCTTTGCCGATTATCATTTTGCTATAATGAAGATCTCTTATAATTGGCTTAAACAATTTATTGATACAGATAAAACCCCTGAGCAACTATCGCAGATACTGACCGGCATTGGGCTGGAAGTGGAAAGCCTGGAAAAAGTGCAGGCAATCCCCGGCGGACTGGAAGGTTTGGTGATCGGTTATGTAAAAGACACTCGTCAGCATCCGAATGCTGACAGACTGAAGATTACGCAAGTAGATGCTGGTACGGGCGCAGAATTACAGATAGTTTGTGGTGCATCAAACGTAGCACCCGGACAAAAAGTGGTGGTGGCTACTGTTGGAACAACTGTTTACCCAATCAAAGGCGAACCGTTTAAGATTAATAAATCCAAAATACGCGGCGAAGAATCGGAAGGGATGATCTGTGCCGAAGACGAGATCGGTCTGGGCGAATCGCACGAAGGTATTATGGTGCTGGATACAGACGCTCCGATTGGTGATCTGGCTAAAGATTATTTTAAGATAACCGATGATTACCTATATGAGATCGGCCTGACACCAAACCGTGCTGACGCAGCTTCTCATTTGGGAACTGCCCGTGATATTGCAGCTTTCATCAAGACGCATATCAACAAGCCGGACCTTTCCGCTTTTAAGGTTGATAATACTAACCGTCCAATTGAGGTGGTGGTTGAAAATTCTACTGCTTGTCCCCGTTACTCCAGCTTGACTATCTCAGGTGTTGAAGTAAAAGATTCGCCAAAGTGGTTAAAAGAAAAGCTGAGCGTTATCGGGTTAAGGTCGATCAATAACATCGTCGATATAACCAACTACGTGTTGCACGGATTGGGGCAGCCTTTGCACGCATTTGATGCGGATGCAGTAAAAGGAAACAAGGTGATCGTTGGCACTTGTCCGGCAGGGACAATATTCAAAACTCTGGATGAAGTTGACCGTAAGTTATCTGCGGATGACCTGATGATTAACAACGCAGAAACACCGATGTGTATAGCAGGTGTGTTTGGTGGTATTGGCTCAGGTGTGAAGGAAACTACCAAAAATATATTCCTCGAAAGTGCTTATTTCAACCCGGTTTGGGTACGTAAGACGTCAAAAAGACACGGCTTAAAAACCGATGCCTCTTTCCGTTTTGAGCGTGGTACTGATCCTAATATCACCGTTACTGCATTGAAATATGCCGCTATACTGATCAAAGAACTTGCAGGCGGAACGATATCGTCTGAAGTATCTGATATCTATCCAAACCCGGTTGCGCCATTTGAGGTGGATATTACTTATAAAAATGTCGACAGGTTGATCGGTAAATCGATCACTCACCAGGAGATCAAATCGATCATCAAGGCTTTGGATATCGAGATCGTTAGCGAGTCGGAAGAAGGATTATCGTTGAAAGTTCCTCCGTACCGCGTTGACGTTACACGCGAAGTGGACGTGATCGAAGAGATATTGCGTATTTACGGCTACAACAATATCGAAATCCCTACCCAGATCAGGGCATCACTGAACAACTCAATCCGCCCTGAAAAGGATGACGTACAGAACGCCATATCAGACATCTTAAGCGCTAATGGTTTTAATGAGATATTATCAAATTCGTTAACCAAATCAGCCTATTCCAGTAATTTGGATACAGCGGTGAAAATTCTGAACCCATTGAGCGGCGATCTGGACGTGATGCGCCAGAGTATGGTGTTTTCAGGTTTAGAAGCAATAGCCTATAACCAGAACAGAAGAAATGCTGACCTGAAATTATATGAGTTCGGTAAAGTTTACAATGTGAAGGATGATAAGTATACAGAAACCCAGCGTTTCGCCATTTTTATAACGGGTGCCGATAAAGAAGAGCAGTGGAATCAGAAACCGCAACAATTCTCGTTCTATAGAATAAAAGCGGTTGTAGATGCCTTGGTTCAAAGGTTAAATATCCGCGATTATACGGTTGAAGATGCTACCTGCAGCAAGATGGCCTTTGGTTTACAGTATATGCGTAATGGCAAGCAGTTGGTGAAGTTTGGTGCAATAAATAAAGATGCATTGAAAAAGGTTGATGTAGAGAAAGAAGTTTTTTATGCCGATTTCAATTTGGACCTGGTGCTGACCGCAGTGAAAAAGAATAAGATTGTTTACCAGGAGGTATCTAAGTTTCCGGCAGTACGTCGCGACTTGTCAATGTTGGTGGATACACAGGTTACTTTCGGTCAGTTGAAGCAGATCGCACAGAAGACAGAGCGTAAACTGCTGAAAGATGTAAATGTGTTTGACGTTTACCAGGGCGATAAGTTGCCGGCAGGTAAAAAGTCGTATGCTTTAAGTTTTACTTTACAAGACGAAGAAAAAACTTTGACAGACAAAACGATAGATAGCATAATCCAAAAATTAATTTATAATTTCGGAAAAGAAGCAGGAGCGGAGATAAGGAAGTAGGGTGAGTTGATTAAGTGAATGGTTGATTAAGAGGGTGGTTTCACTCCGGTCAACTTAATCTAACTTAATCAACACAATCAACCAATTAACCAAACGAATGACAACAGCCGACCAGTTAGATAAAGTAATAACAAAAACCGAACGCCTGATGGAGCTTTGCTCCGCCTTGCAGGAGGAAAATGATTTATTGAAACTGGAGAATCAGTCGCTTGATACCGCTGTAAAAGTGGGTAAAGACAAGGTTGATGAGTTGGAGCAGAAGATGAAAGTGCTCAAGATGGCAAAGTCGTTTTCAGAGACCAATGAAAAAACTCTTGACATAAAGCAAAAAATTAACGAATTTGTGCAAGAAATTGATAAGTGTATTGTATTACTGAAAAAGTAGTGCAAAAAGTGAATCGCTCAAATGGGAGAAATCTCCATAAAAATAAATATTGCTGACAGGGTTTACCCTTTAAAGGTAAACATGGAAGAAGAAGAAATTATACGCAGGGCAGCTAAGCTGATCAACGACCGGATAAAAGAATATCAGGATAATTATGCGGTCAGGGATAAACAGGATCTGCTTTCGATGTGTGTGCTGCATTACGCAACATCCTCATTAAAAGCGGAAAAGAAGGTGATGGTAGAAGACACGGAGGTGGCGGATAAAGTTTATCACTTAGATCATCTGTTGTCTGAATTTTTCTCGAAGTAAGTAATAACGTTCTTTACACATACTGAGCAAAATAAGATTTAACCGCAGTTAAACTTTAGGTTTCACTATTAAAAACTTAACGCTTCAATATCCGCGGATCACGAAGGTATACGTTACTTACTCACGCAGTACTTAACGACGGCCCGGTCCCACCACCAGATTTGAAGTTTTTCAATACATGACACTTAAAAATTAGTTGCGGTTTTTTTATTTATATAAACTTAAAACATGACTGTAGTATTATACATCGTAATTGGGCTACTGGCCGGTATCCCGACGGGGGTAGTTGTAGGCCGGTACATGCTCAGAAAGCTCTTTAAAGATCAGGAGCAAGCGGCACAGACCAAAGTAAAAAAGATATTGAAAGACGCCGAAAACGACGCTGAAATATTAAGAAAAAACAAATTGCTCGAGGCTAAGGAAAAATTCCTTCAAATGAAAGCTGAGCATGAAAACGAGATCAACTCAAAAAACAGCGCGATCAACCAGCGCGAGAATGGCGTAAAGCAGAAAGAACAATCTCTCAACCAGCGAATTGAAAATTTATCGCGGAAGGAAACTGAGATGGATAATGTGCGCAAAAACCTGGAAAGGCAAACGGAAATTGCTGTTAAGAAGCAGGAAGAAGTAGAGCACCTTAAACAGCAGCACGTAGATCAATTGGAAACTATTGCCGGTATCTCAGCCGAAGAAGCTAAAAACCAACTGGTAGATAACCTGCGTGAAGAGGCTCGTACCAAAGCCATGATGCAAATAAAAGACATCGTTGACGAGGCTAAATTAACGGCTACCAAAGAAGCTAAGAAGATCGTTATTCAAACAATTCAGCGTACAGCTACGGAGAGCGCTATTGAGAATACAGTTTCCATTTTCAATATTGAGAATGACGAGATTAAGGGCCGTATCATCGGTCGCGAGGGCCGGAACATCCGTGCCCTGGAAGCAGCTACCGGTATCGAAATTATTGTTGACGACACCCCGGAGGCGATCATCCTTTCAGGTTTTGACCCGGTTCGTCGTGAGATAGCCCGTTTGGCTATGCACCGTTTGGTGACGGATGGCCGTATTCACCCGGCACGTATCGAAGAAGTGGTTGCCAAAACCAAAAAACAAATAGAGGAAGAAATAGTAGAAATAGGAGAGCGTACCGTTATCGACTTAGGTATCCACGGTTTGCACCCTGAGCTGATCCGTATGGTTGGCCGTATGCGTTACCGCTCATCTTACGGACAGAACCTGTTGCAGCACTCACGTGAGGTGGCCAACTTCTGCGCTACTATGGCCGCAGAATTAGGACTGAACGTGAAGATGGCTAAACGTGCTGGCTTATTGCACGATATTGGTAAAGTACCTGATGATAACCCTGAATTGCCTCACGCAATTTTAGGTATGCAATTAGCGGAGAAGTTTAAAGAGCATCCGGAAGTATGCAACGCTATTGGCGCTCACCACGACGAAATTGAAATGACTTCAATGCTGTCGCCAATTGTTCAGGCATGTGACGCTATCTCAGGTGCCCGCCCAGGTGCCCGCCGCGAGGTAGTCGAAAGCTATATCAAACGTTTGAAAGAACTGGAAGAATTGGCTTTGTCATATCCTGGCGTAGAGAAGACCTTTGCGATACAAGCCGGTCGTGAGCTGCGTGTAGTAGTTGAAAGTGAAAAGATATCAGACGCACAATCAGAAATTTTAGCTGCAGATATCTCTAACCGGATCCAGACCGAAATGACTTATCCAGGTCAGATCAAAGTAACTGTGATCAGGGAAACCCGTTCGGTTGCCTTTGCAAAATAAAACAGGAGCATAGCCTCACCCCAAACCCCTCTCCGAAAGGAGAGGGGCTTTATATTTTTTATCGTGGCGAATAACAAATCCTCAAATAAAGTTGCTCCTGCAAAGGCCGATGCCAGGCCAATTGATCGTTATTTTGATCAGTATAATGAGCATCACCAGGATCCAACCAATAAACTCATTCATTGGATATGCGTGCCGTTGATCGTGTTCAGCATATTTGGGTTGGTATGGGCTATCCCATTTCCGTATTTGAAGTTTCTGGGCTCATATAACGGTTTCTTTAACTGGGCGTCATTCCTTATTGCTGCGGTCATTTATTATTATTATAAGCTTTCGCCTACTATATCCTATTTTATGCTGTTTGTAATGATGGGTTTCAGCTACGGGATAATTGAGTTAACCGAATGGCAAAAGGCAGGCGGCCCGGCTATGTGGCTGGTCTGCCTTATCATATTTGTATTAGCGTGGGTAGGACAGTTTATTGGTCATAAAATAGAAGGGAAGAAGCCTTCATTTATGGATGATTTGAAATTCCTGCTTATTGGACCGATCTGGCTGCTACACTTTATCCTGAAAAAGCTTACCATCAGGTATTAGCAAATCAAATGCTATTCAGCACGATGATCTCGATGGCATCGGTTACGTTTTTGCATTTATTAGCCGATGCTTCTAATGAAAATAAGATGTCCCGGTGTTTGATGAGTTTTATTGCGTCTTTTTCCTGAGCAAAAAGATCAGCCAGTGCATGTGAATAAATTAAATCGGTGCGATGTTCGTAATCCTTTGTTAGGCGACAAGACTCCAGCATTCCTTCGGTATCAACTATCTTGCTTAAGCCGCTTATGAGTTTTTGCAGTTCAATACACGAAAGTTTGATATACTTTACAATTTCCCGGATGGCCGGTATGAATCTGTCAATTTCGTAAAGGTTAATTCTTCCTGCGGCCTCATGTATATTATCAGCAACATCGTCAATAGCTGAGGCTAGAATATGGATGTCCTTGCGGTTAAGAGGGGTAAAGAATACCTTGTCCAAGCCAAGATAGACTTTGTGGGTAATGTCGTCGCCAGTTTCTTCTAAATGGTTGATCTGCTTAAATAGAACCTCGCGATCCGCCACGTCTTCCGTTTCCACAACGGCCGAAAGCAGCTCAGACATCTCTACAATATTTTTCCCAGCCTGGTTAAACAATCCATAAAATAAGTCCCGGTGTGAAAAGAAGTCGAAAAACAGGTTACGCATATATTAGATATATTCTAAATGCGAAATTACCTGCTGAGTATTAAGACATCATTAATGCAAGTCAACCCAGTGTTAAGTAATTGTTATTTTATGGCAAAAAAGCGCTTGTTGCATAAATATTTGATTTTCAGATAGTTGTATATTATTTAACTAATGGTTTAAGGATTTTAATTGGTGTTGGTTTGTTTAGTTAGGTTAAACTTAATGTTGGCGTAATATTACCAAATGTTAATCATCTCTTAACATTAAGGTAATGCGAACGATGCAACTTTGACCCGAAATTTAATTTAACCTCACCAGACATGGAAAGAAAGTTTACAAAACTTGCAGGATCAATCTTAACGTTGAGCCTTTTAGCGGTTGGCTTTAATGCCCAGGCGCAAACCTCTTTTGCTTCAGACGTGAAGCTTACAAAAGAGGCTACAAAACAAGAATCATCTGCTACTACAACGACTGAAACAAAAGCAGCAAAACCAGCTGAAGACACTACATGGAAACCTCAAAGAAGAGTATGGGGTTACACCTTCGGTGATTTTTATTATGATGCACATGCAGATCAAAAAACAGGAGCTCGCGGACCTGAGACTAATTATGCCGGTGTTGCTCAATACAGAAATGCATTCCAGTTTCGTCGTATTTATTTAGGTTATGACTATGAGATAACCAAAAAATTCAAAGCAGAGTTCCTTTTAGCATCAGAGCCAAGTGCAAATACTAACGCTGCAACCGGTACTCCCGTTCAAAATGGCGACAACCTTGTTGATGGTAAAATGGCTTTCTGGATCAAGAATGCAAACTTACGTGTAAGAGACATTTGGCCTGGTACCGACTTCGTGATCGGAGAAATGAGCACCCCTGGTTTCGCACTGAATGAGCCGGGAACTAACGGTCCTACTTCACTTTCTGAAAGCACCTGGGCTTATCGTTCAATTGAAAAAACAGTAACCGACTTCCACAAAAACAACTCATACGACGTTGGTGCCGCTTTACAAGGTACTTTTGATCCGGCTACTAAAAACTATGGTTACGTATTTATGGTGGGTGACAATAGCCAATCAAGCTTATTAGGAGCAGGCCCTGCAAATGCAAACACCGGTTTTTTCAAAATATTCTATGGTGATCTTTGGGCTAAATTCTTAAACCAGAAGTTATACGTAGATATCTATGCGGATTACGTTAAAACTTCAGGCAATTCAACTGCAACTAATGCACTTATTACAGGTGGATTCCCGGTTGGTTTGCAAGAGCACAACATGTTCAAAATATTTGCTTCATACACTACCAAACCAATCACTATCGGGGTTGAAGCTTACACTCAGAAGTTCCAGAATGGGGTTGTTAATTCAGGTACAGTTAACCCTAGCACTGGTACTCCTATTGCTTCTTCAGCAATTACCATTGAAGATGCAACAGCTAAAGCATTATCAATTTGGGTAAGAGGTCCGATCGTTAAAAACTTAAACTACTTCGCTCGTTTCGACACTTATAATCCTGACAGCAAAATTAACAAAGACAATGTTTACCCGGTTGTATTAACTAACTACGGTAACTATACCCCGGCTTATAAAGAGCAATTCTACACTGCAGGTTTAGATTACAACCCGACCAAAAACGTTCACTTCGAACCAAACTTCTGGTTAGTTAATTACAAAGATCAAAGAAACAATGGTGTTGCTGGTCGTGTAGCTGATGACCACACATTAGTGTTCCGCTTTACTTTCTTCTACACCTTCGGTAAATAAGAAATACTATTTAAAAAAGAGCAAAAACGCAAATCATGAAAATAATTAAAAGTCTAAAATTAGCAGTTGTTGCAGTAGCAGCATCGTCCTTAGCCCTTACAGCTGCGGCGCAGGATAACACTCTATTGGGCGCAGGAAGTACATTTGTGTACCCACTGTTCTCAAAAATATTCTCAAAATACACTGCTTCAAAAGTAAACTACCAGTCAATCGGTTCAGGTGGTGGTATTTTACAGCTGACTAACAAAACTGTTGATTTTGGTGATTCTGATGCTCCTTTGAACGAGGATCAAACTAAAAAAATGAGTGCACCGGTTCTCCACATCCCAATGACTTCAGGCGCTGTTGTTGTTACTTACAACGTACCAGGTGTTAAAGGTGGTTTGAACCTGAGCGGTAAGGATCTTGCTGATATTTTCCTGGGTAAAATTACTAAATGGAACAGCCCTGAGATTGCTGACGCTAACAAAGGTATCGCTCTTCCTGATCTTCCAATCGTAGTTGTTCACCGTTCAGACGGTAGCGGTACGTCGTTCATCTTTACTGATTATTTAACTAAAGTAAATGCTGATTGGGCTAAAAAAGTAGGCAAAGCAAGTGCTGTTAACTGGCCAGCTGGTTTAGGTGGTAAAGGTAGCGAAGGTGTTGCTGGTTTAGTAAAACAAACTCCGGGTGGTATCACTTACGTAGAGTTAGCTTATGCTAAACAAAATGGTATGGCTTTCGCTAACATCCAAAACAAAGGCGGTAAATACATCGCTCCAACTATCGAAGCTACTACTTTAGCCAGCAACGTGGAGATTCCTGGGGATTCAAAAGTGTCTATCACTAACACTGACAATGCTAAAGGTTACCCTATTGCCAGCTTTACCTGGGCTTTGATCTACAAAGAGCAGAACTACAATGGCCGTTCAAAAGCCCGTGCTACTGAACTGTTGAAATTATTATGGTATAATATTCACCAGGGCCAGGCAGAGTGTGCTCCTTTGAACTACGCTCCGCTTTCAAAGTCAGCTGTCAAAGTTGCTGAGAAAATTTTGAAATCAGCTACTTACGACGGTAAGGCAATTTTATAATTAATTAGATAGTTAGAATCAAGAATCAAGAGTCAGGAACCAAGTGGTCTGTCCAAAACAAATCCTGACTCTTGATTCTTGACTCTATCCAATTACCAGCCCCTGTAATAAGGTGCTGGTAATTGTTTTGTAAAGCATAACCAACATATTATGAAACCATCCTTCGCTAATGCCGACAATGCCGGAGCGAACATCCAGGATAGCTTCGTTCCACAAACACAGGTTAAAGTGAAAAATTCAAGATTAAGCCTATCCGACAAGCAACTGAAGTGGGAAGTCTCATTTAAGAAGCTGCTGATCATTATGAGCGCCGTTTTACTGGTGCTTGTATTGGGTATAATGATAACCCTTATTGTCGAGTCGTTGCCATCTATCAAAGCGCTTGGTATTGGATACCTTTGGGGAAAAGTATGGGATCCGGTAAGCAATATCTATGGCGCCTATCCATTTTTGATCGGTACACTCCTGACGTCGTTCATCGCGCTGATCATTTCCATACCGTTTTCATACGCCATTGCTATTTACCTGGGCGAATACAATCCGAAAGGATGGCTTTCTGATCTGCTAAAAAATACCATCGAACTGATCGCAGCGGTACCGTCAATCATTTACGGCTTTTGGGGTTTATTTGTATTGGTTCCGATTGTTCGCGCTCTTGAGATCAAGTTTCATGTGTTGCCTTATGGTATCGGTATCTTCACTTCATCATTGATACTTGCCATAATGATCATTCCTTATGGGGCATCATTAGGGATTACCCTGATCAGAATGGTGCCAACCCCATTAAAGGAAGCAGCTTACGGGCTGGGTGCTACACGTTTTGAGGTGATACGTAAGGTGATTATGCCTTTTACACGTTCCGGGCTCTTTGCTGGTATATTATTGTCTTTAGGCAGAGCCTTGGGTGAGACCATGGCGGTGACGATGCTTATCGGTAACACCAGCGCTATTCCAACCAGCATTTTTGCGCCGGGTAACACTATGGCCAGCGTTATAGCCAATGAGTTTACTGAGGCTGATCATACTGAATATTTATCCGCGCTTATCGAGCTTGGATTGGTGCTTTTCCTGGTAACGGTAGTTATCAACCTAATAGGTAAAAGAATTATTACACGTTTTACAAATAACTAAGGCATGGAAGCGAAAATTGGATTCAGAAACGTAAAGAGTTTGATCTTTAAAGGGGTCATCATCTTTTTTGCCTTTTTAATTACCCTGCCTCTTATTATTATATTGCTTTACATAATAAAGCAAGGCGCTGGTCAGGTTAACTGGCATTTTTTAACGAATGTGCCTGCCCCGGTAGGAGAAAAAGGCGGCGGTATTATCAACGCTCTTGACGGAAGTTTTTTAATGGTTGTAATGTCATCCGTCATAGCCATTCCTATTGGCATTATGGCAGGCATTTACCTGAGTGAAAACCCGCGTACCAAACTGGCTTATTATACCGGTTTATGTGTTGATATATTGCAGGGCGTTCCGTCTATTGTAGTAGGTATCGTAGCTTACTTCTGGCTGGTAAAGCCATTGGGTACATTCTCGGCTCTTTCGGGTAGTATTGCTTTAGCTATTATGATGCTGCCGATAGTGATCAGGGCAACAGAGCAGACATTACTGATGTTGCCTCCGTCATTAAAAGAAGCGGCGCTGTCGTTAGGTGTACCATATCACCGCGTAATCTTAAAGGTGATCGTACCTTGTGGTTTTGCAGGTATTTTATCAGGTATCACGCTGTCCATCGCACGTGTGATCGGTGAAACCGCCCCATTGTTGTTTACTGCTTTTGGTAGTCCCTTCCTGTCGGCTTCAATAGGGAAACCGATGGAAAGCTTGCCTCACTTAATATTCACCTATGCCACCAGTCCGTACGATGACTGGCATGACCTGGCCTGGGGTGCATCGTTCATATTATTAGTATTTGTTTTAACACTAAACATAGTCACGAAAGTGATGACAAGAAAATGGAAAGTACAATTGTAAGCGCTGAAAATATCAATGCCTATTATGGCGAAAGTCACGCCATAAAGAATGTAAACATCAAGATCAACAAGAACGAGGTTGTTGCGATGATGGGCCCGTCTGGTTGCGGAAAAACAACCTTCCTGCGTTGCATTAACCGTATGCACGAGTTGATCCCTAATGCAAGAGCCGAAGGGGTGATGAAGCTTGATGGTGATGATGTTTATAAAATGAACGTTATCTATGTTCGGTACAAGATCGGGATGGTATTTCAACGCCCTAACCCGTTCCCGAACCTGAGTATTTACGAAAACGTGATCGCAGGTTACTTGCTGAACGGTATCAAAATGTCAAAAGCTGATAAGGATGTTATCGTTGAGAAATCATTGACCAGCGCTGCGCTTTGGAATGAAGTAAAAGATTCACTGCACAAAAAAGGTACTTTCCTTTCAGGTGGTCAGCAGCAGCGTTTGTGTATTGCCCGCGCTATTGCCATGCAGCCTGAGGTGATCCTGTTTGACGAGCCAACCTCGGCGCTTGACCCTATCTCAACTTCAAGCGTTGAAAACCTGTTTCACGAGTTGAAGCAAAACTATACACTGATCATCGTGACACACAATATGCAGCAGGCAGCCCGTGTAAGCGACAGGACAGCTTTCTTCTACATGGGCGAGTTGGTTGAATTTGATGATACCAAGATCATGTTCACCAACCCGAAAGATCAGCGTACACAGAATTACATTACCGGCAGGTTTAGTTAATATTTAATTACTTAATTTTTAGTATTTTAAAGACATGACACAATTAGAAAACGAAATAAGTGCTCTTAAAAAAGAATTAGCGAGTATGTGGATCCTTGTTCAGTCGCAATTGAACAAAGCCCGTGAAGCTATGGTAAATTTCGATAAGGACCTTGCCCGCGAAGTATTGGTGAAAGAGAAAAGGGTTAACTCATTCGAATTAAAGATCGACCGCGATTGCGAAAATATATTTGCTTTATACTGTCCCGTGGCTATCGACCTGCGCTTTTTATTGGCAGCATTGAAGATAAACACCAACCTGGAACGTATCGGCGATATTGCAGCAGGTGTAGCCAAATATGTGATCGACTCTACCGCTGGATTTGATAAAAAGGTACTGGAAGCTACTGACGTAATACGCATGTATGACGAAGCAATCAACATTGTTATTGATACCCGCACAGCATTTGAAAATGAAGATACTGCCCTGGCAAGAAGCGTATTTAAACACGATGAAATGCTGGATGCTGTAAACAGAAGTGCGAATGCCAATATAGGCGAGCTGATTAAAAACGATATTACTGTGCTGAATGAATCACTGTTTATACTTTCTATCATCCGCAAGCTGGAGCGTATAGGTGATCAGTCTAAGAACATTGCCGAAGAAATTATTTTCTACGTAGAGGCCAAGATATTGAAACACTCAGGTGCTTCAAGAGCGAAGGCTTAGTTGAATAATTGATTGAGTTGATTAAGTTAAGTGGTTGATCAGGTTGACCGCATTAAACTTAATCAACTCAGTTAACCTAATCCAACTTAATTAACTCCCCCTATAAGTTTTTCCCCAACTTCTCTAAAATATCCTGAGGTACTTTTTGCAGGTCCAGTACCAAAAATCCATCCAGGCAATCGGCAAACTTAGGGTCAATATTAAAGCAGATGATCTTGGCATTGAGTGAGATGTACTGCCGCAATAACACCGGTACTTTCATACTGCGCGTTTCCACTTCCGATATCATATTGTCCAGTCCTTTAAAGCTATCCTCGCCTGCCATCAGCAGATCGGTATCGATACTTGAAAAATCAACCCTGAATTTCTTTCTGGGGCGTACATATTGTGCTAACTCATCATCGAAGTGGTTACGGTTGATATAATCTACAATCAGCGATTTGGAGAATTTTGAGAAGGAGTTACTGATACTTACCGGTCCGATGAGATAACGGTATCTTGGATTATCTATTAAATACTTTAAGATGCCCTTCCATAACAGGAACAAAGGCAGCGGTTTTTGCTGGTATTCTTTGCGAATGAATGACCGGCCCAATTCAAGGCTTTTTCTAAGTACAGGTGTAAACTGCTCTTTGATTTTGAACAGTTCATTAATGTAAAATCCTTTTTTGCCGTAGCTGTAAAATATCTCATCGCCCAAACCAATCCTGTAAGCGCCTACAATAACTTTAGCATCCGTATCCCAAATAAACAGGTGGTTGTAGTAAATATCATATTCATCCAGGTCGACACTTTTATTGGTGCCTTCACCCACTTCCCTGAATGTTACTTCACGCAACCGCCCTATTTCACGGATGATGTTCGGGATGGTAGACGTAGGTACAATAAACACCTCATAGTTTTTCTCGACCCAAACCCTGTAATTCTCGCGCAAGGGCTCTACTTCTTTCTCTAATACAGATGACGGTATTTCACGGGCGATATCTTCAGGCTCTTTCCTGATCTTGAACAGGTTTCGAGGATTGAATATTTTCTTCTCCTCTTCCAGTCCTGTGCCTAAAGCATAAGTGCGTGCCCTAAGGAAA
>Ga0207704_10000043_pt1 | contig 88714 bp, 82 predicted proteins | sample KBSMisM12_FD_184308 | JGI IMG/M metagenome (GOLD analysis project Ga0207704, IMG submission 184308) | Miscanthus rhizosphere microbial communities from Kellogg Biological Station, Michigan, USA - KBS Miscanthus M1-2 (SPAdes) (version 2) | ecosystem: Host-associated > Plants > Roots >...
GAACAAATCAGATTTGAACTATGACAAAAGCGCAGCTTTTGTGTATGCTCCTCAATTAGGTTATCAGTTCCCATTGGGTGGCAAAAGCTATCTTGACGCAGGTGTACGTTATGAAGCATCTACCAAATTCAGCAGCGTATATGACGGCAGCAAAGTTAACTTCTTCGGTCTGCGCGTAGCTTACGCATTTGATACCAAGTAATAATTTTACGCACATACACTACCTTTAGAAAAGACGAGAGGCTGAATGCTTCTCGTCTTTCTTATTTCTTAAAAAAAATATAAAAATTAGCCCCTTAATTAAATTTACCTAAAAAAATAGCAAATTTGTGTGTAACTTGACGTACAGTAAATACGTTTACCTGTCAAAATAGTTTATACCGGTTATGAAGAAAATACTCATCATAGATGATGAAGTTAATGTATCCCTCCTGCTTTCCAAGTTTTTAACCCGGAATGGTTTTGACGTTACTTCTGCTGCCACAGGTACTGGCGGTATGGAACTGCTTAAAAATGTAGGCTTTGACCTTGTTTTATGCGATTTCCGTCTGGAAGATACCGATGGCCGCGAAATGCTGAAAAATATAAAAAGCCAATATCCAAAAACCGGCGTGATCATCATTACCGGTTACTCTGATATAAAAATGGCCGTTGAGCTCATCAAAATGGGCGCATATGATTATATCACCAAGCCGCTTTATCCCGATGAGATATTAAATACCATCAATAAAGCTTTTGAAACACACCATGCTTTAGTTGACGAACCAGAGGTTACACCGATGGCCAGAGGAAACAATGGCAAGGAAGTAAAAAAGCAGTTACCAAGCAACGATTTTGTTGTTGGCAGCAGTAAAGCCTCCAAAGAGCTCGCACGCCAGATTGAATTGGTTGCGCCAACCAATTACAGCGTAATTATTTTAGGTGAGAGCGGTACCGGTAAAGAATCGGCTGCTAAAAATATCCACCTGAACAGTCAGCGTGCGCATATGCCGTTTATTGCGATGGACTGCGGCTCACTTACCAAAGAATTGGCAGCAAGCGAATTTTTCGGTCATGAAAAAGGGTCATTTACGGGTGCCTTATACACCAAAATAGGCCACTTTGAAATGGCTAATGGCGGTACACTGTTTCTTGATGAAGTTGGGAATTTATCATATGATATCCAGGCTGCCCTGTTGAGGACCGTACAGGAAAGAAAAGTGAAAAGAATAGGCAGTACCAAAGAGATCGACTTAGACGTGCGTATCATCATTGCAACCAACGAAAACTTGCAGGATGGTATATCAAAAGGCCGTTTCAGGGAAGACCTTTACCATCGTTTTAACGAATTTACCATCTATATGCCTGCCCTGCGCGAGTTGGGAAGCGATATTATGTTACTGGCCGAGCACTTTTTAAAGATGGCCAACCAGGAACTGGGGCGTAATGTTACCGCTTTTTCGCCAGAGGTAATAGATTGCTTTATGCATTACCGTTGGCAGGGCAATATCCGCGAGTTGAAAAACGTAGTACGCCGTGCAACATTGATTGCTGAAGGTGATATTATACCTATGAAAGCCTTACCTTTAGAAATATCAAACTACAGAAACCCGGTAGTGGAGACGCCTGTGTATTCAGCAGTAGCAGCAGAACCTGTTGTCGTCAACAAAGAAAACAGGAATGATCTGAAAAATGCGGCACAGGAAGCAGAATATGACACTATTTTAAAAGTGCTGCGTGAGGTAAACTTTAATAAAACTAAAGCTGCAGAAATTTTAAATATTGACCGGAAAACGCTGTATAACAAAATGAAGGCTATTAACCTGGGCAAATAAAAATTATGCAAGAGCCAATAGAAGGGGGGCAATCAACAGAAGATAACGTAAGAAGGCTGCGTCATGACATCAGAAACCAGCTTTCGAATATCAACCTGGCTGTTGAGCAGTTGAAGTATGAGATACCGGATGATGCCGGCTCGGATAGTGAATTTTATATCAATACCATCGCCATAAGCTGCGCCAAGATAAATATGCTGCTTGACGATTTATAATAGACTGTAAAACAACCGCATTTAGATATTGGCACTGAAACATCTCAGTGCCTTTTTTGTTAAAGTAACGTACTTATTACAATTACCCCCGATGTCGATTTTTAACTATAAGCAGCGAAACAATATTATACTGGTAGCCATCATTGTTTTGGGCTGTTTTTTAGTTTATGCATTAAGTGGCTTATTCAGCGCTATACTGGGCGCTGTTGTACTGTTTACTATTTTCAGGCCGGTTTATTTAAGGCTGGTTGAAAGGCAGAACTGGAACAAAAGTATCGTTGCAGTTCTTATCATTTTCCTTTCGCTTGTGGTTATCGTTATACCGTTTCTGTCACTGAGTATAATGGTTATTAATAAGATCACTGGTATTAATAAGGATTCGTTACCTATCCAGGAGTGGATTTACAAAATTGACACTTTCTCGGCAGCTCATTTAAATCAGCCCAAGCTGGCTGAAACTACCATGCAAAAACTCGGCGCTTATGTAGCTGAGCTATTCCCCTCCATCATCAGTAGCGCAGTTAGCATAGTGCTTACTTTACTGGTAATGTACTTTCTGTTGTACTTCATGTTCACCCAGATAAAAGAGTTTGAGGCTGGGTTATTGAAGTATGCGCCTTTCCGTGAACAGCATGCACTAAGGTTTTCGCAAGCATTGCGTGATTCTACCTATAGCAATGTGCTGGGGCAAGGTATAATTGCTGTTACCCAGGGAGCTTTGCTGGCACAGGGCTTTTGGGTATTTGGCATACCAGACCCTATTTTCTGGGGTGTTATCGGCTGCTTTATTTCGTTCCTGCCGGTAGTGGGCGCACCAACTTTATGTATCCCGGCAAGCATTATTCTTTTCACCAATGATCATACTGTGCGCGGTATATTGCTGTTGGCTTACGGCTTGCTGTTTATCGGCAACGTGGATAATGTATTGCGGATGATCATCAATAAGAAGATAGCCAATACACACCCCATTATATCAGTGATCGGTGTGTTTATTGGGATTCCGTTATTTGGCATATTAGGTTTAGTTTTCGGACCGTTATTATTGTCTTATTTCTTATTATTGCTTGAGATTTACGAAACCAACCGCCTGGCAGCAGACCGGCTTGAAAGGATAAAAACCGGAAACGATGGTTAATTGTTAAAGAATAATTTTTGGCCGGGTCAATTAAAATACCGATATTAATAGGTAAATATTTGAATTATGAAGCGACAAAAAGTCTGAACATGCATAATTGGCAAGATATTTAACCGTTAATAAAACAAATTTGAAACTATAAAATTATAAATGATATGAGCGATAACTCAAAAGTAGTGGTTGCATTGCTTGCAGGGCTAGCGGCAGGAGCAGCATTAGGAATATTATTTGCACCCGAAAAAGGTACCGAGACCCGTGATAAACTGACTGAGTCGCTAAAGAAATTGGGAGATTCTATAAAAGAAACTGCTGCCAATGAGATCGACAACCTGGTGGGCTTAAAGGATAAAATGGTGGACAATTTCAAAAGCAAATTAAACGGCGAAGAAGAACTTCAGGACGACCTGGAACACGCATGAATATAACGCGGCCCTGGATAATTTCATTTTCAGGGTCACAACATCAACCCTATGGAAGAACAGAAACAAACGCCTCCCCCTATTATTGACCAACTGAAAGAATATGCCGAGACGCAAATTAAGCTGGCAAAATATGAGGCTATTGATCGCGGTTCAAAAATCCTCTCGAGTGTGATTACGGATGTTGTAATAGCGGTGGCTTTTGTACTCACTTTTCTGTTTTTAAGTCTAGCGGTGGCTTTTCTTCTATCATTATGGCTTGGCTCTTATTGGGCGGGATTCGGCTGTATGGCAGGCATTTACTTGCTGATAGCTATTGTTATTATCCTTGCTAAGGATAAGATCCAAAAGCCATTGATCGATATGTTTGTCAAAAAGTTTTTCCAATAATATGACCGATTTAACTATAAATAATGCGGAAGATTTGAAGGCGGAGATACTGCGTCTGCAGCACTTGAAGGAAGAGCAGGGAGAAGCGCTTAAAGCGCGTTTCAGCTCACCCGGTGCAGCTATCTCCAGCCTGATGACTGTGTTTCCAAAAGGATCTGGGTCGAAATTTGATATTTTCCACCAGGATTTTTTTGGTCTTATTTCACGCATACTTTTACCGCTGACACTTAATAAAACCTTATTCCGCAATTCCAACTTCATGATTAAAGGACTTGTGGGATTTCTATCACAAAAGGCTTCGCATTTTATTAGTGAAGATTCGGTAACCGGTCTGTGGGACAAGGTGAAGTCCATATTCGAGAAGAAAAAACAGAAACAGGAAGATTTCGGAATCCCTCCTGAAAGCGAAGCGTCCTAATCTATTTTCTGATTATCATAACATCCTAAGAAAACTTACTTTTGCCTTTTAAATTTTTTAAGTGGGAAAAGATAAGTTAAGACGTTTTGCTGAAATAAGCACCTTCAGCAATGTAGTTCAGTTAGATGCAGGCAAACCTTTTAAGGGTAAATGGGCATCGGAGTTTTTTAAGAATGAAAATCCCGTAGTGCTTGAATTGGCCTGCGGCAAAGGTGAGTATACCGTAAACCTTGGCCGATTATTTCCTCAAAAGAATTTTATTGGCATTGATTATAAAGGCAACCGCATTTGGCGGGGAGCTAAAACTGCTTTGGAAGACGGCGTAAATAACGTTGGTTTCCTGCGCATTCAGATCGAGACCATTCTGGATTACTTTGGTGAGGGCGAGATAGATGAGATATGGATCACATTTCCTGATCCGCAGCCGCAGATAAGTCGTGAGAAAAAGCGCCTTACTTCACCGCGCTTTCTTGAAAAATACAAGCAGATACTTAGACCTGAAGGCCCTATCAACCTAAAAACAGATAATGATGACTTACACGCTTATACTGCTGAAAAGATCGGAGAGCTTGGCCTTAAGTTACATGTTAAAACTGAAGACCTGTACAACTCAGAATTCGCGGATGAAGTGCTATCTATAAAGACCTACTACGAGAAGAAATATTTGCAGGATAATAAGAATATCAACTATCTTAAGTTTTCATTCTAAACTACGATGCCCGACCTGAATTTTTACGACCAGGTATACCAGATCGTCCGGCTAATACCACCCGGACGAGTAACCTCCTATGGTGCAATAGCCAACAGCCTTGGCACAAAAGGTTCATCGCGAATGGTAGGTTACGCTATGCAGGCTTGCGGAACTGCTAACCCGCCTGTGCCTGCGCATCGGGTGGTTAATAGTGCAGGTTTACTAACCGGAAAATTCCATTTCGGAGGTGATTTGATGGAGCAGTTACTTGCATCAGAAGGCGTAAAAGTAGAGAACGATAAAGTAGTTGATTTTAAAAAAGTGTTTTGGGACCCGGCGATAGAGTTGGGAATTTGATCACCCTATCGGTATAAAATTGTAAAGAACAATTGTTCCTACCAATACAAGTATCGAGACTAATAATGCCATCTTTGACTAACACCAGGCTCCAGAACACAATTAGTTTAATAAGTTCAATAATCAATCTTAACTCCTTCCTTTAAATCTTCTTAAAATCCATCAATCGTGTTATAAGTAACTCAACCACCACTTATCCTTATTACTTTGCTTATAGCGATCATACCGTTTGCAAAGTGGGTATAGCCCAACAACTATAGCAATCCAGACCAGGTAGGATACAGGCAATGAAAATCCATAACCTTTCAGGTCTGTTGTAAACCATACAGGTTGCTTTAATAACCATATGTGCCAATCTTGTCCGGTAGTCACCGCAGAGGCTATCAGCGCTATTAAGTGAATCACGTAAATATGGATGAGGTAATAAAACATAGGCACCCTGCCATATACCGAAACCATTTTTACCACGCCATTTTGCAACCGCTCGGTAAACCCTAAAAATAAAAGCGCCGATCCTATTGTCAACAGAACATACAATAATGAGAATGGATACTTGTTCACATTAATGAAAGACAGGAGCGTAAAAAAGCCGTCCTTCTGCGCGCTCCATTTTACAGGATCGCCGTAAACATTGATCCATCGTAATACAATAAATAAAATAAGGGCTGCACCACCAAGCGTGATCAATATCTTTTTCCTTCTTTCAGCATCATAACCCGAGGTATACAACTCACCCAGACAATAACCTAATGACATCACAGCAAATAATGGAACGATGGGATAACCTACCAGCAATACCTCGTTATGCCACATGAAAAATTGCTGTTCGTGGACTAACGACCAGCCAAATTCAGCTAATGTATTGGGCGGAAAGTGAATACCATCCAACAGGTTATGGCCAAAAATAACCACCAGGCTAAGTGCAAGTATTACCCTTTTTGGTAAATAGATCAACCCGGCCAGTATGATCATACCTAGGCCCAATGCCCATATCGTGATAAAGAAGAACATGGGGAAAGTAATATTGAAGTTCCATCCGAAGTTGGTTACTATCATTTCCAGCAATATCAACCAGATACCACGTTTCACCAGGAAAATCGACAACTCCTTTTTGGTCTTTTTCTGACCGATGAGATATGCTGATGTGCCTGCCAGCAACAAAAATATAGGCGCACAAAAATGAGTGATCCAACGGGTGAAAAACAAAGCGCCGCTTGTTTTTGTAAGGTCAAGCGGATCAAAATAAAATGATCCAAAGAACAAATAATCTCTCACATGGTCGAGCGCCATGATGATCATAATAGTGCCGCGCAGAAAATCGATAGAGGTTATCCTGACCTTAGTGGATGTTATCCTGGGTTCAGTGATGGCTTGGGTTGGATTCATATACCGAATATACAACTATTCGCCCCTGATAATAAACCCGATACTTGCTACAAAAAATTTGTTTACAAAACAGAGACGATTTGTATCAACTCTATACGGTTTCCAAAGGGATCGTAAAAAGCAAACCTGTCCCAGCCGGGCACCACAGGCTCTTTTACCAATTCAATGTTATGCGCTTCGAGTTGCCTTTTGGCAGCTGCCACATCTTCTACCTCGAATGCCGTGTGCCGTGTAGACTTCGGCATTTTCGGTTCAACACCAATGTGCAGTTGTATATCGCCAATATCAAACCAATAACCTTTGCTATTAAAAATATGATCGGGCCGTGGTATCAGTTTTAGGCCGATCACATCAGTATAAAATGTTTTGGCATCTTCCAATTGCTCCGGCGTTACACAGATATTGATATGGTTGGCCCGTTTAAACTTGATCATTCGTGTTCGGCAAAGGTGAGCACATAATTGTTATTGTCGAGAATGGAGAATTCCGTTGCCCCGTAGAAAGTCACATCAAGCCCGGCCAATACTTTCACCTTATCTTTTATCGAATCAAAAAACTCCCTGATATTTTTCAGGTTGATGTACAGCAAAAGCGAGCCACCATCTTTGCGTTGAATTTCAGACAGGCTTTCGCCTAAACTTTCATAAGTCTGGAACATGATCGTCACGCTGCCATTCACCATCATCACCCAAACCAGGTCATCGCCATTTTCAGGCACCGACATGGTTACATTAAAACCGAGCATCTTGTAAAATGCAATGGTTTCGGGCATATTGCTCACAAAAATATTGGGGGACAGTGTTTCCATAACGTTAACAATTTCGTTGGATAAAGTTAATACTATATCAGAACAAATAATTTATACCACCCTGGTAAAATGAAATTGAAGCAGAATAGGCCGCGCTGGAGGTAAGCGGTGCTGAGAAACTGTGAGAAGCATAAATCTCAATTTTGTTGCTGATCACGAACCCTGCTTTAACACGGAAGTCGTCATAATATTTATTGAACCCCGGAAAATTAAGATTAGCAACCGACGATACATTGTTAAAATTCAGCAAGTAGTTGTATTTACTGTAAGCCGAAAAATTAAAGCCAACGCCGCCATTAATAAAAACTTTGAGCTTATCTGTTGAGTAGACATTGTAAATTAATTGAGGTACCAACGAAATGTTAAACTGTTTAAAGTCGAGGCTTGCAGTTGTACCACCTCCGTTTACAGCCGTTGGCGGTATTGTCAAATGTGCGCTGGTTAACTCCGTTTCCACTCTGAATATGACTTTTTGCGTGTGTTTGTTTATAAAATAATCAATGCCGACAGATACTACCGGAGAAACTGCATTTGCGCTTGTTCCATCAGGGAAAAATACATTTCCGCCACCCGTTACCAACTGGTTAAATCTGGCTGCACCACCCATAAGAGCCCTGAACCCGGATACATTGGAAGGTTCAAAATTTTTTGATGACAGGCCACCATTTATTGCCCCTACAATCTCTTTTATATCATCTTCCTGATATTTAGCGCGCTCTATTTTTGGCGTTAATTTTTCGCTTTTTACGTTGTAATTATCTGCTAAATCCTGCAACTGCGACCGAAACATATACAGCGTTTGATAAGCATTATTATCTTCCTTCAAGTAATAAAGATAGTAACCCAATTCTACCGGCTGAATATCTTTGCTATTCAGTACATAAAAGCGGGTTTTTATTTTATCTGTAAAACTATATAGCGAAACATTTTTACCCTTGATAATTATCTTCAGGAATGCGGTGTCCTGAATGCGGGTGGTATCCAGTTTAACAGAAATCTTATTCAGATTAGTAGACGCCGTGGTTTTTGAAAAAGTAAATTTCTGAAAATACTCAGCGCCCGTTATTCCAAAAGCGTTCGCGTTATCTATTGAAAATGTTTGAGGCTCCGACTGATTTAAATTACTTTTAAATGTAAATTCTTTAGGATTAATTTCCCATTCTTGGTAATCGATAAATCCTTTCAGGGTGTCATTCTTCAGGTCGACAACATAACCTGGTTTGTAATTACTTTGAGCGAAGGATGATAAAGAAACAGACAGAAAAAAGGCAAATAAGTATAAGTATTTCATGTGCTAAGATTTTAAGTCAGGAAAAATAACTTTTTTTAATAATAATCGGACAATTAAATATCAAGAAATGGGGAAATTAATAAATGATTTCAATACCTATCGTACCAAAATGAACGACAGGATAATGGAATCGGCCAATACCAATATCAAACGTTTTTTTGCACTCGACACCACCACTTATGCCGAGGGTGCCCTCGACGTAAAAACCAAAGAAATGTTGGGTCTGGTAGCATCAATGGTTCTTCGATGCGATGATTGTATAAAATACCATTTAGGCAAGTGCCACGAAGCAGGCGTCAATAACGACGAGATGAATGAGATATTTATGATCGCGAATTTAGTGGGCGGCTCAATAGTTATCCCGCACTATCGCCGGGCCGTAGAATATTGGGACGAGTTGAACGGGTTTGTTTAATTTGTCATTGCGAAAAGCGGGGCGGATTGAGCAGGCCGAGCGACGAAGCAATCGCATGCTATACAGAGCGAAGATGCATAATTCGCGATTGCCCATGCTATCGCCCGCAACAACATAATTTATAAAAGATTATATATTTACCTGCCAAAACACCAATTATGCCAACCGAATTAAAAAGATGCGCATGGCCCGGGAACGATCCCCTGTATATGGACTATCACGATAACGAATGGGGAAAAGAAGTTCACGACGACAAAAAACTATTCGAGTTCCTGATACTCGAATCAGCGCAGGCTGGTTTGAGCTGGATCACCATATTGCGCAGACGTGAAGGCTACCGTAAAGCCTTTGCTGATTTTGATGTAAAAAAAATAGCTGCCTTTACCGACAGTGATGTAGAGCGACTGATGCAGGATACCGGCATTATCCGCAACCGATTGAAAATTCTGTCGGCAATTACCAATGCTCAAAAATTTATTGAGGTACAAAATGAATTTAGTTCGTTCGATAAATACCTGTACAGCTTTATGCCTGATGGTAAGCCCATCGTAAATCACACCAGTATAATTCCGGCAAGTACCCCGATCTCTGACGCCATAAGCAAGGATATGAAAAAGCGGGGCTTCAAATTTTTTGGTACTACCATCTGCTATGCCCACATGCAGGCTACAGGTATGGTAAACGATCACCTGCCCGATTGCTCTTTTAAATAAAAGCACACTAATGGCGCGAATTTTTGCTAATTGCACGAATTTAATTTTTCTTAATTTTTCTGTTTACACGAATTAAACCTATAATTTGCATTAAAATACAGCACCGGTGATTATGCGTTATAATTCGTGTAATTCGATCTAATTGGTGCCAATTAGTGTATATATCATTATGAAAAAACTCTTTCTTCTGGATGGCATGGCCCTTATTTACCGGGCACATTTTGCGTTAAGTAAAGCTCCGCGTTTTACATCAGGCGGCCTGAACACCTCAGCGATGCTGGGTTTCACCAATACCCTGCTGGAGGTGCTAAGGAAGGAGAAACCAACACATATGGCCGTGGTGTTCGACACCGAGGCTCCTACCGAGCGCCATACCGAGTTTGAGCATTACAAAGCACAGCGCGAAGCCATGCCTGAGGACCTGGCTGCCGCTATTCCTTATATCTATAAGATCATTTTAGGATTCAATATCCCGGTTATTACTTCCGACGGCTATGAGGCTGATGACATTATCGGTACCCTCGCCAAAAAAGCGGAAGTGAAGGGTTATGACGTATATTGCATGACACCGGATAAGGACTTTGCCCAGCTGGTTTCTGAGAAGATCAAGATTTACAAGCCTGCCCGCCTCGGCAACGAGATGGAAATAATGGGTGTGAAAGAGGTGCTGGCAAAATGGGAAGTAGAACGTGTAGAACAAGTAATAGATATCCTGGGTTTATGGGGCGACGCGGTTGATAATATTCCGGGCATACCCGGCATTGGTGAGAAGACCGCTAAGTTGCTTATCAAGCAATACGGTTCTGTTGAGAATATCATTGCTAATAGTCATGAGTTAAAAGGTAAGCAGCGCGAAAATGTAGAGCAGTTTGCTGAACAGGGCTTATTGTCTAAACGGTTGGCAACCATCAACCTGAATGCCCCTGTTGAGCTGGACGAAGAAGGGCTCGAAATATGTGCGCCAAGTAAAGATTTATTAGAGCCTTTATTCGCTGAGCTGGAGTTCAGAACATTGGGTAAACGCGTATTTGGCGAAGATTTCAGCATCACTGAAATGAAGGCTGTCAGCATACAGACCGATCTTTTTGGTGAACCTGTACCAGATGCCCGCCCTGTAACTATGCAGGTGGAGATCACCGATATAGATGAACGGGAAGTTGTTCCGGGTAAAAACATCAGCAACACGCCTCATGAATATCACCTGGTAGACACTGCTGAAAAACGCGCTGAGCTGATTAGCACACTGAAACAACAGAAAAGCATTTGCTTTGATACCGAAACCACCGGCACGGATGCCAATGATTGCGAATTGGTAGGCTTATCATTCGCCATAAAACACGGCGAGGGCTGGTATATACCTGTTCCGGCTGACCAGAAGGAAGCGAAGGCGATAGTTGATGAGTTTAAACCTGTTCTGGAGGATGCTTCCATCGCCAAAACAGGGCAGAATATTAAATACGATGTGCTGGTACTGAAATGGTATGGTCTTGAGTTGAAAGGAGAGTTGTTCGATACCATGCTCGCGCATTACATCATCGATCCGGATACGCGCCACAATATGGATGTTTTATCCGAAAACTATCTTGGCTATAGCCCAGTTTCCATCACCACATTGATTGGTGCGAAAGGCAAAGCGCAAGGCAGCATGCGCGATGTTGAGTTTGAAAAAATAAAAGAATACGCCGCCGAAGATGCCGATATCACTTTACAACTACGCTCCGTATTCGAGCCTAAGCTAAAAGAGGTCGAGGGTGATAAGCTAGCCAACGACATCGAATATCCTCTGATCTATGTATTAGCTGATATGGAGTTTGAAGGCGTACGCATCGACCACGATATGCTGAAAGGATTCTCAAAAGAGCTTGAAGTCGACATCATCAAATTTGAAAAGACGGTATACGAAAAAGCAGGAGTACGCTTTAACATTGCATCTCCAAAGCAATTGGGCGAGGTATTGTTCGAGAAATTAATGCTCGACCCTAAAGCTAAAAAAACGAAGACAGGGCAGTATCAAACCGGTGAAGACGTTTTACTGGCATTGGCGTCCAAAAGTGATATAGTTAGAGATATCCTGGATTACCGTCAGCTACAAAAGCTGAAATCAACGTATGTGGATGCTTTACCGCAAATGGTGAACAAAAAAACAGGCCGGGTGCATACCTCTTATAACCAGGCTATCGCCGCGACCGGTCGCTTAAGCTCTATTAATCCAAATCTCCAAAACATTCCGATCCGCACCGAACGTGGCCGCGAGATACGCAAAGCCTTTATACCACGCGATGAAAACCATACTATCGTATCAGCGGATTATTCGCAGATAGAATTGCGCATCATAGCTGAAATCAGCAAGGATAAAAACATGATGGATGCCTTTGTAAATAATTACGACATCCATACGGCCACCGCTGCCAAAGTGTATGGTAAAGAATTGCATGAGGTAAATAGTGACGAGCGACGCAATGCCAAAGCAGTTAACTTCGGTATTATTTACGGGCAGTCGGCATTTGGTTTATCACAGAACCTCGGTATACCACGTAAAGAAGCTGCTGAGATCATTGAAAATTACTTTGCCCAATATCCCGGCATAAAGCAATACATGGGCGATACCATGAACTTTGCCCGCGAAAATGGTTATGTGTGTACGCTGAAAGGCCGTCGTCGTTACCTGCGCGATATTAACTCAGCCAATGCTACCGTGCGTGGATTTGCTGAACGAAATGCCATCAATGCACCAATACAGGGCTCTGCTGCGGATATGATCAAGGTAGCGATGATCAATATTCACCGTGAAATGAAAGCACAAAAATTGGATGCCCGCATGACCATGCAGGTGCATGACGAGTTGGTTTTTGATGTGCCAAATCACGAAGTGGCAAAGATAAAGCCGATCATCATGGAAAACATGAAGAATGCCATCAAGACCGAAGTGCCGATTATGGTAGAGATTGGGACAGGTTCGAACTGGCTGGAAGCGCATTAATTGAATGGAACACTTTAATGAATCAGATAATACTAGATTGATTTTTTTCTTGAACGAATGGGGCAAAAATCCTTCAGGAAAAAACTTTGAAAAGGTAATGGATGAATTAATTAATGGAAATTCACATTTATTACTCCCGTCTATTGCCAATGCACTAGACAATAAGAGCGTTACAGTTGCAGACAGCAAGACTAAGTTATCTTTGACGTGTATATATGAAGTTGATGGAGTTAAAATTTTAGGCGCGTTCAGTGATGAAAAATCATTAGTTAATTGGTCAAAGGCCTCATCCTCTTATATTGCGATGAGCACAAAGGCGATTTTAAAGATGTGCGAGATGAACGATATCTATAAAATTGTAATCAATAGCGATTCCCCCGATATTTTTTTAGTACAGCGCAAAGGCGCCAAATTATCATTATAGCAATATTAGGGCATTATAGCCTTGTTAAAATAATGATTTTGCAATAAAATCCCCCTATAGGGCATATTTTAAAAACAAATTGACCTATCCACTATACAAATAGATAAAAATTGACTTTTTGCATAGATTATACCGTTCAGCATTGATTATTTAATTAATTCTTTGCTTAAATTGAGCCGTAATATCATCTATAAATGAAAGTTTTCCACCTAAGCGCTGAATGCTATCCCGTTGCCAAAGTTGGCGGTCTGGCCGATGTTGTAGGCGCCCTGCCCAAATACCAGAATCAGCTTGGTATTGAGGCTGCTGTAGTAATGCCTTTTTACGACCGGAAATTTACACAAGAAAATGAATTCGATATCGTTTTCCAGGCGTCATCATTGCTCGGAACCGAGCGTTTTTATTTCGAAATTTTAAAAGAGCGGACCAACAAGCTTGGTTTTGAACTTTTTCTGGTAAGGATACCTGGCTTGCTCGACCGGGAAAATGTGTACGAATATCCAGATGAAACCGAGCAGTTTATCGCTTTCCAGCTGGCTTTTTTAGACTGGATCAACTGGTCTCAGCAATCACCCGACCTGATCCATTGCCATGATCATCACACGGGCCTGGTACCATTCCTGATAACTAACTCTAAATTATATCTCCGCTTTGCAAATACGCCTACTGTACTTACTATACACAATGGTCAGTATCATGGCGCCTTCAGCTGGACCAAGCTTGGGTTATTGCCCGAGATCGACATGGCCAAAGTCGGCCTGCTCGACTGGAACGGTGGCATTAATCCACTTGCCGCAGGTGTAAAATGTTGCTGGCGTTATACTGCGGTATCACCAAGTTACCTGGAGGAGCTCACCTATAACTCGAACGGGATGGAATACCTGTTCTATATGGAACGCTCAAAGGGCACGGGTATACTTAATGGTATAGACACCGAAGTATGGAACCCTAAGACTGACCCGATGATCCCGGAAAAATATTCGCTGAGACAATTAACTGCCGGGAAGCAAAAAAACAAAGTGGCGCTTTGCGAAAGGTTCGGATTATCACCTGATAAACCGACTATTTCCTTCATCGGCAGGCTTGTTATTGAAAAAGGAGCTGATGTGCTGCCCGAAGCTTTAACAAATAGTATTGAATCGCATCCGGATGGCGTAAATTTTATTATATTAGGTGCAGGCGATGTGAAAACACAGGAAGCATTAGTTGCATTAAAAGAACAGTTTCCCAGTCAATATAATGTGTTTATTGGTTATGATGAAAGTTTGGCTCATCTCGTATATGCAGGTTCTGATTTCCTGCTGATGCCATCCCGGGTTGAGCCATGCGGCCTGAACCAAATGTACTCCATGCGATATGGTACCGTACCTATGGTACGCGTGACGGGGGGATTGAAAGATACCGTAATTGATTATGGTGATGACGGTGGATATGGTATCCGTTTTTTACAAGCCACCGAAGCCGATATTGTACAATCAGTTGGGCGCGCGGTTGAAGTATATGCGAATGCGGCTCTTTTACAATTGTTGCGCAAAAGAATGATGGCGCTCGATTTCTCGTGGGATCGTTCTGCCAAAGAATATATTGACTTATATCAAAGTTTAAATCCTGCTATATGACCTCAAAAGTAATTTGCATCGTGTTGGGAGGTGGCCAGGGAAGCCGCTTATCGCCGCTCACTGCCACCCGTTCAAAACCGGCTGTGCCTATCGCCGGTAAATATCGTTTGGTGGATATTCCTATCTCCAACTGTTTACATTCTGGCATCACGCGAATTTACGTACTGACACAGTTTAACTCGGCATCGTTAAATAAGCACATTAAAAACACATACCATTTTAGCAGTTTTAGTGACGCTTTTGTGGACATTTTAGCGGCCGAACAAACGCCGTCAAGCGTATCGTGGTTTCAGGGCACTGCCGATGCGGTTCGTCAGAGCCTGCATCACCTGGCTGTACATGAGTTTGATTATATACTGATTCTTTCAGGCGACCAGCTGTACCAGATGGATTTTGAAGATATGATCAAAAATCACATCACCAATAATGCGGAAATATCTATCGCTACTATACCGGTTCATGCTAATGATGTACCAGGCTTCGGTATTTTGCAGACCGACGAAAACAGCCTTATAACCCAATTTGTAGAGAAGCCGAAGAAAGATTTCGAATACCTGCAATCAGACGTAAGCGATGAGATGGTAAAGCAGGGCAGGCATTACCTGGCATCAATGGGTATTTACCTGTTCAACCGCAAAACATTGTTCGAGCTATTGGAAGGGAATGATCGCACGGATTTTGGTAAAGAGATCATCCCGCAATCTATACCAAGCCATACCGTATTGAGCTATCAATATGAAGGCTACTGGACCGACATTGGTACTATCCCGTCGTTCTTTGAGGCCAATTTGGGCTTGACTGATGATATCCCTCAGTTCAATCTGTTCGACAAGAATTACATATTTACCCGTGCACGTATGCTGCCCCCGTCAAAGGTTTCAGGCAGCATCCAAAGATCCATTATTGCTGATGGGTGCATTATCAACGCCAGTCGTATATATCGCTCAATAATTGGTATCCGTACCCGCGTTGGGCATGACACCATAATCGAGAATTGCTATGTGATGGGAAGCGATAACTACCAGACGCTGGAGCAGATACAGGAGTCGCGTGCAAGTGATTCGCCAATTATGGGCATAGGAGACCGCTGTGTGATCAAAAATGCCATTATAGATAAAAACACATACATCGGTAACGACGTAAATATCAACTGTGGCGGTAAAAAGCTGGAAGATGGCGACTATGGTACACACACCGTGCAGGATGGTATAGTAGTAATAAAGAAGAGGGCGATAATTCCCAATGGGACAACGATTTAATTACAGGTTTTTAAAAACAATTTGTAATTGAATTGTTACTCTTAGTAATTATTCAAACCAAATCTTTAAGACTATGAAAAAGGCGCTTGCGATGATTGCTATAGCAGCAATTGGTTTTGTTAGTACCGCTTCTGCATTCACACCTACAAAAATGGTTCAGGACACCACAAAGAAGGACACCGTTAAAGTGAAGGTGAAGAAGAAGGGGGACAAGATGAAGATGAAAAAGAAAATGAAGGATACTACCAAAATGTAACCTTCAAAACAAGGAAGCCCTGCAGAATTGCAGGGCTTCTTTGTTAATATCCTCGTGTGGACTCACCCGGTCATTGCTTCGCTGTTTGTGCGAGTCGATGGAACTTGATTATAATTCAATACTATCCCCTATCGGTATCAATTTCAAATTCACCCCTGCTTTCGCAAATTTTTCAGATGTTTCCTGCTTATTGATTTTTATTGGCGGGAAAGTGTCGTAGTGAACACCTATTATATTTTTACAATTTATAAAGCTAGCGGCTTTAATGGCATCATCTGGTCCCATTGTAAAGTTATCGCCGATAGGCAAAATGGCCCAATCAAGATTTTCGTCGGCAAGTAATTTCATATCATAGGTAAGTGCGGTATCGCCGGCGAAATAGATTTTTTTCCCACCAGCATAAATAACGAATCCTGCAGGGTTACCGCCATACGAGCCATCGGGCATTGAGCTGGAATGAACAGCATTTACCATTTTCACACGACCAAAATCAAAGTTAAAACTTCCTCCGATATTCATTCCATGCACATTAGTTACACCCTTATTTCCAATCCACACAAGGATATCATAAATGCAGATCACTTTGGCACCACTATTTTTTTGAATTGTAAAAAAGTCAGCGAAATGATCCCCGTGTCCATGCGAAAGCAGGATATAATCCGGCTTCAGGCTATTAATATCAATATTCTTAGCCTGTTCATTGGGCGTAATAAATGGATCGAAAAGCAGTTTTTTGCCGCCTGTTTCAAGTTCGAATGCAGCGTGTCCGTAATAGGTGAATTTCATGGTAGAATGTTTTTGTTAGATAGTTTAACTTTATTGTGCAGTTGTCCTGCATGTTGTAAAGACACACCCCTGCCCCTCTCAAGAGGGGAACTTGTTTTTGGTTGTTATTTCCCAAACATGCCACCAAGACCACCCAGCATTTCTTTGCTGAGGGCTGCCATTTCAGTTTGGCTTATGTTCTCGGCCTGGGTTAATGCTTTGTTTACTGCAACTTGTAGTAGTTCTTCCAGCTCCTCTTTATCAGCAGATTTCAAAAATTCTTCATCAATAGTAATGGATTGGATCACCTTGTTACCATTAGAGGTAACCCTGATCTTTCCGCCCTCAGCATCACCCCAAACAGTAATGCCATCCAGGCGTTTCTTTACCTCACCTGCTTTTTGCTGTGCTTCAAATAATTTATCGAACATGTGTTTTTTTGTTGAAAAGTTGAAATGTTGTAAGATTGAAAAGTTATAGTAATTCAACCTTATGGATATAACAAAGTTATAACTGCAAAGTTAATTCAACATTGCAAATTTCAACTTTACAACCTTCCAACAAAAAATTAATCCTCCGCCGTATCCCCGGCTCCGTTATAGGCGCCCTTGCGGATAATGGGCATATCTTCCAACTTGAAAAGTTCGTCCAAATGCAGCAAGCTTCCATTAACCAGGTTGCCGAGCAGTACAATTGTTACGTCGTTTTTCAGGTCGCGCACATAAATATGACGGAAGCCATGCCACCAGCCAGTGTGGTAAACTACTTTCTGGCCCGGACCATCAAATATCCTCCAGCCATAGCCGTAGTTGAAGTGACCGCGTACCATGGGGTTGCGCGGTGTATATGCAGAATCTTGAGTAGCAGGTTTGATCAGCATGCCCGCCCGTAGTGCCTGATCGAACAGGTAAAGATCACCAACGGTGCTGTAAATGCCTTTGTCGCCAACCGGTCCATCCAGAAAGTTAGGGGCAACAGAATATTTCCAGCTGTTACGGTCGTGACCAACCACATCCACCGGAATTTTGTCATAAGCAGCTTTTGAGTAAACAGCCGTGTGGGTCATGCCGGCAGGCTTGAATATATTTTCCTTCATGTAGTCAGCATAGCTCATCCCGGTTACTTTCTCAATAATGGAGCCCAGCACCATGAAGTTGGAATTGTTATATAAAAAGTGTGCGTCTGGCTTGCTGAAAGGGTTCGGTTTGTATTGCGCGATCATGTTCATCGCTTCGGTATTAGTCAATCCTTTACGCTGATTCAGATGCTGCTTCCGGTAAATATCATCGATAAAATAAACATAGTTCATCATCCCTGAGCGGTGGGTAAGCAAAAGTTTGATTGTTACACCACTATAAGGGAAATTCGGGAAGAACTCTTTTACATCCTGGTTCAGTTTTATTTTACCGCGTTCCAGCAATTGCATTATCGCTGTGGATGTCATGGTTTTGGTAACCGATGCCAACTGGAATTGTGAGCCGATCTTCAAACTATCTCTTCTCAGGTGATCAGCCCAGCCCAATGCGTTTTCATAAATTATTTTGCCATGTTTGGCTACCAGTATATTGCCATTAAAACCGCTTTTTGAATGTAATTTGTGAAAGAATTCATCTATGCGTTTATCGGCATTTTTGGGGTTGTATTCTAAAAGTTTAGAAGGGTTAAAGGGTTTACTGCTATATGTTGGTGCGGTGGATTTTGCCGGGGTTGCATTATTGTTTCCGCAGGCCATTACCATTACCAGGGGTGCGGAAGTTATCAGGAGTTTTCTTAACACTAATCTCATAAATATATTCTAAACACTTTAACGCCTGCGAAATTTGTAAATTATCGACCGGTAAGAAATTAAAGTTTTAAACATTTTTATTGTTTTAGTTAATAACTTTTACATATTTTTAAATTATGAACCGATTACGTAAAAACCTGGTCACTTTAATACTTGCCGTTATTACCTTAAACGTGTTCGCACAGGATAAAGGTTCAGTCGGCGACCTCATCAAAGAAGGCGTGCAATTGAACGACCAGGGCAAGTATACTGAAGCGATTACCAAATACAACGAAGCCTTAAAACTCGACCCGGAAAATGCACAGGCTAATTATGAAATGGGGTTTACGTTAGTTCAATCAGGCAAGGGAAATGATGGTATCCCTTACGTACGAAAAGCAATAGAGAAAACCAGCAGTTTGCAACTTAAGGCTGCCTGCTATGATATGCTCGGGAGCATTTATGATAACGATCATCAAACGCAAAAGGCTATTGAAGCTTATAAGAATGGGATACAGATCAACCCAAAATATCAGCGTTTATATTACAACCTGGGACTTTCCTATTTCAGGAACAAACAGTTTGCCGAAGCGGAAGCAAATGCCATTGAAGCTATTAAACTAGACTCAAAGCATGCGAGCAGCTTGCGCATGTATGCTTTGGTTAATTTTCATCAAAACAAACGTGTAAACGCATTAATGGGCTTTTGCAGCTTCCTGTTGCTGAACCCGCAGGGGCCTCAAGCTGCTGAAGCATTCGGCAATATCCAGCATATTTTCCAGGGCGGAGTTTTAAAGGATGCGAAAGGGAATAGCACAATTATGCTTTCACCCAAAGGCGACAAGGAAAATGAATCTATGAACCTGGCGATATCCATGTCGGTATTGACTGGTCAAAACAAAAAGCTAACCGGCATGGAGCTGCTGGAGTACGAACTGAAAAGCATATTTACGATAGCCGGCGAGATATCCGAAAAGAAAGCTGATAAGGATTTTTACGATAAATTCTTTGTCGATTACTTCTACAAACTGGCCAAAAGCGATAATATGCCTGCTTTCACCCGTCTAGTTAGCCTGAGCGCCAACAAGGATGTCAATACGAAATGGATGACCGAGCATGACGACCAGGTAAAAGCATTTGATAGTTGGCTGGCGAACACGCCGAGAGAGTTTTGATTAATGGTTGAGTGTGGCAATTATGGTTAATTGCATCGATCACTTAAAGGTTTCCAATATATTTTTCTTCCAAAGCTGAGTTGCATACTGCCTGAAAGCTTCCGGACCAGCTTTAAAAGCCCCATCCATTGTATACTTGCCTCCATAATGTTCTTTGTCGTTTACTTTAACCAGGTTTTCGCCCCTGATTGCATACTTTTTACTTCCTTCGTGCATGATAATTTTCATGGTTGCAGGGCTCACATCTCCCCGACAAGATGTTACGTACATCAACCAAACCTCCGCCTTACCATTATTGTCGAGGTCTGTAACTGCGAAAGTATTTGGAATATATTTAGCTTTTGTATCGACCTGGCACTCAATAGTAAAATCGTGCATTTGCCACGATAGGGTATATTGATTCCCCGCAATAATATAATTGTAAGCGTAAACATCAGCTTTTTGCTGAGTTGCACCATATTCATCCTTAACATCCACGTTCCCTGTCTCTGTAGTGATCATCAAATGCCGGCCATCAACGTCTGTATATTCTACAGCATCTTTGACATGGCCAGAATAACGAATGGATTGCGGTATGGTCTTTTTATCAACAGGAATTGTTTTGATCTGCGCAATTGCACTTTGTGTAAACGCCGCAAGTAATACCAGGCTTAAAATTTTCATCGATCCAGATAAGGTATGATAATGGATAAAAATACGATCTTTCTTCGGCGATGATAACTTTTTGAATATTATTTTAAGAAGCATCCTTTTACAGCTACCTTTGCACCCGCAATATTATTCACATAAATACCATGAGTTTCAGAACAGAACACGATACCATGGGCGAGGTACAGGTACCTGCCGATAAATACTGGGGAGCACAAACAGAACGTTCACGCAATAATTTTAAAATTGGTCCCGAGGCATCTATGCCGAAAGAGATCATAGCTGCTTTTGCCTACCTGAAAAAGGCTGCAGCCTATACCAATACCGACCTGGGTGTGTTGCCTGCCGAAAAACGCGACCTGATAGCCCAGGTTTGTGACGAAATATTAGCCGGCAAACTGGCCGGTGAGTTCCCGCTGGTGATCTGGCAAACCGGTTCGGGCACGCAATCGAATATGAACGTGAACGAGGTGGTTGCTAACCGCTCGCACGTATTGCAAGGTAATAAATTAGGCGAAGGCAAAACCTTCATCCATCCGAATGATGATGTGAACAAATCACAGTCGTCAAACGACACATACCCTACTGCAATGCACATCGCGGCTTACAAAATGCTGATCGATGTTACCATACCCGGCGTTGAAAAACTACGCGACACCTTGAAAGGAAAATCTGAAGCCTTTAAGAGTGTAGTAAAAATCGGCCGTACACACCTGATGGACGCTACGCCACTTACTCTAGGCCAGGAGTTCTCAGGATATGTATCACAGTTGGATCACGGTCTGAAAGCTTTAAGAAATACATTAGATCACCTGTCAGAACTGGCATTAGGCGGCACTGCTGTAGGCACCGGCATCAACACCCCCAAAGGATATGATGTAAAGGTGGCCGAATATATTGCCAAATTCACCAATCTGCCATTCCGCACTGCTGAAAATAAATTTGAAGCACTGGCTGCTCACGATGCTATAGTAGAGAGCCACGGCGCATTGAAACAAATCGCCGTTTCTTTAATGAAGATCGCTAACGATATCCGCTTACTGGCATCTGGCCCGCGTTCAGGTATCGGCGAGATCCATATTCCGGATAATGAGCCGGGATCATCCATTATGCCGGGCAAAGTTAATCCAACCCAAAACGAAGCGGTTACGATGGTGGCTGCGCAGGTAATGGGCAACGATGTAGCTATTTCAATTGGCGGTGCAAACGGTCATTATGAACTAAATGTATTTAAACCGGTAATGGCGGCTAACTTCCTGCAATCGGCGCGTTTAATTGGCGATGCCTGCGTATCCTTCAACGACCACTGCGCAAAAGGCATCGAGCCGAATTATGATGGTATCAAAAAGCATTTGGAAAACTCATTGATGCTGGTTACTGCATTGAATCCGCATATTGGTTACGAAAATGCGGCTAAAATTGCCAAAACTGCATTAAAACAAAACACATCGCTTCGCGAAGCGGCTATCGGCTTAGGCTTACTCACCAACGAGCAATTCGACCAGTGGGTACGTCCTGAAGATATGATAGGAAGTTTGAAGTAAAATAAAAATTGTCATTGCGAGGCGCAAGGCGGGTGGTGTAATGGAGCGACGAAGCAATCGCAAACTGTGCTTGCTCGCCCTGTAAAGCATGTGATTGCTTCTTCACCACACAGGCTGTTCATCGCAATGACAATATGGTAAAAATATAATAATGCAAAAAACCTTCCGCACCTGGCTTTTACCTTTCGCCTTTTGCCTTTCAGCTTTTGCCTTACTAAACGGATGCTGGTTCAACCCCAATACCCAGGGTCGGGGCGAAATATATCTGCAAGGCGAATGGCAACAGGATTCCATTCCGAGCCAAAAACGGTTGCTGGAATATTCGCTGCATCACCTGAAATTCAGCTGCGATTCCTTTTATATCCAGATCAATTCGTTCAGCAAAGTGAATAATAGCGCCGATACCTGTTTGCATTCCGGTCACTGGTCGGAATATATTAAAGGAACTTACCGGCAACGGAACGATACTTTATTTATAAAGGGCCAATTCTGCAATCCTGACTATTCACTAAAGGAAGATGCAGGCTGCTTGCGCATTGGAGTCTATGAAGAGGCATTTAAAATAAAAAAACAGACGGATTCTTTGATCCAATTTGCTAGTACCTCAAACATCATACCTATCAACGCACACTTAATAAAACATACTACCTGTAACCCAAAATCATTGTAAAATGAAACTAAGCTTCCTTAAAAAACTGATCATCGGCGCGGCTATCATCAACGCACCGCTGCAGTCTATGGCATGGGGAACCGAAGGCCACCGCATTGCCGGACAAATTGCCGACAGCTATTTAACCGTCAGGGCCCGTGCTGCTATAAAAGCTATCCTGGACAATGAAAGCATTGCTATTACCAGCAACTGGGCCGATTTTATCAAGTCGGATCCGAATTACAACTATCTTTCAGTGTGGCACTATGTCGACCTGGATAAAGAATACACTTATCCTGAATTGAAAGAATTTCTGGAACATGACGCCCAAACAGATGCCTACACCAAGCTTAATTTTCTTGTTGCTGAGTTAAAAAAGAAAGATCTGAGCAAAGAGAATAAACTGCTTTATCTGCGTATGCTGATCCATATTGTTGAAGACGTGCACCAACCTTTACATGTTGGCCATACTGAAGACAAAGGCGGCAATGACATTAAAGTAACCTGGTTCAACAATCCTACCAACCTGCACTCGGTATGGGATTCGCAGCTGATCGAGTTTCAGCAATTGAGCTATACCGAATACACTGCCATGATCAATCATACCACTGTCGCAGAACGTACAGAATGGCAAAAAGCTCCAATCAGTCAGTGGCTTTTTGAGTCGAACCAGATTGCCAATAAATTATACAGCGAAACCAAAACCGGCGACGCGCTTAATGGCTACAAATACAATTTTGAGCACATTGCCACTGTTAACCAGCAGTTGCTGAAGGCAGGCGTTCGTTTGGCGGGACTATTGAACCAGATATTTGGATAAACTGATGTGATGCATGTATGTGCAGATGTGCAAATTAAAAACATCATCTGCTCATTTACCTATCTGCACATTTGCACATTATAAACATGAAAATACTAATGGTCTGCCTGGGTAATATTTGCCGCTCGCCGCTGGCTGAGGGCATCATGCAGCATTTGTCTGATGAGCAGGGTTTGGACTGGCAAATCGATTCTGCCGGTACAGGCGGCTGGCATGTTGGCGAAGGGCCAGATCGTCGGTCGGTTCGTACTGCCCGTAATCATGGTATCGATATCAGCAAACAAGTATGCCGTCAATTCAGGAAGCGCGATTTCAATGACTTCGATCATATCCTGGTGATGGATAAATATAACCTGTCGGATGTGTTGGAGATAGCTCCTGATGAAGGATCCACAGCAAAAGTAAAACTGCTATTGGGTAACAGGGAAGTACCCGACCCGTATTATGACGACAGCCAGTTTGAACCGGTATTTGAATTGATAGAATTGGGGTGCAAAGATTTTATTAAGGAACATTTATCGTAGAGACGCAATACATTGCGTCTCCTTGTATGCCCAGGGACGTGACGCATCACGTCTCTACGTCATTTATGCTGGGTTGATTTCCATTTCTCTCGCTGTCAACCCCTTCAACTCCTGTGGATTATGACTTACAATAAGCACCGTCGTTCCCAATTCATCCCATATTGATTTCAGCCGGAGTATCAATTCTGATTTCATCTTAGGGTCAAGCGCTGAAAATGGTTCATCCATTAACATTAGCTTTGGCCGCATCGCCATCGCCCTTAAAATAGCCAAACGCTGCTGTTGTCCGCCTGAAAGGTATTCAGGTTTATGTGAAGTAAATGTTTCCAGTTTGCCGATAGTAAGCAAGCGACTGATCCATTGTGTATCGTCCGATACATATTCCAGGTGCTGCTGCACCGTCATATTAGGGAACAGTGCGTAGTTCTGAAATACAAAGCCTGTTTTTCTGTTTTGTGGTGAAAGTGAGGTTTTCGATACCGTGTCCAGCCAAACCACATCATCAACTAATATTTTGCCGCGTTCCGGTTCAACCAATCCGGCAATTATCTTTAAAAACGTAGACTTACCGGCACCTGAAGGACCGTATATTTTAGTAATACTGCCGTTATCAAATTGTGTCGCAATTTTCAGCACCTGCTCACCGCGATAAGCTCTTAGCTTTTTCTCTATATCGATGCTGATCATTCTAAAGGACTTTTGGCTTTATATTTATTGAACACGAACACCGATATCACCATGATAAACGTGATGCAAAACAAGATGAGTGAATAAGCATTAGCGGATGTATAATCCATATTCTCTACTGAATCATACACAGCAATAGATGCGACTCTTGTCACGCCAGGAATATTTCCGCCGATCATCAATACCACTCCAAACTCACCCAGCGTATGAGCAAATGTGAGTATGGCCGCAGTTAATACTGAGGCACGAATATTTGGCAATAAAATCTTAATAAAAGTTTCCCTTTCCGATTTACCAAGTGTATAAGATGCCTGCGAAAGCGATAAAGGCAACTGCTGCAAAGCTGATTTTATCGGCCCGATCATAAAGGGCATACTGTAAATAACAGAGGCTAGTACCAATCCCTTAAAAGAGAAAACCATTTGGATATCGAAAGCATTGTGCAGCCACTCACCAATGCCATGTTTAGGGCTGAAGGCCATTAGTAAATAAAATCCCAAAACAGATGGCGGTAACACCAATGGCATAGTTATAATGGCTTCCAGGATGATCTTTGCTATCGATCTTCCTTTTGAAAGCCAGTAAGCCAATGGCAAACCAATGATCAGCAATATCGCCGTGGTGATAGCCGCAAGTTTTAAGGTAAGCCATATCGGGGTTAAGTCCATTTATTAAAAATAATAGCGATGACTGTAAAATCACCGCTATCTGTAAATATTTCCTACGATTTATTAAACACCATACCCATATTCCTTCAATATCGTTTTGGCGGCAGGGCTCAGCATATAATCATAAAACTTTTGCGCATTGGCTATTTCCTTGCTTTGCTTAAGGATGATCATTCCCTGTTTTATTGGCGTATAGCTTTTGGGGTCTATCTCCTTCCAGTATATAGTGGTCTTGCCCTCGGCATCCTTTACCAATGCCCTTGTGGTAAAGCCAACATCCACAGTTCCAGTTGTGATATAGGTATTCACTTGTGATATGCTTTCTCCTGTCACTATTTTAGATTGTATATCACCCAATACACCTTTTAACTTGAGCGACTCTTCCGCTGCTTTTCCATATGGAGCTATGGCCGGGTTTGCAATAGCAATTTTCTTAATGCGCCCACTTAATAATAGCCTCTCCCAATTTTCAAAACCTATATTTTGCGCGCTGCAAATGATCAGGCTTCCATAAGCGTAAATCGCTGGTTCTTTTGTACTGAGTCCCTCTTTGGCTAAACTCTCCGGAAAACTCATATCTGCCGAAAGGAACATGTCAAACGGTGCACCGTTTTTAATCTGGGTTGACAGGTTACCCGATGAACCCACAATAGGCTGTATATCAATGCCGGTCTTTTGTTTAAAGTCTTTCCCTAATACTTTGATAACTCCTTGCAGATTAGCTGCAACTGCTACTTTTAGCTCCTGGGCAAAAGATGTTACGGTGGTAAAGAGAAAAAGCAGGGCAAAAATAATCGGGGTTTTTATTTTCATGGAGACTTGTTGAACGATGCTATTTTTTCATTTCTTGTTAAAAATACGAGCCTGTATTAACATTTCGGCAAAAAAGAAATATTTTTTGCTATGTATTTTGTACACTAAGTAAAATTAATACTATATTGCATCTGCAAACAACTAATCAACCAATTGCAAACCTGAGATATGCCTGCGTAAAAACAGGCATATTGATTTTAAAACCAATCATGAACAAGACTGTCGTACGCCTTATCGTATTGGCGATGCTTTGTTTTCCATTCTTTTCGCACGCCCAAACTAATGGTTTTATTGGTGTAAAAGGTAAAGACGTCATCACTCCTGACGGAAAAAATTTCCTGATGCGCGGCACCAACCTGGGCAACTGGCTCATACCGGAAGGATATATGTTCAAGTTTAAAAATGTGAGCTCACCGCGTTTGATCAACGAAGCTATAACCGAACTGATCGGTCCTGATGAAGCCAAAGCATTTTGGGAGAAATACCTGCATACTTATATTGAAGAGGCTGACATTCATTACCTCAAAACTTTAGGAGTTAATTCTATCCGTATACCATTTAGCTACAGATTATTTACTAAAGAAGATTATCTCGGCCAAAACAATCCCGACAGAGGTTTTGAATTGCTCGATCGCGTAATTGAGTGGTGCAAGCGCGAAGGTATTTATGTGATATTGGATATGCACAGCGCGCCGGGCGGCCAAACCGGCGATAATATTGATGATGGCTATGGTTATCCGTTCCTGTTTAAAAACGAAGCCAGTCAGCAACTGGTAACCGATATCTGGAAGCGTATTGCAGATCATTATAAGAACGAAACTATTGTAATGGGTTATGACCTGCTAAATGAGCCTATTGCTACCTACTTTAATGCGGCCGAGCTAAATCCATATCTTGAGCCGGTTTATAAAAAGATCACCGCCGCAATCCGTACGGTCGACAAAAATCACCTGGTTATATTAGGCGGGGCGCAATGGGATAGCAATTTTAAGGCTTTCGGAGCTCCTTTCGATTCAAAAGCGATATATACCTTTCATAAATACTGGACCGACCCAACCAAGGAGGTGATACAAGACTATATAGATTTCCGCGACAAATACAATGTACCGATCTATTGCGGCGAAACCGGAGAGAACAAAAATGCCTGGGTAGGCACTTTCAAGAATGTGCTTGAAGAAAACAATATCGGCTGGCATTACTGGCCTTATAAAAAGATGGATAATGTAGCTGGCTTCGTCACTTTTGATGTGCCTGCAGGGTATGACAAGATCATCGGGTACACCGAAAAGTCACGGTCAAGTTTTGAGGAAATCCGTAATGCAACACCAGTTGATAGGGAACTGGTCAAAAAGGCATTATATGATTTTATCAACAACAGCCGCTTTGAAAATTGCAGGCCGAATAAAGGTTATATTGAAGCTTTAGGGTTAGGCAAAAAATAAAAACTCAATTTAAATTTATATGCGATTGCTACATAAAAAGAAAGCTATTTTCAAACTAAAAAGTACCGCATGGGTAGTCATTATTCTGCCATTTGTTCTTCTGTCCTGCAGTAAAAAAAACGCCTTCCCAACATCTGATATACCCCAGGCGCCTGTTGATACTACAAAGCCGGTTAAGCCTGTTTACGCTTTGGTATGGTCTGATGAATTCGACGGGGTCACGGTTGATACCTCTAAATGGGTATTTGAAACAGGTGGTAATGGCTGGGGTAATAACGAAAAAGAATATTACCAGGCAGCCAACGCAACCGTAGCGAACGGTAACTTAATGATCACCGCTAAAAAAGAGACCGTCGGCGGCGAACCATACACCTCAGCGCGTATGACCACCCAAGGTAAAGAGGCCCCTACTTACGGTCGTATCGAGGCTAGTATAAAAGCTCCAATGGGTATGGGTTTCTGGCCTGCTTTCTGGATGCTTGGGGCCAATATTAATAGCGTTTCTTGGCCAACATGCGGTGAGCTGGATATTATGGAACACATCAATAATACCAATACTTTTTATGGCACTATGCACTGGAACGTAAATGGGCACGTGTCTTACGGAAGTACCATCAACGTTTCTACTCCCGGCGATTACCACCTTTATGCCATTGAATGGGATCAAAACGAGATCAGGTGGTATGTCGATGGTAATTTATATCAAACTGGTAATATTAAAAATAGCGTCAACGGCACGGATGCCTTTCATCTTCCATTTTTTATTCTCTTAAACTTCGCCCTGGGTGGAAATTTCCCGAATTCACCTGTTGATGAAACACTTTTGCCGGCAACGATGTATGTGGATTATGTGAGGGTGTATAAGCAAACGAACTAAGTCCAGAAGCTGGAAAGACTAAAACTTTTAATCTTTCGGAATTATGCTGACTTCCTGACCTACGGACTGTTAAAAAAACAAAATTGTCATTTAGACGGTTTTTATTTAGCTTCGGCTAAGTTTAAACCGTTTCCCATTTATAAACAGCCATGCTGATGAAATCTCTTGTTTTATTGCTCTTATGCACTGTACTGTCCTTTACAGCAACATTTGCACAAACCGAAAAAGTATACCATGTAAAATCGCCCGATGGTAAGATCGATCTGACTTTGTCTATCGGCAAAACCATCAACTGGTCGGTTAATCATGAGCAGACCGAAGTAATAACGCCTTCAGAAATTTCCATGTCGCTGGAAAAGGGGGGAGATTTTGGCAAAAATGCTGTAGTAAAATCCGCTAAAAACACATCAGTTAACCTGGAGATTAGCACGCCAATCTACAAGAAAGATAAAGTACACGATCATTTTAACCAGTTGGTTTTAACCTTTAAAGGCGATTACGGACTGGCATTCAGAGCGTATAACGATGGTGTAGCTTATCGGTTCGTTTCTACCCGGAAGGGTGATATTATCGTCAAAAACGAAGAGGCGAATTTCAATTTTAAGAATGATGATAAAGCATTTCTTCCTTTTGTAAACGATTACCGCAATCGCGACAAGTTCACTACCTCTTTTGAGTCGCATTATGATCATATCAACCTGTCTGAAATGAAGAAAGATACACCGGCTTTCCTTCCTGTGCTGGTTGATCTGGGAGATGGAAAAAAAGCGGCCATACTGGAAGCTGATCTGCAAAACTATCCGGGTATGTACGTTACGGGGCATGGTAAGAATGATTTGCAGGGTGTTTTTGCTACATATCCTACCAAAGAATCTATAAAAAGAATCAATTTAGTAGTAGATGATCGCGCTGATTATATAGCTAAATCGACCGGCGTACGTAGTTTCCCATGGAGAGTAGTAATAATCAGTACAGAAGACCGGCAGCTTGCCAATAACGATATGGTGCAACGCCTGGCCGAGCCGTCAAGAATTGTAGATGAATCCTGGATCAAACCCGGTAAAGTGGCCTGGGACTGGTGGAACGACTGGAACGTTACTCATGTGGATTTCAAAGCTGGCATTAATGTGCCAACCTATAAATATTATATCGACTTCGCGGCAGCAAACAAACTGGAATACATTATTATCGACGAAGGTTGGTCGGACGATTATGATCTGACTAAAACCAAGCTTGACATTCAACAGATAGTGGACTATGGCAAAGAGAAAAAAGTAGGCGTAATATTATGGTCGACCTGGTATGCTATTACTCGTGACGCAGATGGCCTATTTACCAAATTCGCTAAAATGGGTGTAAAAGGTTTTAAGATTGATTTTATTGATCGTGATGACCAGAAGGTGGTTGTGTCACTCTATGATCTGGCACAAAAGGCGGCCACCAATCATTTGATGGTAGATTACCACGGGATGTATAAGCCAAGCGGCATTCAGCGTACTTTCCCGAATGTTATCAACGCAGAAGGCGTAAAAGGGCTGGAAAACATGAAATGGGGAACGGATAACGAGCCCGGTTACGATGTAAGCATTCCGTTCATCCGCATGCTGGCCGGCCCGATGGACTATACACCAGGTGCGATGCGCAATGCATCAAAAAGCGCTTTTCGCCCGGTAAACAGCAATCCGATGAGCCAAGGGACACGCAGTCATCAGTTAGCGATGTATACCGTTTTTGAAGCGCCATTGCAGATGCTTTCTGACAACCCGACAGCCTACATGAAGGAAAAAGAAAGTACGGACTTCATCACCGCTGTACCAACCACTTTTGATGAAACTGTTGCCGTTGATGGCAAAGTGGGCGAATATGTTACCATCGCCCGTCGCAAAGGTTCTACCTGGTATGCGGGCGCCATGACCAACTGGAACGACCGCAAGATCAACATTGACCTCTCTTTCCTCGGCGAAGGCAAATACAAAGCCATCATATTTGAAGATGGTATTAATGCCGATCATGATGCAACAGATTATATCCGCAAGGAAGTCACTGTAACTGCTAAAGATCATCTCGAAATTTCTATGGCCTCTGGCGGTGGATGGGCAGCTAGATTTGAGAAGCAGTGATCAGTTGGCTGTTTGGAGTTGGCTGTTTGCATTCCAATAAGCCTTACGAAGTTTTTAAAAAACTTCGTAAGGCTTATTTATATATCTTTATGTGCCTTTAGAATTTCAAATTGGCTTTCAGCCATTGCTGTACGTCTTCCTGGCTTGTAATTTCTACCGGCATCTTATCGTGGATCAGTTTTTCCATTTTATTACCGGTATTAGAAAAACGATAATCCCACAATGCCATTAACTTATTGATAAGATAAACCACTTCGTTACCTTCCTCCTTAGAAAAAGACGTTGCATCCGGTTTACCATTTGTACGCGGATCATTCGGTACATAGACACTCCATTTGTAGTCGCTGTAAAATAAATTTCTTTTTGAAAAGAGGACCATACTGTAGCTAATTTTAATAAAGATAGTTATAAATAACCAGTAAGCTGTTGGTAGCTTAAAAAGAACCGGACATAAGTATCGACGCCGGACGATGAATATTGAATAATGAAGTAAAAAACACGTCGATATTCGGTGTTCAAAATTCATTATTCGATATTAAATAACTTAAACCCTTTTAGGAAACCTCCAAAAACAGTAAAGCCCCTGATGGGCAGGGGTCTTTACTAACCAATTATAAACCTAAATTATGAGAAGGGCTGTAGGAGAAGGAGTCGAACCTTCACGAAGTGGTTATTCTCATTGCTGAAAGTTTCCCATTTATCTTCGCCACCGCGACAAGGAGGTGTGTCTGCCAAAAATTTCACCATCCTACAGGATATTTAAGTCTGAGTCTGTAGTCACAAATTGAAAGTAGGAGTAACAACTCTCAACTTATGGCTTCAGACCTTTGACTTAAGCTGTTGGGGAAGGGGTCGAACCTTCAAGGAGTGGTTAGCCAGCAAGCTGGTTTCCCATGATCTCCGCCACCGGGACAAGGAGGTGTGTCTGCCAAAAATTTCACCACCCAACAATGTTTCAACATTTAAAGAACGATAGATAATATCTAAATGCTTATTACAAATTTAATAGGACTATCAATTTCTTGCAAATATTTCAATAAAATATTTTTATTTTTAATTTTATTTTAATTAAACTTGTATTTAAATAGCGAATTTAAAATTTATGTCCCACAGAAAAGCTCAAAATTTAGAAATTGATAATCTCGACATCCAAATTTTGTCGATTTTGATGAAAAATGCGACAACTCCCTATACCGAAATAGCCAAAGAGTTGATCGTTTCCGGCGGAACAATCCACGTCCGCATGAAAAAATTAGAGGAAATGGGCGTTATCAAAGGTGCCAGCCTGGAGGTTGATCCGCAGAAACTGGGCTATGATATTACCGCTTTCCTGGGAATTTATCTGGAGAAGGGGTCGCAGTATCACGAAGCTGTAAAGCAACTGAAAGCCATAAAGGAAATTGTTGAACTGCACTACACCACAGGCGGTTACAGTATTTTCGCCAAAATAGTTTGTCATGATACAAATCACCTGCGCGAAGTGCTGAATGAGCACATCCAAAGTGTAAAAGGCATTCAGCGTACCGAAACCTTTATCTCGCTGGAAGAAAGTATCAGAAGACAGATCACTTTGGAATAACTCTACAAAGCTTTATTGGGACTACTATAAATAGCATGCTTCGTTCTCCCCAATTGCGGAGAACGAAGCATGTACTACAAAAAGAATTGTCATGCTGACCGTAGTGAAGCATCTATTCCGTGCAGCTGTTAGGTACTAAAAATATGTAGCAATAGATTCTTCGCTCTCGCTCAGAATGACAACAAAATTTATCTTTATTTAAACTTCCCCTTCAACGCGGCCAGCTTAATCGCCATATCCGTTTCAGGTTGAATTTGAGCTTTTTTCTCCGGTACTGGTTTATGCTGATATTTTGGTTGCTCACGGGACCTCTGCTGCTGTTCACGAGGTTCATGAACTTTCATAGATAACGATATCCGTTTGCGGTTCACATCCACTTCAGTCACCGTCACTTCCACTTTTTGGTGAACCTTCAATACCTCATTCGGATCTTTAATATAGCGATGTGTGATCTGGCTCAGGTGAACCAAACCATCCTGGTGAACGCCGATATCTACAAAAGCACCAAAGTTGGTAATGTTGGTCACTATACCCGGAAGCTTCATGCCAATCTTCAGATCGTTAATGGCATTCACACCATCAGTAAAGCTGAAAGTTTCGAATTGCTCACGCGGGTCGCGGCCGGGTTTGGCCAGCTCATCTATAATATCATTCAGCGTTGGTAAACCAACAGTTTCTGTTACATATTTTTGTAATGGAATGCTTTTGCGCAGCTGTTGATTACTCATCAGGTCTTTTACAGAGCATCTCAGATCTTTTGCCATTTGTTCCACCACATTATATCTTTCCGGGTGGACAGCGCTGGTATCCAGTGGGTTTTCAGCATCACGGATACGAAGGAAACCTGCTGCTTGTTCATATGCTTTGTCACCCAAACGCGCCACTTTTTTCAGCTGATCACGGCGTTTAAAGGCGCCGTTTTCATTCCGGTAATCCACAATATTTTGTGCCAACTGCGGACCAAGGCCCGATACATAAGCCAGTATTTGTTTTGATGCGGTGTTCAATTCAACCCCAACAGCATTTACGCAACTGATCACCGTGTCATCCAATGAGCTTTGTAATTTATTCTGATCCACATCATGCTGGTACTGCCCAACACCGATAGATTTCGGGTCGATCTTCACTAATTCAGCCAGCGGATCCATTAATCGGCGACCGATAGAAACAGCGCCCCTCACGGTTATATCTTTATCCGGGAATTCGTCACGGGCAGCTTCAGACGCTGAATAAATAGATGCGCCGCTCTCGTTCACCATCACCATATTGATGCCCGGCAGGTTCAGGTTGCGGACAAATAGCTCTGTCTCACGCCCCGCAGTACCGTTACCAATGGCAATAGCTTCCATAGCATATTTGCTCACCAAATGGCGAGTCGTTTTCTCAGCCTCAGTTGCACCACCTGCGCCGGTATGCGGAAAAATGGCGGTATACTCTAACAACTTTCCTTGTTCATCCAGACACACCACTTTGCAACCTGTACGGAAACCCGGGTCGATAGCCATTGTACGTTTTTGACCAAGTGGCGCGGCCATTAATAGCTGACGTGCGTTCTCGGCAAATACGCGTATCGCTTCTTCGTCCGCTTGTTTTTTGGTAAACAGGCGAATCTCCGTCTCCATAGATGGTTTCAGTAAACGTTTGTAGCCGTCGGTTATAGCCAGTTTTATTTGCTGAGACGATTCATTATTACCATTGATGAATAGAGTGTCCAATAATTGGATCGCCTCATCTTCTTCCGGCTGAATATCGAGCCAAAGTATTTCTTCCTTTTCACCGCGGCGCATTGCCAATATGCGGTGTGATGGCGCTGATTTTACAGGTTCGGTCCAATCGAAATAATCTTTGTATTTAATGCCTTCTTCCTCTTTACCGGTAATTACTTTTGATTGAAAAGTTCCTTTTTCCAAAAATAGCGCGCGCATTTTGGTACGCACCTCTGCATTTTCGCTGATATGCTCGGCTATAATATCCCTCGCTCCCGCCAACGCTTCCTCAACGGAGTTTACACCTTTTTCCTCATCGATATATTTCGCTGCTTCCAGTTCTAGGTCAACTTTCCTTTGCTCCAATACCAGGTCAGCTAAAGGCTGCAAACCTTTTTCGCGTGCAGCAGTAGCGCGGGTTTTGCGTTTCGGGCGGTATGGCAGATAGATATCTTCCAGCAATACCATCGTCTCAGCTTCGTTGATCTGCTTCTCCAGTTCCGGTGTCAGCTTTCCCATTTCGGTAAGCGACTTCAGGATGGCTTCGCGGCGTTTATCCAGGTCGCGCAGTTGTTGTATGCGGTCGCGGATGGCGGCTACTTGCACTTCGTCCAGGCTGCCGGTTAGCTCTTTACGGTAACGCGAAATAAAAGGAACGGTCGCGCCTTCATCCAGCAGGCCCACGGTGGTGCTCACCTGCTTTTCGGCAACAGACAATTCAGCAGCAATTTTTTTATAGTGAGTAATCATATCTCAAAAATAAACGGATTGCGAAGTTGCCACTCTTTAGGCAGAAAGAGAAGTGGTGTTTAAAAGTATTTTGAAGTGTTACATGGAACAGGTGTAACACCTGTAACGGTGTGGAACAACACCAACAAAGGCAGAGTTTAAAAATAGTTCTATCAAAATGAAGCTAACTGACTAAGCCTGTCTAATAGTTCAGCCGCTTGGGTTACAAGCGCGTTACCCCCTATGTTCTCTTCATAGGCAATCTGGATCAATTCAAAAACTGTATCGTATTGCTTTTGCTGCACGCTCCTGTACAAAGCAATATTGAGCAGCAGATCGGCCAATGGATATTGCTCGTTTTCAGTTAACCGGTCAAAATCTGCCAACCAATGAGGGTTTAGGTTCCCGGCCCTTAAAAATTCAAGTATTTTTTCCGGAATTTTTGAAGTGAGTTCGTTAGTAGAAATCTTTGACAGCGATCCCATCCCGGTTTGCAGGGAGGCGGAACACAGCAAGCCCATTACGTAGGCAGTGTGATAGGCTGTAGCGTGCAAATATTTTTTCTTTTTTTCGCCCTCCAGCTTTTGAAGTGTGTCAATACGTGTTGCCGGTGATGGTAAAAAACCGGCTTCGTCCTCTACCCGCATCAGCACACGGAAAGCAAAAGCAGCCAACGGGCTCCAGGTGCTACCAGTGAGCGGCCATGCTAAAAGCAATTCGCCGGCCAAATCATAATCCTGCTCGTCAATGCAACGGGCAAGCATCGCTTCGGCCTCTTCCAAAATCAACTCTGTTTTCTTTCCTATTTTCCAGGGGGAGATATTAAAACAGGTGGCATACATGAGTGCATGGGTAAAAGCGTATAGGTCCTCACGCGTACCATGCAGCACATCTATGGGATGTGAAAGTGCCGAATTTGCGATCATATCCGAAATATGTCTCCCGGCAGGCTCGCTGCTGCCAGTCCAGACCCGTTTCACCCATTCCTGCTCCAGCATACGATGAGGCGGCCGCTCGCGGCCGAAATGAGATTGCGCACCGATACTTTTATCGAGCATTTTATCAAAACGATTATCGGGATAGCCTATTCTGGTTAAAAAAACATGCGCCTGTGCATATTCTATAGCCAATGCCGGGTACAGACATATTCCTAACAGAATCTTTTTGCTGCGTGCATGCGGCACCAGTATTTGCGCAATTTCAGAGACTTTAGCTTTTATAGCCTCGTTTTCAACCAACGACGCTGCATATAAAAGAAAGGCCGTTTCGCCAATCACTTTCTCGGGCAGTATCTTATCCTGTAACGTGTCCGGATCATCGTATCCTTCCTCTGCCAGTAGGCGAAGGGTATCCCTGGCGAAAGACAAAGCATGCAGTACCCGGTTTTCGAAGCCGGTAACCGATGCTTTGTCTGATTGGACCGGATTACCGTAATTCACCTGCTACCTCAGCAAGAGAGTTAATATTTTCTAAAGGCGAATTTACTCCAGGCAAACGGTAAAGGTGGATAAATGTGCGCATAGTTCCGCAGAATCCTTCCCATGGCTCGTCTGCCAATGAAAGCGATGGACCGATCTCTGCTACCATTTTGCCGATTGCGTTAAAGTCAACTGCTTTGCTGTCAAGAAGTTTCTTAACAATGTCATGTTTGTTCATTTTTTGTTTTTTTAAGGTTAATATTTACTTATTAAAAGAGATATAAAACCAAAGTTTATCGATGGTTTTATAATTGTAAATTTAACCTATAGGCAAACAGAGTATCAACCGTGTTTATACGCTATCTGCTACGTTAAATTACGTTTTCCTTTGCCCTTGTTGGTATGTAAAAGTATTTGGGGTTTTATACGGTACATTGATGTAGCATTCGGCGTACTGCTATCGTAATCATAAATAACTAACAGATTAGATCACTGTCAGTTAATAGTTAATCAAGCAGGACGGGGTGGGTGGGTTGTGCAATCCTGCTTTGGTATGGGGACCTATTTTCCTCTCAATTGCCGCGAGTAAGGTGTCAAAAGTATTACCCTGTTGGAGGTGCTTGATACGACCATATACGACTTTTGTGATTGGCATTCAACTTGCCTTTACGTCTACCTATCCATTCATCACCTATGCGCTGCACATAGTACAATGTGCCGTCTTGTAATTCTCGTTTTTCATAGCCATCAGCGAGAATTTCTTCTAAAGTGAATTCGGCATAATCGAAATCATCTTCCCAAATAATATTATTTTCTTCGGCCAGAACCCATTCAAATTGGTCTAAGTCATATTCTTTACTAGCAAATTTTTGGTAAGGAAATGATTTTTGCTCGTCTGCCTCCCACCCCAACTTCATATGCTCACCATGCTCTTGCATTTTATAGCAAATGATTTCGGACCGAATATAAGACGGGTCATAAATCCAAATTTGCAAGTCATGAGGTATACCTAACTCATCAAATGCTTTCTCCCACTCATCATAAGCCGCAATAAACTTTGCAATTATTAGCTTATAAAACCACAAAGGTGGGTGTCGCTTATCCAATCTGTAAAAAGGTGATAGGTAGCACCGCTCATAAGTATGACGAGCGTTTTCTCGTTTAAACCAATTGATATTCGGTACTTTCAGATACTCACCCCATCTATCGATTTGCTTTATCCGACGTTTCCATCCTCTTATTTTCTTACGATTCGAATTATAGGGCCAGTTCATTGTTGTTTAGGTTTTGGCGCTAAGATAACAATGTCCTTCTAAGATAACAATGTCCTTCTAAATTATCGTTTGTTGGGATTTATATTCCCAACCAAAAAAATTCAATTTAAGTGTCGACACTCAATTTGGCAGGGCTTCATTATATTTAATATCTTTATATTGTTACTTAAACCAGATATGAACCCATTCGCAGAACAATACAAAAAACTAAACAATTCTGAATTGCTATGGGTCATTAATAACCCTGACGATTATCAGCCATTGGCTATTGAAGCTGCAGAAAATGAACTTGCTTCAAGAAAACCCACGGCACAAGAATTGGCTATTACAAAAAAAGAAGTCGAGATCCGGCAAAATGAGAAGCTTGCTAAAGTAGCAAAGGAGCTTGCTTTAAAAAATATCGTTAAGAAAACTAAAAATTCGATGGCCGTCATTATAAAAAGGCCAGCACCCAAACGCAAAATCAAAATAATCATTAGCATAATACTTGGCCTGATATTTATTTCCCAAGCCTTTAGCCGGGTTGATTTTCTAAAATTTATGTTCACAGATGGTAGCGCCAGGTGGGATTTACCAACTGCGTTTTTATTTATTCCCTGGTTGGCAATTCTTATAGGACTGTTTTTATTCTGGTTTCGCAAAAAATCGGGGTGGATAGTTTTATCGGTTTATCTTGCATACGCGGCTTGTAATTCAATTATCGAATTTTTTGTATGGACATTTCGGGAGTATCCTGAAAGTCCTATAATAAAACGGGCGATTTCACCAATGAATTATTTACCATCTCTATTCGTCATAGTCCTCTTTTTTTCTGCAATGTTGTGGGCTATTTGTCGAAACGATATTATATCGGATTATCATATAACTAGAAAAAAATCACTGCTGACGATTGGGCTTTCATTTGTAATAACAATGGCGTTTTATTGGTTACATTTAATTTAAGAACTTTTTATTGGCCGGATTTATAATACTGACCCTAACAACAATCGGATTTCAAATCCAACCCGTCCTCCAAAATGACACTCCCCCAACACTAACAATCCTTCCCCATTTTGACTTTACAACATTATTGTGCAAATTTGCACTGCTTATAGAGAAAGACGGAGGGATTAGACCCTGCGAAGTCTTAGCAACCTGTGCTTACAAGGTGCTACGTTCTACTTATCCGCCTCAAAAATGGATAGGACAGATAAGCGAAAGTCAACATTATACCCGACTTTTCGATAAGCGAGCTTAGGATTACACAGATTATAAAAGGATTACACTGATTTTTTCTGTGGAATCAAAACAAAATCGGTGGAATCATAAATAGATCGGTGGAATCACAAAATGGATATCAGAAGAGAATTAGAGAAACGCATACTGGTAATTGATGGGGCGATGGGTACCATGATACAGCGGTACCAACTCACCGAGGAGGATTTTCGTGGGGAAAGGTTCCGTAATCATCCCTCAGATTTGAAGGGGAACAACGACCTGCTGAATATTACGCGTCCGGATGTGATCAAGGCCATCCACCAGGAATATATTGATGCAGGGGCGGATATTATCGAGACCAATACTTTCAGCACCCAGCGCATTTCCCTTGCCGACTACCACATGGAGGAGCTGGGCTATGAGCTGAGCTACGAAGGTGCGCGTATTGCCCGCGAGGTGGTGGATGAATACAATAAAAAACATCCTGAAAAACCACGTTTTGTAGCGGGTGCTATCGGACCGACCAACCGTACCGCATCCATGTCGCCTGATGTGAACGACCCCGGCTTCCGGGCCGTTACTTTTGATGACCTGGCTGAGGCTTATTATGAGCAGGTTCGCGGTCTGGTAGATGGTGGTTCAGATCTGTTATTGATCGAAACCATCTTCGACACACTGAATGCCAAGGCAGCTATTTATGCGATAAAACGATATGAGCAGGAATGCCGTGCAGCAGGCAAAGACCGTTCTTTTTACCGCAGCACCAGTAATATCATGATCTCAGGCACTATTACCGATGCATCGGGTCGTACACTATCCGGGCAGACGGTAGAGGCGTTCTGGAACTCGGTTCGTCATGCTGATCTGTTGTCTGTTGGGTTGAACTGCGCGTTGGGTGCCAAAGAAATGCGCCCGCACTTGCAGGAGCTTTCTGAAAAGGCCAATGTGTTTATCTCAGCTTATCCAAATGCAGGCTTGCCGAACGAATTTGGTGGATACGATGAAATGCCGCACGAAACGGCGCATCTTATTGAAGATTTCCTGGATTTCAATATGGTGAATATCGTAGGCGGATGCTGCGGTACTACACCTGAACATATCCGTTGTATTGCCGAAAAAGCAGCCAAAGCAAAGCCAAGAACGCTACCCGAAGTTGAACCTTATTTACGCTTAAGTGGTTTGGAATCGGTAAATGTAACGCCCGAAACCAATTTCGTCAATATTGGCGAGCGTACCAATATTACCGGGTCACCTAAATTCTCTAAACTCATTTTGGGCGAAGATTATGAAGGCGCGTTAGTGGTAGCCCGTCAGCAGGTAGAGGGCGGTGCGCAGGTGATCGACGTGAACATGGACGAAGGTATGATCGATTCGGAAGCTGCAATGGTGAAGTTCTTAAACCTCATCGCATCTGAACCCGATATTGCCAAACTGCCCATCATGGTCGATTCATCCAAATGGACTGTTATCGAGGCCGGATTGAAATGCTTGCAGGGGAAAGGTATCGTAAACTCGATTTCGCTTAAAGAGGGTGAAGATAAATTCAAAGACCAGGCACGTAAAATATTAAGCTATGGCGCTGCCGTAGTGGTGATGGCTTTTGATGAACAGGGGCAGGCTGATTCCTTAGCGCGACGTATAGAAATATGCAAACGCAGCTATGATATATTGGTAAATGAGGTTGGCTTCCCTCCGCAGGATATCATTTTCGACCCGAATATTCTTACTGTCGCTACCGGTCTGGAAGAACATAATAATTATGCGGTCGATTTTATCGAAGCCACCCGCTGGATCAAACAAAATCTGCCACTGGCTAAAGTAAGTGGTGGTGTAAGTAATATTTCATTCTCGTTCCGCGGCAACAATGTGGTACGCGAGGCAATGCACTCAGCATTTTTGTATCACGCCATCAAGGCTGGCCTGGATATGGGTATCGTAAATGCCGGGATGCTGGAAGTTTACGAACAAATACCAAAAGACCTGCTGGAAAAGGTAGAAGATGTACTACTCAACCGCAGACCGGATGCTACCGAACGCCTTGTAGAATTTGCCGAAACTGTAAAAAGCAAAGGCAAAGAAGTGGTAAAAGACGAGGAATGGCGCAAAGGAACGGTTGAAGAACGTTTATCTCATGCATTGGTGAAGGGCATTATCGAATACCTGGATGATGATGTTGAAGAAGCACGTCAAAAATTCGCCAAACCTTTGGAGGTGATAGAAGGACCGCTAATGGACGGCATGAACGTGGTGGGCGACCTGTTTGGTGCAGGAAAAATGTTTTTGCCGCAAGTGGTGAAATCGGCGCGGGTGATGAAGAAAGCCGTGGCCTATTTACTTCCTTTTATAGAACTGGAAAAACAAAGGGTAATTGATGCGGGTGAAGACAGCACCGGCAGCCGTGCTAATGCAGGCAAGGTATTAATGGCTACCGTAAAAGGCGACGTACACGATATTGGTAAAAACATTGTCGGCGTGGTATTGGCCTGCAACAACTTCGAGGTGATAGACCTTGGGGTGATGGTTCCTCCGCAGAAAATTATCGAAGAGGCAAGAAAACACCAGGTAGATATTATAGGATTGAGTGGTTTGATCACGCCATCATTGGATGAGATGGTGCATTTTGCTAAAGAAATGCAACGTGAAGGGTTTACTATTCCGCTTATGATCGGCGGTGCTACTACTTCACGTATTCATGCTGCTGTAAAAGTTGCACCTAATTATGAGCACGGTGTGATCCATGTACTGGACGCTTCGCGTAGCGTGGGCGTTTGCAGTAACCTGATGAATAAGGAAACACGCGACAGCTATATCCAAACGGTAAAAGAGGAATATGATAAGGCCCGCGAGGCGCACCTGAACAAACGTTCGGACAAACGCTTTGTAAGTATAGATGATGCAAGAAACTCCAGGCTGCAGATCAATCTGAATGGTTCCATCCCGCCAAAACCAACTTTTACCGGAACAAAAGTATTTGAGTCATTCCCATTAGAGGAACTGGTGCCATATATCGACTGGACACCGTTTTTCCATACCTGGGAGCTGCGCGGATCGTATCCTAAAATATTTGATGATAAATACGTTGGCACCGAAGCCAAAAAGCTTTATGATGATGCACAGGTATTGCTGAAGAGGATCATCAAAGAAAAACTATTGAAGGCAAATGCCGTGATCGGTTTTTGGCCGGCCAATAGCGTGGGTGATGACATTGAACTGTATACAGACGAAAGCCGCAAGCAGGTTTTAACAACCATCCATACCTTGCGTCAGCAAGCAGAAAAAGTGAAGGGTGAACCGTATTATGCTTTGTCAGACTTCATCGCACCAAAAGATAGTGGTGTACAAGATTACTGGGGCGGGTTTGCTGTAACATCAGGTGTAGGCTGCGACGAACTGGTGGCCGAATTTGAAAAAGACCACGACGATTACAACAGCATCATGGCTAAAGCGTTAGCCGATCGTTTGGCAGAAGCTTTTGCTGAAAAGATGCACGAACTGGTTCGCCGTGAATACTGGGGCTATGCTAAAAATGAGGCATTGAGTAATGAGGACCTGATAAAGGAACAATACCAGGGCATCCGTCCGGCACCGGGATATCCTGCCTGTCCGGACCATACGGAAAAGCTGACTTTATTCGGTTTATTAAAGGCTGAAGAAAACACCGGCATACAGCTCACTGAAAGCATGGCTATGACTCCGACAGCAGCCGTTAGCGGGTTCTATTTTGCACATCCTCAAGCGAGGTATTTCGGCCTCGGCAGGATAAGCAAAGACCAGATTGAAGATTACGCCAAACGCAAAAACATGCCTATTGAAGACGTTGAACGCTGGATGGGACCTAATTTAAATTATTAAAATCAATTGTCATTGCGAGGATACGAAGCAATCGCATGCTATACAGGACGAAGAGGCATAGTTCGCGATTGCCACACTACGCCCGCAATGACAAAGTATAAATTGTTATTATATATTTGATCCGACTGAATCACAAATGAAGATCACCGAACATATACAAAACGCTAAAGGCAAAACACTTTTTTCATTCGAATTGATACCGCCATTGAAAGGCAGTAGTATACAGGGGCTTTATAATGCCATCGACCCCTTGATGGAGTTTAAGCCGCCGTTTATTGATGTTACTTCACTGCGCGAGGACTATATTTATAAGCAGCATGAAAGCGGCTTGCTGGAAAAAGTAAGCTACCGCAAAAGGCCGGGTACCATAGCAATTTGCGCAGCCATCATGAATAAATATAAAGTGGATACTGTTCCGCACCTTCTATGTGGTGGTTTTACCAAGGTTGAGACAGAATACGCGCTGATAGATCTGCAGTTTTTGGGTATTGAGAATGTGCTGGTACTTAGGGGTGACGCACGCACCGCCGATGCGTCATTTGTGCCTACTCCGGGCGGGCACTGTTACGCCACCGAGTTGTTAGAACAGGTCGTAAACATGAACAATGGCAAATACCTTCATGATGAAAACCCGGAGAACCTGAAAACGGATTTTTGCGTAGGTGTAGCCGGTTATCCCGAAAAACATTTTGAAGCACCGAACTTAAAAACCGACTTTAAATACCTGAAGCAAAAAGTGGATATGGGCGCCAACTTTATTGTGACCCAAATGTTTTTTGATAATCAGAAGTATTTTGAGTTTGTAAATGGCTGTCGGGCGAATGGGATCACCGTACCTATCATACCGGGGTTAAAACCTATCACTAATACCAAACAGCTTGTTAGTCTTTCAAAGACCTTTCATATCGATATGCCTGAGGATCTTTGCGATGCCATAAATGGCTGTAAAAGTGATAAAGACGCCCGCGAAGTAGGTATTGAATGGATGATCACCCAATGTAAACAGCTGGTTGAATTTGGCGCACCTGTTTTGCACTTTTACACTATGAGCAACGCGGGCCCGACCAGAAAGATTGCAGAAGCAATATTTTAAAATTTGAATTTCAAAGAACAGCGGACCCGCACATCACTGTGCAAGCTTGAAATCAGGCCATATACAAATTTCGATAAAAGCAATAAAGTAAGTGGTGACAGTGTTTTGTCGTTCATGCTTGTTACAGTTTAGCGATTGCACCTTATTGGTGAATTTTCCACCGCAAACCGGAATGGTGATCAACAAAAAATAAAGGTAGCGGAGACAATATTTAATTGCTATCTTCACAGCCTAAACTATTATCACAATTTGCATGAAACTAATTCTTATTACTTTGCTTGTCGCTCTGCCGGCTTGCATTTTTGCGCAATCCAATTATCATCCGGGCTATGTTTTAAAAAATAATGGCGATACGCTAAAAGGATTTATAGATTACAGAGAATGGCGTCAAAACCCAAAGTCAATTGATTTTAAGGTTAGCAAAACAGATAAGCAAGCTCTCCAATTTAATCCTCAATCCATTAAGGAATTCCAGATCACAGGATTTGAAACGTATGTAGCATACGCCGGTGCGATAAGCATGAACCAGACCAATTTTTCAAACCTGCCCGAGAAACTGGACACGACCTTGAAATCAGATACCATATTTCTAAAACAACTTGCCACTGGTGATCATCTTACATTATACAAGTACACTGATGAAATTAAAAGCAGGTTCTTTGTAGCCGAAACAAGCGGCTCCCCCGAAGAGCTTAAATACTATGAATATTATAACAATGCCCGTGAAATAGTTGACAAACAGGTTTTCAAGGGACAGCTAATTTTTTACATCAATAAATTCCATTTGGAAGGCACTCGGACGGTAAATAAGTTAGAACAGGCTCGTTATGAACAAACGGATTTAGAACAATTAATAAATGAAGTAAATAATAATAATAGCAATAAGCAGGTTATCGGCAAAAAGAGCCCGTCAAGCCGATTTTTTGCAGGCATCTCTGTTAATAGGACTATCACAGAGGTTTCGGAAATAACCATTGCGGGCTTAGGATCAGACATATTTCATGATCGGGCCGCAATATCCCCCAGAATTAATTTTGGCATTGATTTTTTTGATAATCCAAATGTTCAAAGGTTTGTATTCAGAGGCGAAATAGCTCTGTCCTATGTCAATCCTCACTATGCATACCAGGTATCCAGAGTTGATGGTACGATAGCGAATGCAACTTATTCCTTTAATCAATATACCGTTTCTGCTACGCCGCAAGTATTGTTTAACGTGTATAATAAAGATGATTTTAAAGTGTACATAGATGCTGGCGTAGCATTCAACTTTTCAACTTATAGCGATAATAAATATATCATTCAAGGATCAGGTCCGAGTGAAGCACAGGGTTATGATCTTATGCCTATTTGGCTTAACTTCCCGTTGCAGACAGGCCTGATTTTGAATAAAAAAATTGAGATTTGTTTTACATACATTAATAAAACCGCCTATTCACGATTTTCAAGCTTTTATGCGAGCAACCAAACTGTCAGCCTGGGCGTAAAATTTTTATTCGGGAAAAAATAACCCTCCCTGATATCAGAAGATTTGACAACTTTTTGAAAGTTGTCAAATCTGTATTATCCATTCTTTAGCAAATACTTTTTGAATCCCTCAAAGTCAGTACTCAGCGAGGCTGCATGTTTGGTCTTGCCTTCCAGACCTTTTACTTCATCAGGTATCACTATTGCTTTTGAAACATGGTCCGGCAGCACATCAGGGAATTTGCATGGGTGCGCAGTTGAAAGGAATACCCCTGTAGCCTTTCCGGTAGGCTGGTCCTGTTGCCAATCTTTTAAGGCCTGCCAGGCGATGGCGGTATGCGGGCAAACTACGTAATTATAACTGCTATATATCTTTTCAATTGCCTCGGTTGTTTCCTCGTCGGTATAACTAAACCCAATCACTTTTTTAGTGAGTTCTGCAGGGTCTGCTTTAAACATATCGGCTATCCTAACCCAATTGCTTGGGTTGCCTACATCCATCGCATTAGAGATTGTTTGCACTGACGGTTTAGCCTGATAAACACCGGTTTTCAAAAACTCAGGAACAGTATCATTGGCGTTGGTAGCAGCGATGAATTGTTCAACCGGCAAACCCATTTTCCAGGCCAGTATTCCGGCACCAATATTCCCAAAATTTCCGCTGGGGACAGAGAATACTACTTTGTTTCTATTCTGCTTTAACAGCTGTGCATAAGCATTAAAGTAATAAAATGTTTGTGGTATCAACCGGGCAATATTGATCGAATTAGCTGAAGTTAACCTAAATTTCTCATTTAGTTCAGGATCAGTGAAGGCTTGTTTTACCAGCGCCTGGCAATCATCGAAAGTACCATCAACCTCGATAGCACGGATATTTTGACCATTGGTGGTTAGTTGCAGCTCCTGTATACCGCTAACTTTTCCTTTTGGATAAAGAATAGTTACTCTGGTATTTGGCACACCTAAAAAGCCGAGAGCCACCGCACCACCAGTATCCCCCGAAGTTGCAACTAAAACGTCTAATTGCTTTTCGCCTTCCTGCAAAAAGTAGCTCATCACACGGCTCATAAATCGCGCGCCAAAATCTTTGAATGCGAGCGACGGACCATGCCAGAGTTCCAGCACATTTACACTGTCTTCCAGAGAAACTACCGGTGCATAAAAGTTGATCGCATCGCGTATAATCGTTTTTAAGTCAGCATTCGGTATATCATCACCCAGTAGATTCTGAGCAACATGAAAAGCTATCTCAGGCAGGGTGTAGCCATCCAGATTATTCAGGAATTTGTCATCTAGTCTGGGTATTTGAACAGGCATATACAGGCCCCTGTCCTGTGGCATACTATTAAAAACAGCCTCTTTGAAGGAGACCTGGTGGGAGGAGTTATTTGTACTGTAGAATTTCAATTTGATTTACAATTTTAGATGTACGAATTACGATTGTTGATTCCTTTCGCCTTTCAGCTTTAACCGATCACCTTCGGCCCCTGGTCATTAATATCTGATACGTAGATATTTGAACCGATGCCGGCGGCGGCTAAGTGTTTTTGCAATTTTTGGGCGATCTGCTTCGCCTCGCCCTCACTTTTAGTAAATGCGAAAACCGATGGACCGGAGCCAGAAATTCCGAAGCTTACCGCCCCCATTTCCATGGCCATTTCGCGCATTTTGTAAAAATCGGGAATTAGCATCGAGCGGACCGGCTCTACTAAAATATCCTTCATACTACGACCGATCAGATCGATGTCGTTCATGAACAGACCGCTTACCAGTCCAGCTATATTGCCCCATTGGGTAACGGCATCCTTCATATATATCTTATCGCGGATGATCTGCCTGGCCTCGCGGGTGGGTACATCTACATCAGGAAACACGATGGCGCAATACAGTCCTTTGGGATGCGGTAACCTGATTACATCTAAAGGCTCATAACTGCGGATAAGTACGAATCCGCCCATCAACGCCGGCGCCACGTTATCTGCATGCCCATGACCACAGGCCATTTCCTCGCCCTTCATCGCAAACGGTAGTAGTTTTGCCACGTCGGTTTCATCACCCAATAATGTTTTAGCGGCGAATAAACCAGCCACCGTACTGGCAGAGCTTGAGCCCAAGCCACTGCCTATTGGCATTTTTTTGTGCAGCTCGATATCCAAACCAATATCAACCCGGTCAATGCTTTTCAGGTAATGCTGAACGCTTACGCTCACCGTATTCTTAGCCGGATCGAGCGGTAAGCGGCCATTATCGCCGGTTATTTTACTGATAGTAATGCCAGGTTTATCGGTTACCCGCATAATTACTTCATCGCCGGGCTCATTTACTGCAAAGCCCAGTACATCGAACCCGCAAACCACGTTGGCTACTGTTGCCGGGGCAAAAACTTGTATAGAATCTTTCATATTAATTGGCCCCCACGTTGATTAAATCGGCAAATACTCCGGCTGCGGTAACCTCGGCACCTGCACCGGGCCCCTTAACTACTAATGGGCGGTCTTTATAACGATCTGTTGTAAACGAGATAATATTATCACTACCTGACAGCATATAGAAAGGATGATTTTCATCAACCATTTGCAGTGTGATGGCTGCTTTTCCATCTTCCAGTTTACCAATATAGCGCAGCACTTTCTTTTCCTTTTCGGCTTGTTCCTTCAGTTTGGTAAAATAAGCGTCTTCTTGTTTCAGAGCTGCATAAAAATCTTCCACCGTTTGCGCTTCCATACAGCTTTGTGGCAGGATGCTTTCAATTTGTATGTCGGTTGCCTCCATAGGATAACCTGCATCGCGGGCCAATATTAATATCTTACGCATAAAATCGGTTCCCCGCAAATCATCACGCGGATCGGGTTCGGTATAACCTTTTTCCTGTGCCAGCTTTACCACATCATGAAAGTTTGCATCGCCCTTAAAATGATTAAAAATGAAGGAGATGGTTCCCGAAAGAATTGCCTCGATACATTTTACCCTGTCGCCGCTGCTCATCAGGTCTTTTAGTGTGCGGATGATAGGCAGCCCTGCTCCGACATTAGTTTCATAGAAGAAATCGACCCCATGTTGTCTCGCAGCATCCCGGAAGGTTTTGTATTGTTTATAATCAGCCGAGTTCCCGATCTTATTACAAGTAACCACGGATATATTCGACTTAAACACCTGCTCATAAACCCCTATCGGTTGCGGACTGGCTGTATTATCAATAAATACGCAGTTGGGCAGGTTCATCTCTTTCATTCTCTTTATAAATGAGCCGAGGTCAGCTTTTTCTTGTGATTTTTCCAATTCATCCTGCCAGCTATCCAATGAAAAACCATCTGGGTTGAATATCATCTTGCGGGTATTGCTGATGCCTGCAATCTTTACCTGTATTCCATTATTCTGCTGTAAAAACTCGCTATGCTCCTTTAATTGGCGGAACAAAGTAGTACCGATATTGCCCGTACCAAGGCAAAACGCATGCAACGTTTTATTTAGTTGAACAAAGAAAGCGTCATGTACAGCGTTTAATGCCTTAGCCAGATCGCTTTGTGAAATAATAACAGAGATATTATATTCTGATGATCCCTGTGCAATGGCTCGCACGTTAACGCCATTCCGGCCAAGCGCATGAAATAGTTTTCCAGATATACCAGGAGTCTGTTTCATGTTTTCACCAACTATAGCCAGTATAGAAAGATTTTGTTCTATATCCGGCTGGTCCAGTTTTGTTGCGAGAAGCTCCAGTTCAAACTCTTGCTCTATCACCCGTTGTGCTTTTGCCGCATCATGCGGGTTCACCGCGAAAGTAATGCTATGTTCTGATGAAGATTGTGTAATCAAAATGATATTGATCTGCTCTCGTGCAAGAAGGGAAAACAACCTCCCGCTGAACCCGGATTTGCCAACCATACCGCTGCCCTGAACATTAATGATGCTAATATCACTTATAGATGATATCCCTTTAATAGGTAAAGATGATGCTTTGCAATGATGCTGGATAACCGTTCCTTCAAAATCAACCTCGAAAGTATTTTTTATAACGATCGGTATTTTCTTTAAAAACGCTGGTATCATTGTTGGCGGGTAGATCACCTTTGCACCAAAATAAGAAAGCTCCATCGCTTCAGTGTAAGTTAATTCAGGCAACGAAAATGCTTTTTTCACCATGCGCGGATCCGCAGTCATCATGCCATTTACATCGGTCCAAATCTGTATTTCGGATGCATTTAAAGCAGCACCAAAAATGGCTGCAGTATAATCACTGCCACCTCGGCCAAGTGTGGTGATCTGCCCGGCTTCGTTGGAGGCAATAAAGCCCGTCACGAACAGCATTTTGCCATGGTTTTCCTGTATAAAACCCTTGATCAGTAATTCACTCAGCTCCATATTCACTTTGGCATGGCCGAAATCATTGTCTGTTTTGATCAGTTCGGAGGCGTCCACAAATAAAGCCTCTGGGAAGTACTGAGCAGCTATTTTGCTGATCATCAGTGTAGAGCAACGTTCGCCATAGCTCAGGATCAGGTCTTTGGTTTTAGCTGTAAGTTCACGGAGTGTGGATACCCCCTGTAACAACTCTTCAAGGTGATTGAAGTTGATCTTCAGCCTTGTATAAGCGGGGTTTTGATTTTGCACACTCAGTAAGGTGCGCACCATTTCAAAGTGACGTGTTTCCAGTTCTGCGAGCTGAGCTGTAAAATCCTCGCCTCTTGATGCTTTTTCAGCCATTGATGAAAGCAGGTTGGTTACGCCACCCATCGCCGACAAAACCACTATTGGCTTCTCGCCTGCTTCGTATTCTTTTTTTAATATGTCGATCACAGTGCTTATGCTTTGCGCCGAGCCGACTGAAGTGCCTCCGAATTTTAAAATCTTCATTGTAATAAAGTAAAAAAGCCTCCCTCTTTTCGGAGGAAGGCTTGCTGTTGTTTCTTTTATGTTTTACACCACAAGATTATCTTCCTCCGGAAATTACCCCGGTGGTAGTTGTTGTTGTAATTATGGTGCGGTTAATCATCATTCCTGTAATGTCTGTAAAGTAAGTAGATATTTTTTGAATATGCAAATAGTATTTGTTTTTAATTTCTGAAGATGGAAATCATTAACTAGGTCTGGTAGTTGCGAAAATGCGTTAAAACGTGTTCAAACGCAACAAGTTGACGGTCTATCAACAAGCACTTTTTTCTGAGATTCATAGGTAGACGCAGACAGGCTTAGGTGATACTGTCGTACCGTCACGAAACTAAATAGATAGTTTTAATAAAAAGAATTTACCTTGTAACAATCGCGATACTATTTGCTTCGCCATATTTGGGTAGGGTCACCATCGCATTATTTTTCCAATAAACAGCATTGTTTTTCCTTGGAGTAGTGCTGGTCTGCACGCCAGCCAAATAAACGTCGCCTTCATTTACGGCGATATCATTGACCACCGTACCCAACGGAAATTTTGTTAGTTCACCACTTTTCCAATACGCCCCATAAGGCCCATGGCTGTCTCTTCCTGAAATATATACATCCGAACCGTTAAGTGCTATTCCGTTGGCCATAAGTGCCAGGCCGCCCGGGTTTAAGGGAACCGCGACACCATTTTTCCAATAAGTGGCGCCCCCGGTGCTGCCTGCAAAACCGGCCAAATACACGTTATTCCCATCAAGAAGGATATCCGAGCAATTTCCAATATCGGAAGCAGACAATACTGTGTCTTTCCCGTTTTTCCAGTAGCTGGCGTGATTGTCATTGCTAAAGCCCGCAACATACACGTCATTGCCACTTACTGCTATAGCGCTGGCGGCAGAAGCTGATGCATTATCACCCAATGTTGTCTGGGTCAAGTTTTTCCAATATACTGCTGTTGATTGAATGGTGCCAATTGTTCCGCTTACATATACATCTGTACCATTAACGGCTATTCCGGTCGCTCTTGTGTCTTCGCTTCCGTCACTGAGCTTAGTAATCGTTCCATTTCTCCAATAGCATGCAGTCGCATTTCCTAAACCCTGGCGGGTAAAGCCAGCCATATAAATATCCGTGCCGCCGACTACCATTGAGGTAACTACCGAATTGAGTGTGCTATCGCCAAAAACGGTAGCTACTCCATTTTTCCAATACGTTGCCACGAAGTTCCCGTTTGAAGCAATGGTAAATCCACCTACATAAACATCAACCGGCTTTGGTTGGTGAGGGGGTATTTTTTCGCCTTTCATACACGCCTGTAGGGCAAATAGTATTATTAAGACGAAAAGAAGTAAAGATTTTGATTTCATAAATAAACTACAAATTGTATCAGCAATTGAAAATTGTTCTCAAACAACAATAGTTTACCTTGAATAATTGGAGGGGCAGAGCTATGGTCAGCTTGTTATTATATAAAGCATAGCACCGGTTATTTGTTTTGAGTTTTATGAAAATGGTTTAATGTCAAACGAAATACCCGCCAACTAAACCGGTGAAAACGAATACTAAATCCATCTGCTAATTTTCAGCCGGACAAGACGTTTATACTTGATTTCAGGCACCTTACTAAATTTGATACCTTTGCAAACTAATGGAGGGACTTGTAACAAAATCAACCGGCAGCTGGTACCAGGTGTTAACTAATGATGGGCAAAAATATGATTGCCGCATTAAGGGAATCTTCCGTACGAAAGGGATTACCACTACCAATCCAATTGCGGTAGGCGACCATGTTGATTTTGAAATGGAACCCGAGCAGGGAACCGGTGTGATCACCAAACTCCATCCGCGTAAGAACTATATTATCCGTAAATCGATCAACCTGTCAAAACAGGCGCAGATCCTTGCCGCTAATCTTGATCAGGCGCTGCTGGTTGTTACTTTAGCTTCGCCACGTACATCCTTAGGATTTATCGACCGCTTCCTTGTTACCGCCGAAGCTTATGATATTCCCGCTGTACTCGTTTTCAATAAGCTCGATCTTTTTAGCGATGAGGGACTTGAAATATTAGCTGATTACAAATCTATTTACGAAAATATAGGCTATCTATGCTACGAAGTATCCGCTTTAAACGGAACCAATGTAGACCAGGTATCTGCAATTATAAAGGATAAGATGACGCTTTTCTCCGGCCATTCTGGTGTAGGTAAATCAAGCCTGATCAATGCTTTGGTGCCTGAGCTTCAACTACGCACTACACAAATATCCGAATGGCACGACAAGGGCGTTCATACCACCACCTTTGCCGAGATGTTTGAATTGCCGCAAGGCGGATACATTATCGATACGCCCGGTATACGTGAGTTAGGCGTGATCGACATAGAAAAAAATGAACTGAGCCATTTCTTCCCCGAAATGCGTGCACTTTTAAATCAATGCCGCTTTAATAGTTGCAGGCATATTAATGAACCCGGCTGCGCCGTTATAAAAGCGGTTGAAGAGGGTGAGATTGAACTATCGCGTTATGAAAGTTATTTGAGCATTTATAATGGGAATGATACCCGGGCATAAACACGAATTCCACTAATTATTCTATATTTCGCGAACTATACAATTAGTATAATTCGGCCTAATTCGTGAAATTCGTGGTCATATGAGAGCAGTTCTGCAACGTGTCACCCAAGCCAGCTGTACGGTCGACGGCAAAATTACCGGGGAGATCAAAACCGGATTCCTGGTTTTATTGGGTGTTGAGGATGCTGATACAGACGAAGATTCGCAATGGCTGGCACAAAAGATAGCTTCGATGCGGGTATTTGGAGATGAAAACGGACTGATGAATAAAGCACTAGCTGACGTGAACGGCGATATTCTGCTCATCTCTCAGTTTACGTTGTTCGCATCAACCAAAAAGGGGAACCGGCCCGGATTTACCCGCGCCGCCCGGCCTGATAAAGCAATACCGATGTATGAGCAAATGATCAAAGCGCTCGAAGAACTGACCAGCAAAAAAGTGGCCACAGGAATATTTGGGGCAGATATGAAGATCAGTCTACTGAATGATGGTCCAGTGACGATCATCATGGACACAAAAGATAAAGACAATCACTAAAATTTTTTAATCGTGTTATGGAAATTAAAGAAGCGCAACATCTTGTAGATGAATGGATAAAAACAACCGGTATCCGTTATTTTAATGAACTGACCAATACTGCCATTTTAATGGAAGAAGTGGGCGAGGTAGCCCGGATAATGGCGAGACAATATGGTGAGCAATCGTTCAAAAAATCGGATACGGAAGTAAATCTTGCTGACGAGATGGCTGACGTGCTTTTTGTGCTGATCTGCCTGGCGAATCAGACCGGAATTGACCTGACAGATGCGCTCGAAAAAAATCTGCAGAAGAAAAGCATCCGCGACGCCGACAGACACAGGAACAACGAAAAGCTGAAATAAAAAAGTGGCAGCAGACTTACGAGTGGTAATGTGTGTGAATCTGAGAAAAAGCCGCTGCCGCCACTATTGAAGCTTCTTACCAATATAGTATATTATTTTGTATAATTACAATAATATAGAATTATATTTTAATTTAACATTTATTAACATAATTAAATAACAAAACCGGCGTTTATAACATTACTTAAATCGCCTTATTATGAAAAGTTTCGTTCTTGTGGCAACCCTGTTGTTGCTCTTCACTTCATGTGGTAACAAAAACAATAATCCCGACACAGTTAAATTCCCTCCGCCGGTCATAAAAGCTGATGAAGAAGCGGATGAGGAAAACCCACCAACTGTAAATGAATTAGAAGTAGCTGATCCCGGAGTAAAGTCAGTAAAGGGTGATCCAAACGCTGATATAAAAATTGATGAACCGGTTGGCAGCGCCGACGTTAAGCAAGTTATAGAAGAAGCCCCAAATGTAAATAAGCGCTATAATGATATAGAAAGAAAAATAGTTAAAAATGGTGATATCAGCTTTGAAACAAACGATATAGGCGCCACCCGGCAGAAAATACTGGCGACGCTGAAAAACCTGGGAGGATATGTGGTTGATGATAAAGAGTCGACAAATAATGAAGCGAACCGGAAAGACTACACATTGAACGTAAGCATACCGGCAAACAATTTTGATAAGCTTTTGAATTTTGTTTCGTCATCTGCAGATAAGATCGACTCAAAAAACATCAGCATAACAGATGTTACAACAAATTATATCGACATCACTACCCGGCTCGCCAATAAAAAGATATTGGAGAACCGATACCTGGATTTGCTGAAGAAGGCGTCAAAGATATCTGATCTGCTGGAGATAGAAAACAAGCTGACTGAGATACGCAGCGACATTGAATCGACCCAGGGCCGGTTGAACTATCTGAACAAACAGGTACTTTATAGTTCTTTGAACATTACTTTTTATACTAAACAGATCGTTAAGACAGATAGACCCGTTGGCTTCGCTTATAAGCTCAAAATGGCATTGCACAAAGGAGAATTGTTTCTGGAACACTTGTTTTTCAAAGTAGTTGCCTTATGGCCATTGTGGTCGCTTTGTATGATTGCGTTCATCATTTTCAAAATGTGGAGGCGAAAAAAGAAACTGGCTAATGCGATTTTGCAGAGTTAATCATTAGCCGTTGCAGCGATGTGGTAGCAGTTAAATTGTGTATTGAGGTTTGCTGCTGCCACTACTGCAATTTTACCAGGCGCTGGCCGTGTAAAATCGGTATAGCTGTAGTAATATCTACATTTAGGCAAAAGGCAATATCCGCTTCAATTCCTAATTTTTTTAAGCGCTCGCTGTGCGAGGTTTTTGCCAGATAGGCGTTCAGGTCACCTTTCGCTAATTGATATAAATCGTTGGCAGCGATTGCGGCATCATCGGTTTTGTAATTGCCGGATTTCAGTTTCTCAACTACTGCACCTGAAAACAAGGTATCTTCCAAATTGAAGTTATTTTTCCAGCCGGCACAAACCAGCAGGATATTCTCGTTTTGTGTTTTAAGCCAATCGCACAACGAGGTCAGATTCAAAAACGACCCGATCACTATCTTTTTAGCTGACCGGGAAAGATGCAGGGCATGTGTGCCGTTGGTAGTGGTTAAAACGACCGTTTTACCGCCCACTTTCTCTTTAGTGTAGGAGAAAGGAGAATTGCCAAAATCAAAACCCGTCACTACCTCGCCGTTACGTTCTGCAGCCAGTAAGAAGTGGGCTTCCTTATCACGATAAGCCAGGCATTCTTCTACCTCGGCTACGGGAATGATAGCTTCGGCGCCATTTTCTATGCCATAACAGATAGATGATGTAGCGCGGAAAATATCTACAATAACAGCAATATATTCGTCGACCTTGTATAGCGGTAAAAGCGAAGGGCTAAGGCAAACGTGTAAACTTTTAGTCATTAGTCAATTGTCATTGGTCATTGGTCAACAGGCGATTACAAATGACTAATCACCCAATGACTAATGGCTATTTATAGAATGGAGGTTTTACAACTTTTGCCTTAACTTTGTTGTCGCGGATATTGATAAAAATTTCGCTGCCTTCTTTGGCGAACTCATTATTCACATAACCCATCCCGATAGCTTTTTGCAGCGAGGGTGATTGCGTTCCAGAAGTTACTTTGCCTATCGTATTTCCATCAGCATCAACGATCTCATAATCATGACGCGGTATACCACGGTCAATCATCTCAAAGCCTACCAGCTTCCGTTTTGTACCGTCCTGTTTTTGCTGCTGTAAAGCCGCCGAGTTGGTAAAATCTTTACTGAATTTGGTTACCCAGCCTAAACCTGCTTCCAATGGTGAAGTAGCATCATCAATATCATTGCCATACAAGCAAAAACCCATTTCAAGACGAAGCGTGTCACGAGCACCAAGGCCAATCGGTTTTATACCGAATGCAGCACCAGCTTCAAAAACAGCATTCCAAAGTTTCTCAGCGTCCTTGTTATCTACGTAGATCTCGAAACCGCCAGCCCCGGTATAACCTGTTGCAGAAAGCAACACATTGTCGATACCTGCAAAATTTCCTTTTTTGAAAGTGTAATATTCCATTGATCCAAGATCGATGTCGGTCAGGCTTTGCAGCGCATCAGCAGCTTTGGGACCCTGTATAGCTAATAAGGCAGTGCGCTCCGAAATATCTTTCATCTCCACACCTTCAGTATTGAACTTCGATATCCAGTTCCAGTCTTTTTCTATATTGGAGGCATTTACCACCAGCATATAAGTTTTCTCGTCGATACGGTAAACCAGCAGGTCGTCTACAATGCCGCCATCTTCGTTTGGCAGACAAGAGTATTGCACCTTGCCATCATACAATTTTGAAGCATCATTGCTGCTCACACGCTGGATAAGGTCGAGTGCTTTCTCACCCTTCAAAATAAACTCGCCCATGTGGCTCACATCAAACACTCCAACCCCCTTGCGGACAGTTTCATGTTCAACATTAATCCCTGCGTACTGTACAGGCATATTATACCCCGCAAAAGGCACCATCTTGGCACCCAACTGAACGTGTTTATCGGTTAAAGCCGTATTCTTCATAAAAAACTAATTGGCGGCAAAAGTAAGCATTTGGTTGGAAGGTGTAAAGTTTTAAAGTTGCCCGGTGGACTGTAACAAAGAACTATACATATCGACCAAAATCTTAGTCACAATATTGACTTCGTGATGTTGTTCTATCAGCTTGCGGGCATTAATGCCGACCGCTTTAATATAATCCTCATCGGCCACGCAACGTTTAATAGCTTTTAAAAATTCATCACGGGTATTCGCGATCAGAATATTTACGCCGTTTTTGTAATTGAGGCCCTCGGCGCCAAGCGAGGTAGAGATGATACATTTCTGCATGGCCATTCCTTCTACGATTTTTACACGCATTCCACCGCCAGACAGCAAGGGTACGAGCATAATAGATTTGCTGTTGACGAATTCTAATCCGTCATCTACTTCGCCCTGTATAAATACCTTCCCCAATATATCATAGTCATCAAATTCTTCAGGAATATCGTTGCCGGCTACATAAAAACGCACCCGCAGTTCGTCGTTCACAAAATCTGCATGAAAGGTCTTCAAAAACCATTCGATACCTTCACGATTGGGCATCCAATCCAGTGAACCCAGAAAGAAAAGACTTGGAAATTCTGTTTTTGAAAAATTAGGTTTGTAATGGTTCAGGTCCACACCAAAGGGTACAATCTCTACTGGTATCGTGGCGCCATAATGCATAATGGTATTCCGATCCTGCTCGGTAAAAACCGTTATCGCATTGAACTTATTGATCTGCTGGAGCTCGTAGTTTTTTATACGGCGTGCCATCAGCTTTAAATAGAATTTCTTGAAAGGATCCGTTCTTTGCTGCGCCAGTGTTTCCCAGGTATGGTGCTCAATATTATGCGCCCGGTAAACCAGTTTTGATGAACAATTTTTCCTGACCGAATCCACATAAGGAGCGACGAATAGGCCTTCAAATTGAATGATATCGTACTCTGTGTTCCTTATGGTACGTATCAGCATCTTATCGAATTCCTCGTCGTAATACTTATCGATATTATAGGTGCTCTTGCTGAAGATATCCAGTATCCCATCAAAAAAAGATACGCTGGCATCGATATCGTAAGCACGGTAGTTTATCTTGTCCAGCAGTTCATCTGGTTCATCGGTTTCGTGAATGTGTTTTTTGGTATTCAGCGCCACAAGTGATACCTCATGTCCCAAATTAACCAACCCGAGCACGGTATTACAAACCACGATGGGGTAACCCCCGTTGCGCGGAAATGGAACCCGATGTGTCAAAATGAGGATCTTCAACTGGAATAAGTGGTTTTAACAAAAGTAAATACCCTCAAAGCCGAATCAAAGCATCTTTTAGAAAATACTTAGCTGCGGATCGCTTACACGGAAAGTGCGGCGATGATATGGTGTAAAGCCTATTTTTAAAACGGTTTCGCGATGCTTTATGGTAGGATAGCCTTTATTACTGTGCCAGTCGTATTCAGGATGCTCCAAAGCTATTTGTTTCATAAAGTCATCCCGGTAGGTTTTTGCCAGGATGGATGCAGCTGCGATACTGAAATATTTGGCGTCCCCTTCCACAATACATTGATGCGGAACCTTTTTATACTTATTAAAACGATTACCGTCAATAATTAAAAACTCCGGAATAACCGATAGCTGTTCTATTGCCCTGTGCATCGCCAGGAAAGAAGCATTCAGGATATTAATCTGGTCTATTTCGTTATTATCAACTGAAGCAACGGCAAAAGCGATAGCCACTTGTTCTATCTCGTCTCTAAGCTGATACCTTATGTCCTCGGAAAGTTGCTTGGAATCGTTAAGCAGAGGATGATCAAATCCATCAGGCAAGATTACGGCTGCGGCAAAGACCGGTCCGGCAAGACATCCCCGACCAGCTTCATCGCACCCCGCCTCAATAAAGTCAAACTGGTACCTGCCTGCTAACATTTTTCAAAAATAGAGATTGTTGGGGTAAAATGGTTGAATAAGTTGGATTAAGTTGAATGGTTGACTGAGTTAAAAAACCGAACAGACAAACCACTTAACTTAATCAACCGAATCTAACTCAATCAACTATTAAAATATCCTGATCGTCAGGAGGGTAATATCATCTATGGGCTTGCCCTTGACGATAAGGTTGAGGTGATCCAGTAAAGTCTGGTTGAATTTATCAGGCGAAAGGTTACCATTACTTACTACAAAGTCAATCAGTTTATCTTCATCCCAGGTTTTTTGAGTAGGCACGTCATAATCCATCAAACCATCGGTATAATTAAATATCAGGGTGCCTGGTTCGACTTCCACTTCACCCTGGTTTAAAAAGGGCAATTCATCAAAAGCGCCAATCATCGTTGTGCCCAATTTGAGGGGAATTGCTTGGCCATCTTTAAATAAAATGGATGGGTTATGCCCGGCATTAATGAAATTAAGCTTTCGGGTATGACCATTGTACTTAGCCAAAAACAAAGTGATAAACCTTTCACCTTTGGTGTTCCTCAGCATGATCTGGTTGAGGCGATCGATGATATTGGTCAGGTCGTCCTCTACCACTGCCCATGCACGTAAACTCGCCTGGAAATTGGCCATCAGCAAAGCCGCTGATATTCCCTTGCCCGAAACATCGGCAATGCACCACATAAACTCATGCTCATTTATGCGGATGAAATCAAAATAATCCCCTCCTATATTTTGATGCGGAAAGTATTTGGCACCGATCTCTACTGCCGAGTCCTTATGAAACCTTAGCGGAATGAGCATATTCTGAACTTCCTGGGCCAGCTCCATTTCGCGCTTAAACCGTTCCGACTCCATTCGTTCGCGGAACAATTTCTTGTTCTCCAATGCCACCACGATCACGTTGATCAATGTCTGGATAAAGTTCAGGTCATTGTTCAACATCTCATCGGTAGTATTAAACTCACCGATCAGCGCATAGGCCAAAGGCTTGCTTTTATGGTAGAAAGGAATAAAGTAATCGTAATTTTTTAGCAAAGAGTCGGTTTGCTGCGTGAGCGGGGCGGCCACTTTGGTTTTGAGTTTCTTACAGGCATTATGCAACGATTTGGTGCTTTCTATCTCGCCGCCATAGCTCGAAATGCAGATAAAAGTACCCTCATGCTCAATTAAAAAGCGTAGTCTCCCTACCTGCAGATAATTCTGCATAATTACTTCGAGCATCTGGATCAGTACAGGTGTCGAAATATTTTTATTGATAGCCCTGGTAACCTCAAGCAATGAGTTTAATTCAGACTGCCTTTTAAGCAGCAACCGGATTAACTCATCCTCGCCAGAAATTTCCTCGATACTTTGCATTTATGGGTTTAGAGACAGACCAAAATAATGAATAAATTTTTTTAAATCCGTGTACTTTCTGATTTTATGTCAAATGCGTCCCGCAAACCAACCGTCACCAAATTAAAGGCGTAAACCATTAGCATAATGGCCAAACCTGGCAATACGGCAAGATAAGCAGAATTCATAATAATATAACCATAATGTTCTTTTATCATGCTTCCCCATGTTGGTGTTGGTGGTTGCGCACCGAAGCCGAGGAAGCTCAAACCCGCCTCCAGCAAAATTGCCGATGCAAAGTTTGATGATGCTAATACCAATATTGGCCCTATGATGTTTGGCAAAATATGACGCCGGATAATCCGCGCATTATTAAAACCCAACGACCGGGCAGCTTCTACAAATTCTACATGCTTTAAACTCAGAACCTGTCCGCGCACCAGCCGGCCAACCTCTACCCACATGGATAAACCGACGGCGATGAATACTTCCCATAAACCTTTGCCCAATGCAAAGGAAATGGCGATAACCAACAACAATGCCGGCAGCGCCCATAAAATATTCATCAGCCAGCTGAGCGATGCATCCACCCATCCACCAAAATAACCGGCAACAGCGCCAACTGTTATACCCAACAGCAAACTGATGATGACCGACATGAACCCAACAGCCAGTGATACGCGTGCACCCAATATCAGGCGGCTCAGCAAGTCGCGTCCGTAAGTATCAGTTCCGAGCCAGAAAGTTCTTTTGACAATCTGCTCCGAAACGATCTTATCTTCCAACTGCTTTGCATTTACCAGTACCGGGCCATATTCGGAATTGAATTTTACCAGGTCAGATGTTTTTTTGCCGGTTAGTACCTCGACTACGCTATAGCCTTTTTCTTCAGGTTTATCCTCGTCGCCGATGTATTCATCAACATAAATGGAATCTTTCGCGAAATGATATCCTTTTATCGGTACTTCTTTAAAAAAAGCAGGCTGACCAAATAGCATTTTTTTGAAAGGATTTACGGTATCAACGGGCTCGCTTTTGCGGATTTGCAGCATGGTAAAAGTTGCTCCGGGCTTCTTGATACTAAGCTGAATGATCATGTTATTGGCACGCGGGGTAGAATCGGGCATGATGAGATAGCCAAGCAAAGCGATCACTACGGACAGAATGATAAACACTAATCCCGCAACAGCAATTTTATTCTGTTTGAATGCCTTCCAGGTACGCTGGGATGGGGTTAGTTCTGCCAATGCCTTTTGAGATAGATCAGTTGGCTAAATATCGCTTATTTATGGCTAATGGCAAAGGTTTATGTTAAAGTGCGAAAATCATTACTATACTACTTGGTATGAGATTTCCGAATATCTTTCGCCTTATTAAAAGTTACCAAACAACTATCTAACGGTTGGCCCTGTTTATAAATACAATCGCAGAAAACTTCGCAAGCCCCGGGGTTTTTGCTGGAGGCACATTGATTTCTGCATTCAGCCTCTTCGTTGCCTGGCACGATCTCATATAAATAGAAAGTGCCAACAATAATAAAGGCCACGATTGCAAAGCAGCCCCCGAAAAATATGATATGAAGGCGCTTGCCCAAGGGATTTTTTAACGCCGGCGGCTCTGTCTTAAGCTGTTTAAATGGTAAAATGTGTTTTAAACGGTCGTAGTCCCAAATCAGCAAAAACAAGCATGCCAACGCCATCATCGTGACACCACGGGTACCATCGAAGCGGGTAGCATAAGTCAGTACACAAATATTGACGATGATTGGAAAATACATCAATGCACCCAAAAGTGAGGTTCTTGGTATCAGTAACAGGATGGCTGTTATGATTTGGACAATCCCAATAAAGGTATAGTAATATCCGGTTAGATGTAAAGCATCGAAATAATGTCCCAAAGGATTATTGGATGGCAGACCAGCAGCGAACCTTTCACCGACGACTTTAACATAGCCTGATATAATAAAGGCTGTTGCCAGGGCAATGCGACAAAAACCCGCAAACCGCTTAAACCATTTATCGGCCTTTACCTCATAGTATATTTCTTCCATTCTTGCTCTTGAAATCTTCATACTGTTGGGATTGATAATTAAAAAAGTACTTTGCAATTCAAAGTTAAATGAATCATTTACATTTCAAAGTATTTTTTAGGAAAAAAAATGGATGACCTGCAAATTATCGCACCACCCTATCTTTCCATACATAGCTGCGGCCATTCCCGGCGACGCCGATGTAAACCATGTATAGTACGTGTATGACGGTGATGAGTATCAGCAATCCGATCAGCTTTGAACGTTTGAAGAATACAGTGATGGGCAATAAGAAGATGACTTCGATCAAATACTTCAACACAAATTGTACGGCCAATAATTTAAAGAAATACACATCGTAAAAACCGAGTACCAGGTTTACCAGTTGCGAAACATTAAATAACCAAATGCCGACTGCAAGCGCAACTATCTTCTTGTCTTTATATTTGGTGGACTTGGATGCCCATCGCCTCCGTTGCTGCAAGAATTCTTTCAGGGTATGCTTGGCGTGGGTATAAACGATAGCTTCTCTTGATTTTAAAAAGCCTATCCGACCAGGATAACGCACCGCTACTTTTTGCAGTAATAACTCATCATCGCCCGAGGCCAGATCATCGATGCCTTTAAATCCGCCTACTTCGTAAAAAACATCTTTACGATAGGCGAAGTTAGCTCCATTACAGGTAGACGCCCTCCCATTCCCGATAAAGGACGCACCAATGCCAATAAGGTAGGAGAATTCCAAGGTTTGCATATATTCAAATAATCCCCGCTCCTCAAAATAAGCCACAGGCGAGGAGATCATGACTGGGTTATTCGTCTCGTAATAATTGACGATGGTTGATAGCCACTTCGGCCCCATACGGCAATCAGCATCGGTTGCAACCATCAGTGTTCCGGTGGATAGGTCGATGGCTTTTGCAATCGCTTTCTTTTTGTAGGAATTGAGCGGCTTGTCTTCATTAAGTTGCAGCAGCTTGATGCCGCGATTTTCATAGCTGCGTATTATCGGGGCGGTTTGATCAGTAGAGTGATCATCCACTATAATGATCTCTGTTAAATGTTTGCGATAATCCTGAGCCAACAGATCGTCAATCGTAAACCTGATCCTTTCTTCCTCATTACGGGCAGCGATCATCACCGTTACTTTAGTGAAAGGCGTTGCGTTATTGAGAAGAGGCCGCTTCAGTCGTGCCCAACCTATTATAAGGTATGCCAGCACGAACAGGTACAAACCGGTAAGCAATAAGCATATATAACTAAGCAGTGCGATCAAAAAATCTCAATTTTAAAACGAATACTGAACCTAAAGCAGCCGGAATGATCAGGTTAACCAACCATATCGAAGATACTGCTGCAATTATAGCTAATTGCTGGTTAGTTATGTACGAAAATAAATGAGCTGCGGTAAAACTGCGCACACCTATATCGAGCAAATCAAGCGAAGGCATAGCGGATTGAATGAAAATGAAGACGATCACAGTCATCATCATTTGGAAGAAAGGAAGCTCAGGAATCAACAGATGGATAACCAGGTAATACTGAAAGGAGAAAACAAAAAACCGGGCGAGACTATAACCGATAACGGTTAACAGCTCCCGGTGCGAGTACCGGCCCATGATATCAAAAAAGCGGCGATATTTTTCCAGGAACCGGATGCGATCTAAAAGTCCTACCAGCCATTTGATGTTGAAGTAAAAAATGTTGAGCAGAGCCAGAAAAGCAACGGCAAGAACAGCAATCCCTAAATATAGCCAGGTATTGATGTTCAGGAAGTAGTAAATAAACCACAAAGCAGCCAGCAAGCCTGTGATATTGGTGATCACATTCTGCCCGAATGAGCCCACGGCCATTGCAAATACACCGTGAATACGTTTCCTGTTTGGGAGAAACATCACTCTGCCGCCGTATTCACCTATGCGATTGGGTGTGAAAATAGCCCAGGTTAGTCCGCAAAAAACTGCTTCTATAGCTTCCCAAATAGATATACTGACTAATGTGCGGGCAAGATATTGCCATTTAAACGATTCCAGCACCCAGTTAACCACCATTAGCAACACAACAAAGGTCATGGTAATTATTACCTGGCTTCTGCTAATATGAGATATCAGTGTTTCAAATTGCCTGAGATTGGTATTATTATTTACCCGGTGATAAATAAAAAGACCTGCCAAAACCAGGATCACCGCTTTGAGCAGGTACGAAAATATTTTCTTGGCCGAAGATGTCAACAGGTAAACTTTTTGTGCAATGTTACGAAAAACCAGTTAGCAGTGGGCGGTTTGCAGTTGGCAGTTTGCAAGTTTTGAGTAAAATCCCTATTGCAAACTGTCAACTGCGTACTGCAAACTCATTTCAAGCGTGGTTTCAAAAAAGCAAGGGTATGTGCATAGGCGTCCTTAGTAGCCGCACTGTCGTAAATTGGGTTACTTGGATTGGCAAAGCCGTGATCTGCATCATATTGGTGCACCTCCACTTTCTTACCGGCGGTTTTCATGTTTGCTTCAAACTGGGCAACCACTTTTGGGTTTATCCAACCGTCTTTATTGGCAAAATTACCCAATACATCCGCATGCAGCGTTTTCAGTTTATTCACATCCTGCTCGGGCATGCCGTAGTACATTACGCAGGCTACATCCTGTTTACCGGCGATCAAACTTGCCTGTAAGCTCCAGCCTCCGCCAAAGCACCAGCCGATGGTGGCAATGTGAGCGTTTGGGCCGACATAAGCCACCGCACCTTTAATAATGGCCTGTGCGCGATCTTCTTTTACTGCCTGCATAAATTTGCCGGCATCTTCGCGGGTAGTGGCAACTTTGCCGTCGTATAAATCCAGGTCCAGGACATTTACGTCGCCCAGGTCATTGTACAGCTTTTCCGATTCGTGTTTTACAAAATCATTCAGGCCCCACCATTCGTGTATTACAAAAAGCCAGTTGTTGGTTGGCTTCTTTGCCTTCATCTCAAAAGCATTGGCATCTTTGCCATCGGCAACTTTATAGGTAATGGCTTTGCCTATGGTGCTTTGAAAATGAAAATGACGCGGGTTCGCATGCGACATTACAAACTTTTTGTCGGAAGCCAGCATGGCAAATTTTTGCGTGGCCGATTCTTTGCAGCAGGCCATTTTACTTTGACTAAAAGCGAAAGCGCTGCTAAAGATCATTAAGAAAAAAAAGGATAACTTTTTCATGGTGATTGTGTGTTTTGGGTAATGGTTATACAATATTAAGCCGAATTTGTTTAAAGTTCAGCTTAAATACGATGAGCCTTTTAATAGAGGTTGCTTTAACAAAACAAATTATTGAAAATCAGCTATAAACAATTGAATTGATAATTTTTTTTCAATTTTTTACTTGGTTTTGAAAGCTGTTTTTTGATAATTTTACCGCCGGAGTAGTTACTATTAAGTGCTAATGAGGTTCAAGCAAAAATACAGGTCGGTAAACATAAAGGTAATACTCTTGCTTGCTGTGTATATTTTTGTCAGCCTTACTAACCTGTATTTTGTAGAACGGCATACCAGAAACTTTAATAGTAATTACAAGAATAGCTTTATTACAAAACGGAAAGCCAAAAACATGTTCCGCATGCAAAAAGCTGCCAGTACTACCTTCAGTCAAAACCAAACCCAGTATAAGCAAATCAGCCAAAAAGTTGCGCTGTTTTTCATAGTACTATTGTTTGCTCCGGGTTTGTTTATACTTAAAAAGAATCTCTTTCCCCATTCCAATCAACTTATACCCGACTATCAGTACGCCTTCCTCAGGCACCGATCGATACAGATCTGATATTCCTTTTATTTAACAACTGCCTTTAGCAGGCAATTCAGCAAATATTGAGCTGAATTAAACAGCACATTGATGCCCCTGTCAATGCTCTTAAATCATCAAGGAAAAAACAGGAATATCAACTGAAATGACATATCAACAATATTATAATAAACTCATAAAAGACCTGGCTAATAGCGAGAAAAAACTTGTTAGTCAAAAACAACTAAAAAGCGGAAAAGGTTACCTCGATCAGCAGGCGTTATATGCCTATATGGACCTTAGCAACGATGTTTACTCGCTGCTAAGCAAATGTGAGCATGTATTGAAGCTAATTGTAGACGGTAAGGTAAATGCCCACGATAAAGTAGACCCGGCTGTATTACCAGGGGTTGCGGACGCCTGATTCAATGAATAAGATCCGTTTAATTCAGTATCTTGGCTGTACAAACGGATCTTATTCATGACGCCCGAATTCATTACTTACCAGAAATTTAACGATTCCGCACTGGCAAATGATCTTGCCGAATTATTAGATCAACACTGCATCCCTTATTTCATACAGGAAGAAACATCCGGTTTTGACCCTTCATTGGTTATGAGCAACGCCGCAGTTGACTATGCCGTGAAAATAAAAAGCGGGGATTTTGAAAAAGTAAATTTGTTTAGGAAGGAATATGAAGAAAAAAATCTCGATAGCGTAGAGAAGGATTACTATCTGTTCAGCTTCACAGACAATGAACTAATGGAAGTGCTTATCAAAGCAGACGAGTGGAGCACATTCGACGTGGTTCTTGCCAGGAAGATATTGACTGAGAGAGGCAAGAACATTAGTGATGCGGAAATAGCTGCTATTAATCAGAATAGAATTGAAGAATTAAAAGCGCCAGAACCGGGACAAGCCACCTGGATCATTATAGGATACATATGCGCCTTAATGGGTGGCGTTTTAGGTCTCTTCATAGGGTGGCATTTGAAATCTCATAAGAAAACTTTACCCGATGGCGAAAAGGTATACGCCTATACCGAACAAGACAGATGGCATGGCAAAGTGATATTCTACCTGGCTATCATTGGGACGATTATCAGTATTATTTACAGATTCTGGCCTGCCTTCACGAGCGAATATTAAATTATCAATTCATTATTACGGCTTATAACGCCGACATCTGCATTCTGACTTCTGAAATCAAAATTACCCTAATATTTCCCTAATATCCTCCGGAGAAAGTGATTTGATGAAGCTTTCTTCGGTGGTGATGAGGGAGCGGGCTACTTTCAGCTTGCGGTTCTGCAGCGCCAGTATCTTTTCTTCAACCGAATCTTTGGTGATGAATTTATAGATAAATACATTTTTGGTTTGCCCGATGCGGTGCGTGCGGTCTATCGCCTGCTGCTCTACAGCCGGGTTCCACCACGGGTCAAGAATAAATACATAATCGGCTTCAGTAAGATTTAATCCAACGCCGCCTGCTTTGATGGATATCAGGAACACCCTGGTCTTTTCATCTTCCTGGAAGCGTTGCACCACATCACCGCGGTTTTGAGTACTACCGTCAAGGTAAACATAAGGAATGCCTTCGCGCTCAAAATGATTACGGTAAATGGCCAGCTGCTTTACAAACTGTGAAAAGACCAATACTTTGTGCCCACCGTCAAGCACGTTGGATAAGGTATGCACTACGTCCTCAAATTTGCCTGAGTCGCCTTCATATTGCTCATCGATCATCGAAGGGTGATTGGCAATCTGTCTTAGCTTGATAAGGCCCTGCAACACCTGTATCTGAGTTTGGGCGAAGGTGCCGTCTTCCAGGCTCTTCAGCAATTCGTTGCGGTATTCCGATTTTACCTTCTCATAGACACTCGCCTGCTCGTCGCTCATTTTGCAGTAGAACAGGTTCTCCGTTTTTGGAGGCAGTTCGGTTGCTACCTGCTCTTTGGTACGGCGTAAAATGAACGGTTTGATCAGTGCCTGTAATTTGCGCGCCTTCTCTTCATCCTTTTTCTTTTCAATCGGCGTTACAAACTCGTTTTGAAAGAATTGCTGGCTGCCCAGTAAACCGGGATTGATAAAAGACATCTGTGTCCAAAGGTCATTCACCGAGTTCTCCACCGGTGTACCGCTCAGTATCAGTTTAAAGCGCGATTTTAATTGCTTAACAGACTGGTACGATTTGGACGAAGGGTTTTTGATATTCTGGCTCTCGTCCAGTATAATATAATCGAAGAAGTAGGTTTTGAACAGCTCAATATCTATCCTGGTGATGCCGTAAGTAGTAATCACCACATCATAGTTGGCAAAAGTTTCCGACGATTTATAGCGGAAGGTACCTGTATGCACCATGATGCGCAGCTTTGGCGCAAACTTTTTAGCCTCGTTCATCCAGTTATAAATGAGGGAGGTTGGCATAATGATGAGTGAAGTACTTTTGCCGCCCGCCGCTTCGGTGTCTTCCTTATGTTTTTGTAGCAGAGCAAGCGTTTGAATGGTTTTACCCAAACCCATGTCATCTGCCAGGCAACCACCAAAATGATAGTTCTGCAAAAAGTGGAACCAGTTGAAACCCGCCTTTTGGTATGGTCTTAAGCTGCCTTTAAAGCTATGGGGCATAGTAATATCGCCCACATCTTCAAACTCACTTAGTTTCTGCAATTTGCGGCTCATGCTTACACCTGCCAATTCACCTTCGGCCAATTCATTTACGAGGCCAATGTGGTGGCGGCGCAACTTCAACGCTTCGCTCCCTTCTGAAAAATGTAACAGGTTACCATATTGTGAGAACCATTTTTCGGGAATCACTGCAATCTCGCCATTAGGCAATGTGAATTCTTTCTTGCGATTAAGAATATGATTTTTGAGTTGAATGAACGGTATTTTGTACTGCCCGAAATAAACCACAGCATAAATGTCGAACCAGTCGTTATTTTCGGTTACTTCCACATCGATCTTGGTGCTGCCGAACAAATAGCGCTTTTGTCCTTCGGGTTGTTCTATCTCGAAGCCCTCGGCCATTAGGTCATCATGGTGTACGTTGAGCCACTCGAAAACGGACAGCGACTGATCAGCATCCTCATCTGTATTGCTTACCTCCAAATTCTGGAATAAAGAGGATACAATATGCAAGCCTTTTTCTTCTAAAAACTGCAGCTTATTTTTTTCCCAGGTAACAGAGCGCTTAATGCGGTGGAAAAGATAATCATCCCCGTTTTGCTCCATTCTTACGGACACATGCCTGCCATCTCCATAAGGGAAAATATAACCGGCGTATCTGAAGCATAGCTGTAGTTGCGAAGTACCACCTTCTACATAAATTGGTTTTAGTATAGGTGTAGCATCGTATTTTTCTGTGTTGATGGTAAACCCTTCAGCATAAACATTATGCTTTTCAATAAGCGGGGCCACAAACTTTTCGAAGTAAGATACTTCAGACGAGCGAGGTATGGCGATATACCGTTTATTAAGGAATGGCACCAGTTTTTTACCTTCAATCTCTTTATCAAAATAATACAGTGTATCATCCAGCATCATCCATGCGGGGTGATTACAAATGATCTCCGCATTTTTGAACATGAACTCGATACGCATGCCCTGGTATTTGATAGTAGGGAAATATCTTATCTCGGTATCATCGCGCCTGAAATGGAATAATACCGAGGCTGCTTCAGCGGCTATATGTAGCTTGCGTTCAGCGGGGTAGCCCTCCTTGCTCATCAGGTATATCTCCTTACTGTGGAGCATACCCAAAGCCTCGGCCATACGCTTTTCTATTTTCGGGCGGATGGTTTCATATAGCTGCTCATTAAATATCTTACCAAAAAACTCGAAAGGGCGGATAGCCTTTTTGTAGAACTTCTTGATAATGCTGCCCTGCTCCATCTCCTCCAGCAGCTTGATAAGCTTAAAATCGGTCTCATCCAAAAATTCGCTGAATTCTTTAGCAGTGGTGCAGAAAAGACGCTGGTATGTTAAAGAGAATTCGCCGTTAGGATTAAGCTGAACAATGTGTGGCTCAAGCACATACGATAGGTACTCGTGCCGGCATACGGCATAAATGATCTGGCAGGGTTTTGTACTATCGACGCGTAGCATTCTCTATAGGTAAAAAAGAAAGAGAAGCTACATCAAGAAAAAATTCAAACGTAAAAAGATTCTGGCTTAAATAAAAGGGTTTTGTGTTAAATAATTGTCAACATCTCATCAGTGCTTAATAAGCGGATCTTTGACTTCAAGATTAATGAATTTTAATTGAGGTAAGTTTTTGCAAGTGCTATGATATTTTAAAATCGTTACCTCAAGTTCCCCGTCACGTACGAGAGGTTCATTTCCACGATTCATTTTTGACCGTTCATACAGAAAATTGATCAAAATATTTCTGAACTCGATATTTATATCAAATAAATCAGCTATAATCAAGTTATGAATACCTCCATTATTATCAGTGAATGATATGAACATATAGGGCCCGTGGTAATCTTCTTTTTTGTGTGATTTTCTGAATTCCGTTGGTTGGATCAGATTGGTCTTTTTCTCAAATATCTTGTTCAATTTTGATATCAGACTATCGGAAACCCGATAAGTTGTATCTCCACCCAGTATGGCCCCATAAAAGGACAAATTAGCAGAGTTATCAAAATAGATATTAAAAAAACGATGCATAATGCCTTCGCTGTTCAATTCCATTATTACCTCCGGACGTATCGTTTTTTTATTGCTGATACTTGATGCACTATAGGTTACATATACAAATTTTTTAAATGCGGGCTTTACATTTTGTGCCTGAACTGAAAAAGAAACAAGGTCAATAAAGGCTATTAGGAGAGATTGTTTGATAAGGTTCATTGTTATTATTTAAGTGACGATAAATATACATCTTCACTCAATAACTTTTGATAGATATCGTAATTCTCCTCATCAAAACAAACAAATATTACTTTTTCGATCTTTTTATCAGATGACAGAAAATCTTTCACTGTCCGGACAGCGATTTCCGCAGCCTTATCTTTTGGGAAACTGTAAATGCCGGTACTGATGTTTGGAAAGGCGATGGTTTTCACATTATTTTCTGCAGCCAATTGCAGACTATTCCGGTAGGCATTGGATAGTAAAGCATCCGCTCCTGTATTGCTTTTGCTCCACACGGGCCCTACAGTATGTATTACAAACCTGGCGGGCATGTTTCCGGCAGTTGTTATCACAGCCTCACCAACTGCACATCCACCCTGCCGGTTTCTTATGCGTATACATGCTTCTAAAATTGCCTGTCCACCAGCGCGATGTATAGCGCCATCCACCCCTCCTCCTCCTAAAAGAGAGGTATTTGCTGCATTCACAATCGCATCAACATGCAGCTTGGTGATGTCGCCTTTTTGCAATTCTATCCGGGATGTTTTCATATTAAATCCGGCGGCTATTATTAAATTTTTCAACCAATAAGCAAAAAAATTGTTTGCGGCATTTTTATTGTTGCTTATTTTATGTACTTGCTAAACTACCTTGAGAAATGAAGAAACGTGTATTGATTCTGGAGAATGACCAGGATACTGCTGATATGCTAAAATTCTTAACCAATCAGTTGAATGTGGATGTTGTCACTTCTAACAAAGCGATGATCGCCTCAGATGTCAAAAGATTGTCCCCCGACCTCATTTTATCTAACGATTGGCTTGGTGCGGAAATGGGAGGCGATCTTTGTAAGACATTAAAATCAAGAGAGTCAACCAAAGAAATTCCTGTTATATTGGTATCCGCTGCAGCTGACCTGGCCAAAATTGCCCGGAAAAGCAACGCGGATGCTTATGTAAAAAGACCCTTTAATGTAAATCACCTGGTTGAACTAATGACTGGCTTTTTGTACAGGAAGAAGATAAGCCTCGCTTAAAAGGACATTCTTCTCGAACAATATATATATTGTCGGAGCGCAAACCTTGGCATTATAATGTTTTGTTCGTATCCTTGGATAATGAGCCTAAACGAACACAAAGATACTTTTGCGGTTGATATCCCCATCGCTGAAGTCAAACAATCCCCAGCTTATCCGAATATAAAAGATATATTCAGATTATTTTTTGTATTTCTTTTTTACAATATCATTTTCGGGCTTGCGATGGCCGGTATTCTTATATTTTGTGATACCTACGACATTAAATCATCATCGCTAAAGCCATTCGTGACCTTGGTGATAATTATTATTACAATTTTGGTTGTCATTAGGTATGCAAAGAAAAAAGCCAACCGCAGGGAACAAACCCATTTAAAAATCAAATTCGATGAAGTACCTCTGTGGCTGTTCCCTCTCCTAATTATCAGCACCCTTGCATTAATTGTCGGGTTGGAGCGAATATCTGATCTGATACCCATGCCGGACGCGGTGGACAAATTTTTTAAAAAAATGTTCACCACTAATTTCTTCTCCTTAATTTATCTAGTGATTGCTGCCCCTATATTTGAAGAAATTTTGTGCCGTGGGATTGTTCTAAGAGGATTGCTAAAAAACTATACTCCCCGTTACGCCATCGTTATCTCGGCTATATTTTTCGCGGTATTACATTTGAATCCCTGGCAGGCATTGCCCGCTTTCTTTGGAGGGTTGTTTATTGGGTGGGTATATTATAAAACACAATCTGTAATTCCAGGAATGATTATTCATGCTACAATTAATAGTACCGCAGCAGTACTTTTATTTTCCCCAGAATATCAAAAGGATCCTTTAATTCTCTTGGGAGCTCCTTCTTATATATTGCTATGCATACTTGCATCACTCATTCTTTCCGCTTGCTGTATAATTATACATAAAAAGTTACCACCTGTTTCGGCACCTTTCCTTTAATCGACAGGCATATCAATTAACAACTTACTCAATCCAACTTAATCAACCATTCACTTATATCTTCACTTCCCCCTGAAAAACCTGCTTAGCCGGCCCCTCTAAAAAGATGTGGCTATAACGGCTCCCGTCTGTCTCGAAGCGGATATTCATATCTCCGCCCAATACTTTTATGGGTGTGTTCAGCTTCCCGGTTTGGTGGTTGTGTTTGGCCATAGCCAAAGCCACAGCCGTAACCCCGGTTCCGCAGGCGTAGGTTTCGTCTTCCACGCCACGTTCAAAAGTTCGTACAAAGTAACCCCCGTTTAAAGGCTCCACAAAATTTACATTGATGCCTTTAGCTCTATAAGTGTCGTTATTCCGTATAGCATGCCCGTCCTGGTAAACATCCTTATCTTTCAATCCGTCAACCAGCTCGATGTAATGCGGCGAACCGGTATTGAGCACATAAGCTGCTCCATCGCGCTTAATGGTATCAACATCAATCATTTGCAGACTTACCCAATCACCACTTTCTGAAATTTTGGCATAATGAGGACCATCTACTGCCAAAAAGTTAGTCTCGATATCTATTACCTTTAAAAACTTTGCGAAAGCTACAATGCACCTGCCGCCATTACCGCACATGCTGCTGGGTTGCCCATCGGAGTTATAATATATCATTTCAAAATCGTATCCGGGTATATTCTGCAAAAACATCATACCATCTCCGCCAATGCCAAACCTACGGTCGCACAAACGGGCTATTAGCTCCGGATCATGATGATTTACAATACTTTGACGATTGTCAACCAAAATAAAATCGTTGCCGGCGCCCTGGTATTTATAGAATTTAATCTTCACTTGTTTTTTATTAATTTTAAAGAAATTTATTGCCGGTCTAACCCGAACTAATAAACCTTTGTCATTCTTTCTTGTCAATTTAACAAAATTTAACAAAAAACATTATAACGAACAGTTGATTATAACGTCTTACTGGTATTAAATTTGACACTCCAAGTGTAACAAATTTAATATTGCAAAAGAAAAGTGATTTATAATATGAAACTATTATGAGGGTGGTATAAAGGCCTGTACCGTCAAAAATAGTTTCGGGTAATTATTTAAAACAGATTAGAGAAAAATGAAAAAGTTTGGTTTAACCGTCCTTACCGCATTTTTAGGCGGTGCTCTGGCATTAGGTGCATACAAAATAATTGAGAATAAGTATGCCGACAACATGAGCATTGAGGACAAACAGAAAGTTTACTTTACTAACAACCCTTTAAACAGCAACGGATCAGCAGCTGATGCGCCAACAGATTTTACTGAAGCGGCATCGCAGGTGACCCCAGCCGTAGTGTTTATCCGGACTACTTATAAAGCCCAGGAAAACAGCGGACAGGACCAAATGCAGCAATTGTTTGGTGATATGTTTGGCGGTCGTATGCGGCCACAAGGTCCGCAAATGGCATCGGGTTCAGGTGTGATCATCTCTCCGGACGGCTACATCGTAACCAATAACCACGTAGTTGACAAAGCTGATAAAATTGAAATTACTACCAACGACCACCAGCACTTTACCGCTAAAGTGATCGGTACAGATCCAAACACTGACCTTGCCCTGGTTAAGATCAGCGCTACCAATTTGCCTATCGTAAAATTGGGTAACTCTGACAACGTGAAAGTAGGCGAGTGGGTATTGGCTGTTGGCAACCCCTTCCGTTTGACCTCAACCGTTACTGCGGGTATAGTCAGCGCTAAAGGCCGTGGTTTAGGGCTTATCGGCAGCAACCAGGACGAAGAACAGCAAAATCCGTTTGGTAATATGCGTGGTCAGCGTCAAAATGGTGGCAAGCAATTAAATAAAGGTATCGAATCATTTATCCAGACCGATGCTGCAATTAACCCAGGCAACAGCGGTGGTGCATTGGTAAATACCAAAGGCGAATTGATCGGTATTAACGCCGCTATTGCTTCACAAACAGGTTCGTATGAAGGTTATGGTTTTGCCATCCCTATCAACCTTGCTAAAAAGGTATTGAATGATATCCAGAAATACGGTTCGGTAAAACGTGGTTACCTGGGCGTTAGCTTTAAAGAGCTTGATCAGGATGCCGCGGATCAACTGCACATCGATCGTAATGTTGGTTTATATGTGGATGAGGTTGCACCAGGCAGCGGCGCTGCTCAGGCAGGTTTGCAACATGGCGATATCATCACCAAAGTAAATGGTAACAAAGTATATGAGTCATCAGATTTACAGGAACCTGTTGCACGTTTGCAACCTGGCGATAAGATCAACATCACCATATTGCGCGGCACTGAAGAAAAGAACGTGGGCGTTGTCCTCAAGGCCGATGCGGGCAATTTGGGCCGCACTACGGCATCAAGCAAATCGGCTGAAGAACTTTACAACAAATTGGGTGCAAGCTTTAAGCCGCTTACCCAAGGTGAAAAAGCTAAATACCATGTACGTTCAGGTGTGGTAGTTACCCAGGTGCGTCCGGGATTATTGTTTGACGATACCCAGATCCCAGTAGGTTCTATCATCACCAGCATCAACAAACAGCCGGTTAACAATTCTGATGATATCAGCAAAGCAATAACCAGCATGCGTAATGGCAACCTGATCATCACCGGTTACTACCCTGACGGAACCGCATTTAATAATGTGTTTCAGCAAGGTGAGGGTGAATAAGAATTGAATTATTAAATGATAAATAGCAAAGAGCCCGGTTAATAGCCGGGCTCTTTGTTTGATATTAATGTTCGGTGGGTGTCACACTGAACTTAGTCGAAGTGCGGCGCGTAGAGGCCTTTGCCCGCCATGTTTCGAGTGCCTTAACATGACACCTCTCTTTATGGAAAAAAGGAATTCATTACCTTTGCCCTCATGACGATCTGTGCCGGGCTCGATTTTAATTTTTTAGGACAAGACCTTGTTCTGCTGCCTCAAAAAGCCATTTACTGGAAGCAAGAGAAAACCTTAATTGCAGCCGATGTACACATGGGCAAGGTTGGGCATTTTCGCAAAGCCGGCATTGCCGTCCCCCGTAATATGGATCAAAGCGACCTGGCTACTTTATCCGATCTGATATTTGAACACAAACCCGAAAAGCTGATCTTTTTAGGCGACCTCTTTCACAGCGATATGAATGCCGACTGGGAATGGTTCAGACTATGGCGTCAGCAAAATAAAAAGCTGGAGATCATCCTCATTCGCGGCAATCATGATATTATTAACGACAAATATTACCTCGAATTGGACGTCGCGCTTCATGATCAGCTAATTATCGGGCCATTTCTAATGCTACATCATCCTTTATCTGAGGCCGAATTGCAACAAACGGAAGGTTATGTTTTTTGTGGACACATTCACCCGGGAGTAAACTTATCGGGACGTGCACGGCAGAGCATCACTTTACCTTGCTTTGCTTTTGGTAAAAAACAAGCGATATTGCCTTCATTCGGAAGGTTTACAGGACGGATAGCTATCCGTCATGAGAAAAGTGACCGGGTATTCGGAGTGCTGGAGGATAAAGTGATTGCAATTGGGTAATCACAAACTCAATTTAGAACATTTCTAAATAAACTTTTCCTACTCATTTACAGCAGTGCATTTATATCTTTTGTCATATAATAGATACTTTTGCCGAATAAATCTAATTTGTAATGAGCGAATTTAAACAAACCTTTAACTCGTCGCTGGGCAAGAAGCTGATCATGGCTTTAACAGGCTTGTTTTTGTGTACATTCCTGATTGTGCACGTGGGCGGCAACCTGCTGCTTTTTAAACACGACGAAGGTTATGCGTTTAATGTGTACGCCAACTTCCTGACGCATTTTCCGCCGATTGAAGTTATCGCATACTTCCTGTACTTGTGCATTATTGTGCACGCTATTTATGCGCTGGTGCTTACCATTGCTAACCGAAAGGCGCGCCCTGTTGGTTATGCTGTAACGGCAAGCGACAATGCTACCTGGCAATCAAAAAACATGGGGCTGTTAGGATCGATCCTGCTGTTGTTCATCGTGATCCACATGAGTGATTTCTGGTACCGTTACAAGTATACCAACAGTGTACACTACATGGAATATCGAACTGATCTTTCATCAGGCGTAACACAAGCGGTTGAATTTACACCTACATCACCCGACTTCGAAAACTCGGTGCAAACCGTAAATAACTTCGAGGTTGTTAGGGTAAAAGATCTGCATGCCCGTGTACAAACGAGCTTCGGCCAATTGTGGTATGTAATATTTTATGTGATCGCAATGGTGGCAGTATCGTTTCACCTGAAACATGGTTTCCAGAGCGCATTCCGCACATTGGGTTGGACACACCGCAAATACACCCCGATAGTTGAGTTTATCGGAACGTGGTTGTTTGCAGTAATCATCCCGATAGGATTTGCCCTGATGCCGGTGGTGTATTATTTTACAAGGAGTTAGAATTAATTTACGAATTATGATAATTCTAAAATCGTAATTCTAAAATCGTAAATAAGAAGAACATGATCTTAGATGCTAAAATTCCAGCAGGCCCTTTAGCCGAAAAATGGAGTACGCATAAGTTTAACCTTAAGCTGGTTAACCCTGCCAACAAGCGTAAATACGATATTATTGTGGTAGGTACCGGTTTGGCTGGGGGCGCGGCTGCTGCTTCGCTGGCCGAACTGGGTTATAATGTAAAGGCATACTGCTTCCAGGATAGCCCGCGTCGTGCGCACTCTATTGCGGCACAGGGTGGTATAAATGCAGCAAAAAATTACCGTAACGATGGCGACAGTGTTTACCGTTTGTTTTACGACACGATAAAGGGTGGCGATTACCGGGCCCGCGAAGGCAATGTTTACCGCCTGGCTGAGGTATCGGTTAATATCATCGACCAATGCGTCGCGCAAGGTGTTCCTTTTGCTCGCGAGTACGGCGGCTTATTGGACAACCGTTCATTTGGTGGTGCGCAGGTATCGCGTACGTTCTACGCCCGTGGTCAAACTGGACAACAGTTATTGCTGGGTGCATATTCAGCGTTAAACCGCCAGATCAATGCAGGCAAGGTAAAAATGTACACCCGTACTGAGATGCTGGATGTGGTGATTGTTGATGGTAAAGCACAAGGTATTGTAACCCGTAACCTGGAGACTGGCAAGGTCGAAACCCATACTGGTCACGCTGTATTGTTATGTACTGGTGGTTATGGAAACGTGTTCTACCTGTCGACTAACGCGATGGGCTGTAACGTAACCGCAGCCTGGAGGGCACACAAACGTGGTGCTTTCTTTGGCAACCCATGCTATACGCAGATCCACCCGACTTGTATCCCTGTGACAGGAGATCACCAGTCTAAACTGACGTTGATGTCAGAATCGTTACGTAATGACGGTCGCGTTTGGGCGCCAAAAACAGTTGAGCTTGCTCAGAAATTGCGCAAAGGCGAACTGAAAGTAACAGACTTAAAAGAAGAAGACAGGGATTACTTCCTGGAAAGAAAATATCCATCATTTGGTAACCTGGTGCCTCGCGACGTTGCTTCGCGTAACGGTAAAGAGATGGTAGACGACGGTCGTGGAGTAGGTACTACAGGCGTTGCCGTTTTCCTTGATTTTGCTGACGCGATCAAACGCCTGGGCGAGGATGCGGTAAGGGCAAAATATGGTAACCTGTTCGACATGTATTACCAGATCACCAACGAAGATCCATATAAACAGCCGATGCGTATTTACCCTGCCGTGCATTACACCATGGGTGGACTTTGGGTAGATTATAACCTGATGACCAATGTCGAGGGCTTGTATGCTTTAGGTGAAGCCAATTTTTCCGATCACGGCGCTAACCGCCTTGGTGCTTCTGCACTGATGCAGGGCCTGGCTGACGGTTATTTTGTAATTCCTTACACTGTTGGCGATTACCTGGCGAAGATCGGTCCAAAACCGGTTGACGCTAATCACCCTGCTTTTGAGCAAACAAAAAAAGATGTTGAAGAGCGCATTAAGAAGCTATTAGCGCTAAAAGGCAACAAAACTGTCGACGAATATCACCGTGAGTTGGGCCACATTATGTGGGAATATTGCGGTATGGCGCGTACGGAAGAAGGCCTGAAAAAAGCCAAAGGATTGATCCAAAACCTGCGTGCCGACTTCTGGAAAAATGCCATCGTGTTAGGCGACAACGAAGAATTGAACCAATCACTTGAAAAAGCCGGTCGCGTAGCTGATTTCCTTGAATTGGGTGAGCTGATGGTGGATGATGCGTTGATGCGTAATGAATCATGCGGTGGCCACTTCAGGGTTGAATCGCAAACACCGGAAGGTGAAGCATTGCGCGACGACGACCACTTTGCGTTCGTAGCTGCCTGGCAATATAAAGGCGACAATCAGCCTGAAGAATTGCATAAGGAAGAACTGGTATTTGAGAATGTTCATTTAACACAAAGAAGTTATAAGTAGAAGCAAGAATCAAGAGCCAAGAATCAAGATTAGAAAACGTCTTGGTTCTTGTATCTTGACTCTTGGTTCTAAAACCTCAGATAAATATGAGTAGCAATAATAATATGAACCTGACGCTGAAAGTATGGCGCCAAAAGAATGCGCAAACAGCGGGTAAATTTGTGACTTATAAAGCCGAAGGTATTTCGCCGGATATGTCTTTCCTTGAAATGCTGGATGTGGTGAATGAAAGCCTTGTTCATAAGAGCGAAGACCCGATCTATTTTGATCATGACTGCCGCGAAGGTATTTGTGGTATGTGCTCACTGTATATCAACGGTCACCCGCACGGACCAAAACGCGCTATTACTACCTGCCAATTGCACATGCGCAGCTTTCACGATGGTCAAACCATTACCATCGAGCCCTGGCGTGCTGCACCGTTCCCTGTAATTAAGGACTTGGCGGTGGATCGTTCTGCTTTTGATCGTATTCAACAAGCTGGTGGTTACGTATCGGTAAATACCGGTGGTGTACCTGATGCTAACGAGATAGCTATCCCTAAAGTGATCGCTGACGAGGCTTTCAACTCTGCTACCTGTATCGGTTGCGGAGCTTGCGTGGCTGCATGTAAAAATGCATCGGCTATGTTGTTCGTATCGGCTAAAGTATCACAATTGGGTATGTTGCCGCAGGGTCAGCCTGAGCGTTACCGTCGTGCACAATCTATGGTAGCGCAGATGGACGAAGAAGGATTTGGTAATTGTACCAACACAGGGGCCTGCGAAGCTGAATGTCCTAAAGAGATTAGCTTGACTAACATCTCCCGCATGAATAATGATTATTTCAGTGCAAAACTGTTCAGGCAGGAAGAACTGCACGAGCAATCCCAGGGAGAATAATTGAAAGAAACATATTTGAAAACCGCCATAATTCTAAGGCGGTTTTTTTTATTCTTCTTCTCGATGCTTCTTATAGCTCAGCCATATATAAAAAGGCACTCCAGCCATCAGAAACAAGAAGCCGTAATAAACGGTCTGTTCACCAGAGCCAGCAATCTCCCACAAGGAATAAACAAAAGCCAGTAAACCAAGTACTACTACACTTACCCGACTGGCTTTATGTAAAGCGTTTTTCTTAGTCCCAAGGATAATATAAGCACCTGCCGAAAGCAGGTATGGTATCAGGATACTCAGGGTTGCTAACAGGAGCAAGAACTTAAATTGTTCTACCAGTCCTTTGGTATAGTTCATCAGCAAAAGCAAAGAAGTCATTCCGCTGCTGATAGCCATGCCTATACCCGGTACACCTCTTTTATTCAATCGGCCAAATACGCCAGGGAACAATTTATCTTTTGCTACAGCATAAGGTACCTGTCCTTGTATTAGCGTCCATCCGTTCAATGCTCCGAAGGCTGCAATGGCAACACCTGCGCTCGCCAGGTATCGTGCGGCAGGACCATAAATAATAGCTGCAGCATCGGCATAAGGCGTAGCCGATAGTTTCAACTGTGCAGCAGGAATAATACCCATAATGCTGATACTACCCAGGATATACACGATGGTCGAAATCAGCATCCCCAGCATAGTTGCACGTGACACCGTTTTTTCTGAATGCTCAGTACTACCCGCCGGGATGGTGGCACACTCTATGCCTACAAATGCAAACATGGTCAAGGTCGCTGTCCTGGTTATCGCTGAAAATATTGGCTCCCCGCTTAAATTAAATGGATGAAAATTTTGAGTTTTGATAAAGAATAAACCACCTACGGATATTAACACGAGTGGCAGTAATTTTAAAATGGTAGTGATCAACTGGAACCTACCGGATAGTGCTACGCCCAACGAGTTGATACCAGTAATTATCCAGATCGACCCTAATCCAATAGTGACGGAAGCCAGGGTATTTGTAGCCAGTGCCGGGAAAAACACGCTCATCGCGCTGATAAAGGAGATTACAATAGCTGCATTGGCACCACAGTTGGCTATCCAATATCCCCATGCTACCAGGAAGCCGGTAAAGTCACCAAAACCTGCGCGGGTATATACATAAGGCCCGCCTGTTTTATTAGGTATGAGCTTACTCAGGTTACTGAAAACTTTAGCGAGGAAGAAAGAACCTATAGCTGAAAACAGCCAACCCAACAAACCTACTGTCCCAAAAGCAGCCATGGCAGCAGGCATCAGGAAAACGCCGGAGCCGATCATATTGCCTACCACAAGCGATGTGCTTGTCCATAATCCTAACTTATTGGATCCTTGTTTATCGGCCATTCATTGTGTGGTTTAAACAAAACGAATATACTAAATGTATTATATGGAAATGTACCACGGATCAATCCTGAACACTTATAAAACTTCTCACAGTCAAAAACAAATTTTGGAATTATTCTTTTTTGCATCTGCTTGAGCTAAGATAGCTGACATTTTCGAGGTTTTTGTGCAAAAAACTTAGTTTAAATTATTAATATCTTATATTTTAAAGGATTATTGATAATAAATTCATACATTCAGGCACATTTTTATGAAAATTTATCAAAATTCATTTGCTTTTTTTATAAAATACTTCATAAATTACATTTTCTTAAAAATAACTGATCAATTTAAATCACATTAGTCGGATAATTATGCAGGAATCAGCTTATTTTAGTCAATATAGTCCCATAAAAGGTGTTTGGGACGAGATGTATGGAGAGGATAACATCCGTGACCATTACAGCAAGGTGATCGATTATTTATCGAAAGAATCGGCTGAAGACCTGTCAAGGAAGGAAGAGCTTGCCAAAAGGCTGTTCATGAGCCAGGGCATTACCTTTACGGTCTACAGCAGCGGCGAAGGTATAGAGAAAATATTCCCATTTGACATTATTCCACGGATCATTACGGCAGATGAATGGGCCTTTGTGGAGAAAGGCATCAAACAACGCCTAAATGCGCTTAACCTTTTCCTGAAGGATGTTTACAACAATCAGTTCATTGTAAAAGACGGCATCGTACCTATTGATATTATTTATTCCTGCCCGCATTTCCTACGAGAAATGTACCAGTTACAAGTTCCTTATGATATCTATGTTCATATCGCCGGCATCGACCTGATACGTGATCATGACGGCACATTCTATGTGTTGGAAGATAACCTGCGTACCCCATCAGGTGTAAGTTATATGCTGGAGAACCGGGAGATCACCAAACGCCTGTTCCCGGATCTTCTTCCGCAATGTTGCGTTCGAAGCGTGACAGAATATCCCAATATCCTGTATAAAAATCTGCTGTCCTTGTCACCCAGGCAAATAAGCAATCCGACTATTGTTCTGCTAAGTCCGGGTATTTATAACTCGGCTTACTTTGAACACACCACGTTGGCCAGGTTGATGGGCGTTGAACTGGTTGAGGGCCGCGACCTGGTAGTAAAGAACCAAAAAGTGTATATGAAAACCACCATCGGCCTGCAGCAAGTGGACGTGATCTATCGCAGGGTGGATGATGAATACCTCGACCCATTGGTATTTAACCCGTCGAGTATATTGGGCGTGGCTGGCATTATGGGTGCTTATCGTACAGGTAACGTAGCTATTGTGAATGCGATTGGTAATGGTGTAGCGGATGATAAAGCCGTGTACGCCTATGTGCCCGAAATGATAAAATACTATTTGAACGAGGAGCCAATTCTGAAGAACGTGCCGACTTATCAATTAAGTAATCGCGATGAGCGGGCGCACGTGTTTGCCAACATCAATACAATGGTGGTAAAAAAGACCAACGGCAGCGGCGGCTATGGTATGCTCATGGGACATGCATCATCTGATGAAGAAATTGACGATTACAAAAAAGAGATATTAAAAGATCCGCGCAATTTTATAGCTCAGCCAACTATCAGCCTGTCGGCAGCACCTTGCTATATGCAGGGAGGACTGCATCCGCGCAGGATTGATCTTAGGCCTTATGCGCTATGCGGGCCAGATGGCATAGAAATCGTTCCGGGTGGATTGACCAGAGTGGCGTTGAAGGAAGGCTCATTGGTAGTAAACAGTTCTCAGGGGGGCGGTAGCAAGGACACGTGGGTCCTGGCGTAAAACTGAAGGGTATTAATTAAAGTAAAATCTAAATTCGAAGTCCGAAATATCACAATATGTTAAGCAGGGTAGCATCAAGTTTGTATTGGTTAAGTCGTTATGTGGAGCGCAGTGATGGTATTTTGCGCATGCTCAAGATCAATTACGCCTCGTCGCAGGATACGGTGCAGGAGTTTACCTGGGAACCGGTGATCCGAATATTTTCCGGGCATGGCGAGGAAACTCAGAAGTTGGGTAATGATAGTCGTGCAGTAATGCGTTATATGGTTTCGGGAAAGAATAACCCGAATTCTATCCTCAATATCATTACGTTTGCCCGTGAAAATGCGCGCGGTGTTCAAGAGCATATCACCAAAGATTTATGGCAATGCCTGAACGAATATTATCACACCGTAAAAGATAGCCGTATTGACAATGCCCTAAAAAAAGACGACCCTGTAAGTGTACTGGATGTGCTCATTAAACAGGTAATGCTATACTACGGAACGGTAGAAATCACAATGGAGCGTGGTGAGGGCCGTAGCTATATGAACATAGGTAAATACCTGGAGCGTGGCATACAATCAGTAGACATATTGGATACCAAGTTCGGTTCTATAGATGACAATCCCGATTTGCTTACCGATACCACTTACTGGAAGCACTTACTGTTGTCATTGGGTGGTTACGAGCTTTATTTGAAAACCTATCGCGAGGGTTTTGAGGCCGAAAACGTATTGGAGCAAGTAGTATTGAATAATGACTTCCCGCGCTCCGTGATTTACTCGGTCAATCACATCCAGCGTTATTTTGAGCGACTGAAAAACGACAGTAATATTGATGATTACCGGGAGCTTTCTTTCTATATTGGCCGGCTGCAAAGCAATATCAAGTACAGTTCGGTAAAAAGCATAAAAGATGATGGGCTGCACCAGTTTTTGACGCAGATACGCGGCCAGCTATATGGTATTGGCGATGCACTGAATAATCACTACTTTGCCAATTCCTGATTGATAAACCAATTGAGATTTTATTATGCCTGAATTTAAAATTCAACACTTAACCAAATATACTTACCCGGCGCCCGTTCGTGACAGCGCCAACCAGATCATTCTATATCCAATTCAGGACGAATGGCAGGAGGTGATCAAACAGGAAATCCACGTCAGCGGCGACCCTGTGATTGACACCTTCATCGATTACTATGGAAACAAGATAGGCAGCTTTACATACAGCGAACGGCACTCAACCCTGCTGATCAATTCAAAAATATTGGTTCAAACCAAACACAAACCATTGCCGGGCAACGATATTTTTCCCGCGCAACAATGGGAAGATCTTAAACAAATGCGTTACATGGTGCCTTATATTGATTTTTTGCGCCTTGAACATTTTGATGGTTTTGATGATCTGCAGGCACTGGTTGAAGCCGAAAAATCAAAGGACGACACACCTTACCAGGCTGTGCTGCGCTTTTCACGATATGTATTTGATAATTTCCAATATATTAAAGGTGTAACATCGGTAGAAACAACTATGGATGAGATATGGAAACTGAAGGCGGGTGTCTGTCAGGATTTTGCCCATATCTTAACGCTGATGCTGCGATTGGTCGGAATCCCTGCACGTTATGTAAGCGGTTATATCTGCACTCATCGCAGTACTACCATGCGTGGTGAAGGTGCCACCCACGCCTGGGCCGAGGCCTATATTCCTGACTATGGCTGGCTTGGCATCGATCCTACCAACAACTGCATTGCCAACGAAGCTCACGTCAGGCTGGCGGTGGGTCGCAACTTTTCTGATTGTTCTCCTATGAAAGGCGTTTATAAAGGTGCTTCAGATCACCGACTGGACGTTTCGGTTGCTGTTGGCTACGAGGACGATGCTCCGTCGATGCATCAGCCGGGAGAGTTTATAGAATCGCCTGAACATACCGAACATAAGCCGTTGACGACATTCCCCAAAAATAGCTACCAACGCTATATGGAAATGCTGGAGCAACAACAACAGCAGCAACAACAGTAAAAACTTACGCTTTTTTTACGGTCGCTATAAGTGTGTCCAGCTCAGGCACTTTTTCAAAGGCCTTAACCAGGTTGCCGTTATGGTCATACACTGCAATATAAGGGGTTGTTCTTACCTGGTAATATTTCTGAACAACATAGGTATGCCCTTCTGTGCCTACAGTAAGGTTGTGATATTTGGCCAGATCAAAATCACGGTTGAAGTTTTTAAGCATTTTCAGCATGCTGTATTCAGTAAAGGTCACCATCACGATCTGTATGTTGCTAAACTTCTTCATTTTAGACTTCATCTCATACATCATATGCTGACAATGACTGCAATCGGGAGAGAAATAAATGATCATTACTGGCTTATCCTTTTTTAGATCGGTATAGCTAAAATAAGTGCTATCAGCTTTCAGTATCTTAAAGTGGGGGATGTGGTCGATATCAGGTTTGGTTTGAGCCTGTGTGCATCCTGCAACAATAATAAGGCTTAAAATAAGAGCTAGTTTTTTCATTATGGAGATAAATGTACTGTTTTTATAGTTCAGAGGTTTCGATGTTACTATAAATTTACAAAAAATCAGCCGTTTGTTTCAAGCAATTCTATCTGCCAGGCAATGTGTTCCTCTGTTATCGGATATAACGCACCATTCCGGATGGTCTGATGTACCGCCTCAAATAATTGAATGTATTTACCTTTATAGGATGGCACCAACTCGGCATTCTTTTGATTATTCTCGTCAAAAGTCACCAGTTTACCTTCACTGTTTTCAGGTTCTATTCCATATGAAGAATCAGTAGGCGGGATACCTTTGTCCAACTGGGCTTCCTGCACATCAACCCGGTCTTTTATATAGCTTCCTAATGTGCCATGTACCACTAATGAGGGGGTAGGCTGAGCGATGAGCAGACCCGATGTGAGATACACATTCAACTGGTTTGGATACGATAAATGAAAATGGAAATAATCATCCACCTGTGAGTCCTCACGATAAGTTGCGGTGGTTTTGGTAAATTTCAACGGTCGGCCAAAAAGGCTGATTGCCTGATCGATCAAATGTGGACCAAGATCGTAGGCTAAGCCATTCGGCGCCATACTTTTGGTCTCCTTAAATTGCTTTGGACTCAAAGTCGTTTTATATCTATCGAACCGGAAATGTACTTCGATCAACTTCCCGAGCCGACCACTTTCTACGGCTTCTTTCACCGATAAGAAATCACTATCCCAACGGCGGTTTTGATAAACCATCAAATGCTTATTGACCTCTCGCGCCAGGTCGTACAACTCCTTTACCTCGGCTACAGTTGCTGCAATAGGTTTCTCAACCAGCACGTGCTTGCCTGCCTGCAATGACCGTTTCGCCAGATCGAAATGGGTATTATTAGGTGTATTGACGATGATGAGCTCGATCTTTTGATCGTTCATCAAATCCGCGGTTTGATTGTAGCTGATGATACCGGGATAACGCTCCGCAGCTTTCTTTTCGTGGCGCTCCACAACCGCGCTAAGCTCAAAGCCGGGGTGCGCATAAATAAAAGGTGCATGGAATACCCTGCCGGACATTCCGTAAGCCATTAAGCCGGTTTTTATAGGTGATTGCATGTTAAATTTAAATATTGAACATCGAATGCCGAACATCAACTATCGAATTATTCACTTCGGTGTTCATCATTCATTATTCGATATTAATTAATATTCCTCCGTCCCAATTGGCGAACCATCAGGCATACTTAATGTTTCAGCAGGTTTAAATTTATCAGGATTGTTTTCAAACTCTTTGATCTGCGATAGTCCAAATAACAGATTTGCCTTCTGGTCATTCCCTGCTGTTACCAAAACCTTATTCATCCATGTTTTTAACTCATTTATTTGCAGTAATGTAATTCCACGTACATTTTCAGGTGCTTTGGTATCTGCGGCTAAGGCTAATAGCCGCTTCAGGGTAAGATTATTCACCAATCGTTGTACTTCTCCTTTATACCCGGCTTGTTGCGGAGCCTTCCAGGTTCCTGCGATTAATTTAGCCACAACGGCTTCCAATCCCGGTTGTGTATTGTCCCGCGAATGATATTCTACCAAACGTGCAGCCCGCTGTGGTTGCAGCACAAAGGCCAATGTGTTGCTTGCTGCCGATTCAGCAGCTGAAAGTGGATCAAAGGTTAATCCTGTTCTCGGTTTAAAAGTTTCACGCGTACGCGGATAACCTATCGGTCGCGGTGGTATTTTTTCGATCAATTTTTCCGGAAGAGCTAAAGCATCTGGTGAGATGGTGCCCATCAATGCATCAAAAGCTTTCCATTGCTCGGCAGGAGGGACAAATTTGGTGACGGTCTGCCCGTCATTTTTCAGGGCGAAAGTATAGTATAAACCTCCCAGCACTTTGGAAGCCGCCTCTACCTGGTAGCGGTGCATCAGGTACATAGGCACCAGCACTTCTTCAATGGTAGCCATCGGCGCATCCTGCCTGATCGCTTTTTCAGAGAAATTATCGATCACATGTTTTCTGATCGTCATCAATCGGTTCAGTTCATCGGCGGCATTAGTTCCGGCATCCCAGAGGTGAGCTTGTGGATGAGCACCGCTGGCAGGTCGTGCGTCTTCATCGGATATATACAAAAAACCTTCCTTCAGCGTCTCAATTAATATATCTTTTAATGCCTTATCTTCATCCGTTCCAGCAGGGAAATCCTGGTAGCCGTATAAAACGGTTCGCTTATCCCATGCGCCAATACTGGTGGTATAGGCATTACTCAGATCAATCGTTCCATCGGCTCCTAACGTAAATACTGGCGGTGGGTAATCCATCACAGATGCCCTGTTATTAACACTCGCAGCAAAATTATGCTGAAAGCCCAGCGTATGTCCCACTTCATGCGCAGCCAGCTGACGTAAACGGGCCAATGCCATTTTTATCATTTTATCGCTTACGGGCTTGCCGTCCTCATAAGGCTGAAGCAGGCCCTCTGCGATCAGGAAATCCTGCCTGTCGCGCAAAGAGCCTAACGAAACTTGCCCCTTGATGATTTCTCCGGTACGCGGATCATTGATCGATTCGCCGTACGACCAACCCCTGGTCGAACGATGTATCCATTGGATCACGTTGTATCGTATATCCATCGGGTCAGCATCTTCTGGAAGCAACTTCACCTGGAAGGCATCTTTGTATCCGGCCGCCTCAAAAGCCTGGTTCCACCAGGAAGCGCCTTCTATTAAAGCGCTGCGAACAGGCTCCGGCGCACCACGGTCAACATAATAAATAATTGGCTTAACAGGTTCGCTTATCGCTGCAGAAGGGTCTTTCTTTTCGAGCCTGTGCCTGGTTAAAAGCCGTTTCATTATAGGCTGATCGATCGGGGTGGCAAAATCCATATACTCCACATCATACAATCCGGAACGGGGATCAAACTTACGTGGCTTGTATTTATTATCGGGTAAACGAATGAACGACTGGTGCATCCGTACCGTCACAAAATCTGGATTAGGTGTTACCGAACTGATCTCGGTTCCGGTGCCGTTCCCCGTTAAA
>Ga0207704_10000044_pt1 | contig 86753 bp, 86 predicted proteins | sample KBSMisM12_FD_184308 | JGI IMG/M metagenome (GOLD analysis project Ga0207704, IMG submission 184308) | Miscanthus rhizosphere microbial communities from Kellogg Biological Station, Michigan, USA - KBS Miscanthus M1-2 (SPAdes) (version 2) | ecosystem: Host-associated > Plants > Roots >...
TCCGACTTCCGACTTCCGACTTCCGACTTCCGACTTCCGACTTCCGACTTCCGACTTCCGACTTCCGACTTCCGACTTCCGACTTCCGACTTCCGACTTAAAAACTGGTTCTCTTAGGATCGTGCAGGATATCAGTCATATCAATGATCTTCTCATCAATGTCCGATACACACTTGTTCATCATATTGATACATTCTTCCTGGTCGACAAGCCCCTCCTTCTCCAGGTTCATTAAACCTTTCAAAGTGGCAATGGGACCGCGTATTTGGTGCGATAAGTAAGATGAGTATTCAGAAAGTTTTTTGTTTTTGATCTGCAGGTCACGTGTACGTTCATCAATTATTTCCTCCAGATGATGGTTGATGCGGTCAAGGTTATCCTTTTGTCGCGAAACCTCACTATTCAGTTCAGTAAGCCTTACATTGGTTTTTGCTTTGCGCTTCACGTTACCCACCAACAAACCAACCACTATGAGTAACAAACCAGATGCAGAAACAGCCCACCAGAATTTTACGCGGTCGCTTTTCTGTCGCTCAATTATCAATTCACTCTCTCTCTGTTTTTCTTGCTGATCATGCTGCTTTTTCATCAGGCTTAAATCTGTTGAAAGCATATTTGCTTGCAGTGTGCTATCTCTCAAATATATGGTATGCAGATACGACAATGCCTGCTGATAATTCTTTTTGTGATAAGCTAACTGGTATGAATTGTAAGTAAATTGCGCCTCAAGGTCGGCATCTTTGGTTTGCTGTGCATAACCAATACCTTCATCAGTAAATTTCTGAGCTGCATCATACATCCCTTTTTCAGTATAAAGTGATGAAAGTGTAAGATCTGTATTTGCAACTACGGTGTTCAAATCCTTAGTCTTTGCCTCCTTATTGGCCTGAAGAAGTAGTTGTTCTGCCTTGTCATATTGTTTCAAGGTGTAGTAGATCACTCCTATATTTTGCAATATGATAATTGGGTTTACAGGTTCATTAATTTTAACAAACAGATCGCGACTCTTATTATAATAATCTAATGACGTATTAAAATTCTTTTTCCGTTGATAAACGTTCCCAATATTTAAGTAAGCAGAAGCTATCAATTTATCATTGCCTAGTTGCTTGGCAATTACAAGGCCTTTTTGCAAATAAACCAGCGATTCATCATTGTCCAGCTCTTGGTAAAGATTACCAATATTATTATACACTTTTGCCTGGCCATGCAAGTTATTTGCACGTTTAAAGTAAGAGAGCGCATTCAAATAGTCCGCAATCGCCATTGGACTATTGCGGGCATAAGCTTCTCCGATGCCTAATATCCTATAAGACTCAGCTATACCATTAGTATAATTTAATTTTTGAGCGAGTTCAAGTGCCTGCTGACCTTTTGCCAGTGTCTGTTCGTGATCTGTCATGCGGATGCCAAATCCTTGTCGGTTCAGTAAGTTAACCTGCGCTGTGTCCTGCTTGCCATTAATACCTACGTCGGCATACACCTTTACCCAAGTGAGAAACAAAAATATTATAAATGATAAATAAGCTTTTTTCATTAATACTGAACAGGAATAGAAGCTGTGCTAAGACCCTAATACGAGAAAGCAATTAAAAAGATGCGTTAAATATTTTTTTGCTAAAATTTTTTATTCTCAAAAACATCTTTATATTTGTGAAGCAACTTTAGTTAAGTGTTGTAAATAGTTAGTTACTAGGTTTTTATATTTTACTTTTTTATACATTTTTTAGTCTATTTTTTGAAGAATTTTGACAATTTTTCATTGAAAAACCCTAAAAAATGCAAAAAAAATAAAAAATCGATAAAAAACAGGTTTTTAACTACTTATACAGATTATATAATCAAAGAAACAAAATAGCTTTTTTGAGGAATTCTAAAGAGGCTTGTACCTAGATGAAAGACGCCTTACTCTTCCGGATTTATCGGAGAATAAGGCTTTTTGCATCTTATATAAAATAAAAAATGCATTTATTAACTACCAAATTCTATAACCATTATTAATTAACATTCACATGAAAAAAGTAATCTTAGGTGCTCTTCTTGTTGCCAGTATTGCTACATTATCTTCGTTCACAACGAAATCAGATAGTGTAAGAAGCGGTGCTGTTGCTGACAGAACTGCCTTGGGTAATGCTGATGACAGAAAAGCATTAGGTAACGCTGATGACAGGACTGCATTAGGTAATGCCGATGACAGAAAAGCATTAGGCAACGCTGACGCAAGAAAAATGCAGCAGCACGTAGCTGACAGAACTGCATTAGGTAATGCTGACTAATTAGATTAGTCAGGCATTTGCAATCGGTAAACAACTGATTGCGGGGTAGTATAAGTATTAAGTATCGATACTTATACACTATTTCACCCGGATAAAGATAATGCCCGGCTTAAAGCCCTTTAAATAAAGGGTCTTTAAGCCTTTACATAGGGTTATTTTATCCGATGGGTATTATTTGCTTATTAAATAAGAAATAATATCTTGTGCCTATCGAAAAACAGCCTTTTCTTCATTCTCCTTTTTAACTGGTTTTTGAAACCTGAAGCAATCTTTTTGTCTAATTTTTCACCTGAATGATTGCTCTATTGGCATAAAAATTATATTTGCTGCAAATTCATCGCTATGCAAAATATAAAACAATATGTGGAGCAAAATAAACAGCGTTTTTTAGACGAACTGTTTGAATTATTGCGCTTTCCATCAGTTAGCGCCGACCCAAAATATAAGACAGATGTCCTGAAAACAGCGGAACACGTTGCTCAAAAACTTCGTGATGCCGGTGCTGATAATGTTGAAGCGTGTCAAACGGACGGATACCCTATTGTTTATGGTGAAAAGCTCGTTGATCCGTCAAAACCTACCGTTTTGGTTTATGGCCATTATGACGTTCAGCCTGCTGATCCGCTGGAGCTTTGGAAAACCCCACCCTTTGAACCCACTGTCCGCGACGGCAAAATATATGCGCGTGGCGCTTGTGATGATAAGGGCCAGTTTTATATGCATGTAAAAGCATTTGAACTGATGATGCAGAATGACGGCTTACCCTGCAACATAAAATTCATGATAGAGGGCGAGGAAGAAGTAGGTTCATCCAACCTTAGCATATTTGTTAAAGCAAATAAAGAAAGACTTAAAGCTGATGTTGTGCTAATCTCCGACACCTCGATGATCAGCATGGAACATCCATCATTGGAGACTGGCTTAAGAGGCTTATCGTACCTGGAGGTTGAAGTAACCGGGCCAAACCGAGACTTGCACTCAGGGGTATACGGCGGTGCAGTCGCTAATCCAGCAACTATCCTTGCGAAAATGATCGCTTCTTTGCATGATGAAAACAACCATATAGCCATCCCCGGATTTTATAATGATGTAATCGACCTGACTTCTGAAGAGCGCAAGGCATTAAACGCGGCGCCTTATAATGAGGAAGAATACAAAGAAGATTTGGGTGTAGATGAACTATGGGGAGAGAAGGGCTATTCGACCTTTGAACGAACCGGCACCCGTCCTACCCTGGAGGTAAATGGCATTTGGGGTGGTTATATCGGCGAAGGGGCTAAAACGGTTTTGCCATCAAAAGCATCAGCCAAAATATCGATGCGTTTAGTCCCTAACCAGAACTCTGATAAGATCACACAATTATTTACTGATCATTTCAAAAAAATAGCGCCAACATATGTAAAAGTGAAGGTAACCCCACATCATGGCGGCGAACCGGTGGTTACGCCTACTGACAGTATTGCTTACAAAGCAGCTCAAATGGCTATAACAGAATCATTCGGTAAAGATCCTATCCCAACCCGTGGTGGCGGCAGTATCCCTATCGTAGCTTTATTTGAGGCTGAATTGGGTATTAAGACCGTTCTAATGGGCTTTGGCCTGGATAGCGATGCTTTACATTCTCCAAATGAGAAATATGATATATACAATTACTATAAAGGAATTGAAACTATACCATTGTTTCACAAGTACTTTGCAGAATTGAGTGGAAATCAGTGATTAGTTAACCAGCGACCGGTTATCAGTTGATTTTTCCTGGTTAACTAGTTGCCGGTTAACCGATTACTAACCAGTAAAACATTCGCAGGATACAAGAAAAGCTTCATCCGCATCTGCTCCAATACCCGGCGCATCACCAATGTGCAGGGAATAGCCATCATATTTTACGCCGCCAATACAGGGGTCAGCCAGGTGCCCTAGCATACAAGTATCCATATCGTAAAACTTGATATTTGGACTGGCATATACAAAATGTAGCTTGGCACTAAGCGCAATACGGCTTTCCAGCATCCCTCCCATCATACATGGAATGCCTTTTTCTGCAGCGAGATCATGTATCTTTTTGGCTTCGTTAATGCCCCCAGATTTAGAGAACTTGATATTGATATAGCTACAGGAATTACTTTCAATCTGTTTCCGCGCATCATGGTGATTGTAAACGCTCTCATCAGCCATTATTTTAACGGGAGACAGTTTTTTCAACTCTGGCAAACGATCGTCATACCAAGTGCGCATTGGCTGCTCACAAAACTCTATTTCGTATTTACCGATATTTTGTAATGCATAAATCGCATCGTCAAAACCCCAGCCCTGGTTAGCATCAACCCTGATCTTCATCTCGCCGCCCACAGCTTCACGAATTTGTTTGATCCGCTCCACATCATTTTTGGCTTCTTTTCCAAGCTTGACTTTTAATATCGTCGCGCCTGATTGTTTAAACGCAATCGCTTTTTGCGCCATATCCGCAGGTTCAGCTATACCGATGGTAATGTCGCTTTCGACTTTGCGCTTAGTTCCGCCCAAAAACTTGTACAACGGCAATCCTGCATTCTTTGCGGCGATATCATACAAGGCAATATCAAATGCGCTTTTTATAGTGCTGTTGCCAGCGGTGAAATTGTGCAACTGCTGTAAACGTGCGGGAATATCCAAGGCATTCTCACCTTTCCATAAGCAGGCGAATTCCTTAGCCATCACCAGGCAAGTATCCTGCGTCTCACCAACAATCATCGGGAAAGCTGAGCATTCACCCACACCATAAAAACCGACATCGGTATGTACACGGATAAACACGTTCTGGGCGTGAGTCATGGTGCCGGTGGCAATTGTAAAAGGCACCATGGGTATGCTAAACCTGTAAATATCGGTATGGGTAATTTTAATTTGTTGCAAAGTTGTAAAGTTGGAATGTTGATTACAATATTAATGACAAATGACCAATGACTAATGACTGACAGTAAATAATTTGTACTTTATGCTAATTGCATTATCTTTGTTTCACTTCCAAAATTTTCAACTTTAGCCGCCCGGGCTGTTTATCTTCAAGGGATCTGCGCTAATTTTATCTTAATTGCTAATTTTTTATTAAACTCATTTTATATGGCTATTGAACAAACGCCGCAATTTGATTATAATTCCACCCGGAATAAACTAATATTATCGGAGTATGGCCGCAACGTACAAAACATGGTGAAGTACATTGTTGCGCTACCTACTAAAGAAGAACGCAACCGTTATGCGCAGGTAGTAATTGACCTGATGGGTTTTCTGAATCCCCATCTGCGCGATGTTGCCGATTTTAAACACAAGCTTTGGGACCATCTACACATTATCTCTGATTTCAAGATCGATGTGGATTCTCCCTACCCTAAGCCGGCCCCGGACGCGATTCACTTTAAACCCGATCCGCTTAAATATCCTAATCAGCGCATCCGCTACAAGCATTACGGCAAAACTATTGAGCTGATGATTGAAAAGGCCAAAAGCATAGATGAGCCTGAACGCAAACAGCACATGGTACAGGCGATCGCTAATTTTATGAAGATGGCTTATGTACAATGGAACAAAGATTCGGTATCTGATGAAAGTATCCTGTCTGATTTAAGGGCCATGTCGGGCGGTGAGTTAAGGCTTGAGGAGAATGTGAACCTTGCGAAGGTTGAATACCGCGCCAGCAGTAATCAAAACACCAGCAGAGGACGTTCTAACAATAACAATAATCAGAACAAAGGCCGCAACAACAACCCGCGTAATAATAACAACCAGAATAATCGTGGCCGCAATAACGGTGGCGGTGGTGGTGGCCGGAAATACTGATTTTTTTGTCTAAAGTTCATGGTTGATAGTCGATAGTAATTGATAATTTTGCTGCGTTCTGAAACCAAAAACTATGTACCATTGTCCATTTAACAATTGACAATCCAATCTATGAATAACGCATTTGAAATAATTGGCGGCAAGCCACTAAAGGGCGAAATTATACCTCAGGGAGCCAAAAATGAGGCGCTTCAGATACTTTCGGCGGTACTTTTGACCGGCGAAAAGATCACGATCAGTAATATTCCGGATATAAAGGACGTGAATAAGCTGATCGAACTGCTGGGCGATATGGGTGTCATCGTTAACAGGCTCGGACCCGATACTTATACCTTCGAGGCAAAAAATATAGATCTTAACTTTTTTGAGTCGGATGCTTTTAAAACTAAAGGCGGTGGTCTGCGTGGCTCGATCATGATCGTAGGTCCGCTGCTGGCACGCTTCGGCAACGCATCAATTCCAAAACCTGGAGGTGATAAAATTGGTCGCCGTAGACTAGATACGCACTTTTTAGGCTTCGAAAAACTAGGCGCAAAATTTAATTATAATCCCGATAATGGCTTTTTCAATGTAGATGCATCCGACCTGAAAGGCACTTATATCCTGCTGGATGAAGCATCAGTAACTGGTACAGCCAACGTAGTGATGGCTGCTGTGCTTGCTAAGGGCACTACCACCATCTATAATGCAGCCTGTGAGCCTTACCTGCAGCAATTATGCAAAATGCTGAACCGTATGGGCGCCAAGATCAGTGGGATAGGTTCCAACCTGCTTACTATTGAAGGCGTAACAGAATTACATGGCACGGAACACCGCATGCTGCCGGACATGATCGAGATTGGCTCATTTATCGGCTTGGCTGCTATGACAGGCTCAGAGATCACCATCAAAGATGTGCATTATGATGAATTGGGTATTATACCTGATACATTCAAACGTTTAGGGATCCAGTTGGAGCGCCGTGGTGATGATATTTATATTCCAGCCCAAAGCCATTACGAGATCGAAACTTTTATAGATGGTTCCATCATGACTATCGCCGATGCGCCGTGGCCGGGCTTTACTCCCGACTTGCTCAGCATCGTTCTTGTTGTTGCTATCCAAGCAAAAGGCTCTGTTCTGATCCATCAAAAGATGTTTGAGAGCCGCTTGTTCTTTGTGGATAAGCTATTAGATATGGGCGCGCAAATAATCCTTTGCGACCCACACCGTGCTACAGTGATCGGCCTGGATCACCAGGTAAAACTAAGAGGCATCTCCATGACCTCTCCTGATATCCGTGCCGGTGTTTCCTTGCTGATTGCTGCATTATCAGCGCAAGGTAAATCAACCATATACAATATCGAGCAGATAGAACGTGGTTATCAGCATATTGACGATCGTTTAAGAGCACTTGGTGCAGACATAAAAAGGATCTGATTTTGAGTCCGAAAGACAGTTAAGTCCGCATAAGTCCGAAAGAGATTCGTGCAGATTTTTTATTTTGTTTTTAACTTTTTTGACTTACACGGAGTTTCGGGATACTCTTTTACCTTCAGGTTAAAAAGTATATCTTTATAAAAACCATTTATACACTTGCACAGCTATAAAAATAACAGGTCGAAATACTCTTACTTCCTACTGATTTTTGTTGCTATCAAAGTAGGACTGAACCTGTTGGCTATTTCCCGTTTTGGTTTTCAGAGAGATGAATTATTACACCTCACATTAGGCGACCACCTGGACTGGGGCTTTAAAGAAGTCCCTCCGTTTATAGCAGTTCTCGCTAAAATTACCACAACTGTATTTGGCGACTCCGTTTTTGCTGCGCGAATATTCAGTACCATCTTTAGCGGACTGATCATTTGGTTTATGGGGCAGATCGTGATCGAGTTGGGCGGAAAAAAGTTCGCCATCACCCTGGCGTGCCTGGCATTAATATTTTCACCTGCTTTTGCAGCAAGCGGTTACCTGTTTCAACCGGTTGTATTCGATCAGTTGTGGTGGGTGCTGGCGGTGTACCTGCTTATCCGGTATATGAATACGTCAATGCCAGTTTATATGTACCTGTTGGGAGTTGTAATAGGTGTTGGCTTACTGACCAAATATACAATGGCCTTTTTTGCTATTGCGCTAATTGCCGGTTTACTGTTCAGCAGACAGCGAAAGGTCTTATGGAACAAGCATGTGTTATTTGGAGGCATTATCGCTTTAGTCATATTTCTGCCGAATATTATCTGGCAAATGACCCATCATCTGCCCGTAGTCACTCATATGAAAACCCTGCGCTCCGAGCAGTTGGAGTATATCAAACCCTCCGATTTTATCAAACAGCAGTTCCTGGTTAATGGCATCGCTTTGTTCGTATGGCTGGTCGGTCTTGGTTTTCTGCTCATTTCTTCCAAATTACGCAGGTTCCAGTTCCTGGCTTTCGCCTTTGTATTGGTGTTCATTTTCCTGCTGTGGATGAAGGGTAAAGAATACTACCTATTCGGTGCTTACCCGATGTTATTTGCAGCAGGCGCATATGGTTTTGAACGATGGACCAAGGCAAGGGCTTATGCTTTGCGAACAGCTATTGTTTTGCTTTTTACCGTGCCAAATTTGTTATTATTCCCGCTGGCACTTCCAATATTGCCGTTACAGCAAACGATGGCTGCTTTTAAATTTCTGCATATCGCGGTGAAATGGGAAGATCAAAAAGAACATTACCTGAGCCAGGACTACGCCGATATGCTGGGGTGGGACGAAATGACCGAAAAGGTGGCCAAAGCATACCAAAATCTTACCCCCGAACAACAAAAACATACCCAGATCTACGCTGATAATTATGGCGAAGCCGGGGCCATTCATCATTTGGGAAAAAAATATAACCTGCCTGATGTTGCCAGCCTCAACAGCAGCTTTACGCTTTGGACGCCGGATAGTTTAAACGCGCGTTATATTATTTATGTTGATGACAGCGGCGGCAAGAATATTCAGAAGTTTAAATTGTTTATGGATAGCTACACCAAAATTGGCGAAGTAGAATCTCCATATGCCCGTGAAAAAGGAACCGGAATATATTTGCTCGTTAACCCTAAACCGGAAGTAAACGAGGTTTATATGAAGGAGCTGGCACAGAAAAGATTGGAGTAAATGTGCAGATTTCAAATGTGCAGATATGCAAATTCTTGTACTTTCAAACAAAAACTACATTTCAAGGTATTTGATTATTAAAACTGATTCATGCGCGGATTAAAGACAATCATTCTGCTTTTCATTTCTAATGCATTTATGACCTTCGCCTGGTACGGGCACCTAAAATTTAAAGAGTATTCATGGGGTAAAAACCTGGGATTGGTTGCCATTATCCTGATCAGCTGGGGACTGGCTTTTTTTGAATATGTATTCCAGGTACCGGCCAACCGTGCAGGCTCAAAGGAGACCGGTGGGCCATTCAGCCTGGTTCAGCTCAAAACCATACAAGAAGCCGTTACACTTATTGTTTTTATGATATTTACGCTAATCTTCTTTAAAACAGAGAAGTTGGCCTGGAACCATTTATTAGGCTTCTGCCTGATCGTGCTGGCGGTGTTTGTGATATTCAAGAAATGGTAAGTTATTTACCATGTATTAATTTGACCACTCTACCATCTTGCGAAGAAAGCACAATAAAAAAAGTTCCACCTACTGAATATCTAGCCGGCAATGTACCGGATATGAACCAATAACCGTCAACTAAATCAACGATATATGGCTTTTCACTATTTATATGTTCTTTGCCATAAATTTTGAACAGAATCGGCTCTGCTACTGCAATAGCCGTTTCTTTATCACTTATAACTTTACAACAAACTTGGTGACCCGCTTTGTCAGACAGTGCCTCTTTAAGAATCTTTCGATAATATTCCAAGTCAGCTTTATTTCGATTCTGCGCTAAAGAAGTGAATGGTAAAAGAATCAAGCAAATCAGTAAAAATTTCATAAAATGTGGACGTACTAATTTTGCAAATTTCTGTTTTGCTATTTAAGCCGATATCGCATTAATAATATCATACTGTGTGATAATCTCAATATTACCCTGATCCTCTACCAGAACGGCTATATTATCCTTATTGATCATTGCCGAAATACGATCGATCGAAGTATTCACATCCACAAATGGGAACGGCGCGGTAGCAATGGTCTGTAGGGGGTACGACTTCAATGCAGGGTTTTCTAACAATGCGTCCAGTATGTCGCTTTCGGTGATCTTTCCGATAACCATGCCTTTTTGAGTAACAGGTATTTGCGAAATATTAAGCGATTTAATAACGTTAATGGCCTCTAAAATAGTCTTCTCGCAATCTATGGTAATGATCTCCTGCCTTTCTTTTTTTCTGATAATATCTTTGGCAGTCAGTTTCTCATCTTTCAAAAACCCGCGTTCGCGCAGCCAGTCTTCGTTGTACATTTTGGCCATGTAACGGGAACCGTGATCCGGGAATATGATAACAACCACATCGCCTTCCTTGAACATATGCTTTACCTGCAATACACCTGCCACAGCTGAGCCGGTTGAGTTTCCGGCAAAAATACCTTCTTTTAAAGCCACCTCTCTCGTCATAAGGGCGGCGTCTTTATCTGTTACCTTTTCGAAATGATCGATCAGGCTGAAGTCGACATTTTGTGGCAGGAAATCTTCACCAATACCCTCAGTGATGTATGGATATATTTCATCCTTATCAAAAATGCCAGTTTCCTTATATTTTTTGAATACCGAGCCATAGGTATCTATACCGATCACCTTTATATTCGGATTCTTCTCCTTCAGGTATTTGGCTATACCCGAAATCGTGCCGCCTGTCCCTACTCCTGCTACCAGGTGCGTTATCTTTCCTTCGGTTTGCTCCCATATTTCTGGTGCTGTTTGTTCGTAATGCGCCTGGGAATTGGAAAGGTTATCATACTGATTAGGCTTCCACGAATTAGGCACTTCGCGCTCCAAACGAGATGAAACTGAGTAATATGAACGCGGGTCTTCCGGTTCAACGTTGGTTGGGCACACAATTACCTCGGCACCAAAAGCACGCAGAGCATCAAATTTTTCTTTTGACTGCTTATCGGTACTGGTAAAAATACATTTATAGCCTTTTATCACGGCTGCAATGGCCAGGCCCATGCCTGTATTACCCGATGTGCCTTCAATAATGGTTCCGCCTGGTTTCAGCACTCCGCTCTTTTCGGCGTCTTCGATCATTTTCAATGCCATGCGGTCTTTGATCGAATTGCCAGGATTAGTCGTTTCTATTTTAGCCAGCACAGTCGCCGGAATATCTTTTGTAATTTTATTTAACTTAACCATTGGCGTGTTACCGATGGTCTGGAGTATATTATTGTACCACATATTTCAAAGTTAGTTGATTAAGTTGATTGGGTTAAGTGGTTGATTAAGTTTTTCGCCTAAGTCAAATTACCTTAGCAACTCAGAATTTCAAATGCTTAACCGTCAGCCCATTATTGATCAACTGCTTCAACGATTCAATACCGATATGCAAGTGCGTTTCCACATATTGCTCTGTGACTGATGAATCACTTTCAGCTGTCTTCACCCCTTCCGGTATCATCGGCTGATCGGATACCAGCAACAAAGCTCCGGTCGGGATTTTATTGGCGAAACCCGTAATAAAGATGGTCGCGGTTTCCATATCCACCGCCATTGCACGCAGCGTCTTCAAATATTTTTTAAACTCCTTGTCATGCTCCCAAACGCGACGGTTGGTGGTGTAGCAGGTTCCGGTCCAGTAATCGCGGCCAAAGTCACGAATAGTGGTTGATATCGCTTTTTGCAAGGCGAATGACGGCAGGGCCGGTACTTCGGGTGGAAGGTAGTCGTTTGATGTTCCTTCTCCCCTGATCGCTGCGATTGGCAGTATCAGATCGCCTACATTATTCTTCTTTTTTAAGCCTCCGCATTTACCCAGGAATATAACCGCCTTTGGTTTAATAGCTGTAAGCAAATCCATCACTGTTGCCGCCACGGAGCTACCCATGCCAAAATTGATGATAGTAATCCCGCCTGCTGAAACGCTTTGCATCGGCTTATCCAAACCGACAATCGGGGCGTTTTCATTCCATTCAGAAAACAGCTGTAAGTACTTGGAGAAATTGGTCAGGATGATGTAGCCGCCAAAATCAACCAGCGGGCGACCGGTATACCTTGGCAGCCAGTTAACTACAATGGCTTCCTTGGTTTTAAGCCCCGATTTTATAGGTGTTTGTATCTTGCTTATTTCTTTGGGATCGAGCTCGTCTTTCTTTATTTCTTTTTCTTCGTTCATAGAGTATTTGTTAGGTATGCAGCGGGCAACTTTGCCATGATTATCTCTATGTCATTGCGATGAACGGCCTGAGCGGTGAAGAAGCAATCGCGAACTGTGCATATTCGCTCTGTATAGTATGAGATTGCTTCGTTGCGCGGCTCACACCACCCGCCTTGCGCCTCGCAATGACACTGTGGGCCAATTATTATTATACAACAAACCCCGGCGTTTCACCAGGGTTCGTGTTTTGATATAACAAATATAAGCTTTTAAACTTATCGCGTTGTTAAGCTACTTTTAATTTTTTGAGATCAGATTTTTCGAATTTTTCATGCGCGTAATCCAGTGTCACGTTTAAACGTTTAATATCCTTCTTTGATGGGAATTCAAACATGGCATCAATCATGATTGCTTCACAGATAGAACGCAAGCCACGAGCACCCAGTTTAAACTCCATTGCCTTGTCGACAATAAAATCAAGCACTTCCTCATCAAATTCCAGCTTCACACCTTCATACTCAAACAGTTTCTTATACTGTTTAAGCAGTGAGTTTTTGGGCTCGGTAAGAATATTGTGCAATGCATCCCTGTCTAATGGATTCAAATAAGTCAACACCGGCAAACGACCGATCAACTCAGGAATTAATCCGAAAGACTTCAGATCAGCCGGAGTAATGTATTTGTACAGATTTTTCAGGTCGATCTCGCCTTCATGATGAGCCAGTTTATAACCAACTGTTTGTGTACGCAGCCTGTTAGCTATTTTCTTTTCGATACCATCAAAAGCACCGCCGCAAATGAACAATATATTATTGGTGTTCACGGTGATCATCTTCTGATCCGGGTGCTTACGGCCACCTTGCGGCGGTACGTTCACCATGGTACCTTCCAGAATTTTTAACAATGCCTGCTGCACACCTTCGCCGGATACATCGCGAGTTATAGATGCGTTATCGCTCTTGCGGGCGATCTTATCTACCTCATCGATATAAACGATACCTTTTTCTGCAGCAGTTACATCATAATCGGCAGCTTGTAACAAACGTGTCAGGATACTTTCTACGTCCTCTCCTACATAGCCAGCTTCCGTCAATACGGTTGCATCGCATATACAGAAAGGAACGTTAAGTATTTTTGCCAGTGTTTTTGCCAGCAAGGTTTTACCTGTGCCAGTCTCACCCACCATAATGATGTTCGATTTCTCGATCTCCACCTCATCCTTCTCTACCCGCTGATTCAATCGCTTGTAGTGATTGTAAACGGCTACCGAAAGAATTTTCTTAGCATCATCTTGCCCGATCACGTATTGATCGAGGTGAACCTTAATCTCGGATGGTTTCAATAATGCAGGCAAAGAAGGCGATGTTTTAACCTTGCGCACTTTCAATTCTTCAGCCAATATTTCATTGGCCTGGTTCACACATTTATCGCAAATGTGCGCGTCCAGTCCGGCAATAAGCATGAGCGAATCCTGCTTACCAGCACCACAAAATGAACATCTGATCTCTTTGCTGTTCTTATTCATTATTAGTCTAGCTAACCAAATTTAGCAAATTAATGCAATAAATGCAACGCTTTTGGTTATTCCTTTATTATTTAATACGTTGTAATCGGGCAGTTGTTTATTATTTCTTGCCTTTTGTACCGCGTAGTATCTCATCCACCATACCAAATTCAACTGCTTCTTCAGCAATCATCCAGTGGTCACGGTCTGATGCATCCCAAACTTTTTGGAATGGCGCACCGCTGTGATCTGCTATGATCTGGTACAATTCTTTCTTCAATTTGGTGATCTCGTGGTAGCTAATTTCGATATCCGACTGCTGACCTTGTGCACCACCTGATGGCTGGTGTATCATCACCCTTGAATGCGGTAAAGCAGCTCTTTTGCCTTGTGTACCTGCGCATAATAATACAGCGGCCATTGAGGCAGCCATACCAGTACAAATAGTGGCTACGTCGTTCGAAATAAACTGCATGGTATCATAAATACCTAAACCTGCATATACAGAACCACCCGGAGAGTTGATATAGATCTGGATGTCGCGTTTACTATCGGCCGATTGCAGGAACAGTAATTGCGCCTGGATAATGTTGGCTATGTTATCATAAATAGCATCGCCCAGAAAAATGATACGGTCCATCATCAAACGCGAGAACACGTCCATTTGGGCCACGTTCAGTTGACGTTCCTCAATAATGTAAGGCGTCATGCCAGAAGGGACAGTCGTCATACCTGTAGGCATTGCGTTTCTGTCAACGCTGGCTATAAATTTATCTACATAAAGGCTATTGATACGGTGATGCTTAACAGCATACTTTCTAAACTCGTTCTTATCTATGTTACTGCTCATGATTTGTGTTTTTCTACGGTTGGCGCATGGCGCGAGGCGTTAAAGCCACCATGCGTTCAATTATTTATTTTTGTTAATTCATTATTGGATTCTTTGTTCAGATATTTCTGAAAGCTATTAATTTTTCTGGCTAATTTATTTAATTCTTCCAGAAAATAATTCAGTTGTTCGTCAGAAATATATTTCCTCCGGTGAAAGACGAGTAAGATGTTCGCATTCTCAAATACTGATCTATGTGCATAATCAAGAAAGCGTGAGAATTCCTTCTTTGAATTGGAGCCGCTGCCTTCGGCTATATTATTAGAAATGCTCAGAGCAGCCCCATTGAGCTGCTCTGCAAATCTATATTTCTTTTTTGCTTCGAGAAGTTCGGCGATTTCACATAGTTGGTCACCTACGGCTATTGCAAGTTGCCAAATCTCAAGGCTTTGAAATCTGAATAAAAACATTTCGCAAAATACCGATTTGTTTCAATTCAAAAAACGCCAACCGCCTTGCGCCATCCGCTAACTTATTCTACAGAGCTGAAGTCTTTAGCGTCAACTTCCTTATTTTCTAAAGTAACTGCGCTTTTCAGGTAATCTAATGCCTTTATAGCTTTTACTTCTTCGAAAATCTTGTTAGCCTCGTCCCTGTTCTGTAAGTACTGAACGGTATATTGACCTAATTGCTCGTCGCTTAAAGCTTGAGGGCTGTACATTCTGAATTGAGCATCCAGGCGTTGTTTTGCTGCTGCGAACACTTCCTCGTATTTGATCTCGATCTTGTTATCCTTAATGATCTTGTTTTCAAGCAAGGTCCATTTCAGGTTCTTTGCAAAATCTTCATAACCACCGGTCAATTCTTCTTCTGAAAGTTTTTCGTTGGTTGCTTTTAACCAGCGTTTCAGAAATTCGTCGGGCAGTTGGAAAGTTGCTTTTTCGATAGCCAGCTTATACAGATCGTTTTGCAGTTTGCGTTCAGCATCCTGTGCAAACATTGCTTCAACTTCCTCGGTAATTTTCTTCCTGAATTCTTCTTCGGTAGTTACTGTACCTTCACCAAATAATTTATCAAAGAACTCCTGGTTCAGATCGCCTTCCTCTAAACGGTTAACATTTTTAACGGTCAGGCGGAAATTAGATTTCAACTCAGCTGCTGTTTCATCGTCTACCTTTAAAATAGCAGCTATGCGGGTTGCATCGTTATTATAAGCTTTCTGAATATCCAGTGTTACTTCATCACCTTTTTTCAGACCGATCAGCGACTTTTTAACTTCTTCGTCCTGTACCTGGTCTAAACGAACTGATGCCGTATTGCTAACCCCACCATCAAAAACAGAACCATCGGGAGAAAGCTGTACCAATTCGGCATAAAGCACATCACCATCTGCCGATACGTCAGGGTTTGTCATTTTGCCATAGCTTTTGCGGATATTTTTGATACGCGCTTCCAAAGTTTCTTTGTCAGCCTTGATCACATATTGGGTCACTTTATCTTTTGATGAAAAGTCAACCTCGAATGCCGGGGCTAAACCTACTTCGTAGTTGAATTCAAAATCATCAGCAAAATCCCAGTTGTATTGTTTGTTATCGTCCATTTTTGGTAATGGCTGACCCAATACTTCCAATTGTTGCTCGTTGATATAATTGTTCAGAGTATCAGAAAGCAGGTTATTTACTTCGTCAACCAAAATGCTTTTACCATACATTTTCTTGATATGCGCCGCCGGCACCATACCCGGACGGAACCCTGGTATCTTTGCTTTCTTTGCATGATCTTTTATCGCTTTTTCAACCCTTGGTTGATAATCCTCAGGTTTCATGTTGATGGTTACAACTGCATTCAGGTTGTCGATTTTTTCCTGTGAGATATTCATCTTGTTATTTCGTTTTTTACTAAAATCCTGTGTCAATCATGCCATTATCAAATAGCATGCCCCTTGTTTTGGGAGTGCAAAGGTATGAATTATTTTAGAAAATTGACCTAAAAGCTGCTTCTAATCAGATCATTTTGGCAGTAGCCCGAAAACAACAAAGAAGCCCCGCATTTGCGAGGCTTCTTAAATTTATTAGAAAACCTTTTAATTGATCTTGGTAACGCTCGCTGCGCCGGTCTTGCTGGTGTTTACACTGGCTGGGTTACCGCGATATTTAATATCAGCAGCTCCAGTAGTATTTACATTCAGGTCCTTCAACACATTAATTACACAGTCACTCGCACCGGTGGTTTCAATATCGTAGCTGCTTACCACAAAATCTCCAGCCTTTATTTTACCGCTGCCTGCAAATTCAATTTTGTGCGATGTGGCCTGTCCTCTCAGTATCATGTCGGTTGAGCCACTGCCTTCAGTAAGCACATTGGCAGCGTTCAGGTCCATATCTACTCTGCTGGCCCCGTTCAATTCAAGGTGAAGGTCTTTGGTATTCAATTTACCATCGGTAACTAAATTAATGCCTCCCGAAGTCTTTATTTCTTCCAGGTTTTTCACACCAATATTGAGTATGATCTCACCACTTCCGCATACATTCTTTTTTGAATAGATGCGCAGTTTATCACCGGTTGAACTGGTGTGAATATACTTCATCAGGTTATCATCAGCAGTAACAGACACGGTTAAACTGCTGTCCTGTTTCAGATTGATCTTAAAGCCGCCCGAAATATCAAGTTTGGTAAAATTATCTACTTTATGATTTTCGGTTATTTGATGCCCCGAACCTTTCACACATCCAAATCTGCATGATGACAGAACGGATAATGACAGAGCGGCAACACCTAGTATTGCGGTTGAATATAGCTTTTTCATAGTATTGATTTTTGAGTGTTGGACTTGTTTGATGCAGATTTGGTTACACCAAAAGTAAAAAAAGCCGTTCGATTTACAAGAACGGCTCTCTGAATATATGGTGAACTTTTGCAAAAGTAGGATTAAAGTACTGCGATATCTTCGTTAGTGTTTCTGTTCAATCCGTCAACTGTTTTTGTAATGTGCTCAGCAGCAAAGTTTGTGCTGTTTACAGTAGCTGAATGATCGTATTTTAAGTGACACTCGTTTACGTTACCAGTTAAATCTGCTTTAGCGCGATTGCTTAAAGTAATGTCTGCACTGTAACCATCCAGGTCCAATTTAGCATAAGCATTGTCATATAAAGTAACATTCATTTCTATTGGAGACAGTTTACCGAATGATTTAACCTGTGCATTATCATAAGCTGAAATAGCGCTTAACTGAGCTGCGGTAACCCAAACTACCAGTTTCTGATCTGCGAAAGATGAGATACGCAATACACCGTTCTGGTTTTGTATCAAAGCGCTTTCTGAATAGTAGCGGTTGTATACTTTTACCTGGTCGGCTGACCCATCTGATACGAATACTTCAACGTTTCCGCGAACTTCGATTTTGTTGATCTTGCTTACGTTAGTTAACACGGTGCTAACTTCGCTGTTATTGTTTGCAGCGGCGCTGTCTTTTACTGCTGCTATGCTTATGTTGCTTACTCCTAATACTATTGCTGCGATAGCTACGAAGGATAAAAATTTAGTTTTCATGATATTTAATATTTTGATTGTCAATTTGTTTGTTTCTAAATACACCCATAAGACGACCCCAAAAAAGATTCGTTACAGCCAAAACTCCACTATTAGATGTACGGCCATATTTTCCCGGTGAACGGCTTAAAACTGTCGGTGAAAATTCTCATGGGTGGGCGGCCGGAGGAGAACTTGAAACGGATTGTCTCTATTTATATCAGATAAGTTACATCGCAAAAAAGCATTTTGTATAAACTTTTGGCTTAATTGTATAAATTTAGATGTTGTATTTCCCTCTATATTAGCCAATACAGCTATTATTTCTGATTAATTTAGGCTTCTGACTACTAATCCAAGAGCTTCTTTCCCGAAAAGGGAGCTTTTATGTACTATATCATATCTGCTATTTAGCGATACTGTTCTTTAACCAACCATCTTCCATCTTAATCTCAAACTATGAAACAAAATCTTTACTATCACAAATTTCATCTTCCTGTTAAAGTCTTTCTGATAAAGACTGCAATTATCCTGTTAACAACCTGCGCTGCTTTTGCACAAACAGGAATAAAGGGGACGGTAACAGATGCGACTACTAAGGAGAAAATCCCGGGTGTTACTATAATCGTAAAAGGTACCAGTACTATGGTTGCAACAGACGTCAATGGGAACTATTCCATTTCAGCGCCTGCATCCTCAACACTTGTTTTTAAATTTTTAGGGTATGCACCTAAAGAAGTTGCTGTTAATAACCAAACATCTATTAATGTTCAGCTAGCTCAAGAAGCCGGGCAGTTAAAAGATATTGTGGTCACTGCAATGAACCAAAATAAGGATCGACGCGCACTCGGCTATTCTGTGAGCGAGGTAAAAGGAGCTTCGCTTACTGAGGCGCGCGAAAATTCATTTGTGAACAGCCTGGAAGGCCGCGTAGCCGGCGTTAGTGTGAGTGGGGTTGCTACCGGTCCAAATGGTGCGTCAAACGTTGTTATACGCGGTCTTACCAATTTGACAGGCAATAATCAGCCATTATATGTTGTAAATGGCATTCCGTTAATTAATAGCAATTACGCCACAACTGACGTGGGAGGAGGCTACGGAGGCAAAGATGGGGGTGATGGTATTGGTGATATTAACGCAGATGACATTGAAACCATATCGATATTAAAGGGAGCTTCCGCTACTGCACTATATGGTTATCGCGGCGCAAACGGCGTAATATTGATCACTACTAAAAAAGGAAAAAGCGGAGATGGCCTGGGTGTAGAAATCAACTCCAATTTTGTGAGGGAAAATGTGATCGATGAAACTGATTTTCAAACTGTATATGGACAAGGGTCCAATGGAGCCAAACCGATTAACGCGGCGGATGCTTTAGGATCAATGGAATCGAGTTGGGGCGCCAAAATGGATGGCTCATTGGTTCCGCAATTTGACGGAGTTTCCAGACCTTATACTGCATCTGCAAAAGGAAATCTTGGACGGTTTTACAGGCCGGGGAATAATTTTACCAATACGGTTTCATTTAGCAAGGGGTTTGGGGACGATGGTGCGACACGTTTTTCTGTCAGCCGCCTGAACGATCAAAGTTATGTCCCAAATGCGGGTCTGAACCGTCTTACTTTCAATCAAACAACTAACCTTAAATTGGGGAAAAATTTAACACTCGACTTATACTCACAATATGTAACCGAGTACACCAAGAATGCGCCGAATGTTTCTGACGCCGTCGGTAATTTAAACTGGGGTCCGGTGTTTCTACCGCCCAATATAAACATCAGAAATTTAGCCGGCCCTAATGGAAACGGTACAATAGCAGGTGACAGCGGTGTTGAATTAAACCCCTTTTCCGATCCATATACCACTAACCCCTATTTCGCTGCCTACGAATTACAAGGAGCCATTCACCGTAATCGTTTTACCGGTTCTGCTAATCTTAAATATACTTCTGACAACGGTTATTTTATCGGCTTGCAAGTTGCCGATGATTACAGCAACGACAGAAATACAAACATTGAACCGGCAGGAACGGGCTACATAATTGATGAAGGTTTCCTGGGTGATATGAGTGACCAGAACGTTAAGCAAACTGAATTAAATATAGATCTAACAGCAGGGAAAAAATTCAAGCTTAATAAGGACTTTTCCCTTAATCTATTATTAGGCGCCAATTACAGAAAATCCACACAGGAATTTCTGAATACAGGAGGCTTTAATTTTGCTATCCCTTTTTTGTACACGGTCGGCAATCTTGAGAATCCACAGCAGAGCCATACTATAAATAATGAAGAATATCAATCATTTTACGGGAGCGCCGATTTTAGTTATAAAAGTTTCTTGTATTTGACTGTAACAGGGCGCAATGACTGGTATTCAACATTATCGCCTGGGAAAATAGATTATTTATATCCTTCGGTTAGCGGTTCATTCGTTTTCTCCGAATTATTACACATCCCCGAAATGGATCTCGGCAAGTTGCGGTTAAGCTATGCCAATGTGGGGGGTGCGGCAGATAGCCCATACCAAACCCTGCAGACCTATGGAATACAGGGCACATTTAACAGTCCTGATGGCGGCATTTACCCGGTAGGATCGGCAGGCAACGGCACAGTTCCCAACAGTGCCTTGCTACCATCATCACGCAGAGAAATTGAGATCGGTACCGAAATGAACTTCTTCAAGAATAGATTAAGATTCGACTTAGCCGTTTACCAGAAAAAAGTTGTAGACGACATTGTACCGGTAACAATAGATTATACATCGGGTTATACATCTGCTTTGCTTAATGTAGGTACCCTGAAATATGATGGTATTGAATTGGACCTGGGGGGCACGCCGCTCAAGACCAGTAAGTTCTCATGGGATGTTGACCTAAACGCCACCTACTTAAAAGGCAAAGTGTTATCATTGGGCGATCAGCAACAAATAACCCTCGGTTCCGAAGCCCAGGATTGGGGTTCGCTATCTTATACCCAACAAATAGTAGGTAAAGAGCCTGCGCAAATAATAGCGTTTGATCCTGCACGGGATAGTAATGGTAAAATAATTATTGATCCGGGATTAGGCGCTCCGAACCCCAGTGATGCTACACCCAGATCTTTCGGTTCAGGCGAGAACCCCTGGGCTGCCGGTATCAATAACACATTCAGATATCAACACTTTAGATTGGGCTTTCTGATAGATGGTAAATTCGGAGGAAGAATATTTTCGAATACTAATATCATCGCTTATCAGCAGGGGCTTTCTAAACTTACGTTACCCGGCAGAGAGACACTATACGGCACCGATCAGCAAAACGCTCAGCAATACTATAATAATTGGGCATTTGCAGACCAGGGTCAATTTGTGTACAGTGCGAGTTTTATTAAGTTGAGGCAGCTGATAATAGGGTATGACTTTCCTGCCAAAATGTTCAATAATAAGATACGTGGTATTAGTTTAAGCTTTGTATGCCATAATGTAGCCACCTTTATGAAGCACACTCCGAATATTGATCCTGAGTCAAGCTATTCTGCTTCGGTGTATACATTGGGACTTGAGGCGCCTGCGGTTCCTTATTCGAGGACATTCGGCCTCAACCTCAACGTAAAATTATAAGCTAACAGGTGCAAACATTAAAAATTAAGAACATGAAATTCAAATCGATATATTTAATATGCATTACGGTCATTCTTTTTGCTGCAGCATCCTGTAAAAAAGAACTGGCAAACGTAAATACTAACCCCAACCAGATCACAGCAGAAAAATACGACCCTAACCTTTTGTTAACTACTGTGCAATTGATGTATAGCGGCCCTCTTGATTTTGGTGGCAGCCAGTGGGAAACAAAATGGGGCGGCGTCGCATGTTTTATACAGCACACGGCGTCGACCAACACTGGTTTCTACTACGGCGACAAATATTTAAACAGCATTGGACTTATGGGCGAGATGTTTCAGGACTCCTATACTTCTGATGTACAGCCTGTAATTGAACTTTACCTGCTTTCGGCCAATAAACCTCAATACAGAAACCTGCACCAGATGTCAAGGATAATGAAGGCAATGATATTTGAACAAATAACAGATCTTTACGGCGATATACCTTACAGCCAGGCTGGATTGGGTTATTATAACCGAATTTATACGCCCGTTTATGATAAACAGCAGGATATTTATACTGACCTGTTAAAGGAGGTATCTCAGGCCACTGATAGCCTAACCGAGGCCGGAGACAAACCAACCGGAGATATTTTGTATTCTCAGACCGGTGATCAGATTGCTCAATGGAAAAAATTCGGTAATTCCCTTTTGCTTCGTATGGCTATGCGTTTAACAAAGGTTGACCCTGCAACTGCCCAGACTTACGTGAAGAAAATAATAGCAGATAACAATACCATGTCAAGCAATGACGATAATGCTATTGTTCAGCATCAGGATGGCCTTCAACTCACCGCAAATAGGGATGCTATTGAAATTTTTGGCGGTGATAGCACAGATTTTCACTTATCCAAAACTTATATTGATAACATGCAAACCAACGGTGACCCTCGTCTGCCTGTTATAGCCTGGATATATTCGACACAGGACAGTGATCCAACTCACCAGTTGGGGATGCCAAACGGGTATATAGTAGGTGGCAACAACCCAGCCGTGGATATTACGAAGCTTGATGTATCACTCTACAATCCAACCTTAGGTATTCGTGGCTACTCAACAATAAGTGGTAACATTTTGAATACTGCAGCGCCAGATTTAATTTTAACTTATGCTGAAACCGAGTTTTTGTTAGCTGACGCAATTAAGCGCTGGGGATTAGCCAGCCCGATTTCGGCACAAGCTCATTATGAAAATGGAGTTATAGCAGCTATAACTCAGTTATCTGCATATGGCGATGGTGCTGCTATTAGCTCAGATGATGCGCAAACTTACCTGGACGCTAATCCGTACCAGGACGCCACTGGGCTCGCTCAAATTAATACGCAATACTGGCTTTGCACACTAATGGATGAATACGAAGCCTATGCCAATTGGCGGCGTTCTGGCGATTTACCGGCGTTAACGCCTGTAAATTATCCGGGTAATGTAACCGCCGGCACAATACCGCGTAGATTGAACTATCCTCAAAATCAAAAAATTACTAATGGTACAAACTATAATGCTGCAGTAGCACGCTTAACCGGCGGCGACAAAATAACCAGCCGTATTTGGTGGGATAGCCAGTAGTTGGTTAATCGGTGATCAGTTAATCAGTGATTAGTTAATTAGAGATTAGTTGTAAACATTTAAAAGATTGTAAAGCTTCAGTCTTTACAACCTTTTTTAATTTCAAGCCAATGACCAGTAACTAATGACTAATCAGCCAAACAAAAAAGCCATCCCGATATATCGGGATGGCTTGCGATGTATATGTTGAACTTTTGCAAGTGGTGATTATAAGGTTACCAGGTCGTCGTTTTTAACAATTCCATCAACTGTCCTGGTGATGTTTGCTGCAGCAAAGTTGGAACTGTTTACATATGCTGACCGATCGTATTTTAAGTTACATTGTTCTACGTTTCCTGAAAGATCAGCTTTTGCACGGTTGTTTACGGTGATGTTCATCTTGTAGCCGTCTACATCTAATTTAGCATAAGCGTTGTCGTGTAAAGTCACTTCCATTTCAAGCGGAGAGATTTTACCGAATGATTTTACTTCAGCATTATCATAAGCATCGATTGAAGTTATCTGTTCAGCTTTAACCCAAACTACCAGTTTTTGGTCGGCGAAAGATGAGATACGTAAGGTGCCGTTGTTGTTTTGGATTAAAGCGCTTTCTGAATAGTAGCGGTTATAAACCTTAACCTGGTCATCTGCGCCATCAGTTACGTACACCTCAACATTACCGCGAACTTCGATCTTGCTGATCTTGCTTACCTTCAATATAGTGCTTACTTCACTGTTGTTTGCAGCTGAATCTTTTGTTGCTGCGAAGGTGGTGTTGCTTACTCCTAAAACTACTGCTGCAATAGCTATTAAGGAAAAAATTCTTGTTTTCATGATATTTAATATTTTGATTGTCAATTTGTTTGTTTCTAAATACACCCATAAGACGATCACACAAAAGATCCGTTACAGCAAAAAGGGCTCTATTAGTTGTACAGCGGGGTTTTCCCGGTAAAGCGGGGATTTTGGTCGGTAAAAAAAATCAGGTTATACCGGCCGGTAAGGATTTATTTAGTGGCTATAGGCAACAAGCGGGTCCTCAGCTCTTTGCCGATCCCGATAAATGTGAGGTGATTCAGCGGGAATTCGAGAATCACATGAACAAAGCTCATCATATAGAGCCAATGCAGTCCGGTGTTATAATTATAAAAGTAAAGCGCAATCGATCCACCCCAGATTAATATAATGATGACGGTTCTTTTTACCGATATCTTGTGCCATTGAATAATGCTGGTTTTACTAAACCAATTAAGATAATGATAGAGGTAGGCAAAAGCGATAAACCTTGTAAGCAGGATACTTGCGTTATTAGTATAAATATCGATCGAATGGCTGCGTAGTGTCACAAAATTAAGCCGGGAGAAATGTGTATAATTACTTATGGCCCACGCCGTTGGCGTGATGTGCAAACCGGTGAATAAAAACAATAACAATATGGGGCAAAGCACAAATATAAGAACCGACAAATAGCCGGAAATACGTTTACTTTTCAATGCACCATATAGTATAAACATTCCTGTAAATACATATACATGAATTAGTGAATTCAGATATAAGCCAAAAATGGCACTTAATATATTATGTGACAGCAAAAAGTACCCTCCAATAACCAGTATGAATATCGCCGCAATACGATTAAAACTATCTTTAATAAATAAGAATAACAGCGACAGTCCAAATGTGTAGAATACCAGGTTAGCACTGGGTAATCTAATCAATATAGCCAAGATAGCAATCCCCAGAATGATCAGGTAATCATATTTCTTAACAGTAAAAAACTGCTTCCCCTTAAGCCATGATATCTCAGTAAGGTAATGCCCCGGACCGAGTATTGCGTATGAGAGTAACACCAGTTCAAAAGGGATGAATATAGCCAGGCATGCCGATACCAACATAGCCAGTATGTTGTAATAATTGACACGATCTAATTGGTTTATTCCTCTCACTATACTAAATATGAGAAAAGATTTGCTGCTTTTGAAGCCACCGGCCTTTAAAATTATAAATAATATCTTTCTCCGTCCGTCTTGATCTTACCGGCATCGAGCAGTGTACGTATAGTTTCTATACGCTCTTTACCGGTACCGCTTTTTATTGCGCTTATCAGATCGTCAATGGTCAATGCCTCAACGCTAAGTAGATGAGCTACCTCATCAGTAATATTATCGGCAGTTTCGGAAAGGTTCTTCAGACGCCTTTCTTCCAGGCACACATCGCAGATACCGCATTTGTCAGCATCGGTTTCATCAAAATAAGCCAATAACATCTGACTGCGGCACTTTTTATGCTCAGCATAAGCAAATACCGCTTCGAGCTTTTTCAGGTAGATGGATTTGCGCTCCTCTATGTATCGCTTATTAATTACCAACTCATTATTCTGCAACCTTGGCTTCAGGTAAGTTACCTGCGGCATATCCGTTTGCTGCAGGTAATTTAGGATGCCAATTTCCTGCAATTGTTTCAAACCCTCAATTACCTGCTGAACACTCAGATTACTACGCCGGGCTAAATCAAACTCTCGCAGGCGGACATAATTCTCAAACGAACCACCGTAAGAGCGCAGTAATGTTTTGATAAAAGGATCCCAGGATGCATTTTGAATCTGGAAGTTATACAACTCTTCATTATGTACATCAAAACGAAAGCGGGATGGTAAAAACACACTTTCATTAAATGACAGATATTCGTCCTGCTCCAGGAACTTTAGTGCATTCAGCGTTTTATTTGGTTCAAGTTTGTGGCGGGTGCAAAAATCACTCAGATCAACGTCAAAACTTACTCCCTCACCTGTTCCATAAGCTAATTGAAAATAGCTGCCCAGGTGATGATAAACCAATTTGATCTCATCAACTGATGGGAAGTTTGTCAGCAATTTCTTTTCATTTTTTAGGCGATCAGCATAATTGTAAAGCAAAACAGCATAAGCTTTTTGCTCATCGCGCCCGGCCCTGCCGGCCTCCTGATAATAAGCTTCCAGGCTCTCGGGCATATCCTTATGGATCACAAAACGTACATCCGGCTTATCAATACCCATCCCGAAGGCATTAGTAGCTACAATAATGCGCGTTTTATTACTTTTCCATTCTTCCTGCTTCTTTGATCGCTGCTCCATCGTCATGCCCGCATGGTAAAAATCGGCCCTGAAACCGTTCTCATCATAAAACTTAGCAATTTCGGCAGTTTCCTTTCGGCTCCGGACGTAGACAATGCCACTCCCCTTTACACCCCTTGCAACATCCAACAGTTTGCGCAGCTTGTTTTCTTCGTTCTGTACTACATAGCTAATATTCCTGCGTTCGAAGCTTTTCCGGTAAACATTCGACTGTTTGAATAATAGTTTTTGCTGAATATCATCGCAAACCTTAGCTGTAGCGGTTGCCGTAAGCGCAAGTACCGGTACATTTGGATGTAATTCACGTAAATCAGCAATATGCAAATAAGGTGGCCTGAAATCGTAACCCCATTGCGATATACAATGCGCCTCATCAACCGCGATCAGGTTGACATTCATATAACTTATCCGTTCGCGGACCAGCTCCGACAACAAGCGCTCGGGTGACAGATACAGAAACTTAACACCACCGTAAACACAATTATCCAGCGCAATATCCACCTCACGTTTGCTCATTCCTGAAACAATGGCAACAGCTTCAATTCCTTTTGCCTTGAGGTTTTCTACCTGGTCTTTCATCAAGGCGATCAAAGGCGAAACTACAATGCATAAACCATCCTTTGTTAAAGCCGGCACCTGGAAACAGACAGACTTCCCCCCTCCTGTTGGCAACAAAACAAGTGCATCCTGCCCCAATAAAACAGACTGGATGATCTCCTCCTGTAAAGGACGGAAGCTATCATGGTTCCAATAGTGTTTTAGTATTTGCTGGATGGTCATTCAGGCAACCTCCTGGGTTTTGTGTTCAACCATTCAACAGCTTCAACATTCATAGTCCTTGAGCAAGCGACATATCCTTTATGTTGCTCAAGCAGACCTGAATTCAAGATCATCATCCTGCTGTCCGGCCGACATTCGATTCCGTATGAAAGTTCAATGCTTTTTTGTATGCTCGAATAATATATTTTCCCGTTGAGCCTATCTATAATAGCAATTATCTGACATTCCGTTCCACATCCCCATTCTGCGATGGTGTAATGACCGGCAAAATTAACACCCTTTTCTTTACATTGATCTCTGATCTGAGTCTTAAAAAGTTTTGCCTTAGGATCGGTCTTAAAATCCGGGGGAGCCAACTTGCCTTTATACACAACGGCAGATAGTTCAGAGAATTTGTGTTTCAATTTATATTTTTTATAAACTCCAAAGATTGAAGTCTTGTTCATGTCCCCAAGGATAAGATATTTTTCATCCTCATATAAAGTATCACCTTTACTTATTCTTCCCTGCCTGGGTATTTTTTTAATAATAAAATCAATTTTTGTTGTATCGGTTGCATCAACCAAAAAGTCCCCAAACTTATAAGTCGTATCCCTTTGCATTGCAAAAGCATTGCTTATGCAGCAAATCGCTATAAATAAAACATGTAAAAAACGGATTTTCATAAGGTTGGTTGACTAATGTTTCTAAAATGTGGCAAAAACAAAGCTATCAAAATGCGCTAATATTTCTAAATTCGCGGCGTTAACATATTGATACCTTATGAAATATCTGGTTCTATCTATAGTACTTTCCTTATCAGTCAATATACTTTACGCCCAAAAATGGAACGTGGAAGCTCCTCCCGGTCCGGTAAAAAAAGTCAGCATTACTACTGACGAAGGTACCTGGATGAACCTGGATGTAAGTCCGGATGGCGAGAATATAGTGTTCGACTTGCTGGGTGATATTTACACAATCCCGATAAAGGGGGGCAAAGCTACAATACTTACTACCGGTAAATCATGGGATATACAACCGCGTTACAGTCCCGATGGTAAACAAATATCCTATACCAGTGACAAAGATGGCGCTGATAATATCTGGATCATGAATAGTGATGGCACCAATAAACATCCTATCACCAAAGAGACTTTCCGACTATTGAATAATGCATCATGGACACCTGATGGACAGTATTTAGTTGCCCGTAAGCATTTTACTGCAAGCCGCTCATTAGGTGCAGGCGAAATGTGGCTATATCATAAAACGGGCGGTGAAGGCATCCAGTTGACCAAACGCAAAAATGACCAGCAAGACGCCGGTGAGCCAATCGCATCACCTGATGGCAAGTATGTTTACTGGAGCGAGGATGTTACACCCGGCCCATATTTTCAATATAACAAAGACCCATACCAGGGCATTTATGCGATAAAAAGATTGAATCGCGAAACAGGCGAGACAGAAACAGTGACCGGTGGCGGTGGTGGTGCTTGTCGTCCGCAGATATCTCCTGATGGAAAGCTGTTGGCTTTTGTCAAGCGCGTAAGGCTAAAGAGTGTTTTATACTTGCACAACCTCGCAACTGGCGAAGAATGGTCTGTATATGACGAGCTTTCAAAGGACCAGCAGGAAACCTGGGCCATATTTGGCGTTTACCCGAATTTTGGATGGACGCCTGACAGCAAGAATATCATCTTCTATGCTAAAGGCAAAATCTGGAACCTTGATATTACAACCTTGAATGCAGTGCAGATTCCGTTCGAAGTTACTTCGCAACAAACTATTACGGATGCACTTCATTTTCCGCAAAGGGTTTTTCAGGATGAATTCCAGGCTAAAATGATTCGTCAGTTGACTACCTCGCCCGATGGCAAACAGGTGGCATTTAATGCAGCAGGTCATATTTATATCAAAACTTTGCCTGACGGTGCGCCAATGCGTATTGACAGCACTGCAGATTTTGAATATGAACCGCAGTTTAGTCCGGACGGAAAATCATTGATCTATATTGACTGGAATGATGAACTGAAAGGTTCTATCAACAAGATCGATTTGACTACACATTTTGTGACCCGTCTTATACCGGAGAAAGGGCTATATTATTCACCAAAATTCTCCAATAAGGGCGATAAGATCATTTTCCGTAAAGGTGAAGGTAACGATGTATTAGGTTTCGCATTCGGGAAAAACCCGGGCATTTATGTGATGCCGGCCACTGGTGGCAAACCAAAGATGATCATCAATAATGGTATTTGGCCGCAATATTCTGCGGATGATTCAAAAATCTATTATCAGAGCAGTGAAGGCGATAAAAAGACCTTTATGGTGATGGACACTACCGGTGCCAATCAAAAGACGTTATATACATCTACTTATGCCACACAGTTCGCACCAAGTCCCGATGGAAAATGGATGGCATTTACCGAACTGTTTAACTGCTATATCACTCCGATGGTGTATACCGGCAGTCCGCAGGACTTGTCGGCAAGTAACAAGGCTATTCCGCTTAATAAGTTAACACGCGATGCAGGGACCTACCTACACTGGAGCAAGGACAGCCAGAAACTGATGTGGACGCTGGGACCAAAATACTTTGTGCGCGACATTCATAGTGCGTTCCCGTTTGTGGATGGCGGAGATGATAAAACCAAAGTTACCGATACAGTGGGGACCGATCTTAACCTAAAAATTAAATCGGATATCCCGGATGGCAAAATAGCCTTTACCAACGCACGTATCATTACCATGAAAGGCGATGAAGTGATTGATAACGGCACCATTTTAATCGAAAAGAATAGGATTGCTGCTATTGGCAAGGCTTCCGATATACAAGTGCCGGCTGATGCTAAAGTTTTTGATGCGAACGGCAAAACCATTATGCCGGGTATTATCGATGTGCATGCACACCTGCACCCAAGCCCGGATGGCATTTCGCCACAACAGGATTGGAACTACTTTGCTAACCTGGCTTTTGGTGTAACAACGGCGCACGACCCATCGACTAATACAGAGATGGTATTTAGCCAATCTGAAATGGTAAAAGCCGGCAATATGGTTGGGCCAAGGATATACTCAACCGGTTCGATCTTATACGGTGCGGACGGTGACTTTAAGGTGGTGATCAATAGCCTTGATGACGCTTTATCCAATCTGCGCAGGCTAAAAGCAGTAGGCGCTTTTTCAGTAAAAAGCTATAATCAACCCCGTCGTGAGCAACGTCAGCAGATCATTGCAGCAGCCCGCGAGTTACAGATGCAGGTAGTACCAGAAGGTGGTTCAACCTTTTTCACCAATATGACTATGATATTGGATGGGCATAGCGGAATTGAACATAATATCCCGGTTGTGCCGATTTATAAGGACGTGAAAACTTTGTGGAACGCCAGTAAAACCGGTTATACTCCTACTTTGATCGTATGCTATGGTGGCTTATTTGGCGAAAACTACTGGTACGACCGCACGGAAGTTTGGAAGAACGAGCACCTGCTCAGCTTTACACCTCAGTCTATTATAGATGCACGTTCCCGCCGCAGGGTAACTGCCGAATACGGTGATTACGGTCATATTGAAGTTTCAAAATACGTAAAACAAATTGCGGATGGTGGCACTAAGGTAAACCTGGGAGCACATGGTCAGCTGCAGGGACTTGGTGCGCACTGGGAGCTCTGGATGCTGACACAAGGCGGCATGACCCCAATGCAAGCCATCCGTTGTGCAACCATGAACGGTGCATCTTATTTGGGTATGGACAGGGATATAGGCTCGTTAGAGCAGGGAAAACTAGCCGACCTCATCGTATTAAATGCCAACCCATTGGTTGATATCCGCAACAGCGAAAAGATTAAATATGTGATGGTAAACGGCCGCCTGTATGATGCTAACTCAATGAATGAAATAGGTAACCACGAAAAACCTCGCCTACGTTTTTGGTGGCAGCAAAATCGTGGAGAAATGGTGAACCTGCCAGTAGGCAATACCGAAACCTGGTTGTATACTTCGCAGGATGGGGATTAATTGTTTGAGTCGCGAAGTCCGAAAGTACGCATAAGTCCGAAAGATTTAAGCTTTTTCTAACTTCCCGTCTTTCGGACTTACCGACTTCCTGACTGGCTGATTAGCCACTTATAAAACGCTGGAAAATCTCCGTTCCATTGCTTTTCGTTGTGTTGCGCATTTTTTATAATGGTTTCTGGGGAATTCTTTTCACTTATACCTTTTGAACGAACCAACTTCACCATCTTTTGCATCGGTTTTACCATGTCATCACCCTCCAAGTCGCCACAAACGAAATAAAACCGCGATTTGGTGTTCAAATGCTGTTGCGCATAATTGAACATCTCCGGCGCTATCCAGTATGAGGGTGAAAATATACCACCATTGCCGAATACTTTAGGATATTTTAATGCGGCATAAAATGAGATTAATCCGCCCATAGAGCTACCGGCAATAGTAGTGTTCTTCGCATCTGCTTTGGTGCGATAATGCTGATCGACATAAGGCTTCAATGTTTTTACCAGGAAATCAACATATTGCTCACCTTCGGCTTCGCCAAATTTGGAATCGTAAGGATCATATTCTGTCATTCTATGTTCTCCACCATGATCGATGCCGACAATGATACACTGATCTTTAGCAGGTAATTTATCCATGATCTCATCTACCCCCCATTCGCCATAGCCGGAGGTATATGCATCAAACAGGTTCTGCCCGTCGTGCATGTAAATAACCGGGTAATTTTTATGGGATGACTCATAACCGGCAGGTAGGTAGATCCATATCCTTCTTTGACGACCTAACTGTGGTATATCAAATTTTTCCGTTATGATATGCACATTAGCACCCGCGGTATGCTTCTTTTCTTCGGGCTTGAAACTATCCTGCCAGCCGCTAATATCTATCCTGATCGTTGTATCATGTGTGAGCTTAAAGCTTCTGTTATCAATTGCTTTGCCATCGGCTGTGCACTCTACCTTTTGCCAGTTGCCCCGTGTTGTTTTAAAATTATAAGTCCCTTTGACCAATAATTTCGAAAGCTGCCAGGCACCGTCACCCTGCTTCTGCAATTCAAATGCAGCTTGGCTTGGGTCCCAATTATTAAAATCACCGGCTAAGAATAGGTGTATATCTGTTTCCTTTACCGAAGGTATCTTACCGATTATAAAAGTCACTTTCAATTGCCCAAACGCAGCTAAATGACAACAAAGCAGGAATGTACAAATCAGTATCCTCGATCTCATAATTTTTGGCGATAAAAAAAGCCCGTCCGCTGACCAGCGGACGAGCTTTGTATAATGTGAACAGAGATTAACCTCTGCTTTGGATGTCTTTATAATCCCTGGTTGTTGCACCTACAAATATTTGGCGCGGGCGACCGATAGGTTCTTTGTGCTCCTTCATCTCTTTCCATTGAGCTATCCATCCCGGCAAGCGGCCCAATGCAAATAGCACGGTAAACATGTCAGTTGGGAAGCCTAAGGCACGATAAATAATGCCCGAGTAGAAATCCACGTTCGGATACAACTTGCGCTCCACAAAGTATGGATCTTTCAACGCGTGCTCTTCCAATTTCTTGGCAATATCCAGCACTTCGTCATCAATTCCTAATTTCTCCAGGATATCGTCACAAGCCTTTTTAATGATCTTGGCGCGAGGGTCAAAGTTTTTATAAACACGGTGACCGAAGCCCATCAGGCGGAAAGGATCATTTTTATCTTTTGCTTTCTTTATCCATTTATCGGTGTCGCCACCATCTTCCTTAATTTTTTCCAGCATTTCGATCACTGCCTGGTTAGCCCCGCCATGCAACGGGCCCCATAATGCAGAAATACCGGCGGAAACCGAAGCATAAATATTTGATTCAGATGAACCTACGATCCTCACAGTTGATGTCGAGCAGTTCTGCTCGTGATCAGCATGCAGGATCAGCAAAGTATTCATTGCACTTACCACAACCGGATCGATCACAATTTCCTCGGTACGCTGACCGAAGGTCATGTGCAGGAAGTTGGTCACATAATCATATTTATTTTTCGGATAGATATATGGATGACCAAGTGATTTTTTATAGATCCATGAAACAATGGTGGCCATTTTGCCCAGCATTTTGATAATGCTCAGGTTCAGCTCCTCGGTTGTTTGGTTTGATTTTAACGATTCAGGATAAAATGCAGAAAGCGAGCATACCAATGAAGAAAGCTGGCCCATAGGGTGCGATCTTGACGGGAAACCGTCAAAAAATTTCTTCATATCCTCGTGTACCAGCGTGTGACGACTGATCTGATATTGGAAATCTGTTAACTGTTCTTGAGTAGGTAATTCGCCATAAATAAGCAAATAGGCTACTTCAATAAAGCTTGATTTCTCAGCAAGTTGCTCAATCGGATAGCCACGGTATTTTAATATACCCAGCTCTCCGTCAAGAAATGTAATTGAGCTGGTCGTTGCTCCTGTATTCTTATAGCCGATATCCAGCGTTACATATCCCGTTTGGTCTCTAAGTTTTGAAATATCAATTGCTTTCTCACTTTCTGTACCTTCAATTACCGGGAGCTCATATGTTTTGTCACCTAATATTAATTTCGCTGTTTCCGACATATACGTTTATTTTAAAACGTAGCAAATGTAATTAAATCCATGTATTATAGATGATGGCAAAGTGGACAATTTGTAAAAATTGTGTGTTTAACCAATCGAATTAACATTAACTTAACCGGCCTTTCATACAATCAGCGGGAAAACAAATCAATTTGAGCGAATCGCTTCAACAGGATCAAGTCTGGAAGCTGAATAAGCAGGTATTATCCCGGAAATGATACCGATAGTAACGGACGTGCTTATCCCGGCAATAATATTATTGATATCCAATACTACCTGCACATCGGCTGCCGCTTTCAAAACAAATGTGCCTGCAAATACAAATAATAACCCTATTATGCCACCCAACAGGCAAAGTACAATGGATTCTATGAGGAATTGAAGGAGAATAAAATAGTTTTTCGCACCAAGCGATTTTTGGATACCGATAATATTGGTACGCTCTTTAACAGATACGAACATGATGTTGGCAATACCAAATCCGCCTACCAGCACAGAAAAGCCTCCGATTATCAAGCCAACAATATTGAATATCCTGAACACAATATCCAGCTGATTAGTAAGCAAAGTGGTTTTATTTAATGAAAAATTATCCTCCTGGTTTGGTGTTAGTCTTCTTATTGATCGCATTAGGCCTTCCAGTTCTGCTTCCACATCACCATCGGTAAAATTATCCTTACCTTTTACTACGATCTGGGGGTTATATTTTTCGTTCTGTATGTCGACAATGTTTTTGGCAAAATTAAGCGGCAGCAGTATTTCTTTATCATCCGAAATACCTAAAATATCCTGTCCTTCTTTTGCAAAAACTCCTATTATAGTAACATAGCGCCCCATTACTTTAATCTGCTTTCCAATAGCGTTTCCCCCCGGGAAAAGGTTTCCGGCAATATCATACCCGATGACAGTTACAGGGGCACCTGTTTTCGACTCCATATCTGTAAAATAACGGCCTTCTTTAAAATCAAAATTCCAGGTTCTGTTATGCTCGTGCGAAACCGCATCAATCTGTGCGCCTTCAACCGTATTGCTCTGGTATTTTACAACACGGTTATCAATACTGATCTCATAGGATACAGCTTCGGCAGTCTGGCTTCGTCTTTGTACCTCGTCAAAATCATGCAAACGCGGTACCGGGCGCTGTAAATATTTCCACCAGGGGAAGTCCTCGCCACCGATCCAGGGCCATTTTTGAATATAAATACTGTTACTGCCAAGCTTATTGACACTACGCTGCAGGTTATTTCGCAAAGTAGCCACTGCCGATAGTACTGCAATAATGGTAAAAATACCGATGGTTACCCCCAGGAGGGACAACATGGTGCGAAGCTTATTTTGCCTTAAAGCATCAAAAGCAAACACAAAACTTTCGCGAAACAGTTTAAAAAACAGCATATGAGACGATTATACCGATTTATATTGCAATATACTTACTAAGACTATCGCATATCAATTTAGTTACATTTAGGTCACACTATTTTTAATATCTTGTGTTTACCAATTAACCTTAAAAGCACCTATAAAAAAATCATCCAATTTAACAAAATTTATTCGTATCTTTGCGCCCTAAAAATCCATCTGTTTTAATATGAAATTATCTCAATTTAAATTCAACCTGCCTGAGTCGCTAATTGCCCATACACCAGCTGCTACCCGTGACGAGTCACGATTAATGGTTTTGCACAAAGACTCAGGAAAAATTGAGCATAAAGTATTCAAAGACATATTAGACTACTTCGACGATAAGGATGTAATGATCCTTAACAATACCAAAGTTTTCCCTGCCCGCATGTATGGCAACAAGGAAAAGACTGGTGCTACCATTGAGGTTTTCCTTCTGAGAGAGCTCAACAAAGAGCTTCGCCTGTGGGACGTATTGGTTGATCCGGCCCGTAAGATACGTGTAGGCAACAAATTATACTTTGGTGACGACGATCTATTGATTGCTGAAGTTGTTGACAATACTACTTCCCGCGGACGCACTATACGTTTCCTATTTGACGGCACAGATGAAGAATTCAGACGTAATGTGGAAGTCCTGGGCGAAACCCCGCTCCCGAAATACATCAAACGCAAAGCTACTGCCGAAGATAAAGAACGCTATCAAACCATATTTGCAAAACACGAAGGCGCTGTTGCTGCTCCTACTGCTGGTTTGCACTTTAGCCGCGAGCTAATGAAACGCCTTGAGTTAAAAGGTGTTGAATTTGCTGAAGTAACATTGCACGTAGGTTTAGGCACTTTCCGCCCGGTTGAGGTGGAAGACCTGACCAAACATAAAATGGATTCTGAACAATTCATTATCGAGCAGAAACAAGCTGACATCGTAAACAGTGGTATCGAAAGAAAAAGCCGTATCTGCGCTGTGGGCACCACTTCCATGCGCGCTATCGAGTCGTCTGTTTCGGCAAGTAAGACTTTGAAAGCTGCTAACGACTGGACCAGCAAGTTCATTTTTCCTCCATATGATTTCAGCATCGCCAATTCAATGGTAACCAACTTCCATACACCGGAGTCGACCTTATTGATGATGATCAGTGCATTTGGCGGATACGAAAATGTAATGCATGCTTACGAAGTAGCCGTGAAAGAAAAATACCGCTTTTACAGCTACGGCGATGCCATGCTGATCATATAATTAGATTTGAGACGTGATATATGAGATTTGAGACTATTTCATAAATTAGACACCAATGAGCGATTCCGGTCTCACATCTCATATCTCAAATCTCTCATCTAACTACGTCATCATAGTAGCCGGTGGCTCTGGCAGCAGGATGAAATCGGCTGTACCAAAGCAGTTTCTGTTACTCAACGGCCTGCCGGTATTGATGCATACAATTAATGCATTTTACCACTGCAACAGCAAGCCTCAGATCATTGTTGTTCTTCCCGCTGATTCGCACGACTATTGGGAGAGGCTTTGCCAGACTCACCAATTTGAAATACCCTATGAATTGGTAGATGGCGGCGAAACCCGCTTTCATTCAGTAAAAGCAGGGCTGGCTTTAATAGAAAAAAATGATGCTATAGTAGCAATACACGATGCCGTGCGCCCGTTGATCAGCTGCGAAATTATCGACGAATCATTTGAATGCGCCGCTTTATATGGCAATGCAATTGTTGCGATAAAAAGCCGGGATTCTGTTAGACAAATCAAAGATAACCGTTCAATCAACCTGGTGCGCGACGAAATATACCTGATACAAACCCCGCAAACCTTCCAGGTAGCACAATTGAAAGAAGCGTACTTACAACTTTATCAATCTTATTTTACCGATGATGCCAGTGTAGTGGAGCAAACCGGTGTAAACATTAACCTCATCGGCGGCAGCTACCAGAACATAAAAATCACCTACCCTGAAGATATTGCGATAGCTGAATTCCTCTTAAAACAAAAAAGCCACTCTTTGTAGAAGAATGGCATATAAAACCCGTTCAGAAACACTTTTCAGGCTCTTCTTATTACCCCTAAAAGCAAAGCAATAATAGCTATTACTAAAAGGATGTGAATAACTGACCCTGCTGAATAAGCGAAAAATCCAATTGCCCACCCTATGATCAGGATGACGGCAATAATGTAAAGTAAACCTCTCATAATGTGAATGTTTTTAAATAATAGATGATATATTATTCTATAACCCAAAACATTATAAAAGGTTCTTAAAACAAAAAACCCTGTAATTGGTACAGGGTTTCTGATAAATATCTGATAAGCTGGGGCTAATACTCGTCTTCGTTAAAAAAGAAATCATCTTTTGTAGGATAATCCGGCCATATTTCTTCAATGTTTTCATATGGCTCACCATCATCTTCAAGAGCCTGAAGGTTTTCTATAACCTCAACAGGTGCGCCTGAGCGAATAGCATAATCGATTAATTCATCTTTGGTTGCGGGCCATGGTGCATCCTCCAGGTGAGATGCTAATTCAAGTGTCCAATACATATATTATTATCTATTTAAGGTAAAAATCAATTTTCGCAAAAGTATAATATTTTTAAATCGATTATCAAATAATTTTTTTAATTTTTTAAACACGCGGTATCCATTGATTTTCAGGAATGTTTTGTTCGTTTCCGATCTTCCTGGCCAATACAAACAGATAGTCGCTTAACCGGTTCAGGTAAATATTTACCTTTTCTTCTACGGTGCTTTCCGCCGAAAGGTTTACTACCAACCGTTCCGCCCTGCGGCATACACAGCGTGCAATATGGCAAAACGAAATGGCATTATTGCCACCAGGTAAAATAAAATGACGCAATTCGGGCAATTTCTCATTCATCGCATCCATTTCCTTTTCCAGCAATTCAATATCTGCTTCATGCAAATCAGGAATGATCATTTTCGACCTTTCAGGGTCCGATGCCAGGGATGAACCGATGGTAAATAACCTGTCCTGTATCTCTTTTAATATTTGCTTATCGTGTGCAGCAATATCCTGGTCGCGTATCAGTCCAATATAAGAGTTCAACTCATCCACAGTGCCGTAGCTTTCAATACGAAGATGGTGCTTTGGCACCCTTGTCCCCCCTATCAATGAAGTATAGCCCTTATCGCCCGTTTTGGTGTAAATTTTCATTCGTTTTCGAATTTATTATTTTGGTTTGGCATTGTAAACAATATTTTGATTTCGCTGACCAAACTGTTACGTACAGTTAATGTTATTACATTTAGTCGATAATTTACCATTGAATTCCTTCGGAATAATTTTTTATCCTATGAGATCCATTTCTGTTGTAAATAAGATATGCCTTGCCCTCTTTTCATTTTTGTTGTTAAGCTTTAAGTGTGGTGGGGCGAATAATAAGCCGATCATTCCAAGCAATATTCCTGTGAGCAACTTCCTGAGCGAAAAGCAGTTTAACGATTTCTTTCCGCAACATGATAAATTTTACAGCTACCAGGCATTTATAAAAGCCATCCAGCAGATGAGCAACATCAAGATAAAGGTGGTTAAGCGTGCTGTTTCGGTTTACCAGATCACCAGAACAGATAAAAAGGCTGGCAAGTCGGTTGTCGTTCGCCAGGATGAGGATTGGAACGAAGACTGGGCCAAAAAGAAACCCGATAGCTCTTATGCTATCGATTACGGCAATTTTTGCAGCGAAAAAGACCTGCAAACCGATAAAAAAGAACTGGCTGCTTTTTTTGCCAATATCGCCCATGAAACCCGTCACGGACAAAATGGGAAATATGATGATGGATTAATGTTTATTCATGAAAGCAATACTTCATTACCTTATGTTGCCGATAATGACAACTACCCTGCCGTCCCCGGTAAAAAATATTATGGCCGCGGGCCATTGCAACTAAGCTATAACGGCAATTATGGTTATGCCTCAGATTGCATTTTCGGCAACAAAAGTATCCTGTTAAATAATCCTGACTTAGTAGAAACCGATGCAGTTACTGCGTTTAAAGTAGCCATCTATTTCTGGATGACGCCTCAAACTTATAAACCTTCAGCCCACGATGTAATGATAGGCAAGTGGCAACCCAAAGCGGATGATAAAGCCAAAAACCGCAAACCTGGTTTTGGTATGACCATCAACATTATTAACGGCGCGGTAGAATGCGGGCAAGGCGAGAATGTTTTTAGCATGAATGACCGTATCGGCTTTTACCATTATTTCCTAAAAAAGCTTGGAGCAAATGACCCGAATTACGCGTGTTCTTGCGGTACTATGGCTGCGTATAAGTAATTAGTGATTGATCTTGAAAGTTGTCAAGCCAAGCCTTAACTTAGTTAACAATCCGCTTATCACTATGAAACACTTATTAGCATTTAGTATAGCATTGCTTCTTTCAGTTTACGTTTATGCTCAAACAGAGTCAGAAACTTTTAAGAGGGAAATGTTATCAAACTCGCATTTCTCAGAAAAGGAACTAAAGCGCGACCTGATAAAATATAACTTCTCAAACCTTTTCTTGCATACCGACAATTCTGTAGTTTATGGGTTTATCGGAGATGACTATCTCCGTATCCGGGTAAAAGTTATTTGCGTAACAAAAGATGTGCAATTATCTGATACTTATCATGTATCTGGTAAGTCTATGGTTAAGACTAACGTGGTTGACTTTAATGGAGTCGTTAAAATAACTAACATCCGCAAGCTTAAAAGTATGTCGTATGGGGTTGACGATGAATACAAGAACAAAGGGATAAAGGGAGAATACGTAATAATAGCTGATTATAACTTTCTTGAAAATAAAGACCAGCCACACTCAGGTGTCTTTAAAGGTCTTTTGAAATCCTCGTTTTATTTAGACAAAAATTACAAAATACATTATGACGACATAGATATGAACTCCGACAGCTATACAAACAATGAGTTTGTTGGTAAATGGGTTTCATATGATGGTAAAATAACGAACCGATGTAATTGGGGCGATTTCAGAATACCAAATTCAGGCGATCTGGATATCGGCGCCGGTGAATTTTCCCCAAACGATAAATACTTAAAACTTGGGTGGCAAAGCATAAGGGATAAGGATGACAAAATAGAAGAAGCTAAATGGTGGAAATGATTGAGAAATAAAATCAAGTAAACGAAATCCAACAAATCCCAAAATCGTGTATTATTGTACATGGACTATCCCTTTGATACCGTAGGCCTCAGCCGCGAAACCATCGATACTTTTGACGACACCTATAAACTATTGAGATCAAAATTCCGCATCGAACATACCGGTAATATAGATTTTCACCTGGAAGATTTTGAGGCGTTTAGAGGATGTGAGAATATCAATGTAAGAGGCTCTTACGTTGTTAAAAATGCCCGTACCGGCTGCTACATACTTTTTGTCGAGATACATAAAGTAAAAAAGGACGGCAATACAAGATCGTCTTCATTATACGATTACTACGAATATCAAAGTTGGGCGTTGGCCTATCTAAAAAAAGACTGTGGACGGGCGTTCATTCGTCCTGAAACATTAGCTGATAAACTTATTGAACTGGTACACCCCGTGGAGTTGGATTTTCATGACGATAAAGCTTTCAGCGATACCTTTTATGTGCTGGTAAATGACCGTTATAAAGCCGAATCAGCCATGAACCGTGATTTCAGGAATGTGGTGATGGATATGCGGCATGAAGATGTGGTTATCGAGATCATCAATCATACGCTGATCATAGGCCACCATAAACCTATAATGCCCGAAACTACGCTTAAATTAACTGAGTTTATTGTGCGATTGGCTTCTAATTGCTAGGAATTGTTTTGATTGGGGCTTCGTGGGCATCATCATCAGCACTGATCTTGCTCCTGTCTACCTTTTGAATATCCGGATTAGGGTAATCATTTTCGATCAGCCCGTCACGCATACGCACTATACGGTGAGCATGTTTAGCTATATCTTCTTCGTGAGTTACTAAGATAATGGTATTGCCCCTGGCATGAATATCCTCAATCAGCCCCATTATTTCGATGGAAGTTTTAGTATCCAGGTTACCGGTAGGTTCGTCGGCAAGGATGATGGAAGGGTCATTGATCAATGCACGGGCCACTGCCACGCGCTGACGCTGACCGCCGGACAACTCATTCGGCTTGTGAGTCACCCTGTGACCGAGCCCTACATTCTCAAGAGCTTTTCGGGCACGTTCTTGCCTACCCTCTCTATTTATACCGGCATAAATAAGCGGCAGGGCCACATTATCCAGTGCTGTATTGCGCGGTAACAGGTTAAATGTCTGGAAAACGAAGCCGATCTCACTATTGCGTACCTCAGCCAGCTCATTATCGGTCATGTGGCTAACGTCGATGCCATTCAGGATATACTCACCTTTGGTTGGTGTATCCAGGCAACCGAGGATGTTCATCAGGGTTGATTTGCCAGAGCCCGAAGGGCCCATCAGGGCAACAAATTCGCCTTTATTTATTGTTAAAGATACCGACTTAAGTGCATGTATGGTTTCTGCACCGATCACATATTTACGCCCGATATCTTTAATCGTAATTAATGGCTCCATTCGCTTTTTCGTGGTTTGACTATGAGAGCATGGGAATTGTTACAGGGATTTGTTTTTTAGTCGGAAAGTCCGTAAGTCCGAAAGTAAAATAGCAGATCAATTTAATCTTTCCGACTTCCGGTCTTCCCGACTTTCGGACTATTTTTCAATCACCTTCGCTACCAAAAAATAATCCTTATCGTGTTTTGGAGCATTCAACAGCGCTTCTTCGTGTGTTACCTCTTGTTTTATTACATCTTCGCGCACGGTATTGATCTCATTGGTCATATACACCAGCGGCTCAATACCTGAGGTATCTATTTCGTTCAGCTTATCCATAAAACCGAGGATCTTGTTCATATCGGCAATCATCTTCTCCTTTTCATCTTCGGCTAGTTCCAGTCTTGCCAAATGGGCCACTTTCTCTACGGTTTCCTTATCGATGTTCATTTTCGTCCAGTTTCTGTTTTATCACTTTGTAAACCTCATCTTTCAGCAAATCAGCGTCTTCAACAGTCATCTGAGCTGTTTCAATGGGTTTGTGCACAAATATATGACAAATCCCCGGTCTGCTGCCATACACACTGCCGGTATCCCACATTACCTTCCACGTATCCAGCGAAGTAATGGGCAAAATAGGAATTTTTAACTCAATAGCCAGTCGGAACGGGCCATTTTTAAATTCCTGCAATTGCGGCGGATAATATTTTGAAACAGTCCCTTCAGCAAATATCACTACGCTAATTCCCCGCTCCAAACGCTCACCGGTCTGTTTAAATGCCTTATAGGATGATATTTTACTGTCACGGTTGACAGGTATATCGATCGACCTGAAAAAAATACCCAATAATGGATTGTCCAGTAATTCGTGCTTACCCATAAAGCAAAATGTGTTTTTGAGTGCCTTGCTAACCGACATGATATCCAGGCTTGAAATATGATTGGGACAAACTATGTAGGTGCGCGACCAGTCTATCGGTTGCTCATACTGTACTTTATAAAAAATTCCGGTAGTTGTGGAGCTGAATGCCGCGCATATCTTCCGCAGCCGGTTCATAAAAGGGTACCTGGATGGCTTTTTGGAAGCGTATTTAATAAGCGGCCATTGCAGGTAAAATATAAACGAAATACTAAACCTGTATAATAAACGATGGAATTTCTTAAGGGCCAGGATCATCGACTTCAAAAATAGAAAACCCTTAATTCAAAGGCAAAAAAATAATTTCCGTGAACTTTGTGGTTGTTCTCCGTGTCCTCAGTGGTAAATTTTAACCACAAAGATCAAGGAGGTTTGCACGGAAAACACTAAGAGATGGATTGCCCGTCAAATTTCGCCTTCATGATCCTGTACACCTCGTCTCGCAAATTATCAGCATCATCAACAATCAAATGTTTAGTTTCAATAGGCTTATGCACATATATCTGGCATACGCCTGGCTTGCTGCCATGCTTTGTACCGTTGTCCCAAAGTAATTTCCAGTTATTTAATGAAGTAACCGGGACGATCGGAATTCCGGCTTCTATTGCCAATCGAAACGGCCCGTTTTTAAAATCATGCAACTGAGGCGGATAATCATCAGGTATTTTCCCTTCGGGGAAGACGATCATAGTGATGCCGCCTTGCAGCTTTTCCATCGCTTTCTTAAATGCTCTGAAAGATGACATTTTGCTTTCTCGATTGACCGGTATATCCACAGTTCTAAAGAACAGGCCGGTAACCAACCCTTCGGCCAGTTCTCCCTTACCCATAAAACAGCAATCGTTTTTTACCAATAGGCTCATCGCTGTTATATCAAGGTTAGAGGAATGATTGGGGCAAATAATATAAGGTTTGGTACGGTCAAGCGGTTCTTCGTAAGTAAAACTGTAAAATATACCTGCAAAAGCAGAACTGAGAAATCCCCACAGCCTTCTGAACTTGTTCATCTGCTTATAAGTGGATGGCTTACGCGAAAAATACCAGAGGAATGGGTAAAGCAAAAAGTAGAAGAGCGCCACGCTGCCCATATACAGGTAACAGTGTGCTTTCTTCAATATCAATTTCATCGGCACCAAAAATATAAAAAATCCTTACTTTCGCGACCATGGAAACTGTTGTTAGTGGTATACGTTCTACCGGGAAATTACATTTGGGAAACTATTACGGAGCTATTCAAAACTTCGTAAAAATGCAGAGTGAGTATAATTGTTTTTTCTTTATTGCCGATTGGCATTCGCTAACCACTCATCCTACCCCGTCTGACCTTCATAGCAATGTAAAACAGGTATTGGTAGAATACCTTGCAGCAGGCCTTGATCCTGAAAAATCAACCTTATATGTTCAGTCAGATGTACCGGAAACAACTGAGTTGTATCTGTATCTGAATATGAATGCCTATGTAGGTGAGCTGGAACGCAGCACCTCGTTTAAAGATAAAATACGCGCTCAACCCGACAACGTAAACGCCGGCCTGCTGACGTATCCTGTTTTGATGGCTGCCGATATTATCCTCCATCGTGCTACCAAAGTACCTGTGGGTAAAGATCAGGAACAGCACCTGGAGATGTCGCGCACATTTGCCAACCGTTTTAACCGCCTGTATAATCATGATTATTTTCCTGAGCCATACGCCTTCAATTTCAGCGAGAACCTGGTAAAAATACCTGGCCTTGATGGAAAGGGCAAAATGGGTAAATCAGAAGGCGAAGGCAATGCAGTTTACTTATCTGATTCACCTGAAATCATCCGTAAAAAAGTAATGAGAGCGGTGACAGACAGCGGCCCAACTGCCGAGAACCAGGAAAAACCAGTCGAGATCCAAAATCTATTCGATCTATTGAATGTAGTGTCTACCCCTGATACCTATGAGCATTTCGATAATCTATATAATACCTGCCAGATACGTTATGGTGATTTGAAGAAGCAGTTAGCTGAAGATATGATTATCGCCACTGCGCCTATCCGTGAGAAAATAAATGACATCAGCCAGGATACTGGTTATCTGCGCCAGGTTGCCCGGCATGGTGCGATAAAGGCGCGTGAAAGTGCTTCAAAAACCATCCGCGAGGTGAGGGAAATTATTGGATTCCGTAGTTTCTAATTTAGTCGAGGGTCGATAGACCATGGTCTATGGCTTTACTTTGGACAATCGGCTGTGGTCTATGGACTAACTACTATTAACAAAAAAATTGTGAGTTCATACTTCATAATGTATATTAGTCGGACGTAGTTAATTGTGGTTTCTATACTTCCTTGTGAAGAGCTATGAACCATCAACCGTAAACCATGAACTAAGACCATCGCATGCACATAGCTATAGTAGGAAACATCGGCGCCGGAAAGACCACCCTTACTGAATTATTGGCCAAAAATTATGGTTTTGAACCTCTTTACGAGGCTGCAGACAACAATCCTTACCTGGAAGATTTTTACAGCGACATGAAACGCTGGAGTTTTAACCTGCAGATCTATTTTTTGAACAGCCGCTTCAGGCAGATCCTTGATATTCAGCAGAGCAATAAAAACATTATACAGGACCGCACCATTTATGAAGATGCCTACATCTTTGCCGAGAACCTGCATGATATGGGCCTGATGACCACCCGCGACTATGAGAACTACCGTGCTATTTTTGATAACATCACCGCATTCATCAAACCACCAGATTTGTTGGTTTACCTGAAAGCGTCAGTACCTACGCTGGTTAACAATATACAGCGCCGCGGCCGTGAATATGAGATCGGTATCCGTTTGGATTATCTATCCAAACTAAATGACAAGTATCAAAAATGGATCAACGGCTATAAACTGGGCAAACTCCTGATTTTAGATAAAGACAAACTCGACTTCGCCAATAACACCGACGACATGGCGACCATTGTGGAGCGGATTGAGCGGGAGATTAATGGGCTATTCTGATTTACGAATTTAGATTTACGAATTACGACTTATTATTTTGTAAAGCTATTTGAATCATGAAAACACATTTCTATTTACCGATGTTTCATCAATCTAAAATCGTAAATCTAAAATCGTAAATGAAAATCCTCGGTATTATCCCCGCACGTTATGCGTCTACCCGTTTTCCCGGAAAGCCGCTGGTTGATATTGCCGGGAAGAGCATGATCCAAAGGGTTTATGAGCAGGCTAAAAAGTGTGCGCAATTATCAGAAGTGATCGTTGCTACGGATGACGACAGCATTTTTGAACACGTGCACGGTTTTGGCGGCAAAGCAGTGATGACTTCCTCTGCTCATCAAAGTGGAACGGATCGTTGTGCCGAAGTAGCCAAAAAACACCCCGAATATGAGGTAGTCATCAACATTCAAGGCGATGAACCTTACATTGATCCGGAGCAAATTGCGAAACTCATTAACTGCTTTAATGATTCAGGCACGCAGATCGCTACCCTAATAAAGAAAGTATCGACTAACGAGGAACTGCATAGTACCAATTCGCCGAAGGTTGTCGTAAATAAAAACTCAGAAGCGATCTATTTTTCACGATCTCCCCTGCCGCATATCCGCGGACAGGAGCCACAAAACTGGCTACAGCATTTCACTTATTTTAAGCATATTGGCATTTATGGTTACCGTGCTGATATTTTGCAACTGATCACTAAGTTGCCGGTATCGTCATTAGAAAAAGCCGAAAGTTTGGAGCAATTGCGCTGGGTTGAAAACGGCTACAAAATAAAAGTAGCTGAAACCGAGATTGAAACTATAGCTATTGATACGCCAGAGGATTTGGAGAAATTGCAATGATTTTCTTTGTCTGAACCAGAATTTTCAGAATTAAATAATTTATAGAATTTTAATTCTGCCCATCGTATAATTCGGGGGATTTTGATTCAGACAGTTATACAACTTTCCAACCTTACAACTTTTCAACTTTACAACAAGTTAACATTCTCCACATCCCGATTCCTTTTCAACATTTGTAATTTCAGTAAGCAAAGTCTGAAAATTTTGCTACTTTTGTATCCCGTACACAAACAAAAGGTGCAGGTGTAAAAACCAGCGCTAAATACACAATATCATCATGACTAAATACATTTTTGTGACGGGCGGCGTTACTTCGTCGTTAGGGAAAGGCATTATTTCTGCCTCTCTGGCCAAACTTCTTCAATCGCGCGGGTATCGCGTTACGATCCAAAAGTTCGACCCTTACATCAACATCGATCCCGGAACACTTAACCCCTATGAGCATGGTGAATGCTATGTTACTGAAGACGGTGCCGAAACCGATCTTGATCTGGGCCACTACGAGCGCTTTCTGAATACGCCAACATCACAGGCCAACAATATTACCACTGGTCGCATTTACCAGAATGTGATCAACAAGGAACGCGAAGGTGCATTTTTGGGTAAAACGGTACAGGTAGTACCTCACATTACTGATGAGATCAAAAGAAACATCCGTTTATTAGGCGAAAGCGGCGATTACGATATCGTGATCACCGAATTAGGCGGAACAGTTGGTGACATCGAATCATTGCCTTACATTGAAGCAGTGCGTCAGTTCAGGTGGGAAATTGGCTCTGGCAACTCATTGGTTATACACCTGACTTTGATCCCCTTCCTTGCCGCCGCAGGAGAATTGAAAACCAAACCGACCCAGCACTCTGTTAAAATGTTACTGGAATACGGTATTCAGCCGGACATACTGGTTTGCCGTACGGAACACCACATCAATATGGAGATCCGCAAAAAGATCGCTCTTTTCTGTAATGTGAATATTAACGCGGTTATCGAATCGATTGACGCTTCTACCATTTATGATGTTCCTTTACTGATGCTGAAAGAGCAGTTGGATAAGACCGTATTAACCAAGCTAAAACTTTCGCACAAAAACGAACCGCTTCTGGAAAACTGGAAAGATTTTCTGGGGCGTTTGAAAAACCCAACTTCTGAGGTACGTATTGCTTTGGTAGGTAAATATGTTGAACTTCCTGATGCCTATAAGTCGATCACCGAGTCGTTTATACATGCTGGTGCAAAAAATGAATGTAAGGTACGCGTCGAATATATTCCATCAGAACAACTGACTCCTGAAAATGCTATTGAGCGTCTGAAAGGCTTGCATGGCGTACTGGTTGCACCAGGTTTTGGTGAGCGCGGTTTTGAAGGAAAAATTGAAGCAATACGTTATGTGCGTGAAAATAATATTCCATTCTTCGGTATCTGCTTGGGCATGCAATGTGCCGTTGTTGAGTTCGGCCGCAATGTTTTGGGATTAAAAAATGCCAACAGCACCGAAATGAACGAGCACACTCCTCATCCGGTTATTGCAATGATGGAAGAGCAGAAGAAGATTAAAAACAAAGGTGGAACTATGCGCTTGGGCGCTTATCCTTGTGATATCAAAAAAGGCTCAAAAGCGGCTGCTATATATGGAAAAACGCACATTACAGAACGCCACCGCCATCGTTTTGAGTTCAATAACAAGTACCTGAAACAATATGAAGAAGCCGGAATGATACCGTCAGGAATCAACCCGGATAACAGCCTTGTAGAGATCATCGAGCTGAAAAATCACCCGTTTTTTGTAGGTGGACAATTTCACCCGGAATTAAAATCAACAGTTGCTAATCCTCACCCACTTTTTGTTAACTTTGTCGCCGCTTCGCTGGCATATGCCCGCAAGAAGTAAAAAAGTACGATAACGACAAAATGGATAAGAATACAATAACAGGATTTGTCCTGATAGTTTTAATAATGGCCGGCTCTTATTTTCTTTTGAAGCCATCAGCTGCTGACATAAAAAAAGAGCAGTTATTGCAGGACTCGATTAAAAGAGCAAAAGCAGCAGCTGCAGTTGTTAAAACCACCAAGCCTGATACCACAAAAAAGGCTGTTACAATAGCCGACTCAGCATTAAAGAAAATACCTTTTGGTGTTGCAACTGTAGGCAGTGAGCAATTTGTTACCCTGGAAAACCAGGAACTGCGTGTTAAATTAAGCAACCGTGGCGGTCGCGTTTATTCAGTTGAACTGAAAAACTACAAAACTTTCGATAAAAAACCATTGATATTATTCAATGGTGAAAACAATCACTTTGGTTTGACTTTCCGTGCGCAAGACAAACCAATCAACACTGATGAGCTATACTTTACGCCAAGCGCACCAAACCTTACTGTGGCTGAGAAAGACTCGAGCACACTAACTATGCGTGTGAGCTATAGCCCTACTCAATACATCGATTACGTTTATTCATTAAAAGGAACAGGTTTTAAACTTGGGTTAACCATTAAAACCACCGGTCTGGATAATGTAATGGCTAACAGCAATACCCTTAACCTTGATTGGCAGGCGAGCCTACCGAAACAGGAAAAGGATATGAAGCAGGAGCGCCAATATTCATCTGTTTATTATCTGAATATGGATAATGACGTGGATTGGTTGAGTGAAACAAAAGACGACCAGAAAACAATTGCTGATAAGAAATTACAATGGGTTGCCTTTAAACAACATTTCTTCTCAAACATCCTGATCGCTAAGCAAGGCATTGATAAATCGAGCTTGACTGTCAGCACCGATGTGAGCAATAACGCCGATGTAAAGCAAATGAAGGCCGACCTTTCATTTGCACGTTCAGCAGATGGTACTTTGCCTCTGGAATTTTATTTTGGACCAAACCGTTTCAGCACACTGAAAGCAGAAGGTCACGATCTGGATAAAGTGATCAGCCTGGGTTGGGGACCGTTAAAATACATCAACCGTTTTGCAGTATTGCCGGTATTCAACTTCCTGAAACAGTTTAACTGGAACTATGGCCTGATCATTTTAGCTCTTACTGTTCTGCTTAAGCTGGTACTGTCACCGCTTACCTATAAATCATACCTTTCAATGGCTAAGATGAGAATCTTAAAGCCTGAAATGGATGAAATAAAAACAAAAGTCGGCGATGATAACCCTACTCTTTTGCAGCAGGAATACATGAAATTGTATAAAAAAGCGGGCGTAAATCCTTTAGGTGGATGTTTGCCATTAGTGCTGCAAATGCCTATAGTTATTGCATTCTTCCGCTTTTTCCCGAGCTTGTTTGAGCTTCGCGGCGAAAGTTTCCTCTGGATGCATGACCTTTCTACTTATGATTCAGTAATTAGTTTCTCACCTATATTTGGTGTCGACCACATCAGCTTAATGTGTTTGCTGATGACTATCTCTACACTGGTTTATACTTATTTTAACAACCAGATATCAGGAGCCACAGGACAAATGAAATATATCGGATACATTACTCCGATCATCTTCCTGATTACACTGAACAACTATCCTGCTGGTCTGAACTATTATTACTTCCTGGCCAACATGCTCACATTCGGTCAGCAATATTTAATCAGGCTGATGGTTGACGATAAAAAGATTCACGCACAGATACAGGAGAATAAAAAGAAACCTGAAGAAAAGAAAAAGAAATCTGGCTTTCAGGCCCGTATGGAGGAAGCAATGCGTCAGCAGCAACAGACACAATCGAAGAAGAAGTAAATTCTTCGTTGAAAGGTTGGAATGTTGTAAAGTTGAAAGGTTAAATCCAATCTTATTTTTAAAATATAAAGAACCCGGAAATAAATTCCGGGTTTCTTTTTTATGCAGGCATCAACATTACAACCCTTCCAACTTTACAACTTTTCAACTAAATTTGAATCCATGTACGCGATTGTAGATATTGAAACGACGGGGGGGCATGCCAGTTCAAACGGCATTACAGAAGTTGCTATATGTCTGCACGATGGTAAGAAGGTTACCCAACGCTACAGTACGCTGGTTAATCCCGGCCAGGATATTCCGGTTTATATTCGTGCATTAACAGGCATCACCAATGAGATGGTTCAGGATGCCCCACCATTTGAAGATGTAGCTGCCGATATCTATCATTTGCTGCATGGCAAAATATTTGTAGCTCACAACGTCAATTTCGACTTCTCCTTTATCCGGCATCATTTAGTTGCAGCAGGGTACGATCTGCAATGCAATAAACTATGTACCGTCAGACTTGGACGCAAGATATTACCAGGGATGCCCTCCTATAGCCTGGGAAAGTTGTGCAGGCATCTGGGAATTGAAAACAATGACCGGCACCGGGCTCTGGGGGATGCAGAGGCCACAGCTACTTTATTTTCAATCCTGCTTCAGAATGATAATGGCAACCATATTGGTCAGGCGCTTAAACACAGGTCGAGGGAGCAAGTATTGCCAGCTAATCTGCCTAAAGAAGATATAGATCAACTTCCCTATACACCAGGTGTATACTATTTTCATAATGAAAAAGGCAAAGTGATTTATGTTGGTAAAGCACGGAATATTAAGCAGCGAGTATGCAGTCATTTTTCGGGCAACAATCCTGGCTTACAGCGACAAGAGTTTCTGCGGAATATCCATCACATATCTTATCAAAGCTGCGGTACTGAACTGATTGCTTTTGTATTGGAAGCGATTGAAATTAAACGATTGTGGCCGAAATATAACCGTTCGCTCAAACGCTACGAGCATGCCTATGGTATTTATGCTTTCGAGGACCAGCGCGGCTATATGCGCCTGGCCGTTGATAAACGCCGTAAGTTGACCGCACCGCTTTATACTTGTAATTCCTTATTGGACGGACGAAATATACTGCTTAGGCTTATCGACAATTTTGAGCTTTGCCCAAAATTGTGCTTTATCCAAACCAACAATGAACCCTGCACCGGAGCCATGGAACACCTGTGTGCCTGTGAAGGCATCGAGAGCCCAGATATTTATAACGAAAAAGTACAATGGGCCATCGATCAATTAAGGGATAACCTGCCCACCTTCGCTATTCGCGATGAAGGTCGCAGCCTGGATGAGCACAGCTGCATCCTGATAGAAAAGGGGCAGTTTTATGGCATGGGTTACATCTCCCACTATTTTGATGCGGACAGCCTGGAACAGCTCAAAAATCACCTTACGCCTTACCCCGGCAACGATTACATCCGCAACATGGTATCCAATTACGCCATGCGTTACCCCGACCGAATGGTAGTTTTTGCATAAAAACTCACAAAAAAAATATTTTCAAAAAAATTTGCGCAACTGATTGGTTGCGATTATATTTGCAATCAAACGGTTGCAAATTATATGAGACGAGATACTTTTCAAGCCATTGCCGATCCGACACGCAGAGCTATTTTAACTCTGCTTGTGACCGGCGCTATGACACCCAATGCCATTGCCGAGCATTTTGACAGCAGCCGGCAAGCGGTATCTAAACACATACAGATATTAACCGAATGCGGAGTAGTGACACATACGCAAACCGGCAGAGAAATACATTACCATTTTAATCCTGAAAAAATGAAAGAGATAGACATTTGGCTGGAACAACTCCGCAAGATGTGGATGGACCGCTTTGATCAATTAGACAACCTGTTAAACGAATTATAAACTCAAACATTCATGACAAACAATTTTGCATTCGAAGCAGATAGCACCGCAAAAAAAATTCATATAGTACGCGAATTTAATGCGCCAATTGAGAAAATATGGAAGGCGTGGACAGACCCTGAAATACTTGACAAATGGTGGGGACCTAAACCTTCCAGAGTCGAAACCAAAGTTATGGATTTTAGGGTTGGTGGCACGTGGCAGTTTGCCATGATCTCCCCCGAAGGGCAGAAACACTGGCTATATGCCGAGTTTACGGCCATAGAAAACGGTAAATCGATTTCAACTAAGGCTTTATTTTTTGATGGTGAAGGCAACCCGGTTAATAGCGGGCCAAATTGGTACCGGGATACCAGATTCACATCAATAGAAGGTAACAGGACAAGAGTAAATATCGTGATTACTTACGAAGACGATGCCACTTTTGAAAGGTTTATTAACAATGGTTACTTTAAAGAGGGCACCGCGATTGGTTATAACCAACTGGATGAGTTGTTGGCTTCGGAATAAATAAACACTATCAGATCACTTAAAACAGAATAATTATGTCAAACCAATTTTTATTTGAAAAAGACCTGGCCGCTAAGACAATTCACGTAGTACGGGAGTTTAACGCGCCAATTGAAAAAGTATGGAAAGCCTGGACAGACCCAGATATACTTGAAAAATGGTGGGGACCGAAACCATGGGTAGCGAAAACTAAATCAATGGATTTTACACTTGGCGGTGCCTGGTTATATGCTATGGAAGGTCCTGAGGGTCAAAAACACTGGAGCTATGTAAAGTTTACCGCTATTGAGCCGGGAAACAGGTTTGCAGCCGATGCTGTATTTTCTGACGAGAATGGCAACGCAGCGCCAGGTGCCCCTATTGGGCATTGGGATAATAAATTTGTAGCTGTGGGAAATAAAACCAAAATAGTGGTCGACCTGAGCTTTGACGAAGAAGCTGACTTTAAAATGTTAGTGGAAATGGGCTTTGAAGGCGGCTTTACTATAGGATTGAACCAGTTGGAAGAGTTACTAGGATAATAGAAAAAGAAATATGATCAGTTATTGAAATCGACTTTTATGAGAAAATTAAAATTACAGATGCAAATGACCATTGACGGTTTTGTAGCCGGCCCGAATGGTGAGAACGACTGGGTGTTTCTGCCGGGCAAGCAAGACCCGGCAGCCTTACAATTTACTATAGACATGGCCGATAGCTGTGATACCATTTTGTCGGGCAGCAGTTTGGCCGATGGCTGGGTAGATCACTGGCAAAATATCGCCGACAATCAGCCCGATAGTCCCTGGAATCCTTTTGCAAAACTGATGGTTAGCCATCGAAAGATCGTATTCAGTCGCACTAATGCTGAAATTGCCGGCCCTAATGTGGAAGTGGAAAGCCGGGATCTGGCCACGGTGGTACAAGAGTTGAAAGACCAGCCCGGCAAAGATATAATCGTTTATGGAGGTGTCAAATTTGCAAGGTCCCTTATCATTCTTAACCTTATCGACGAATATTATATCATCGTCAACCCGATCGCCATTGGCAACGGACAGACCATTTTCAGCGAACGAAAGATCATGCAATTAGAAAGTTCTGTTTCTTATACAAACGGGAAAGTACTCAACAAATACTTGCCTGTATAAGCGACAGGCTGATTTACGATTTTAGATTTACGAATTACGATTTAGTCCGTTGCAAATAATCGTAAATCAAATAATTCCCGCTTTTTCCAGCTCAGCTTCCATTTGTTGCTGAACTTTCAAAGCCTCGGCGCGTGCGGCTTCTGCGAAGTCCTCACCGCTCGAGGCATATATGATTGCCCGTGAGCTGTTGACGATCAAACCGCAGTCTTTGGTCATGCCGTGCTGGCAAACGTCCTCCAGGCTGCCGCCCTGTGCGCCTATACCGGGCACAAGCAGGAAATTATCTGGTGCATACTTGCGGATATTGCTAAATTCGGTGCTTTTGGTGGCCCCTACCACATACATCAGGCGGTCGGCACCTGCCCAGGTGTTGGCTTTTTGAACGACGGTTTCGTAAAGCGTGCCGCCATTTATATCAAGATATTGAAAATCCTTGCTCCCGGTGGATGAAGTAAGCGCTAATAAAATCACCCATTTCCCTTCAAAAGCCAAGAAAGGCGTTACACTATCGCTACCCATATAAGGTGCAACAGTTATCGCGTCAAAATCCATCCCGGCAGCCTCTTTATCAAAAAATGCGCGCGCATACATGCCAGATGTGTTGCCAATATCACCACGTTTGGCATCGATAATGCTCAGGCATTCTTTTGGTAAATATTCAGAAGTTGCTATCAAACTTTGCAAACCTTTTATACCATGACGTTCGTAGAAAGCGGCATTGGGTTTGTAAGCAATGCATAGGTCCTTAGTGGCATCTATAATGCATCTGTTAAACTCAAATATCGGGTCGGGGTATGTCTTTAAAAAAGCAGGTATTTTTTCTATGTCGGTATCAAGGCCTACACACAGGAAAGATTTTTTTTGTTTGATTTGCTGAATAAGTTGCTGACGGGAAAGCATTAGCGCGAATTATTTTTCTGCTGCAAAAAAACTAAAAAATAAGCTAAGTGTTGATACACAAACATATTTTTTCAAAATTTTTGTTTTGTTAATATTATTGAGTAAAATTGCAACGTTATCCTTTTGAATTTTTCTTGCGCTAAAGAAACAATTTAAAAATCCACAATCTATAAATTTTTAGATATTGCGTAAGCACAGCTGCAAGACAATTTCTCTCAAGTAAAATATTCCATTTGAACTATTATTTATATCCATGTCTGATACCACAGAATTGAACGACAAACTCGTTTCAGAGTTGCGCGAAATGGCGAAGAGTTTAGGTATTGCTGAAGCAGAAGAACTGCGTAAACCCCAACTGATTAGCAAAATCGTAGAACAACAACAACTAATAGAATTTGCCCGCGCCCAGCAGGCGGCTATGAACGATAATTATAGCGAAATAAAAGCATCAGGAGCCGATGCGGAGCCTGCTGAAAGAAACCGCAAAAGAATCCGTACTACCAAATCAAAAAGCAATAGCCCACGTGTAGAAGTCCCTTTGGATGATACCAATTTGTTTGATGTACCTGATGAAGAAGGTGCTCCAGAAGAAGATAATGAGGATGTGCCGGTAACGGCATCAGCCCCGTTAACTGAGGACCAGGAAGCACCTGTGGTTAAATCTGATGAGGTTGCTGGTGAAGCCAGACCTCAGAAATTTGAGCGCCGCTTTAATAATAACCAGAACCAACAAAAAAATCAGGATCTGGCTATTAATCTTGATTTTGATAATGTAATTGTAAACGAAGGTGTTTTGGAAATTATGCCTGATGGCTATGGTTTCTTAAGATCATCCGATTATAACTACCTGACTTCCCCAGATGATATTTATGTATCACAGTCGCAGATAAAATTGTTTGGCTTAAAAACCGGTGATACTGTTCGCGGAAGCATCCGCCCGCCAAAAGAAGGCGAAAAATATTTCCCGTTAGTTAGAGTTGAGGCCATCAATGGCCGTGTTCCTGCCGAAGTGCGCGACCGTGTTCCTTTCGATCACTTGACACCACTTTTCCCGTCTGAAAGACTGGAGTTATTTACTGATTCGAACAATTATTCTACCCGCATTATGGACTTGTTCTCACCTATCGGTAAAGGGCAGCGTGGTTTGATCGTAGCTCAGCCTAAAACAGGTAAAACAATGTTACTAAAGGATGTGGCCAACGCTATTGCGAAGAACCATCCTGAAGTTTACCTGATCATCCTGCTGATAGACGAACGCCCGGAAGAAGTAACTGATATGGCCCGCAGCGTACGTGCCGAGGTAGTATCTTCAACTTTTGACGAGCCTGCAGAGCGCCACGTAAAAATTGCCAACATTGTATTGGAAAAAGCTAAACGTATGGTTGAATGCGGTCATGACGTTGTGATCCTGCTCGACTCGATCACCCGTTTGGCACGTGCATATAATACGGTTGCACCTGCTTCTGGTAAGATCTTATCAGGTGGTGTTGATGCCAATGCATTACATAAGCCTAAGCGTTTCTTCGGTGCGGCGCGTAATATTGAGGACGGCGGTTCGTTAACCATCATTGCTACAGCACTTACTGAAACTGGTTCTAAAATGGACGAAGTGATCTTCGAAGAGTTTAAAGGTACCGGTAACATGGAGTTGCAGCTTGATCGCAAATTATCTAACAAACGTATATTCCCTGCTATTGATATCACCGCTTCAAGCACCCGCCGCGACGACCTGTTATTGGAGCGCGACACCTTGCAGCGCGTTTGGATATTACGCAATCATTTGGCAGATATGAATTCGCAGGAAGCGATGGAGTTTTTGCAGAGCCAGATAAAAGGCACAAAAACCAACGAAGAATTCCTGATCTCGATGAATTCTTAATATTTTTGATAGCTCATGGTTCATAGATCATAGTTAATAGCAAAACGCCATGAACTATGAACCATCAACTATAAGCTAAATCTATCTTTGCCCCGAGAAATGAATAAACGCGTAAGTAAACATGTTCCCAATGCCATTACCTGTGCTAACTTGTTCAGCGGATGTGTCGGGATCGTTTTTGCCTTCCAGGAAAACCTGATATTTGCATGCTATGCCCTCTTCTTAGCTGCAATATTTGATTTTTTTGATGGCTTTGCCTCCCGCGTATTACAATCATTTTCGCATATAGGTAAGGATCTTGACTCACTTGCTGATATGGTAAGCTTCGGCTTTTTGCCTTCGGCCATCCTATACGAGCTATTTCTGAAAACACCACAGATACCGAATGTTAGCCCATGGCTTAATTTCAGTGCCTTCCTGATTTCGGTTTTTTCGGCTTTGAGACTGGCTAAATTTAATAACGATACCCGCCAGGCCGAGAGTTTTATTGGTTTGCCTACTCCGGCTAATGCCATATTGATCGCATCCCTGCCATTTATACTAGAACATCATGTCAATTTTGGCAACTATATATTAAACGTGTATGTGCTGTCTGTTTTTGTTTTAGTGATGTGCTCATTATTGGTAGCTGAGATCCCTTTAATGTCGCTTAAATTCAAAAACACAGATCTGGATGAGAACATTTATCGTTATTTATTACTACTCTTCTCGGCAATATTGATACTATTTTTTAAATTTGCCGCGGTTCCGGTGATCATATTAATGTATATCACCTTATCTATCATTCAATATAAGTTCTCTAATGACAAAGTTTCAGGCTGAAATCGACGTAATGCCCAAAAAGGAAATTCTTGACCCGCAAGGAAAAGCTGTAACCGGTAGTATGAAAAATCTTGGATTAACCGAGATACACAACGTACGTATCGGGAAACACATTTCACTCGAAATTGAAGCCGAAAACGAAGAAATTGCCAACTCAAAAGTAGAACAAGCGTGCAAAAGCCTATTAGCTAACCTGATCATGGAAAGCTATAGCTTTAAAATTCAAAAAGTTTAAATTCCCGCTTCTTTTTCGGCTTTGATGCGCGAAAGCGCAGTGAGGTTGTTTTCAATGATATCTTTTGCCTGGGCATACTTTGCTTTTATCTGTTCAGGCTCATCTCCGCCTGCTTTGCAAAGCAATTCTATTTCCTGCAATAATCCCTGGGAAATAAGCATTCCGAAAAAACCCATTGAAGGTTTTAGTTTATGTGCAGATGCAGCCGCCGTAGGCCAATCAGTCGATTGCAAAGCCTGATCGATACTGTTCAGCATCTCAGGAGCCTGCTGTAATAACATGTCAATAGATTCCACGACGAACTCGTCGCTGCCATCAGCAATTTCGTATAAAAATGTTAAATCAAGATCTTGTGCTGAGCTATCCTGCATGTTTAGGCTGATATATTATTATAAATTCGGTTGAGTATATTGAGTATGTTAAATCAAAATTATAACTTTTTTACGATCAAGTTATCTTTAAGTTCGCTTTTAAGTTGAAAAATACTTTTTTTAAGTACAGGATGTTCCAAATCAGGTACTATCTCACTTAATGGCTCCAGGGTAAATCTTCTGTTGTGTAGCTCAGGGTGCGGAACTATAAGCCCCGGTTCATTAATCATATGCTGCCCATAAAATAAAATATCGATATCGATAATCCGCGATCCCCATTTCCTTTCTCTTACGCGTCCCATTCTGATTTCGATCTGCAATATTTTTTCAAGCACTTGCCGGGCCGACAGCGTTGTGTCAACCTGCACAACCTGGTTCAGGTAGTTCGGCTCGTCGGTTTTACCCCAGGCTTCGGTCTCGTAAACAGATGTTTTTTTTACTGCTACGCCTAACTCAGTCTCAATCAGATCGATCGCTTTCTTTAAGTATGCTTCCCTATCGCCCAAATTGCTTCCCAGTAATAAAAAAACATCAATCATTGTTGTAACAAATATTATAGACAAAGCTCTTAATATTATATATATTGAATTGCTAAGTTTGCATAGATAAAAGATTTATAATATTTAATGAAACAATTCTTCAAATTTGTTTTCGCCACGGTGGTGGGGATTATTTTGTGCAGTGTGATATTTCTGGTTATTATAGTAGGTATAATAATGGCCGCAAGTGGTGACAAACATGTCGAAGTCGATTCAGATTCGTACCTGCATATTGCAATTACACATGAGATTCCTGAACGTACTCCTTATAACCCGCTTTCCGGGCTTGATTTTTTGGGCTTGGACGGTGACAAAAACTTAGGCCTTAACGATATCCTAGGTAATATAAAAAGGGCAAAAACAGATAGTAATATAAAAGGGATTTTACTGGATGAAAGCTTTATGTTATCCGGTCAGGCCACCACTGAAGAGATACGCGATGCGCTGATTGATTTTAAAAAATCAGGCAAGTTTGTTATTGCTTACTCCGAGGTGTATACACAAGGCTTCTATTACCTGGCATCGGTAGCCGATAAGGTGTATATTAACCCTAAAGGGATATTTGAGTTTAGCGGATTTAATTCAGAAATCACATTCTTTAAAGGAGCCCTGGATAAATTAGGTATCGAAGCGCAGGTAATTAAAGTAGGCACCTACAAAAGCGCTGTTGAGCCTTACGTATTGACCAAAATGAGCAATGCAAACCGCGAACAGGTTAACTCCTATTTGAGTTCGCTATATAATTACTTCCTGACGAATATCAGCAAGAGCCGTAAGATCACCAAAGATTCGCTTTATTATATTGCTAACAATCTGAAAGTGCAATTCCCTGAAGATGCGCTAAAATATAAGCTGGTTGACGGCTTAAAGTATAAAGATGAGGTACTAGATGAATTGCGGGATCGTACAGGAGTGGGCTCAAAAGCCGATCTGCATAAAGTGGAGATGGGCGATTATGCCGCCGGAAACAATACCACATCAAAAAATGAAGATGATTCGAAGAAAACCATCAAAAACCAGATAGCTGTTGTTTATGCCTCAGGTGAGATCAATGGCGGCGATGGCGATGACAATACAATTGGTTCGGAAAAAATATCAGCTGCTTTGCGTAAGGTGAGGCTGGATAATAATGTAAAAGCTGTTGTGTTCCGAGTGAACTCACCTGGCGGCAGTTCGTTGGCATCGGATGTGATTTGGCGCGAGGTAATGCTTACCAAAAAAGTAAAACCGATCATTGTATCGATGGGCGATCTGGCAGCATCGGGCGGTTATTACATATCCTGCGCAGCAGATTCGATCATTGCTGAACCCAACACAATAACAGGATCCATCGGCATCTTCGCTATAGTTCCTAACCTTCAAAAACTATTTAATGATAAGCTGGGAATTACTTTTGATGGTGTAAAAACCGGCAAATATTCCGATTTGGGTGATATCAGCAAGCCTTTATCCGCCGAAGAAAAAGCTATCCTGCAGAACAATGTGAACCATGGATATGACGATTTCACGAAGGCTGTTGCCGAAGGTCGCCATAAAACACAGGCTTATATTAATAGTATTGGGCAGGGTCGTGTGTGGACAGGCGAACAAGCTGTAAAAATTGGCCTGGTTGACCGTCTGGGTAATATTAATGATGCCATCTCATCGGCTGCTAAGAAAGCGAACATCAAAAAATACAAGTTAGTTGCTTATCCTGAACAAAAGAAAGGTGTGTTTAATAAATTCGGCTCTGATATCAGCACTCAAATGAGAGCTCACTTTGTAAAATCAGAACTGGGCGATAATTATCGCTATTACGAACAGATAAAAGGGCTTACCGAAATGATGCGCACACCGCAGATGCGTATGCCTTATGATATTGTGATAAAGTAGATTATCGCCATAATTTATTTGAGCCATTTCTTAACCGAAATGGCTTTCTTTTTTGTTTTAAATATCGATAGGCATTGACCTATGAACTATTTTGTATTTTTACCGTCCAAATCCACTTATGGAAAACAAACCCATTGCCCGTACGCTTCGCCTGTTGTCGCAATTGATGGAATTGCACGACGAAAACCCGTTCAAGGTGAAGTCGCTGGCCAATGCTGCCTTTAAGGTGGATAAGCTCCCCTATCGTATTGCAGGCAAAAGCCTGGCTGAGATGGAGAAGATCGACGGTATTGGGAAAAGTACGGCCACCAAAATTGTGGAGTTACTGGAAACAGGAGCCATTACCGATCTAACCGATTTGCTTGCTGCTACGCCTGAAGGCATTGTAGAAATGCTGGGGATCAAAGGCATTGGCCCCAAGAAGATCGGTATCATCTGGCATGAATTGGGCATTGAGACCGTTGGTGAATTATACTACGCCTGCAATGAGAACCGGCTGATTGAAGCTAAAGGCTTCGGATTAAAGACCCAGGAGGAGATAGTTAAAGTCATCGAATTCAGGATGGCGAGTAACGGCAAATTCCTGTATGCACAAGTGGATACAATTGCTGGTGAATTATTCCAAAAATTACAGGATATTCTTCCTGATGCAAGTATAAGTTACACAGGAGAATTCCGCCGTTGCTGCGAGATCATTAATGAATTGGGTTTCATTGTCGGCTCATCTAACGTTAGACCAGATGTAGAAATACTGACACAATCCGATATTTTACAAAATCTATCGGTTAATGAACATACCATCAACGGTGAAACTGCTAATGGCTTGTTGGTGAGCATTTCAGTAGTAAATAACCTTTCCTTCCATTACGAATTGTTTGCGCAGACCGGCACTGACGAGCATATTCAGGCTGTTTTGGCGCGTACTAATGATAGTGTTAAACAAGCTGAAAGCGAAGAAGTGATCTACAGAAAAGCAGGACTTGCTTATATGTTGCCTGAATTACGCGAGGGCAACACCTTTATTGAGAAAGCAGCGAACAATGAATTGCCTCAGCTTATTACTTACCAGGATTTAAAGGGAACGCTGCATAATCACAGTACCTGGAGCGACGGTGTGAATACCCTGGAGGACATGGCGTTATATTGTCGCGATCAGCTAAAACTGGAGTATTTAGGTATATGTGATCATAGTAAAAGTGCCTTTTACGCGAAGGGTTTAAGTATCGAGCGGGTTTTGCAGCAGCATGAGGAGATCGACCACTTAAATAAAAAGATTACCGGATTTCATATTTTCAAAGGAATCGAGTCGGATATACTGAATGACGGTTCACTAGATTATCCGGATGAGATATTACAGCGCTTTGATTTTATCGTCGCCTCGGTTCACTCCAATCTGAAAATGGACAAGGAAAAAGCTACCATGCGCTTGATCAAAGCTGTTGAAAATCCATATACCACCATTTTGGGACATCCTACCGGCAGGTTATTGCTAAGCCGTAAAGGCTATGAATTTGACTATCAAAAGGTAATAGATGCCTGTGCTGCAAACAATGTGATTATCGAAATCAATGCCAACCCATTGCGTTTGGATTTGGACTGGCGCTGGCATCAGTATGCGTTGGATAAGGGTGTAAAACTATCCATAAACCCCGATGCTCACCGTGTCGAAGGTTTTTCAGACATGCATTACGGTGTTTTAGCCGCACGAAAAGGCGGTTTATATAAGGAAATGTGTTTAAATACGTTCCCTCTTGAAGAAATTAAAAAGGAGTTCGAATCAAAAAAGCAGGTAAATGCTCATAGATAAAGTACGTCACATACAACAGCAAAATCCGCCTGCTATCCTCGTCATCGGGGACCTGATGATCGACCATTATATCTGGGGTGATGCCACCAGGCTCTCTCCCGAAGCCCCGGTTCCGATAGTTAACGTAAAAAATGAATCGACCACACTGGGTGGAGCGGCGAATGTAGCGCAAAACCTGGTTGCTTTAGGTGCAAAAGTTACACTTGGGGGCCTGATTGGTGAAGATGCCTATGGCTTGAGGCTAATTGAAATATTAGAAAGTGAAGGTATTGCTACTGATGCTATTCTGAAAGATGCAAACCGTCCGACTACGGTCAAAACGCGTGTCGTGGCGGGTAGCCACCAACTGGTACGAGTTGACCGTGAAATTACTGACCCGGTATTGAGTGAGTTGGAAGACGAACTGGTAAATCAACTGGATCATTATATCAATGAAGCTGATATCGTGCTGTTTTCTGATTACGGTAAAGGTTTATTTTCTGAAGGCCTTACCCAGCGACTGATCAGATTAGCCAAAAGCAAGGAAAAGAAAGTGATCATCGATCCGAAGGGATTGAATTACGAGAAATATAAGGGTGCTTTCATCATTAAGCCTAATCGTAAAGAACTGGCCGAAGCTGCAAAGACAGAACGGATCAAGAACATTGATGACCTGCAAAAGGCGTCTAAAGTGATATTCAAACAAACAGGCGTTGATTACCTGATCGTTACCCTGTCAGAAGAAGGCATGGTAATATTGGATGAGCTTGCTTACAAGCTATTACCGGTTAAGGCGACTGCCGTATTTGACGTAACCGGGGCCGGCGATACTGTATTGGCGACTATCGCCTACTTCATGGCTTCAGGTTTGACGATCGAAGAATCCTGCGAACTGGCTAACCATGCTGCTGCTATTGTAATACGGCGTGTGGGTAGTGCAACTACCACTATTGACGAAATTTTAGAAGATATAACAAACGGTCAGGCTAACTGACCAACGACATACAAAATGAATAAACTGGTTATTGAGGAACTGAACGATCATCAGCAATTGATACAAAAAGTGATTGAATCGCTTACCGCTGATATTGAGAAAGCATGCGAAGTGATTGTAGATACCCTGAAAGACGGCAAGAAGGTTTTAATAGCCGGAAATGGTGGAAGCGCTGCCGATGCTCAACACATTGCAGCTGAATTAAGCGGAAGATTTGTAAAAGAACGCCGGGCTTTGCCAGGTATTGCTCTCACAACCGATACCTCTGCCTTAACCTCTATAGCCAATGATTACGGCTACCAGTTTGTGTTCTCCCGCCAGTTAGAAGCATTAGCACAGCCGGGCGACCTGTTCATCGGCATTTCGACCAGCGGTAACAGCGAAGGCATATTAAAAGCCTTTGAATCAGCACAGAAGCTGCAGTGCAAAACACTGGGCTTATCAGGCAGAAACGGCGGTAAAATGAACAGTATGTGCGATCTGAACATTATCGTGCCGTCCGATATTACGGCACGTATACAGGAAATGCATATCCTGATCGGTCATATCATGTGCAAGGCTGTTGATAACGAATTTTGACCGATGAGAAACAACCTGGAAAAAACATTGCTCAGCAAAATAAGTGACTTACAATCGCTTAAAGCCTCCATTTCGCAATGGCAAAGCGAGGACAAAAAGGTTGTTTTTACCAATGGCGTTTTCGATCTGCTTCATATCGGGCACATTACCTATATGGCCAAAGCAGCTGAATTGGGCGATAAACTAGTGATTGGCTTAAACTCAGACAGCTCAGTAAAAAGAATAAAGGGTGAAGATCGACCTGTAAATGATCAGAATAGCCGCGCTGCATTATTAGCCGCCTTATTCTTTGTAGATGCTATTGTAGTGTTTGAAGAAGATACTCCAATTAATATCATCACAACACTCATGCCTGACATTTTGGTAAAGGGAGCTGATTATTCTATCGAAAATATTGTGGGCGCCAAAGAAGTATTAGCCAACGGCGGCGAGGTGAAAACAATCGATTTTGTGGAGGGCTACTCCTCTACATCTATTATCAAAAAGATCAGGGAACAGATCACAAAATAACATGAAGATACTGGTTGTCCGTTTCAGCTCGATGGGTGATATTATTTATACAACGCCTGTAGTGCGATGCCTGAAGACGCAATTGCCCAACGCAGAAATTCATTTTCTTACAAAACCAGCTTTCAAGTACATTTACGATAACAATCCGCATCTTGATAAACTGCTTTTGCTAAAACCGACGCTGGCTGAAACTATTGAGGAGATAAAAGCTGAGAAATATGACTACCTCATTGATCTGCATAATAATCTGCGCACTTCGCTGATAAAGCTAAGGACCGGCATTAAATCATCCGCCTACAAAAAGCAACGCATTCGTAAGTGGTTGAGCCTCAAATTCAATCTAAAACTTGTTCCCCCGGTGCATTTGGTAGAGCGCTACATGAAAGCGGTGAAGTTTTTAGGTGTGAAAAATGATAGTAAGCCTATTGATTATTATATAAAAACAGAACACAATCTCACAAAATTACTGCCCGAATCACATCAGCCGGGCTTCTTAGCTTTCATTATAGGAGCCACACATTTTACCAAACGCATGCCGAACGAGAAGATCATCAGCATATGCCGTAAGGTCAATGCTCCTATTGTGTTGCTCGGAGGAAATGATGTAAAGGAAAATGGTAACGAAATTGCAACTGCCATCGGTTCAAATATTTATAATGCCTGCGGTATTACTTCGCTGGATGAATCCGTATATTTAGTTTCAAAAGCGAAAAAAGTGCTGGGGTTTGATACGGGGTTGACACACATTGCCGAAGCATTTGACAAACCGATTGCTTCTATTTGGGGCGGCACTGTGCCCGAATTACTTGGTGTACAGCCTTACATGGTAAAAGATACCGAAGTGATCGGAATAAATTTACCTTGCCGGCCGTGTTCAAAATTCGGTCTTGAAAAATGTCCACTTGGACACTTCAAGTGCATGAACAATATACCCGAACAAACTGTTATTGATTTCGCTAACAAAGCTTAAACCCATACTGTATGAAGAAGCTATTATTGGTTCGCCATGCCAAAGCCGTTCATGACGACAGCTACAGCGATTTTGAAAGGCCTCTTAAACACTCAGGTATGCGGGATACCACCATCATGGCCGAACGAATAGAAAGCGCAGGTGCAGTTCCTCAAGTACTTATAAGCAGTCCTTCTCTTCGTACTCTAGCGACAGCTAATATCCTTTCAGAGCACTTGAGCTTGCACAAACCAACAGAAGATAAGCGGATTTATGATGCAAGCCAGCAATCACTGCTTTATGTGATCAGTGATTTTCCTGATAATCATAATTTTGTAGGCCTGGTTGGCCATAACCCGGGAATAGCCCAATTAGTTCACTATTTTACCGGGCAGATACGTGAGGTATCCCCGGGGGCCGCTGTCCTGATCACATTTGAATTTGATTCCTGGCGAGAATTAACCTATGATTCGGGTAAACTGGAGTGGTTTAGCTCACCGAAGGAAGATAATTGATTTGAAGATTTGAAAATGACTTATCTCTACTCATTTTCAAATTGGCACACCCTCAAATTTTCAAATTAGCTAAATCAATTGATACAATAGGTTTTCCCCGGTAATGACCGTATAAATCCCTGCATTTCCATATTTAACAGGTTCATTGCCAATTGGCTCATCGGCATGTTGGCTTTCAGAGTCAATTCATCAATAGCCAAAGGTGATTTATGCTGATGTATAATATCTAAAATAACCCTTTCATCATTTGACAAATCCATGGGCAAAGACAATTGTTCCACAGCAGGTCTGCCGTCATCCATTTTCTCCCACCCTAAACAGTAAGCCAAATCAGCAGCACAAGTTAGTAATCCAGCTTTGTTATGGCGTATCAGGAAGTTACATCCTTCGGAAAACTCATCGTCTATCCTGCCAGGAAAAGCGTAAACATCACGATTATAGGAATTCGCAATCTCAGCTGTGATCAATGCACCACCTTTAATGCCGGCTTCAACTACAACTGTCGCATCTGCCATGCCTGCTACTATACGGTTCCGTTGCGGAAAATTTTCACGGTCAGGGATAGTTCCGGATGGATATTCAGTTAATAAGCCGCCATTTTCCTGGATTTTCTCGGCTATTGAGCGGTTTTGTGCAGGGTACATGCGGTCAAATCCATGCCCAAGCACGCCTACAGTTTGTATGCCTTGCTTTAAACATTCCTTATGTGCGTAAGTATCTATTCCTAAAGCGAGTCCACTCACAATCAAAACGTTATATTGTTGTAATTCTTCTACCAACTGATGGCATAATTGTTTACCATATTCAGTAGCTCTCCGGGTTCCTACTATACTTACTACATGTCGTGGGTTTAGATTATAGTTGCCTTTACCATACAGTAATATGGGTCCATCAATGCAGTTCTTTAGTCGCTTTGGATATTCCGGATCAGTATAAAAAATGGGCTTTATGTTATTCCTTTCAATATAATTCAATTCTCCCTCTGCGCGTTCAAGAGCAGCTTTAAAATTCATATCAATAAATCGCCTTTCGCCAATGCCGGGTATTTGTATCAGTTTCGATTTAGATGCTTTAAATACCTGCTCTTCATCGCCAAAATGAAAAAGCATGGATTTGGATAGTGCAGGACCGATGTTTTTTATAAAAGTTAAGGCAAGCCGATGTAATAATGACATATTTTAAAGTTCAGGTATCTGGCGTTGAAGTTACAAAAAAAATAAAATTGCTCAAATTTTTAGCATTTTTATTATCGAAAAAATGTGGATTGCTGGGAATAATTTTTTTATAATTTTAGATAAGCAAATAACCATCTCAAAATCAGGAGGCATGATTGAGAACGCCACAAAAAGAAAAGGTTATCCGGCAAGGCTGAAATACCTGTCAATTGTTCCATTATTCCTGGCATTACTATGTGTTTCTGTACATGCATTTGCACAAAGCCCGCCATCACCACCTCCAGGAGGACCGCCTCCACCTCCACCACCCGATGAAGTTTTTAGAAAAATCAACCCCTTTAAAAAGCATAAAAAGGATACGGCTGCTAGGAAAAAAAGCGACGATAAAACCACTTCGTCTAAAACACAGTCATCTTCCGGGCCGGCCGCACACCCTGCCGGTCCACCACCGCCACCAAATCCTTTAAATCTTTTCAAAAAGAAAAAGAAGGATACAACAAAGAATGGTAAAAGCTAATCGGAATAGAAAAGGGCGATAAGAAATTATTACCCTTTTACATAGATCACCTGCTTGGTTTCGAAAAATTCTTCGGCAAAGTAGTCTTTTAAATGGTATTGTTTCACCCGCAAGCCTGATTCAGCGATTTCTTGTGTAAGATCTCCGCCTTTTAAATATAATATCCCGTTTTGGAGGGTGTTTTTTGAAGTCTTATTGAATTTCCCTTTCACCCAGGGATAGAAGTCTTTCAGTTGAGTGACAGCACGTGAAACCACAAAATCAAATTTACCAGGTGTTTGTTCTGCCCTGATGTGCTCGGCTTCTAAATTTTTCAAACCAATGGCTTTAGCTACTTCGTTTACCACTTTTATCTTTTTGCCTATAGAATCGACCAAAAGGAACTGGGTTTCTGGAAACATTACTGCCAATGGCAAACCCGGGAAGCCTCCTCCGGTACCTACATCCAAAACAGTTTCGCCCGCCAGAAAAGATGCTACTTTAGCTATGCCTAGAGAGTGCAATACATGTCTCTCCAATAAAGAATCGATATCTTTCCGGGATATGACGTTGATCTGGTTGTTCCAGAAATTGTATAATTCGGGCAGTTGCTGGTATTGTTGCTGTTGTGCAGGGCTTAGATCAGGGAAGTATTTGAGTATGATATCAGATGTCATCCCTGTTAAAGCGGTTAATGATATTACCCAACAAGTACCTTGCCCTGAATAGCTGTGCTTTAACCGTACCCAAAGGCAAGTCCAGTTGTTGCGCTATTTCTTCGTATGACAATTCATCAAAATATCTCAGAGTGATCAGGTTACGGTAACGTGCAGGTAAACTTTCTATCAGTACTTTTAACTCCTGTGTTTGCTGTTTTTTTATAGAAGTCTCTTCCGGGTTCAGGACGTCGGCCTTTATCTGCAGCGTTTTCTCTTCCCCATCATCGTCCACCATTCCGTGGATGGACATGGTATTCAATTTTTTTTTGCGGATAAAGTCGATACAATTATTGGTTGCTACACGGAACAGCCAGGTACTGAATGCATAATCGGGCTGATATTTTTCCAATTTTTCAAACGCTTTAGCAAAGGTTTCAACAGTGAGGTCCATAGCGTCCTCCTTGTTGTTTACCATCTTGAGCGCCATGAAATAGATGGAATCCTTGTACCTGTGCATCAGGTCGGCATAAGCCTTTTGATTTCCCTCGCGTGCTTTCACAACCAGGTGAAAATCGTTTTTTGCGTTTTCGGTAAAATTTGCGTTTACTTCCACTGTGTAGTTTTTATAAAAGTACCTATCAATCCAAAAATATTTAAATAAACATAATAAACAAGGTCGAAGAATGGTAAATACCACAATAAGTTTTTAACATCCAGCTTAGCGAACACCTTCGAATATATAACTAATTGTGCAATCAGCCTAAAAATGAATAATCCCAAAGCAGGCAGCGGATCATAATCCAGAACAAGGGATAATATAAGCAATATGTAGAAGAAAAAGCCGGTTGCCGCATCAAAACTCAGCATACGGCGGTGATTATTCTTATACATTTTCCCTACGCCCATATGCCTCCTCTTTTGAACAAAATAAGTGGCAAAAGTGTTTTTGGCCAGACTAAAAGTAAAGGCATCCGGATGTATTTCGATTGTTGTATTATCCGCAGTAGCATTCTGATTTACGAACAGATCATCATCGCCGGATAGGATATGCATATGCGATCCAAACCCTTTATTCCTGAAAAATAATGTTTTGGTATAAGCCAAATTACGACCTATGCCCATATATGCATTACCTGCCAACGCCGCCGAAAGGTAATTGATAGCTGTTTTTGTAGTCTCGAAACGAATAAATGAGTTAAGGAAACCCCTTGTTTTATAATAAGGAGAATAGCCCAGAACGATCTCTGTACCGTCTGTGAAATTGGCTGCCATACGAGTGATCCATTCGTCAGAAGCAGGTTTGCAATCTGCATCCGTAAACAACAAATGCTCATTTTTAGATGCCTTAATACCCATGGTCAGGGCGAATTTTTTGCCTGTTTTATGACGGTCGTTTTCGGTAACTGTAACTACTTTTAAGCGGGAATATTTTGCACTTAGATCCTTTAAAACAAGTTCAGAGTCATCCAGGGAACAGTCATTTACCACTACTACTTCAAAATCAGGATAATTTTGTTCCAATATTAAAGGCAAATTTTCGGACAGATTTTCAGCCTCGTTACGGGCGCTAATGATCACCGAAATGGGAAGTGCAGGCCGTACTAATTCATGTGCAGGTTTATATACCCTCAGCCTGTTATGATAGTAAATAAGATAGTACAACTGAACAATAAAACAGAAGGTTAGCAGTATGAATAGCGCGTCGGGTAAATAGGTTTCCAATATCAGGTGAATATATAATGGGTAAAATTGTAAAAAAAACCATTATTGTATACTAAAGGTGGATAAGTTTTGGCCGGAAAGCCGCTATTGTGGAAAAATTAGGGGAGGTTGGAGAAGTTGTAGTGGTTGTAGAAGTTGTAAATGTTGGAATATTGAAAAATGGTGAGAATCAATCCACTTCAACCTCTACAACCTTTACAACAACTTCAACCTAATCTCAACCTAATCTCAACCAAATCAAACATAAATGACTAATTTTGCAGGCTCGAAATGAAATTTAGTTTAACAGCACAAGACCCGTTATCGAAAGCACGCGCAGGCGAAATCATCACCGATCACGGCACTATACAAACACCGATATTTATGCCTGTAGGCACTGCAGGCACCGTAAAAGCCGTTCATCAGCACGAGTTGAAGGATGATATAAAAGCACAAATCATACTCGGTAACACCTACCATTTATATTTGAGGCCCGGACTGGATACGCTTGAAAAAGCCGGTGGTCTGCATAAATTTAATGGCTGGGATGAGCCTATATTGACCGACAGCGGCGGCTACCAGGTGTATTCGCTTACCGAAGTACGTAAAATAAAGGAAGAAGGTGTTACGTTTCGTTCACATATTGACGGCTCAAAACATTTGTTTACACCAGAAAATGTGATGGATACCCAGCGTACTATCGGGGCCGACATTATTATGGCTTTTGATGAATGTACACCTTATCCATGTGAATATGGCTACGCGCGCAGATCTATCGAAATGACGCATCGTTGGCTTAAACGCTGCTGCGACAGGTTTGATAGTACTGAGCCGAAATACGGATATAGCCAAACGCTCTTCCCAATTGTACAGGGGTCGGTTTATAAAGACTTGCGGGTTAAATCAGCTGAAGTTATCGCGTCATTTGAGCGCGAAGGCAATGCCATAGGCGGTTTATCCGTTGGAGAACCGGCAGAGGAAATGTACGCCATGACAGAATTGGTGTGTAATATATTACCACAGCAAAAACCGCGTTATTTAATGGGTGTAGGTACACCTGTAAATATATTGGAGAACATTGCTTTAGGTATTGATATGTTTGACTGTGTAATGCCAACGCGCAACGCGCGTAATGGTATGCTTTTTACTAAAGAAGGTATTATCAATATCAAGAACGAAAAGTGGAAGAACGATTTTAGTCCGATTGAAGCTGATAGCGAGCTGTATGCCGACCGGAATTATACAAAAGCTTACCTTCGGCATTTAATTCATTCGGGCGAAATATTAGGAGCGCAAATTGCTACCTTACACAACCTGCATTTTTACCTGTGGCTGGTAAAAGAAGCACGGGAAAAAATCATCTCGGGCGAGTTCTATAACTGGAAAAAGGTGATGGTAAACCGCTTAGGTCAACGATTATAAATGAGAAATTTTTTAAGAAAACATCTGAAAGTTGTTGACCGGTACATCATACGCAAGTACCTGGGCACGTTTATATTTACACTGGCCATTTTCTCGGTAGTGATGGTGGTTTTTGACGTGTCAGAACACCTGGATAATTTCCTGAAAAAGCAAAGCACCTTTCATGATATCGCTTTTAAATACTACGCTGGTTTCATTCCTTTCTATCTTAATTATCTTTCACCACTCATCAATTTCCTGGCCGTTATCCTGTTTACAGCCAAGATGGCCAACCAGACAGAGATAGTGCCGATATTGACATCAAAAGCAAGCTTTAACCGCTTTTTGAGACCATATTTTATTGCCGCAACACTACTTTTCCTCATATCTTTTTTTGCTAACGTATACCTTATTCCTTATACAAATCGCCTCAAAGTTGACTTTGAAAGCACTCACTTCAGTGATAGCGACCCAACAAAAAATGAGGTACACATGCAGTTGGACAAGCATACTTTCATATTTGTACGATCCTTTGATCCGACTTCAAAAACTGGTTATGAGTTCATTTTAGAGAAGTTTAACGGTGATGTGATGACCCGTAAAATCGTTGCCAGCAACGTAGTGTATGATTCAGTAAAACGTATCTGGACCATGAAAGCCTACTCCGACAGGCAAATTAATGGTTTAAAAGAGACTATGGTATGGCATGGGAGTACAAAAGACACAGTGCTTGATATGCGTCCGGAAGACTTTGAAATAAAGGATAATCAGTACAGCGCCATGTCTATGAGCGTTCTGAACAAAAATATTGAGAAGGCAAAACTACGCGGAACAGGCGAATTACTGGATATGCAGTTCGAAAAATACCACCGTTTTGTGTACCCTTTATCTACGTACGTCCTCACTTTAATCGGCGTTTCTATGTCGTCAAGGAAGGTGCGCGGCGGGGTCGGATTACCGCTCGGAATAGGCATTATTCTATGTTTTACGTACATTATCATCGAGCGGTTTGCATTAGTTTTCTCCGTAAAAGGCGGCGCTCCGCCACTGATTTCGGTATTCATGCCGAACGTTTTATTCTTTGTACTGGGCTACTACTTATTAGTAAAAGCGCCTAAATAATGGCCGAAAAAAAAGCACCGGCGCAATTAAATAAGAACCTGGTTATTCTTCATTTTACGGTCTTTATCTGGGGTTTTACAGGCATCTTAGGCAAGCTGATTTCCATCTCCGCCGTGCAATTAGTATGGTACCGGGTGCTCATTGCATCAGTCACTTTGTTCCTTTATTTTAACTTTAACAAGACCACTTTTAAGGTAAATCGAAGCACACTTTTTAAGCTGATTTTTACCGGCGCATTGGTCGGCGGGCACTGGATTTTATTCTTCCTTTCCATCAAATTATCTACCGTTTCAGTGGGTCTGGTGTGCCTCTCATCCATCACATTATTTACGGCAATTTTCGAGCCGCTAATCAATAAAAAGCGGATATCAAAACTTGAAATCATCTCAGGAATTTTGATCGTTTTAGGCATCCTGATAATTTTCAAATTTGAAACAAAATACACTAAGGGTATCATAGCAGGACTCACAAGTGCAGTTTGCGCAAGCCTTTTTGCTATTATAAACTCCCGGCAAGTACAGAAATATGAAGCTCCTGTGATCGCATTTTATGAGCTATCCGGAGCCTTCGTTTGGATATCTATCTTCCTTGCAGCAACCAACGGATTCGATAAATCGATGATCCTGGACCATGCTGATATTGGTTATCTTTTGCTCCTCGGCACCATCTGTACATCGCTTGCCTACGTCGCCGGCGTGTCGGTAATGCGCGAACTTTCCGCCTTCCGTGTGGCGCTCATCACTAATCTCGAGCCGGTATATGGTATCGTTATGTCTTTCCTTTTTTTCGGTGACATGAACAAAATGACTATAGGTTTCTGGGTAGGCGCCATCATTATTTTGTCGACAATTTTTCTCTTTCCGGTCGCCCAAAAGCAGGTAGCCAGGAGAAGAAACGGCTAAGCATTTCTTGTCTATTTCCTTTCGAACTTTTCTAAACAGCACATTAAATCTGATGCTAATTTACTGCCTTGAAGGGTAGGGAGGCACTTAAAATCGACACCTCCTAAAACGCATTTTAAAGCCCTACAAACGACTCCCGGAAAATACCTGCCCTAACCCTCATTAAAATAGATCCGCACGATCATGCGCAAAATTCATTTTTTACTTAGTGTACCTAACTCAAATCATAAAACAAGCTCTTCTGTAGTAAAAATCATGTCAAAATTCAAATTAAATTTTGAATTTATATTTTATATAAATTATATATTTATTTCATATTCAAATATTTATATTATTTATATAAAATCATAGTTTAATAAATTCATAGTTTAAAATTTTCCAAAAACTAATATTTTTAGCATTTAAATTTAATGTCCCTAATTAAACAACATATAATATTTATAATCAAATATTTAATCAATTTTAATTAACAAAAAACTTTACTAAACGTTTTTGACGGGCGTTTCTGTTAAGTGTGTACTGAACTAGAAAATGAGAGTTTCAATAAAATCGACGCCTATGCAGGTTTGTATGAACAATAGATTTTGGCGCGACAGGTTTTCTTCAATTTCCCGCAGAATTTTCAACTATAAATCGATTAGGAATAGGTCCGTTTTTTCGAAACCCGTTGAATCGTTTGACGCCCCCTCTCCCACTTCCGGTCAAAAAATCGGGATGAATATTTCAATCCCAAAAATTGCCCCTTTCTTTAATTTTTTGATTTTCGATTTTTTGCAAAAAAGACGTCTATGATTTTGCCGACTTGTGATACCTCTGCCCTTTTTGTAGATTTATAAAAGAAGCGAAAATTCGACGTGAGTTTTTCGCTCTGCAAAAAACCGTATCCATTTCACATCCGTTAAAATTGAGATCGTCATGAGAATAAAAACGATGTTCATCATCTTCGTCACCGTACTGCTGACGGTAGTAGTGATGCAAAATACAAAAGAGGTTCCTTTCAATTTTTTGTTCGCCACCTTCTACGTTTCCAAATTGGTCATGCTGCTGGCAGTGGCCGTTGTTTCGTTTATCGTCGGCGTGCTGGTTGGCCGCCCGGGCAGACCGAAATACGTCCCGGGTCGTGATGAGGAACCGGAGGAGCAAAAACCAAAACCTGATACACTAAGCCAGGAAGATAGAGATTATATAAATTAAACTATGGAAAACAAACTAGGATTTATCGGGCTTGGGAACATGGGCCTTGAAATGGCCAAAAACCTTATCGCCGCAGGCTATCATTTACAGGTGTACAACCGCAGTACGGGCAAGGCCGACGGGTTGGAACAATCGGCCATCACAAAATGCAAAACACCTGCCGAAGCGGCCGCAAATGTACCTGTGGTGATCACCATGCTTTCGGACGATGAGGTGGTGACAGAAACGGTGATTGGCAAGGACGGAATACTGCAAACTTTGCAGCCAGGGGGTATCCATATTTCTATGAGCACCATCTCTCCCAACGCATCGGAAAAGATGGCTGCAGCGCATCAAAAAGCAGGCAGTAAATACCTTGCTTCACCCGTATTTGGAAGGCCTGAAGCGGCCGCTGCTAAACGCCTCTGGATTTGCGTATCCGGAGACCCGGAAGCAAAAGCAACCGTACAGCCGATTCTCGATGCATTAGGACAAGGCGTAATTGACTTTGGCGATAGCACAGGCGGCGCCAATGTGGTGAAGATTGTGGGCAACTTTATGATCTTCGCTTCTGTGGAAATGATAGCTGAAGCGCTGGCATTATCAGAGAAGCAGGGACTGGATCGCGCGCAGGTGGCCGACTTCTTCGGTTCGACTTTATTCAATGCTCCTGTTTATCAGAACTATGGTAAGCTCATTGCTAACAAAACCTACGAGCCAGTCCGGTTTAAAGCGAAGCTTGGTTATAAAGACGTGAGCCTTGCATTCGATCTTGCTCAGCAAAGCGGAACACCAATGCCTTTCGGTTCTGCGTTGCTAAACCGTATGCTGACGGCCGTAGCCAAAGGCTGGGGCGACCGTGACTGCGTAGAAGCATTTGATCGTGGGGTTGCAGAGGATGCAGGCTTATAAGAGATCGGAAGTCCGAGGTCAGAGATCAGATTTATTTGTGAGTTTACAAAAGACTCAGAGATTAGACTTCTGACCTCCGACTTCAAACATCAATAGAAAACCTGGTTTGTCTTTTCCAATTCTGGCAGATCAGTTTTTTTGCTGAATATGCCAAACACTGATGCTCCGCTGCCGCTCATACTTGCGTAGATAGCACCGGCTTCGTAGAGCGCAGCCTTCACTCCTCTGATCACCGGATGATTTTTAAAAACTGATTCTTCAAAATCATTTTTGATATGATGCTTCCATTCTTCAACCGGAAGTTTGATCAACTCCTTCAAAGACTCTTTTACAGGCGCAGGTCTCACTCCCCGGTAGGCCTCAGCAGTGGACACGTGCGCAGGAGGCATTACAAGGGCTATATGATAGCCTGAAAGGTCGAGTTGGACATCTTCGAACCTGTCGCCCTTTTCAAAAGCAAATACAGGCTTATTTTCGATAAAGAAGGCGCAGTCGGCACCCAGCTGCCGGGCGTAGTCGAGCATTTGCTCCGTGGTCAGTTTAAGATCAAATAAACTATTGATCAGTTTAATGAAAAACGCCGCATTGGCCGATCCACCACCAAGGCCTGCCCCTATTGGGATATGTTTTAGCAGATGTATGTTTACCGGAGGCAGATCATGATCTTTGCTCATTAAGTGATATCCCTTAATGCACAGGTTATCCTCGATCCTGCCGGGGATATCCAGTCCGGACGAGTGGAAGGTTAGCTCATCTCCCGGTAATGCCTCTAATGCGTCGTAAATAGGCAAAGGATAAAAAACCGTCTCGATATTATGGTAGCCGTCTGGCCGGCGACCGGTGATGTTGATGCCGATATTGATCTTGGCGCTTGGAAATACGATCATTCAGATTGATTAACATCGGATGTATTTTTGCACATCCATAGGATACCAAAAATAGATTATTAATTAACCAAATTTATTTTAAAAAAAAAGTGCCTTAATGAAATAAAAAACGCCGTTTGATTTTTTTGATATATCAAAATTTATCCCTTTTACAGCCTTCTTTGTCCCTGCAAACTTATTATTTAAATAGCTTATGCTTTTCGATTTTCAATAATTCCTTTCAAAATTATTAAGCGGTCTTTAAACGGTTTAGATGCTTTTGAATAAGGATTTGCTGTCAGTACGGTAAAATGGCTATCAACAAATTTAGGAACATCCGTTACTTTGACGCCGGGCATTAGCTCGATTGTCTTAGGTAATTCTCTACTACTGTTATAATATTCTTGTAATTCTTCTATTGTCATCTTAATTCACTAAATGACTACCGCGCATTATAAACATATCACTTCCAATGTGCATAACTTGCATAATGACCCAACAAAAACGAACGATTCTTTTATTTACATTTGTATCATAACACAAAGAGACAACCCGCAAGTCGTCTCCTTAATGTTGAAATTCAAATATGGTTTCTTTAAAAAAACAAATAAGAAACAATTTACTGGCAAGTATTTTGGTAAAGTTTTCCCCGGTTGCAGCCGGGGTTTTTTGTTTCTTGTTATTTGTCAATACAAATATACTGTAATACGTAATACAGAATACTAACATCTACTAAAAAGTTATCCCCATAGTAATTTACTTTTCCGATTCTCTATTCTTTTCCTCCAACTCTTTAGCGTTCGGAAATATCTCTGTTACTTGTCTTACTAAGAAATCCCAAAGCTTAGTATTGGTGATTACCTCGATGTTTTCAATGATGCTCTTAAACTCCTTAACTGAAATCAAAACAGCTAAAAACCACATCAGTTTGACAGCTTCCAAAGCTATCAAGTGTTGAACTAAATAAGCTGATATAATACCAACGTTGTACAGGACAATCTTTTTTATTGTCTCTCCGAATTTCTTTGATGTTATCGGGTTGCCTTGTTTTAAACTTTTCCAAATTCCAGTTATCAGGTCGATAATCAAAAGAATTAGGATAACGACAATAAACTGATAGGTAGGTAAAAAGAAGACGGTAAACGCCCAAATGACAAATTTCCAGAGGTTAGCACTCAAATATTTATACAGTGCCAATATTGTATATTCCAATTTATGTATAAGGTTTGGTAACATCTTAAGCCATTATTTCAGGTATAAGTTAGCTTCCGCAAGTCTGCGTTTTTTTAAATCATCATTGATTTTGCCCCCGGCTTTAATCCACATCATAAAGGCAATCTTAATGTCTGAGGGTTCTGCCTTCTCATTTATCTTCTTCAATAGTGTCGAATTGTCTAATGCCTTTAATCCGACATTATAAGTGAAAGAAACTAAAGCATTGAACTGATTTTGGTTTAGTTCAAAGTTTACTACGTTTGATACGCCTTTTTCAAAGGTTGAAACTACTTTATCAAAAATCTCATCACATTGTTCTTGTGTTATTTTATCACCCATCTGGACTTTCTTACCAGTATCTGGATACCAAGTAAAACCTACTCCGATGGTAGGAATTCCCGCAACATCTTTATAAGCTTCTAATCTAACCCCTTCTTGCCTGTAGATAAATTGTCTACCTGCACTGTCTATTTTGGTTACACCCATTACACTACTTCTTTATAGTTATAATAGGCTGTGACCTTAATTAATGGTTAGATTTCCTACCGTACCTTGCCCAATATTCCTTTTCGCTTGGGTCTTTTCGCATCTGAATTTGATGATAACCTTCCCCTTTGAACTCAGTTATCCGGTCAACTATCGCTTGTAAATCTTCTAACTCAAAATCTGTCTTATCGTAATAGTAGAGATATTCACCGTTCACTTTTTGGATGGTAGCAACGCTGTAATTATTTATCAGCACATTCCAAGATTCCCCGCTCGTGCCATTGGGCAATGACACACGCACCCTTTTCTTTTCATCACCATACCAAGCATCAAATTCTATCATAACCTAATAATAGCAAAAAAGCCCTGTAGTTTGTGACTATAGGGTAATTGCGGACTAAAACAAAGATTTATATTTCTAAGATTGAAGAAGTTGATATGGTTCGACTTCAAGTGCCTTTGCCAACGCAAATATTACAGATACGCTGGTATTCAGTAACCCACGTTCAAGACGGCTCACCTGACTGTACTCAATCCCTGCCATATTCGCTAAGGCTTCCTGACTGATATTTTTAGCTGTGCGGTATTTCCGCACATTGCTTGCAAGTAATTCAATTGCTTGATTATTTCGGAATTGCGCCACTCCCGAAAGTTCAATGTAATTTCCCTTTTGAATTAAGGCAAATTTGCCTTATTATTGTATATCAAATCCTTATTCAAATGAAAACTTTTCTGCTATTTATATTGCTTCAGGCAAGCGGCAACGATTATAACTCCTTAATCTATTTTGTAATATTCATCGGTTGCGTAATTCTGGTTTTTTACGTCTATAACAGAATTTATAACAATTACACTCCCGTTCAATCAAAGGATATAGACATTGAAAAGCAAATACAACTAAAGAATCTGGAAATCGAAAAGCTCAAATTGGAATTGAGTTTAAAAAATGATGAACAACATTCAATAGCTCAACCAGCTAATCAAGAAAATACTTTGAGAACTTCAAGGAACTTCCGAGGGCTTATAGCCACCTGCATATTTATACTCTTTATTGGTGGATGTGTTTATTTAGTGGAATATAATGCATCAACAAGAAGTAATACTCCAGTCAGTACTGATGCTATACCAAAAGGGAAGGTAAAATGCAAATGGTGTGGTGGAGTCGGAAGAGTCGGAGTTTCCGGTGATTCAAAAGCACAATACGAACGCACCGGAAATGGTTTAGGAAATTATTGTTTCAGGTGCAAAGGCACAGGTTATGTTGATGCGGATGTAAGCCAGTAACCCCAAAATACTACTTTGACGCATCAGGACTATCCCCGGTAACTTTGACTGCAAACTGAGAAATAGCAGTTGCGGTTGCTCCGACTGCTACTAAGATACCCGTTAATGCTGGCGGTAATATGTGTAATGTTCCCAAAGTGGTTGCTAAACCACCGATTGAAATACCTATTGTTTGAACTCTCTTGAAGAATGCCGGGGTCTCTCCCACTATCCTTTGCCACAATGTTAATTTTGTCTCTGCCATAATTATAAATAGCTTCAATAATTACATAGTGACCCAATTTGTACCATTATAAAATACGGGTTTGACGTTACTACCGCTCCCTGAAACAACGACACCTACCGAGGTTGAATTAGAATCAGTAACATAACACATCATTCCCTGTACTCCGGTCGGCAATGTTGATACAGTATAGCCTTTAGTAACTACTGGGGCTTGCAGAGTAAGTATACCAGTGGAAGACAAGGACATTATCGTTGAGTATGACGGTGTACTGAAGCTGTTGGTCAGTGACCCAGCCCATACTAATGTGCTTGTTGGTGTATTGCCTGAAACACCTGTTGCATAATTGATATATGAGAAATAGTTAGCTGCTGCTGTCGCAGTTGTATTCCAAACCGAACCTTGCCATCTGACACTAAGAGACGGCACAACTGGCTTACTTGATGTTGATGATGCCGTGTTCCACAAATAAGCACCATCTGTTAAACTGTTATTTTGATTGAATACCTGAAACTGGGTTGCACCCAAGGTGGCACCGCCTGTAGCCTGCAAATAACCACCGCTATTAACACTTAACCTTGATGAACCACCAACCTGTAGGTCTAACAACAACTGCGTTCCTGTGCCTGCTGAAGTGCTGATTCTGTTTACAAGTAAGTCAGTGAAGTTAGCTGCTCCCGATTGATTGAGGGTGTGTTTAATCAGCGTACCCACGTTGGTCGTAGCCGTTGCTGATGCTGTATTGGTTACTGAAAATGTGTGCGTTCCTGTCCAAGTTGGCGCAATACTCTGGTCAATAGCAGGTGCTGCGTCTGCACGCATATATGTAGTTGCTGACCCATTAACCACTGCTAACCCTACTGATGCTGTCGGATTTGCAAAGGCACCAGTATATTGTGGTATGTTTAAATATCCACCGTTTAAGGTCGCTGCACCGGACGAACCCGAAGTAGATAAAATTATTGTAGTACCTGTAATACCGCTTACATAATTTTTAATTGTTCCCCAATCAGGAATCCATCTGTTATCAGCTTTACCATTTGTTGAATAATCAGCCGAATAGACCATACCTTTTAAATTTACCGTGTCGTAAATAGAAATTGATGTAGGGTTTACAGAAATTTGTTTCGATGTACCGGAACTGTTTTGAGCATAGTTTAAGCTAAGACTTGACGAATTACAGAAAAAGTTAAAGTTATCGGTGCTGTTGGCTATATATGTGACGGCATTAAATGCACCGTGTGATACAGTTATATAACTGTAGCCCGTACCACTAACACCCTCTGTTACGTTAAAAAGTCCATTACCAACGGTAAACTTATCGGTACCGACTGTATCAGAAAACTTGAAAGTATGACCTGACATTTCGGTACTGGTATTTTGAATTAACGTACCACCCAAACCGATAGTGTTACCCGTTAAGCTGATACCATTTGCTGTTGTGTATGTAGTTCCCGCATATTGAGGGATATTTAAGTTTGTGCCATCAAAAGTAGCTGCGCCGGATGAACCCGATGTAGTTAAATTTAGTGTTGTTTGATACTGTGATAGTGTCGATGCTGAAACGTAATTTCCTACCAACTGGTAATTAGCCAATGTAGAAGCACTCACATAGTCACCTGACAATTGGTAATTAGATAAGGTTGAAGCAGACACATAATTACCTATCACCTGATAGGCAGAACTAATTTGGGCTGCTGTTAAATAGCTACCCAATGTTGAAGCAGACACATAATTACCTACAAGTTGATAGTTTGCTAAGGTAGATGCACTAACATAGTTCCCGGCCAACTGGTAACTGAGCAACGTTGAAGCTGAAACGTAGTTTCCTATGACTTGGTAAGCTGCGCTTATCTGGGAAGCAGTTAAATAGTTGCTCAGAGTTGAAGCAGATACATAACTCCCTGTTGGTTGGTAATTGGCTAATGTGGATGCAGAAACGTAGTTACCTGCTAACTGATAATTATTCAGGGTTGAAGCTGATACGTAATTCCCTGCTAACTGGTAATTAGCCAAAGTTGAAGCACTCACATAGTTACCAATAAGCTGATACTTACTATCAGATAGCTCTTTGGTGTAATAATCACTTAAATCGGGTGTGTAACCAGTTAAGAACTTAGCATTTGTCTGTTCAATGGTGTAATAATCCGACAAGTTTACAGTATACCCGGTTAAGAACAATGCATTAGCTTGTTCTCTGGTATAGTAATCACTAAAATCCACCGTTGTACCTGATATATAGTCACCTTTAGGCTGATACAGCGTTGAAGCTGAAACGATAGTTAAGTAGGGTGCCAAAAGATTATAATATGGGTTACTTTCAGCTATAAAACCTGAAAAGCTGACCCCCGTAAATGGGTTACCTAAGGGGATTGAACAAGGGTTGAACAATCTGGTTTGTCTTACTCCAAAAGCAAATACACACCCGGCTATTCTGTCCCCGTTCTTTTCGGTAAAGGTTTGAATGTTGATGTTCTTATCAATGAAGAAATCCTGAAAATCTTCGTCACCAAAGTAGCTTATGAAGTCATTGGCAATAGAGATACAATCGCTCTGAATGTCATTTTCAGAATCGTTATTTGCCGGGTCTATAATATCCGCTACGACTACTTTAAACTTATAAACCGCTTCGTTGTAGGTAACCTGTACAGGGTCTATGGGTTGGATTTGAACAACTTTATAAAGTAGGTCATCTTCTGCATTAAAATTGAAATCGCTATCATAAACGACCGTATTTATCTGCAAGTGATTCTCAAAAAATCCGATTAAATATAGTTTGACTTGGTTTATGGTTAACATTTATTAATACCTCCTGTAGTATCCACCGAAGTAGCCGCCGTAAAAAGTGGTTTTATTGGCTAATGCCTCGAAATATTCTTCCAAATTCACTTCAAATTCTGGCAGATACCAACCCGTTGAAGAACTGGTACTGTCCACGATTCCGGGTACTACTTCTTCTAAGGTTATCGCTAAATATTTGATAAGCCTGTTTTTGTAGGTGTCGAATTTTGAGGTATAGTGAGCCTTCAGGGATTCCAATTCCTGAGCAGTCGCATTTGCTGAATTGTCATCATTCTTTTTATTGATACCCTTGTTTGTTACTTTAAAATGCAATGGGGTAAATCCGTAAACCAAAGTCCCGTAAATTAGAAATGGTTGAATGTATTCCTGTAGCAGGGTTTGACCTGTAGCCGTAAAGGTGTACCCGGTATCATTTGCAGCATTAATAACTTCCTGAGTTAACCCGGTATAGATTGGTAATCCCAAAACTGGTTGCAACTCCAAATCCTGCACTTCATAAATCGTATTCACTATGATTTTTGAATCCACATTAGTTTGAATAATGGAATTGTCCTTTATCGTTTGTTCGTTAATAAATAATATCCTCTGCATCTTATTCTTCTGGGGTATTAAGCACTACTGATACTGCTGTCCATCTATGACGGCAATAAGGGGTAGTAATATTAGTTGTAGGGTTATGGTAAAAGCCACCGCGATAACTGAAAACATCGTAACCAAATAGTAAACTCATTTCCTGAATCTCACTTCTTGAATAATAGCGGTCATTTTCCAGTAGTTTAGCACAAAACGGTCTATTGCGGTCATCTTCAATACCATCATAGCTATATCTGGTTTCTATACGTCTGATTTTCTCAGGCTGCATAGTCTTTTCAGTTGATTTAACGGTAATTGATTTATTCAAATCGTTCTTGTTAATCATACCTGAATCTTCCAACTCTTGAATAATTCGTCTTACATCATCGGCTGTTACAGTAATACCTAAATCCTTCCTGATAGCTGCCTTAATCTGTACGATGGTCATATTCTTGATTCCGCTTTTTATTATGTAATCAGCAACATCTTTATCGTCATCAAATTGTTGCTCTGCATACCTTGCATCACTGAATGAAGTTATGGTGTAATCAAACTTTTTAAGGGTAGTAAATTTGGTTTTATCCTTACCCAAATGCTTAACCTTTTCAAAATCATCATCAGTTAAATGATAGGTTACTGAACCATCATTAGAAAATTTTGAACCACCCGTAGAAGTAGCTGAAGGTGATACTACCTGATTAGCCGGGATTGGTGAACCTACCACATTTACATCCGGGATGCTGCCATTATCCGGGGTCGGTGCTTGGGGTTCTTGGGTTGGTACTGGCTTAACTTCATCTATCAATCTATCTCCATTAAGAATTGGTGGTAAACCTTCTTTCTCTCTAACTTCGTTGATAGTGTAAGTTTTCATTTTCATTATATCAGATAATGTTGAACTGAATAACGAACCTGAATCTTTAAATTCCATCGGCTGAAAACCTGCATCAGCAAACAATCTATTTAGGGAAGTTTCTAACTCATTCCTACGGTTCTTGACATATATGTTCTTAAAAATTTCGTATGATGATTCCAATTCTGTAGCACCCCCTAATTGACCTTCAGTTTTGATACCGAACAGCATAGGACTAACACACATATGTGCCGTTAAAATGTCCTGAATAGTGTCTTTCTTATTCTCAATGAACATCTTATCAGCATCACTTGGGGTCAGTGTTTGAACGGATGGTGCTTTACCATCTGGAGATTCAAAACCCAAGATAAATTTCTTACCGTTTGACCCGGTATAAGCATTTTGAATTTTACGGTTTAATGCATCTGCTCTCTCCGGTTCTGCTCCACCTGTGTAAAAAGTAATTAAACTGGAAGGTGAAAAACTGTTTCTGATATTATTGATGTGGAACTCACGGATTTCAATATCATTTTCAATAGCCTTTATTGCACCAGAATATTCAGGGGTTGGGTAAACGTTTAATACCGATGGTGCATAATTGCTATAGTAGTAAACCTTTGAAAAGCCATCCTTATTAATGCCCGGCTTCCACATATCATAAGTAACATAATTCGATGGTTCAAACTGCCAATCATAACCGTACCAGAATCTGCTTCTGTCCCGGTTCATTCTAAGCTTATGAAAAGGAATATGAACCCATTGGATAGGTCTACCCAATTTATTATACACTACTTCTATAGCATAGGCATTGAAAATTAAGTAGTCATTTATAATCTTATTGATGAATTCATCAAAGGAATCTGAGTCATTCGGTTTGATACCGATAACTTCATCTTTACCTTTAAATCTAATACCGTCCCCGGTTATGTAATCTATCTTACCATTGATGATACCCTTATGTAAAGGCGAATCATTGTATAGCTTCAATAAGAAATTTGGGTACAGGTTGTACATTTTCTCACCGATACCCCAATACACGAAACTATTATCATTGCTACCCTGAACCTGTTCATAAGGTTGTGGGGTTACAGAAGATGAAAAGTTTAGGTCAATCACCCCGGTCATATCTTTACTCACTGTAGTCTGCTTCTTCATTATCTTGGGGTATAGGTTAGGTATTCAACTTCTGAAGGCTGAAATGTAATTGGCTGCAAAGCCTCACTGTTTCTTATGACTTGGGCTTTCCCCTGTTCAATCCAATCGCCCAATTGGGTTTCATCATAATTGATTGAATCAGATTGATATATGTGATAGATGTAAAGACCAGTTTCAAGGTTATCAAACTCTGAAGTTGGTAATTGAAATCTATCGTAACGTTCTAAGTTTGGTGATAAGTTATCTTGTAAGATGTAACGGGTTTTGGTCTTGGTGAAAATGTTGGTTAATACCAATAGATATACCGGGTCAGAAATAGTAGTGAGTTCTGTTAGCGTTAGTACTAAATCCTGAACATCCTTTCCGTAATTAATTAATATCATCTGTAATATTGCTTTACTGATATTAATAGGCTACAGGAAATAAAAAAGCCCCACCCGGGAAAGGTGAGGCTTCAATGAACAATTAAAATATGTGGTCAAGAACCAAAACTAATCTTGACGTTATTAATACATCTAAGATAGCTGACTTACCTTCAATCGTGTAACGCCAATTTTGGATTGCCCACGCATCCGGGAATGACTTCAAATGTTCTTCAGTTTGCGTAAAAAGTTCTGTTCTTACGTGCAGAATCTGTGATTCCGAAATTATTACAATTTTTTTCATTCATAATTTATTGGAACCGAACAAAAAGTTTTCATATCGACCGATAAAAATTTTTCAGGTCAATAAAAAAGCCCTGATATTACTATCAAGGCTGTATAATTTCTAACCTACAATAATTAATTACGTGTGATTATCGTCTGAACGTAAGTGCTATCAATTGTTGATGTTAATGATTCCTGAACACCTGTAAATTTAAGGGTGTATCCGTTCATATCAGCATTCTTTGTGCCTGATGCTTCATCTACTTCAGTCAATTCGGTAAAACCGTTTAGACCTGAAACGATGTAATTACCAGAACGCAATTGAATTATAAGTGCTACAGGTTGTGATAGTAAACCTTCCACATATTGCTTTGCAGTTTCAGTGATATTGGAAATCACAATGGTCGTTTCAGTTTCATTTGCAAAAGCACCAGTTGAAGAATCTCTTTTAGCAGTTCCTTTAAAACTAACTGATTCTTTCAATATACCGCATTCCAAAAATTTCTTACCAGATGCTAAGTTGATGTTATTCACAACTGTAGTACCTGATGCATATGCAAAAACATCAGTAGTACCGGAAATAATGCTAAGGTCGCCAAACCCCACTATAAACAAGTGAGCAACGCCCCCGGCAATCCCTTTACCACATTGTTTAGCATATGCTGTTACGCTTGTACAAGCCATATTATTAAATATTTTATTAAGAGGGTCGTCACCAGGTTGGTGACTGACCCGTTATTTTATTATTCTTCTATAGATTAAACAGAAGCAACGCCAATTTCATTGATGTAAATTGCTTTTACACCTAAAGCCCAATGGAAGTCCATATAAATGTTTTGAGTCTCAATGGAATACTGCATAATTGCCTTATCTTCCTCACCAATCAAGTCAGTAGCCATCTGGAAAGAACGCAAACGACCTACATAAATATTACGTGAACCGTTTAAACCATCTACCGGGACTAATTTGATTGTAGTACCGAATAAGGTTTTGTCTTCTGATGGGTGGTATAAATTTTTGAGTGCTAAAGCAACAGTGTATTCATTGTAAAGAGCAGTTGATAAGAAGATAACTGCATCACTTTGTTCAGTGATTTTTGAAGGCATTGCTAAGAATGCTGCTTGCAATCTTTCTACAATTGTTGCCCCTGTAGCAACTGTACCACCTGTTAAAGGGATGTAAGCACCTGCTGCAATCTGCTTCATAAAGCCGTCTAACTTACCTAAAGTGGTTGACGCTGATAAAGCAACGGTATCACCTGACCACATCAACTTCTCATTTTCCTGAGCAATTTTAAAGCACGTGCTGACATTATA
>Ga0207704_10000045_pt1 | contig 86589 bp, 79 predicted proteins | sample KBSMisM12_FD_184308 | JGI IMG/M metagenome (GOLD analysis project Ga0207704, IMG submission 184308) | Miscanthus rhizosphere microbial communities from Kellogg Biological Station, Michigan, USA - KBS Miscanthus M1-2 (SPAdes) (version 2) | ecosystem: Host-associated > Plants > Roots >...
CAGGGCGAGCTTCTCGCCGGCCGTCATCGTCACCGAGTAGCGGGCGTTCTGACCGGCGTAGGCGATCGCGACTTTCTGGGTGGTGCCTTCGGCGGTGGCGGCGGGGGTGATCGTGCCGGTGAGGTCGGGGCCGATCAGGTTCGCGGTCAGTTTGAGGCTGCCGAGACCCTGGGTGACCGGGCTCTGGCCGGTGGTGGCGGGGTCGACGACGTAGGTGTAGGTGCCGGTTTCGGGCAGGGTGACCGGTTCGTTCCAGCCGGAGAAGCCGCCGCTGCTGAGCGTCGCGCCGCTGGGCTTGAGGATCGTCACGGTGCCGCCCGCGGCGACCGTGCTTTCGGAGGCCGTCCAGGTGAGGCGCTGTTCTTTGGTCCCCGCGAAGGTGATCAGCTCGCGCTGGCCGGGGATCGAGATCGTCGAGGTGGCCGAGCCGCCGGCTTCTGAGGGGGTGATCGTCTGGCCGGTGAGGTCGGGGTCTTCCCAGAGCTGCAGTTCGACCGAGCCGGTGGCGGTGGACTGGGGGTCGACTTCGATGGTGTAGGTGCCGGCGGTGGCGAAGGTCTTGCTGTCCCAGAACCAGTTTTCTTCTTTGTTGAAGAATTCGCTGTAGACGACGGTGCCCGAGGAGTTCTTCCACCTGAGCCAGTAGCCGCCGGTCATTTTGGAGTTGACGGTCTTCAGGGCGAGCTTCTCGCCGGCCGTCATCGTCACCGAGTAGCGGGCGTTCTGACCGGCGTAGGCGATCGCGACTTTCTGGGTGGTGCCTTCGGCGGTGGCGGCGGGGGTGATCGTGCCGGTGAGGTCGTTGAATCCGTAGGAGGTCACTTTCACCGACCCCGCACTCGCTCCCGACGGCGACAACAGAAGAGTGTAGGTCCCGGTCGTTGGGAGTACCGAGGATTCGATGAAGCCACCGCTGCCGCTGGAAAAGGTGCCCGATCCGATCTGGTTTCCGGAGGGATCCCAGATGGACGCCGATCCACTACTGATCGTGCTTTCAGAGAACTGGAGCGATACCCGCTGGCCTGCCGTCCCGTTGAACAGCATGAGTGCGACTTTTTCGGTGCCTGCAAAGGCAACCGTTTGTGGCGTGCCAAGGGAGAAGCGACCGGTAGTCCCCACTTTCGAAACCCCCGTGCCACTGGGAGGGATGAACAGGTCGGGGCCGGTGCTCGAGCCCGAAGGCGTCGCGACGGCGACCGGTCCTCCGAGCCTCCAGGCAGGGACCTTGAATTTGATCGAGCCCGACGAAGCTGACGTCACTTCGGGCCTGGCGCCGTTGAGCGTCAGATCCTCTTCCTGGGCTTTGGCTTCGAAGTTCGACCCTGAGACCGTAATTTCTTCGCCCGCCGCCGCAAGCGCAGGAGAGATCGATGAGATGTTGGGGGCTGCCGATTCGGCGACGGTGAAGCTTTCAGGGCTCGTCACCGAGCCTTTTTCGCCCGCCCCGACAGTTATCGGTCCGGTGGTGGCCCCCGCGGGTACTTTCACGGATAGGGCCGTTGCGCTTGCCCCGCTCACCGTCGCCGGAGTCCCATTGAATTCAACCGTGTTCGAACTCGGCGTGGTCGAGAAGCCGGTCCCTTCGATCGTTACGGCATCGCCGACCTGCCCCCGACCCGGAGAGACCTGGATGATCGAGAGTTCCGAGGATTCCCGGCGCGTTATCGAGAGGAGATTGCCAGCGGCGTCCCAGTTGTAAACGGCGGTTCCGCCTTCAGGATCGACCGCAGCCTTGAGGCGACCGTCGGAATCATGGAGGAAGCGGAAGGCGTTGCTTGAGGGAGACGCCGAGCCAGGGTCCACCGAAACCAGCGAGCAGCCGAAAACAGCAGCGACCACAAGGGCAGCGAAAGCAACCCTTCGGATTCCCTGGCTCCACGAATTCTCGCCGTGTCTCCGGCGAGACCCGCGTTCGCCGTATCCAACTGCCAGCCCGTCCTTCTCGATCAACCGCTGCCCCTCGCCGATTGTTTCGGAGGCGCCTCCCAGCGGCTCCCCAGTGGCGGCATCCTTGGGGACTAGTCAGTCAATTTCAATTCGCAATATTTAGGTATAGGTAATTTCGTTCGGTGAAGGATGTCTTTTCAGACGGATCTGACTACTTGCAGTTGGCGTAAAGAAGCCCCGCACAAGGGCTAGAAATAACCCGTTTGCTAAACAGGCTGTCCAGGGACGGCAGACGTCAGTTCATCGCCGATGACCCCTGCACTTCGATGGCGACGGAGGTAATCAAATGTTTGAAGTACAGCGCCGGCCGGCTGGCCCGCACCAAAACCCCGTCGCTGAATATCAGGCCCTCGTCGTCGAGCTTCTGGAGGGCGCGGGCAAGCGCAAGGCCCCCGGTGAGGCTGCGCGGATTTGGGAGCACCCGACTAGCGAGCGCTTGAAGCGTCAGCAAGTCCGGGTCCACGCTGAGAACCTCAGCAAAGTACGTCTAGCTGCAATTGCGCTTGCGCCGTCACCGCTGGACGCTCCGTGCATGGGAGCTCAAACCTCCTGTGCCATGCCCCCGGCTGTTCGCGCAGCGCGGGGGCGCTTTGCCTATGTCGGCGGCGAAGTTAGGTGGACAGGTAGCCCGATTTCAAGGGCTGGATCGACCTCTCCCAGACCTCATGTTGCCCCAGGCGTTGCCCCAGGGGCCATTTCGCGGCCTATTGTCTACGTCTTCAGAAACGCGAAAGCCCCGCAATTGCGGGCCTTTTGTCCTATAGCGGGGGCAGGATTCGAACCTGCGACCTTCGGGTTATGAGCCCGACGAGCTACCTGGCTGCTCCACCCCGCGGCGGACTGGTGATGGTAGCAAGGTGGGGGTGGTCGCGGGGGCGGGTTTGTGGGTGCCGGCGGGTGGATTGCGTCGGGGTCTTGGAGGTCGGCGGGGCTCTAGAGTGGCCGGGTGGCTGACGGGGCAAAACGGGTCGCGGTGATCGATATCGGGACCAATTCGACGCGGTTGCTGGTTGCCGATGTGGCGGGCGGCGCGGTGTCGCAGGTGGAGCGGCGGAGCACGGTGACGCGGTTGGGCCGGGGTGTCGACCTGTCGGGGCACCTCTCCGGCGAGGCGATCGAGGACGTCTGCGCGGCGATCGCCGACTACGTCGGGATCATCGAGGAGCTGGGCGCCGAGACGGTCGACGCGATCGCGACCAGCGCCGTCCGCGACGCCGACAACGGCAGCGCCTTCGTCGCCGAGCTGCGCGAGCGCTTCGCGCTCTCGGCCCGGGTCCTCGACGGCGAGGAGGAGGCGCGCTCCACCTATCTCGGCGCGGCCTCGGAGGCGCCGCCGGACGAGCCGACCCTGGTCGTCGACATCGGCGGCGGCTCGACCGAGCTCGTCGTCGGCCACGGCTCCGAGGTCACCTTCCACGACTCCCTCCAGGCCGGCGTCGTCCGCCACACCGAGCGCTGCATCGCCGGCGATCCTCCCACCGCCGGCGAGCTGGAAGCGCTCGCCGGCGACGTCCGCGGCCTGATCGAGGCCTCGGTCGGGATCGGCATCGAGGTCGCCCGCGGCATCGCCGTCGCGGGCACCCCCACCTCGCTCGCCGCGGTCGAGCTCGGCCTAGAGCCCTACGACCCGTCGCGGGTCCACGGCCACACCCTCGCCCTGCCCTCGATCCAGCGGATGCTCTCCCAGCTCGCCTCGGCCCCCCTCGCCGAGCGGGTCGAGATCCCCGGCCTCCACCCCGACCGGGCGCCGACGATCGTCGCCGGCGTCGTCATCCTCGTCGAGGTGATGCGCGCCTTCGAGCTCGACGAGATCGGTGTCTCCGAGCACGACATCCTCTACGGCACTGCAATTAACGCCAGTCGTAAAAACTCTTCGATCTACTAGCTGGACAGCGCGTCTTATCCGCTGCGGCCAATTGGGCCAGTCCGCATACCAAAAGCCCAATATCTGCTCTTCCGACTACCTACTTCTCGGTAGCTCGAAGCCCGGTCGAGTAGCACCCCAGAACGCGCAGGTACATACTCGATCCACGGGGCACAGAGGTGGGGTTCGCCTCTCCTTGCCACCCCGATATAGGGCTTAGGCGACTGCCGCATCATGGCGCCTCCCGCCGTCTGGGCCCACCAAATAAAGGTCCCTGAAGACGTACCCCTGCCCGTCCTGAGGGGCCGCTTGAATCGGCCGTCAGCGATGACGGCCGATTCTCGTTTCGGCAGCCTTAGGCCAGATTCGCTTTGCGCGGGTAGACGACCTCGGGATCGGTGAGGACGTTGACCAGCGTCGGTCGGCCGCTGCCGAAGGCGCGCTCCAGCGCCGGCTTTAGCTCGCCCGCCTCGCGGACCAGGATCCCGTCGCAGCCGAGCGTCTCGACCAGCTCGTCGTAGCGCGTTTCCGGCTGCAGTTCGGCCGCCACCGAGTAGCCGTAGAGGAACTTCATCGGGTGGTGCTCGAGCGCCCAGATCCCGTTGTTGCCCATCACCCCGACGACGCCGAGACCGTGGCGCGCCATCGTGTCGAACTCCATCCCGGCGAAGCCGAAGGCCCCGTCGCCCAGCAGCAAGCAGACCTGGCGGTCGGGATGGGCGACCTTGGCGCCGATCGCCTGGCCCGGGCCGGCGCCGAGGCAACCGAATGGCCCCGGGTCCATCCAGCAGCCCGGCTCGTAGGTCTCGATGAAGCGGCCGGCGTAGGAGACGAAGTCGCCGCCGTCGCCGACGACGATCGCGTCGCGGTCGAGGACTTCGTTCAGCTCGCGGTAGACCCGGACCGGGTGCAGCGGCGAGCGCTCGTCGTCGAGCTCGGCCCGCTCGGCCGCCCGCTTCTCGGTCTCGACGTTGCGCAGCTGCTCAAGCCAGGGGCGCGTCGTCGCTCCCTCCACCCCGGCCGCCTCGCGCAGCGCCGCCAGGGTCGCCCGCACGTCGCCGACCAGGTCCACCTCCGGCAGCCGGTTGCGGGTCAGCGAGTTCGGGGCGACGTCGAGGCGGATGATCTTCGTCTCCTCGCCGAAGCTGCCGCCGAAACCGAGCCGGAAGTCCATCGGCACCCCGACGACGAGGGCGACGTCGGCGTCCTTCAGCGCCGTCGAGCGGGCGCGGCTGAAAGCAAGTTCGTGGTCGGCGGGCAGACAGCCGCGGCCGAGCCCGTTGAGGAAGACCGGGATGCCGATCGCCTCGGCCAGCCGCCGCAGCTCCTCCTCGCCGCGGCCCCAGTAGAGCCCGGTTCCGGCCATGATCGCCGGGCGCGTCGCCCCGGCCAGCAGCGCCGCCGCCTCCTCGACTCCCTCGGCCGGCTGCGCGTCCCCCGCCTCTGGGACCGGCGGCAGCTCCAGCTCGCCCTCGGTGAAGACGACGTCGAGCGGATAGTCGACGAAGGTCGGCCCGCTCGGCGCCGCGACCGCGCGGTCGAGCGCCGCCGCGGTCAGCGCCGCGATCTGCCCTGGGTCCTTAACCGTCTCCGCCGACTTGACCAGCGGCGAGACGAACGGCAGGTGGTCGATCTCCTGAAGGGAGCCCGAGCCCCAGCGCATCTCCGGGGCGCGCCCGCCCAGCACGCAGATCGGCGAGTTGTTGGCCTGCGCCCCGGCGATCGCGCTGATCCCGTTGGTGACGCCCGGCCCGGCGGTCAGCGCCGCCACCCCGACCCGCCGGGTCGCCTTGGCGATCCCCTCGGCGGCGAAGGCCGCGGTCTGCTCGTGGCGGACGTCGACGAGCTCGATCCCCTCGGCTTTGCAGCCGTCGTAGATCGAGAACAGATGCCCGCCCGAGAGCGTGAAGAGATGGTCGACGCCGCGGGACTTCAGCGCCTTCGCAACGAGTTTGCCTCCGTGTTCAGCCATGGCGGCAGCCTATTGGCTGCCCGGCGATGTGGGTTTACCATCGCCGGGCCCGGATGGCGAAACCGGTAAACGCGGCGGCCTTAAAAGTCGCTGCCCCTCTCGGGGCTTGCGGGTTCGAGTCCCGCTCCGGGCACTGCCGTGTCGACTTATGCGTCCTATGGGGAGCATAAGTCGACACCGATGTCTGCGCACTGACGCTTTTGCCCTGCTGCTGCAGGTTTTCCGGGCGCCTAAAACGGCAATAAATGTTCTAGGGCCGCAACTCGGCCGCTGTTACGGTGTCCTGTAGGTCAGACCCAGTCCTCAGGGGAGAGATCTTTGGAGGCTTCAGCACTAACGCATGCCAGTCGCCGCGGGCTCCTCGCCCGCCGTTCGCCGCTGCTCAAGCTGCAGGGCGACGAGAAGCTGATCGCAATGGTGCGGGCGGGCAACCCGGGCGCCTTCGAGGCGATCGTCGACCGCTACCAGGGGCGCCTCCTCGGCTTCTGCCGCCAGATGCTGGGCTCGACCGAGGACGCCGAAGACGTCCTGCAGGAGGTCTTCGTCAACGCTTACAAAGCGATGCTGGCCGACGAGCGTGAGATCAACCTCCGTCCTTGGCTCTACCGGATCGCTCGCAACCGCTGCCTCAACTACCTGCGTAAGCCGAAGGCCGACGCACAGGAATCGATGGACATGGTTCCCGAAGTCGAGGCCGCCTCGACCGCCGAGAAGGTCCACAACCGCGAGGAGTTCCGCCAGATCCTCAGCGACGTCAACAAGCTTCCCGAGACCCAGCGCGCGGCCCTGCTGCTGCGCGAGATGGACGCACTCTCCTACGAGGAAATCGCCGCTGCGATGGAGACCACGGTGCCCTCGGTCAAGTCGCTGCTGGTGCGGGCGCGGATCTCGCTGGCCGAGGCGAGCCAGGCGCGCCTGCTGACCTGCGGCGAGGTCCGGGTCGAGCTCTCCGAAGCCGCCGAGGGCCTGCGCAAGGTCTCGGCGCCGGTCCGTCGCCACGTCCGCGAGTGCGACGAATGCGCCGACTTCCGCTCCCAGGTCCGCACCAACGAGAAGGCGCTGGCGGCGCTCTTCCCGGTCGGGCCGCTGATCGCCTTCAAGGGCTTCATCGCCTCCAAGCTCGGGCTCGGCGGAGCAAGCGGCGCGAGCGCCGGCGCAGCCGGAGCCGGAGCCGCCGGTGCCGGAGCAGGCGCCGTCGGCGGTGGCGTCGCCGCTTTCGGCGGCGGTTCTGCCGCGAGCGGGCTGGGCGCCCTCGGCGGCGCGATCGGCACCAAGGCGGCGGCCGGGGTCGTCACCGCGGCACTGCTCACCGCCGGCGCGGTCGAGGTCAAGGAAACGACGAACTCCGCCCCGGTGACCCCGGCCCCGCAGGCGGCCGCCGCGACCGCCGGCTACAACCCGGCCGAAGCGTCGCCGGCGATCAGCAAGGGCGCCGCCGCCCCGGTCGCCGTCGCCCCCGTCCAGGAAGCCGAACCGGTGGAAAACACGCCGCTGCCCGCCCCGGCGGGGGCCGAAGCCGAAGCGCCCGCCGCAGAACCGACCGACCAGCCGGCCCCGACCGCCACCGAGGACGAAGAAGCCGCCGACCAGTCGGCCGCCGAAGGCGAAGCGACGATCGGCGACGCCCAGACCGGCGCGATCGGCACCGCCAAACCTTCCGGCGAAACCCCGGGCGCCCACGGCGGCACCGGCGTCGTCGTCGTCACCACCGCGCCGCCCCCGCCGCCGAGCGAACCCGCTCCGGCGCCGGCAAGCAGCCCGCCGCCTCCGCCTGCGGAAGAAGCGGCACCGGCCGAAGATCCGGTCCCGCCGCCGGTCGAACTGCCGCCGGTCGCTGAAACCGGCGCCCCCTAGCAGTCGCTAGCTCAGCTCACGCGGACTTCGTAATGCTCGGAACCGGGGTGATCCGCCCGACCTTGATCATCAGACCGTGTGCGTCTCACCCGGCTTCAGGACCACGACCTGCGAGGAGGTCTGCGACTCGACGTCGCTCTTGAACGCCTCGACGTCGATCTCGATCGCCGGGAAAGTGTTGTAGTGGATCGGGATCACCGTGCCGGCACCGACGAACTCGCAGGCGACGACGCCGTCGTGGCGGTCCATCGTGTAGTGGCCGCCGATCGGCAATAGGGCGATGTCGACCGGGTTGCGTTCGGCGATCAGCTTCATGTCGCTGAACAGGCAGGTGTCGCCGGCGTGGTAGACGGTCTTACCCCCGATGTTGATCAGGAGGCCGGTAGCGGTCCCGATCGCGGTCCCGTGCTCGGCGCTGAACAGCTGTTCTTCGTGGCCCGGGAGGGTGCTGGTGTGCCAGGCGGGGACGAGCTTGATCCAGCCCCAGTCGAACTCGACCGTGCCCCCGAGGTTGGGGTCGCTGAGCTCCTCGATCCCTCGGCTTTTCAGCCATTCCGCCAGCTCGACGATGGCGACGCAGTGGGCGCCGGTGCGCTTGGCGACCGGGACCGCGTCGGCCATGTGGTCGGCGTGCCCGTGGGTGATCGCGATGTGGGTCGGCTCGACTTCCTCGCCGGTGTGGACCGCGGTGGGGTTGTTCGGCTTCAGGAACGGATCGACGAGGACGGTCGTCTCCCCCTCGCTCAGCTCGAAGCAGGAATGCCCGTGGTACTTGATCTCCATCTCAGCTCTCTCCTCCGGGTTCGGTTCTCTTGGCTGAAGTCAGCTCTTCCTTCAGTGCCCAGCCGACCGCGACCCCAACCATCATCCCCATCCGCGCCTCCTCGGCGAGCAGGGCGCGGACGGCGGCGAGCCGCTCCTCGGGGTCGGGGACGGTCGCGGCCTTCAGCGTCTCCGCCTCGTGCGGCTCGCCGAACCAGCCGCCTTCGGCCAGCGCGGCGGCAAGGACCTTCTGCAGCTGCGGCGCCGCCTGGGCGACGATCCGCTCCGCCTCACCGAACCGCTCCGGCTCCATCAGCCGCTCGATCGCAGCCTCGAGCTCCCCTGAGGGCACCTGACGCGGCGCATCTCTGCGTCCTCGGCTTGCCTTTGCAACCAGCAAAGGCTGCGCCTTGCGTCCTTGATCTGCTTGGTCAGGCACCCTCAGGAACCTAATCAGACTGGTGCAGCGCTGAGGCGGCGAGCCCGGCGAGGGCGCCGACGGCGCCGCCTACCAGGCCGGCGACGAAGTCGGCGGTCGGGGCGAAGAGCGGCAGCGCGATCAGGACGACGGCGGCGACCGCTACCCCGATCGCGTCGTAGTCCTCGCCGATCGCCCCCTGGACTTCGGCGCGGCGGATCGTGAACCAGGCGGCGACGGCGCCGAGCGCCATCCCATTGCCGCCGGAGACGACGGCGAAGTCGTCCTGGGCGTCGGCGACGACGCTCGCGGCCAGCATCCCCAGCGCCCCGCAGGCGATCAGCAGCACCGCCGTCCTCATGGTTCCGAGGCGGCGCTCCAACCCGGTCCCGAAGATCGCCAGCCCGATCGCGACGACGAAGAGGTAGCCGACGTCGATGTAGGCGAAGGGCGCCGTCAGGACCCGCCACCACTGATCTTCGAGCGGGACGACGAGGCCGCCGAAGGTCGAGAGCGCGTCGCCGCTGGCCTTCTGGACCAACAGCAGGATCGCCGAGGCGAGGATGATCGCGATCGTCGCGTAGGGCCGGTCGGTGGAGACCGCGAAGCTGGGCCGCCCCGGGCGCGGCATCCGGCGCCGCCGCTTGCGCCGCGGCTGCTGGGCCTCCAGCCCGTCGCCGCGCCGCTCCAGCTTCGGCGCCCGCTTGCGCAGCCTCGCACCGCAGTAGGGGCACTCGGTTACGTAGGGACTGACCTCGCTGCCGCAGTTCTTGCAGATGACGCTGAGCTCAGTCTCGCTCATGGACCGAGGATACCCGCAGGCGCTCGATTCCCCTTGGAGCGCGCATTCGACCCGGATTTGGGTGCGCGCCCGGCGCCGCCGATGACATACTCCCCAGACACCCGTCTTCGAGGAGGAAATCACGTGGAGTTGAAGAGTCTGACCGAGCAGAAATCGCTGCTGGAGGTCCTGCCGCCGGGCAAACGCGCCCGCCTGCACCGCCTTCTGTTCGAGTTCGGTCCGGGCAACGGAACCCTGATGCTGCTGCCGATCGACCAGGGCATCGAGCACGGCCCGCGGGACTTCTTCCCCAACCCCGCCTCCAAGGACCCCGACTACCAGTTCCGGCTCGCCGCCGAGGCGGGTTACTCGGCTCTCGCCTGCCAGATCGGGATGGCCGAGAAGTACTACCCCGACTACGCCGGCCGGGTGCCGCTGATCCTCAAGGTCAACGGCAAGACCGACCTCCCCTCCTCGGCCAAGGCCTTCTCGAGCTGCAACGCCAGCGTCGAGGACGGCGTCCGCCTCGGCGCCGACGCGATCGGCTACACGCTCTACGTCGGCTCGCCGCGCCAGGACGAGGACCTCGCCCAGCTGCGCCGCGTCCGCGAGGAATGCGACCGCTTCGGGATGCCGCTCGTCGTCTGGAGCTACCCGCGCGGCGAAGCGGTCGAGGCCAAGGGCGGCCAGAACAGCTTCTACGCGATCGACTACGCGGCCCGGATGGCGATGGAGATGGGTGCCGACGTGGTCAAGCTCAACATGCCGAAGATCAACCCGGACACCGACAAGGACGCGCCGGCGCCTTACAACGAGATGGAAGTCGACCAGACCGAGGCGATCCGCCAGTGCGTCGAATCGGCCGGCCGCGCCCTCGTCGTCCTCTCCGGCGGCTCGAAGACCGATGACGAGACGGTCCTGCAGAACACCCGCGACGTGATGGCGGCAGGCGGCTCCGGCGTCATCTTCGGCCGCAACGTCTGGCAGCGCGAGTGGAACGAGGCACTGGAGATCATCGGCCAGATCAAAGAGACGCTTCTCTCAAACGTACGCCGCACCCCCTAGCGCACGCCCTTCGAACTGCATCAAATTCTGGTCGTTATAGGGCCAGAATCTGATGCAGTTCGCCTGAAGGGGGGAGAACTTCGGCCCGCCTCCGCCTTATGCGGGGGTGGGCCTTTTTCGTGGACGCGGGAGCATCGTGTTGCTGGTGGCGGTCGCCGTCGTCTTGGCGCGGCCGTGGGAGCACGTGCGGCTCGGCGACCCACCGCCGCTGAGCGCGACGGCTTACGTGCTGCGGGCGGTCGACGGTGACACGATCGAAGTGCGGCTCGACGGCGAGCGTGAGGACGTCCGCTACATCGGCATCGACACGCCGGAGACGGTGAAGCCCGACACGCCGGTGCAGTGCTTCGGGCCGCGCGCGCACCGCTTCAACGCGAGGCTGGTCACCCACCGGCGGGTGCGGCTCGTCTTCGGGGTGGAGCGCCGCGACGTCTACGGGCGTCTGCTCGCCTACGTCTATCTCGGCGACCGCTTCGTCAACGCCGAGCTGGCGCGGCGCGGCCTCGCCCGGACCCTGACGATCCCGCCCAACGACCGCTTCGCCGGGCGCTTCAAACGGCTTCAGATAGCGGCTGCGCGGGCCGGCCGAGGCCTCTGGGGCGCCTGCTGAATTGTGAGCGAATCGTGAGCCGTGCAAGATCTTTTGCTACGGTGCCCGCTGATCCGGGGTCACCCCGATGACCGCCGCGATCGATTCCTTTATGAGAATGCGACAGAGCATCTCCCAGTTCGAGACGGCCTTCGAGCAGGAGACCTACCTTGAGCGCCGCCGGCGCGAGCAGCTGCGCCGCCGCGCCGCCAACCGCTCGCGGGCGCGGAAAATCAACCGCGTCGAGCAAGAGGGCAAGGTCCGCTTCAGCGTCCTCGCGGTCTGCCTGACGGCGACGGTGATCGTCGTCGTGCTGGCGATGTTCGAGGCGCTGTCCTTCTTGATGGCCTAGCCCCCGCCTCTCACTACGCAGCCCGATGCCCTCCTTCAATAGACTCGCGCGCCGATGGCTCGACGCTCGCTGAAGCCGCAGCTGAACCAGATCCGCGCCTGGGTCCACCAGGGGCGGACCGATGCGTGGATCGCCCACCAGCTGGAAATCACCGCCGGCGAGCTGCGCGAGTTCCGCAAGCAGTACGACCTCTCGCCCGACGACGAGAGCGCCGGCGCCAGCGAAATCGACCTCCGCGACGAGATCGAAGCGGAGATCGAGGCCGCAACCGAGGCCGAAGAGGCCGAAAAGGCAGAGGAGCCAGAGGGCGACGAGGACGAGGAGCGCGAGGAGCGCTCCGAGGGTGAGCCCGGCTCGGGAGCTGGTCGCCGTCGTCGTCGCCGTCGCGGACGCCGCGGCGGGCGCGGACGCCGCAAAGAGCTCGAGGCGACCTTCGACCACGGCGACGAGGACGGCTACGGCCTCTGGCTCGACGCCTCGGTCAAGGACAACCCGGTCTACAAGGAGAGCTGGGCCGGCAAGCGCGAAGTCACCGTCCGCATCGAAGCCGACCAGATCGTCATCCGCCGCGCCGGCGAGCCCGCCGGAAACGACGGCGGCGACTCCGAGTCCGACGACTCGGACGAATAGCAGCAGCTCCCCTGACCGGCGCATAGCTGCGTCCTCGGTCGCTTATGTGCAGAGCACACCGCACTCCCTGCGTCCTTGCTCTGCTTGGTCAGACGAGCTGCTGTCCGCCCGCAAAGTCTCGGGCTCCACGGAGGTAGAGCCAGAAGGCGGCGTCGCCGAGCGACTGCGCCTCCCCCTCCATCAGTGGAGCGACGTCGATCGCTACCTGCTGGCACCAGTCGGTGCCCTCTCCGTAGAGCTCGGCCAGTTCCTCGGCGCTGAAGGTCGGGCCGATCCGGCGCCGCAGCTCTTCGCGGATCGCGTCGACCACGCGGTCGGCCATCCGCCGCTCGCGCGGCTCGGTGATCTCCTCCAGCCGGCGTTTCCCCGACTCCCACTGGAAGAGGGCGTTGTCGAGCGGGTAGGCCATTGGCCGAGGTTACCCCTCGTCCATCGCCGGCAATCAGACGCCGGGCGTGTTCGGGATCTCGCGCAGGGGCGCGTTGCGGGAGCCGCAGGAGCTCGGATCCAGCCGTCCCCGGACCTGCCAGACGGTCACCTGGCCTTCGCGGAGGATCGGCTTGACGGCGCCCTTTCCGCGCAGCCAGCGGGCCTCGGGGGAGCGGATCGGCTTTCCCGGGTGGAGGAAGTTGAGGAAGGGGGCGGTGACCAGGTAGTCGAGGCCGGCGGCGTCGACGGCGGCGCGGAAGGCGGCGCAGGTCGGGATCGCGTTGTAAGCGCCGTGGGGGCCATCTTCGCCGAGGTAGGTGACGTGGTTGGTGAGGTCGGTGCCGTAGAAGCCGTAGCCGGCAAAACCGGCGGTGGTGCCGACGAGGCCGATCCGAGCGTGGTCGATACCGCGGGCCCAGCGGTAGGCCTTGTTCAGGTCCATGCCGGGAATCTGTTCTTCCTTCGAGCCGGTGTTGGCGAAGCGCCCCTCGAGGTAGTGGCGCTGCAATGGATAGCCGATCGCCACCAAGCCGAGGAGCAGGGCGCTGGCGGCGGCTGCGAGCGCAGCCACGCTCGCGCCCCGCGAGCGGGCGTACAACAGCAGCGCCGGCACCGCAACCGCAACGACCACGAAAGCCAGCGCGAAGACCCGCGCCTGGTCATGAAGCGCCTCGTCAGGGCGATTCGTGACTACGAACACCAGCACTAGCGCCCCCATCAACCCGTGCAAGCGAACTGCATCAAATTTCCTCCCTGCTGGGTTGGAAATTCGATGCAGTTCGGGGTCGAACCAGCGGTCGAGCGGCACGAGGACGATGCCGGCCAGCAGCGCCGGGATCACGTAGCGGATGTTGATCCCGAAGCCGACCGGTTCCCCCTCCGCCCCGGCGGCGCTGAGCGGGGTGAAGAGGTAGGCGAGAAGACCGAAGAGCGCGACCGCCCCCATCCAGCGCACGATCCGGTCGCGGCCGTGCAGGAGCGCCAGCAGCGCCGCCGCCGCGGCCCCGAAGACAACCAGCGGCCACAGCGCCCCGAACGCCTCGTGCAGCCCCGGCGCGAAGTAGTGGCGCCAGACGCCGGTGTCGGTCGCGTAGTGGGCGATGCTGAAGTCCGGTCGCCCTCTCTGTAGCCGCTCTGGGTGCGGCAGCGAGATCGGCCCCAGCTTCTCGACCTCCGGCAACGGATTCCCCGCCACCACCAGATTCCGCAGGTACCAGAACGCCCCGCCGGCCAGCGCCGGCAGGAACCACCACCCGAACCCCGCCAAGCGCCTTCCCCGCGGCGCCAGCACCACCACAGCAACCGTAAGCGCCGCCGCCATCGCCAAGCCGGTAACGCGCGTCCCGGCAGCCAGCCCCGCAGCAACCCCAGCCGCCGCCACAGCCCACTTCTCCATCGCGTGGTTCCTTTCGGACCTATCCCGTCCGTAAGGAACCACGCGATTGGCGTTCCAGGCCTCGACCAGGATCGCGATCGAGGCGAGCAGCAGTGCGGCGGCGGCGAGATCGTTCTTGGCCGAGCCGGGATCGCGGACGACCAGGGTGTGGCAGGCGAGCAGGATCGCTGCGGCGACCGTGGTTAAAGCTCCCCTCCCATAGGGCCGGCCAACGCAGTAGGCCGCCAGAAACGCCATCGCCAGCCAGCCGAAGTTGAGGAACAGGCTGAGGGTGTCCCTCCCCGTCATCAGGATTCCCACAGCGTGCAGTAGTTCCGAGTTCTGGGGATAGAACCAATTCGTGAACACCGTCTCCACGTGATGCATCCCCACCACCGAGTGCGTCTGCACCATGTCCACCGCAAACGGCAGGTGGTACCAGAGGCTGTCGAAGTTGAAGACCCCTCTGTCCAGAGCGTGCTTCGTAGTCACCGCCCAGGTGAACACCGTGATTGCGACGACCCCCGCCATCACAAGCAGCGAGACCCTGGATTCCGCGCCGGCGGGTCCTGTCACTGCAGGGGACCCACCCCCCCTTCCGGTAGCTAAAGCTTCCAAAGGGGGGGTCCCCCCTACAGTGCCACCCCCCGGCAGGAACCAGATGGCTAGACCGAGTAGAAGCGAGGCCGCGATCAGGGTTCCGGCGTAAAAGAGGCCGACGGTGCCGAGGATCTCGGATATCCAGATGAGGAGAGCTACCGCGGCTATCGACTCCACCAGCCGCGCTGGAGCACCAGCCCAAGTGGGCAGCAGCTTCTTTCTCAGTTGCCAGGCAGAGAAGCAGATCGGCACGAGGACCAGCGCCAGCTGCGCGGCCCCCACCAGATAGGAGCCCGCGCTAACCAAGGAGGGCCCCCAGGCGCTGCGTCAGCCGCCGAGACCGCGGGTGACCGTCGGCGTTTCGCCTTCGGCGACCATGCCCTGGCCGCGCGCTTCGCGCTCGATCACCAGCTGGTCTTTCGAGGACTTGATGCGCTCGTGGAGCGCCCGGTTTTCCTGCAGCAGCTGGTGGCGCTTGGCCTTGGCGGCGCCGGCGCCGGTGTAGGTCTGGAAGAAAGAGATCGTCGGGTGCAGGTAGGAGTAGAGGATCGCGGCGAGGACGAGGGTGAGGGCGATGCGGCCGAGACGATCCCACTTGATCCGACTGGGGCTGCGACGAGGCGCCGGCCGCGTTTTGCGCGGCGCGGGCCGCCGCCGTGCGGCATGGGCGCTGGCTGCCATGCCCTCTGTTTTGTGCTCGAAAGCCGATCTCCTGCTTGCTGGGGGCGCGTATGACCGAGCAGATCAAGGAACTCGCCCTAACGGGCTCACACCCCGCCTTCGGCGGGGGTCGCGTGGCGTCACTGCACGCGAGCGACTGAGGACGCCGATATGCGACGCGTCATACGCGTCATCCAGCCTGCTGGAGAAACGCGTTCAGACCTGGGAACTGGGCGGCGTCGCCCAGCTCCTCCTCGATCCGCAGCAGCCGGTTGTACTTGGCGACGCGATCGGAGCGCGAGGGGGCGCCGGTCTTGATCTGGCCCGCTCCCGTGGCGACGGCAAGGTCGGCGATCGTCGTGTCCTCGGTCTCGCCCGACCGATGCGAGATCACCGCCGTGTAGCCGGCCTCGCGGGCGGTGCGGATCGCCTCCAGGGTCTCCGAGAGGGTGCCGATCTGGTTGACCTTGACGAGGATCGAGTTGCCGACGCCGAGCTCGATGCCGCGACGCAGCCGCTCGGGGTTGGTGACGAAGAGGTCGTCGCCGACCAGCTGCACCTTCTCCCCCACCCGCTCGGTCAACAGCTTCCAGCCGTCCCAGTCCTCCTCGTCCATCCCGTCCTCGATCGAGATGATCGGGTAGCGCGCGCAGGCGTCCTGCCAGTAGTCCGCCATCTCCTCACTGGAGAGGGTGCGGCCCTCATGCTCGAGCTCGTAGGAGCCGTTCTCGAAGACCTCGCTGGTCGCCGGGTCCAGCGCGATGAAGACGTCCTTGCCGGGCTCGTACCCGGCCGCCTCCACGCCGGCCAACACAGCCTGCAGCGCCGCCTCGTTGGAGTCGAGGTCAGGCGCGAAGCCCCCCTCGTCGCCGCCCGCGGTGGAGAGGCCCTGCGAGTGCAGCGACTTCTTCAGCGCGTGGAAAACCTCAGCCCCGACCCGCAGGCACTCGGAGAAGCTGCCGGCGCCGGCCGGGACGATCATGAACTCCTGGAAGTCGACCGAGTTATCGGCGTGAGCGCCGCCGTTGAGGACGTTCATCATCGGCACCGGCAGCAAGTCGGGCTCACCGCCGCCGTAGAGCTCGGCGAGGTAGCGGTAGAGCGGCTGCTGCGAGTCGGCAGCAGCGGCCTTGGCGGCGGCCAGAGAGACGCCCAGCAACGCGTTGGCGCCGAGGCGTCCCTTGTTCGGGGTGCCGTCGAGCTCGATCATCGTCCGGTCGAGGGCGCCCTGCTCCGCCGCCCGCGCCCCGGTCAGCGCTTTTGCGATCTCGCCGTTGACGTTGGCGACCGCCCGCGAGACGCCCTTGCCGGCCCAGGCGTCGCCGCCGTCGCGCAGCTCGACCGCCTCGAACTCTCCCGTCGAGGCGCCGGAAGGAACCGCCGCCAGCCCCCGCGCGCCCGACTCCAGAACGACCTCCACCTCGACGGTGGGGTTGCCGCGCGAATCGAGGATCTGCCGCGCGTGGATGGAGGAGATCGTGCTCACGGGCGCGCCAGTCTAGTCAGCGACAGCGGCGGTACGTAGCGAGCTATTCGCCGGATTCGGCCGGGGGCGCTTCTTCAGCCGGGGGAGCTTCTTCGGCCGGCGGTGCTCCTTCGGTCGGCGGCACCGTGCCGGCGGGCGCTTCGGTCCCGGCTTCTGCGCCTGCCGATTCCGGCAGCGGCCGCTGCGGGAACGGTTCGCCTTTCGGTTTCTGCAGGGTGACGCTGCCGGGCAGCGCCGGCGAGATCGGCGTCACCGGGGCCGGGCATTCGGTGGCCGGAGTTTTCGGATCGGCTTCGTAACAGGCCGGACTGGCGTTGGCCGGATGGCCGGAGTCGCTGAAGTTGCCGCATTTTTTGATCGTGTAGCCGTCGGCACAGATGGTCCGCGAGCTCCACTTCGATTCGAAGTCCCTGGCGAATTCACCGAGGAATGCCTGCTGCTTTTCGCCTTTCAGGGTTTCTTCGATCTGCGCTTTGACTTCTGCTTCCGATTTGACTTTCGCCGGATTCAGTTTCACGACTTCGGTCAGGATCCAGTTGGTTTCAAATTTGATCGGACCTTTGAGTTCGCCGGTGGCGCTGCCGAAGATCGCTTCTTTCAGTTCGCCTTTGAGGAATTCTTCGGTGATCCCTTCCTGCAGGCCGCCTTTGGCTTTGCTGGTCGGATCGCTCGAGTGCTTCTGCGCGACTTTTTTCCAGTTCGCGGGCGAGCTGTCTTTTTCGAGTTCTTTCTTCGCCGCTTCGACTTCCGCTTTGTCTTTGTTGATGATGAGGCGGACGTCGCGGCTTTCTTTTTCGGTGAACTGAGCTTCCTTTTCGGCTTCGTAGTAGTCCGAGATTTCGGATTCCGAAGGCGCCGGCGCTTCGTTGTTCACCTGTTCCTGAATCGCGTTGACCAGCACCTGCAGTTCGACCCGGTCGTTTACGTCTTCCTGGGTGAAGCCGGATTCTTTGAGGAAGCTCTGGTAGGCGCTCTTGGTCGGGAAGTTCGTTTTTTTGATTTCGGCGAGTTCTTCTTCGATCTGTTTATCGGTGACCGTGATGCCCATTTCATCGGCCTGGCCTTTGATCCAGATCGCTTCGATCAGTTCGGTCAAGGTCGCTTCCTTGACTTCTTCGTATTTTTTGCTGCCGGGCTTAGGCGGCTTTTTGAGTTTCGCGCCGTTGACCTGCAGGGCGAAGGCGCGGTCGAAGTCCTTCTGGCTGACGCTGCCGAGATCTTCCGGAGCGTCCTGGACCTTGACGACGTCGCCCGAGGGAACGCTCGGGGAGCCGATTCCCTGCGCGACTGCGAAGCCGACGAAGAGGACGACGAGCAGGGCACCGAAGAGGATCAGCCCCAGGCGCTGACGGCCGGCCGCTCGATCCCGGTCCCTTCCGGGTTTTCCTCTCTGACCAGCTTTAGCTCCCACGCAGCGGGCAGCATAATCAAATCGCCTGCCTTAAGCAGGCTTTAGGCCGCGGCGGGCTCCGCCGCGCGCCGCGCCTCGCGCAATCCCTCGGCCATCGCCAGCACCGCCTCGAGGCGCGCTTCGGGGTCGCCGTCGACCCGCATCGCCGCCGTCTGCTCGCGCCATTCGTAGAGCGCGCCCTCCACCTGCTCGGCGAGGACCGCCGCCGCGGCCGAGTCGAGCTCGACCCCGGTGACGCTGAGGCGCCCGCCGCGGAACTCGACGCTGCGCGCCCCGGCGAGGCCGAGCTGGATCCGCGCCTGCTGCAGCTTCAGCAGGTTCTCCGCTTCCGCCGGCAGCGGGCCGAAGCGGTCGATCAGCTCGTCGCGGATCGCCCGCAGCTGACCAGGCTCGCGGGCGGCGACGATGCGGCGGTGAACGTCGATCTTCGCCGCCTCGAAGGGCACGTAGCTCGCCGGCAGGTAGGCGTCGACCGGGACGTCGAGGCGGACCGGCTCCGGCGCCTCCTCCCGCTCCTCGCCCTCCTCCCCCGCAGCCATCGCCACCGCTTCGTCGATCATCTGGCAGTAGAGCTCGAAGCCGACCGCGGCGACGTGGCCGGACTGCTCGTCGCCGAGCAGGTTGCCGGCGCCGCGGATGTCGAGGTCGCGCATCGCGATCCGGAAGCCGGAGCCGAGCTCGGTGTGGTCGGCGAGGGTCGAGAGCCGCGCCGCCGCCTCCTCGGTCAGCGCCTCGGCCGAGGGGTAGAGCAGGTAGGCGAAGGCGCGCTCGCGAGAGCGGCCGACGCGGCCGCGGATCTGGTAGGCCTGGCTGAGCCCGAGCTGGTCGGCGCGCTCGACGATCAGCGTGTTCGCGGTCGGGATGTCGAGGCCTGACTCGATGATCGTCGTCGTCACCAGCACGTCGGCGTCGCCGCGCAGGAAGGCGAGCATCGTCTCCTCGAGCCGGTGCTCGTCCATCTGCCCGTGGGCTTCGAGGAAGCGGGCGTCGGGGATCAGCGCCCGCAGCCGCGCGGTCGTCTCCGGCAGCGAATCGATCCGGTTGTGGAGGATGAAGGCCTGGCCCTTGCGCTCGAGCTCGCGCCGGATCGCCTTGCCGACCAGGTCCTCGTCGTAGGGGCCGACGTAGGTGCGGACCGGGCGGCGGCCCTCCGGCGGCGTCTCGATCACCGAGATGTCGCGCAGGCCGGCGAGGCTCATCTGCAGGGTGCGCGGGATCGGCGTCGCCGAGAGCGAGAGCACGTCGACCCGCAGTTTCAGCTGCCGCAGCAGCTCCTTCTGTTTGACCCCGAAGCGCTGCTCCTCGTCGACGACGACGAGGCCGAGGTCCTTGGCGCGGACGTCACGCGAGAGCAGCCGGTGGGTGCCGATCAAGACGTCGACTTTCCCCGCCGCGAAGTCTTTGAGCACCGCTTTGACCTCCGCCTGCGGGCGCAGCCGCGAGACACCCTCGACCCGGAAGGGCAGGTCGGCGAGACGCTCGCGGAAGGTGCCGAAGTGCTGTTGGGCGAGGATCGTCGTCGGCACCAGGACCATCACCTGCTTGCCGTCGGAGGCGGCCTTGACCGCGGCCCGCAGCGCCACCTCGGTCTTGCCGAAGCCGACGTCGCCGCAGACCAGCCGGTCCATCGGCCGCTCCGATTCCATGTCGCCCTTGACCGCCTCGATCGCTTCCACCTGGTCGGCGGTCTCGCGGTAGGGGAAGGCGGTCTCCATCGCGATCTGCCATTCGCCGTCAGGCGGGAAGGCGTGGCCTTTGCGGGCGCGGCGCTCGGCGTACAGGTTCAGCAGCTCGCCCGCCAAGGCGCCGGCGGCTTTGCGCGCCCGCGCCTTCATGTTCTGCCAGCGTTTGCCGCCCAGGGCCGAGAGGCTCGGTTCGCCGCCGGCGCCGACGTAACGGCTCAGCTTCGCCAGCTGGTCGGTGGGGACGTAGACGCGGTCCTCGCCTTTGTATTCGAGGTAGAGGTAGTCGCGGGTGACGCCGCCGACCTCGCGGGTCTCGAAGCCGGCGAAGCGGGCGACGCCGTGGTCCTCGTGGACGACGTAGTCGCCGACCCGCAGTTCGCTGAAGGCGAGACGACCGCGCCCGGCCCCCGGCGCCGGCTCCTCGCTGCGGCGGCGGTGGACGAGGCGGCGGAAGGGATAGACCGCGAGTTTCAGCTCCGGGCTGACGAAGCCCTCGCGCAGGCGCGCCTCGGCGAAGGCGAGGCCCGGGTCGGGGGAGATCCGGCCGCCTTCGAGGATGCGAGCGTCGAGGCGGTCGAGCCCGTAACGGGCGCGGTCAGCCTCGCCGCGGCTGTCGAAGGCAACGACGGTGCGGTAGCCGGAGCGCACCAGTTTCTCCAGCTCGGCCTCGGCCTCTTTGATGCTGCGGGCGGGCGACTCGGCTCGGGCAGCGCGGAAGGCTTCGTCGCCCTCCTCGGCGTCTCCGTCCCCCGCGCCGGTGAGGGCGAGTGCGGCGCGCTCGTTCAGCGGCGCGGCGACGTCGACGTAGAGGTGCTGGGCGTCCTCGGCGTGCATCGCCGTGGTCACGTCCTCCCAGTGGTCGCGCAGCGCCGGCTCGATCTCCTCGTCGCCGACCAGGACCACCGCGGCGGCCTCCGGCACCAGCTCCAGCGGCGCCCGGAAGTGCTCCAGCGGCAGCACCTCGGCCAGGTTCGGCTGCTCCGCCCCCTCCTCCTCGGCGGCCATCGCCGCCAGCTCGGCAAGCTCGCGGTGCTCGGCGTCCATCTCCGCCGCCGGCGCCAGCTCGACCCGCTCCGCCTCGCCGAGCGAGCGCTGGGTGAAGGTCGAGAACCAGCGCATCGACTCGATCTCGTCGCCGAAGAGCTCGATCCGCACCGCCCGTTCCTCGGTCGCCGGATAGACGTCGAGGATGCCGCCACGGACCGCGAACTGGCCGCGCTCCTCGACCTGCTCGACCCGTTCGTAGCCGGCGCCGACCAGGTCGCTCGCGACCGAATTGAGGTCGATCTCCTCCCCCAGCTCGAGCGCGAACCCGGCCGGCCGCAGGGAAGCGTCGGGAACGGCCTCGGCCAGCGCCGTCGCCGAGGCGACGACGATCGCGTCCTCTTCAGTACCGAGCGCGTCGAGGGCGTCGATCCGCAGCCCCACCAGGTGCGGCGGCGGGCTGACGTGCGACGCGTAGCCGGTCCCGCGCGAGGGATAGAAGCGGACCCGCCGCGGCGCCAGGTAGGAGCGCAGGTCGGCGGCCAGGTCGCGCGCCGAGCGGTCGTCGGCGCCGACCAGCAGCGCCGGTCGACCGGCGAGCCCGCGATCGTCCTCCAGCAGCGCCGCGAGCAGCAGCGGCCGCAGCATCGCCGAGGCGCCGACGTCCGCCCTCTCACCCCCGTCTGCCCCTGCCCGCACGCGCGCCGCAAGCGCGTGAACGCGCTCGTTCTCGGCGGCAATCTCAATTAGGGGTCTTAGGCTCACGCTTTCGCGAGTCTAGATAGGCCACGTCGGCTGATCCGGCGAGGCTCTGCGTTCGCCAGACAAGGACGCAGGGAGCGGGAATGCTGGTTGCATTTCCGCGACTGAGGCCGCCGTATGGCGGGCGCAGAGACCGCCCGATCAGCCGAGGCCCGGACCGCTCTTCTGCCACTCAACCTGGCCGCGTCCCTCGGCGGCGGAGCGGCCGACGATGTCGTCCCACTCGTGCAGCATCCGCTTCAGCAGGGCGACCGCCTCCGGTGGGTGGGCGGCGACGCCAGCGGCGAGCTCCAGCGCTGCCTGCTCGGTGCTGGCGGCGGGGGCGATGCGGTTGACGAGGCCGAGACGGAGGGCCTCGTCGGCGCCGACCGTCCGCGAGCTCAAGAGCAGGTACTTGGCGGCGGCGAGGCCGCAGAGGGTGACGAGGCGGGCGGGGCCGACCGGGACGCCGAGGGCGGCGCCGGGGAAGCGCATCCGCAGGTTGGCGCCGCCGACCCGCATGTCGCAGGCGACGGCGATCTCAGCGCCGCCGCCGACGACGTCGCCGTGGCAGGCGGCGATCGTCGGCTTCGGGAAGGCGACGACGGCGTCGTAGAGGTCGGCGAAGAGCTGCATGCGGCGGACTTTGCCCTCGTCGTCGAGCTGCTCGCGGACGTCGGCGCCGGCGGAGAGGCCGAGGTGGTCGGCGGAGCTGAACACCAGCACCCGCACCGCCTCGTCGCCGCGGGCGACCGCGAGGTGCTCGAGCAGCTCGAGCAGCATCTGGGTGTTGATCGCGTTACGTGCCTGCGGTCGGTTCAGCCGGATCAGAGCGATCCCCTGCTCGTCGACCGAGTAGCTCGTCACCTCGTTCTCGGGAGTGCCTCCGTTCGCCGCGCTCATGACTCGGAAGCTATCCGTTCGACGAGGCGCTCGGTCTCCTCGGCGGCGTCGGCGATCAGGGCCTCCACCTCCACGTTCGGCTCGCGAAAGCGCCCGAGCACCCAGGCCGAGACGATCTCCGGATCGGTCGAGTCGGGCCGCCCCACCCCCACCCGCACCCGCCAGAACTCGGGGTCGCCGAAGCCCTTTTTCAGGCTCTTGAGTCCGTTGTGGCCGGCGAGGCCGCCGCCGAGCCGCGGCTTGATCTCGCCGAACGGCAGGTCGATCTCGTCGTGGACGACGATCACCCGCTCCAGCGGCACCTTCAGCGAGCCCCGGGCCGGCCCGGCGGAGGTGCCGGAGTCGTTCATGTAGGTCTGCGGCAGCAGGATCGCGACCCGCGATCCGCCCGGGCCCGTCCGTCCCTCCCAGAGCCGGCCGCGGAACTTCTCCCGCGGCTTTCCCAGATCCCAGCGCCGGGCCAGCTCCTCGCCGACCATGAAGCCGAGGTTGTGGCGGTCGTTAGCGTGCTCGGGCCCGGGGTTGCCGAGACCGACGATGAGGATGCGATCCTCGCCGCCCTCGCGGCGGCGGAACAGCGACAGGAGCTACTCGCCCTCGGAGTCGCCCGAGTCGCCGCCGCCCTCGCCCTCGGCGGCTTCCTCGCCACCCTCGCCCTCGCCGACCAGCTCGGTCTCCTCCTCGACCTCGGGAGCGACTTCTTCGACGCGGGGCGGCGAGACGGTGACGATCGTGATCTCCTCCGGCTCCTCGGCGACGAAGGTGACCCCGTCCGGGGCGGTGACAGCGGTGAGCGAGAGGGTGTCGTTGATCTCCATCGCGGAGACGTCGACGCAGATGTTGTCCGGGATGTCGGTCGGCAGCGCTTCGACCGTGATCTCGCGGGTGACGTGCTCGAGCACGCCGCCGCCCTTGACGCCGGGGGCGTCCTCGACGCCTTCGAGCTCGATCGCGACCTCGGCCTGGATCGCCTCGTTGAGGTTGACCTGCATCAGGTCGAGGTGCTGGAAGCTGCCGCGCACCGGGTGGTGCTGGGCCTCCTTGATCACGACCGGAACGGCTTTGCTACCGTCGATTTCGAGGTCGAACAGCGCCGCGCCCTCGCTGAGGATGCTGCGCACGTCGCGTTCTGCGACCTGGAAGGGCTTGGCCTCCGAGCCGCCCGAGTAGACGACGCCGGGCACGACGCCCTCACGGCGCAGGCGCCGCGAGGAGCGCGAGCCGAAATCCTCGCGCGGAGCTGCCTTCAGAGTTGATCGACCTGCGGCCATCGGACGGGAGAGAATAGAGAAACGGCCCGGCAAAGGGGCTTCAGACGACCTGGGGGAGCTCCTGTGGCAACCTAGGCGCGTGGCCGACGACTCGAAGATCCCCAAGGGCAGGGTCCGGCGCTCCGCCAAGCTCGGCTCGATCGTCGGCGTCCAGGGCGCACGCTACGCCGGGACGAAAGCGACGAACGTCGGCCGCTCCGAGGAGCAGAGCAAAGAGCGCCTCGAGCAGCGCCACCTGGAGACGGCGATGAAAATGGTCGGCGCCCTCGGCCAGATGAAGGGCGCGGCGATGAAGCTGGGGCAGTTCGCCTCCTTCATCGACACCGAGTTCATCCCCGAGGAGTACCGCGAGATCTACCAAGAGCAGCTGGCGAAACTGCGCACCGACGCACCCTCGATGCCGTGGGAGAAAGTCGAGAAGGTTCTGGAAGAGGAGTACGACGGCGAACCGCTCTCCGAGCTGTTCGCCGAGTTCGAGCAGGAGGCCTTCGCCGCCGCCTCGATCGGCCAGGTCCACCGCGCCGAGCTGCTCGACGGCCGCCAAGTCGCAGTGAAGATCCAGTACCCGGGGATCGCCGAGGCGCTCGACGCCGACCTCCGCAACGCCGGCACGATCGTTCGCCTGGCGAAGGTGCTCGCCCCCGGCCTCGACGCGAAGGCGATCGCCGAGGAGATCCGCGAGCGGGTGATGGAGGAGCTCGACTACGAGTACGAGGCCCAGAACCAGCGCTCCTTCGCCCGCGCCTACCGCGACCACCCCTTCATCTACGTGCCGGAAGTGGTGACGCGGCTCTCGCGGCGGCGGATCCTGGTGACGGAGTTTGTCGAAGGGATGGGCTTCGAGGAGATCAAGAAGCTGCCGCACGAGGAACGCAGCCGCTTCGGTGAGATCGTATTCCGCGGCAGCTTCGGCTCGATCTACCACCTGCAGCACTTCAACGCCGACCCCCATCCCGGCAACTACATCCTCATGGAGGACGGACGGGTCGCTTTCATCGACTTCGGGATGACGAAGAAGATCGACCGCGAGCAGATCCTGCTCGAGCAGCGCGCCTTCGACGCCGCCTCGCGCAACGACCCCGAGGCCTACCGCCAGGCCCTGCACGACCTCGGCTTCGTCAAGAAGCCCTCGAAGCTCGACGCCGAGCGGCTGCTCGAGCACATGCGGGTGGTCGGCGGGTGGTTCGTGACCGAGGACCGTGACCTGGAGATCACGCCCCGACGGGTGATGAAGATCATCGAGTCGACCAACGACCCGCGCTCGGAGTACTACGACGTGATGCGGCGCGCGTCGCTGCCCGCCGACGAGCTGATGGGGCGGCGGATGGAAATCGGGGTCGTCGCCGTGCTCGGCCAGCTGCGGGCGAAGCGCAACTGGCATCGGATTGCCCGCGAGTGGGTCTATGCAGACCCGCCGGCGACCGAGCTGGGTGCGCAGGAGTGGGACTACTTCGAGGAGCGGGGCGTAAAGCGCACGCCCGGCCTTGCCGAAACCTTCTGAGTCGGCGAAGCTCGCCGTAACCAAAGCTCGAAGGGAGAAGAAGTGAGCCGGATCAAGCGCGGTTGGGGTCTGACCAAGAAAAGCTGGGGCCTGCTGAACGACAACCGGGAGCTGATCCGCTTCCCGCTCTACGGCGCGGTGGCGACGATCGTCCCGGCGATCGTCTTCCTCGGCCCGGGCCTCTACCTCTTCGACCAGGACGAGTTGGCCGGGGCGATCCCGCTGGTCGTGATCGGCGTCTACGCACTCAGCGTGATCGGCTTCTTCTTCAGCGTCGCCCTGGCCGCCTGTGCGGACATGATCTTCCGCGGGCAGCAGGCCGGCGTAGCCGACGGGATCGCGGTCGCCCGCAGCCGCCTCCCGCAGATCTGCGGCTGGGCCGCCGTCAATACCGCGATCAGCGCGGTGATGGGCCTGCTCGAGAACCAGGGCGGGATCGGCGGCCAGATCGCCGCCCGCCTCGTCGGCATGGCCTGGTCGCTGGTCACCTTCCTGGCGGTGCCGGTGATCGCGATCGAGGGCACCGGCCCGGTCGAGACGATCAAACGCTCGGCCTCGATGTTCCGCAAGCGGTGGGGCCAGCAGATCACCGGCAACATCGCGATCGGCGGCGCCGTCTTCCTCTTCGGGGTGCTCCCGGCGGTCCTGCTGATCGTGATCGGCGTCGCCGTCTGGTCCTCGGCCTCCTTCCTCGGCGCCCTGCTGGTCGTGATCGGGGCAATCCTGCTGGCGATCGCGATGCTGGTCTCGAAGGCGCTCAGCGGCATCTTCGGCGTCGCCCTCTACCGCTACGCGCTCGACGGCGAAGCGGTGGGCGGCTTCACGCCCGAGGAGCTGGAGTCGGCGGTGAAGACCAAAGGCGGCCGCGGCCGGAGCGCGAGCCCGCCCGGAGCGACGCCGGGAACGATCTGAGGCTCAGCGCGTCCGGGCGGTGAAACTGACCGTGCCGAGCGCTTCGCCGACGCTGAAGAGCGACGGTTTCCCTCGCGAGGCGCCGATCGTTTCGTTCAGCAGGCCCGCCATCTGCGGGGCAAGCGCGATCGGGAAGGTGCCGCTCGCTTCGCCCGTTTCGTCGTTGAACTGGAACGGCGAGCTCGGGAGCGTGGCGATCGGGCCCGAATAGGGAACGCGCGGCGGTTCGAAGTTGACGTTCGCGGTCCCTGAGACGGTATGCGATTCGAACGAGATGCCGGTGTTGAGGAAGCCGATCGCCCGATCGAAGGGTTCGCCGAACGGGGAGGTGTCGTGTTGGAGGATGACCAGGCCGGGTTCCCCGGCGGTGACGAAGCCGCTGAGGCTCGACGTGATCCGGCCCATTTCGACAGCCGCCGTGAGGGTCGGCGGACGCACGTCGGCTTCGACCGACTGCAGCTTTTCCCGGAAGGCATTGTCGACCGTCAGCGTGATCTCACCGCCGCTGACCTGGAGGTATTCCAAACGCCCGTTCGCGGTCAACGTGCCGAGCGAACGACCCGCTTTGAAGACGCCGTGCAGCCCGAGCCGACGGTTGAGCAGCGTCGCGCCGCGGCCGGTCAGCTTCACCGACTTCACCGCGTCGGTGAAGTCGAAGTTGGTCAGACTCGGCTGCTGGGGCGCGAGTTCGGCCAGCTTGATCGTGCTGCCGTTCACCACCCCGGTGAGGACATGTTTTTCGGGGTTGAAGAGCAGCCGCCGCAGCGTCGCCGTCTTCTTCCCGGCGCGCCACTGGAACCCGCCGCCGAGATAGAGGTAGCCGCTGCCGTAGCGCGGCTCCAGCGAGCCTTCGGTCACCGGCAGGGTCACGGAGCGCCCCTTCGCCTGCGCCGGCTTCAGCGCCGTCAGCCGCACCCCTTCCTGCTTCAGCTTCTTCGCCAGGCCGGAGCCCAGCTGCAGTTGGACGCTGCCGTTTTCGAGCGACTGGGCGTGTGCCCCGGCGGCCGGGACGAGGGCGAAAGCCAGGAGGACGAGGGCGGTCTTGATCAGGGCTCTCCCACTGTTCATGTTGCTCCCAACCCGCCGATCACCGTCTTGATGCGGTGCGCCTCAGAGCTCGGCAAACAAGCGCGGGTCATTCGAGCAGATGCCGTGGACGCCGGCCTTGACCAGCTGCTCCATGCGCCGCCGGTCGTCGACCGTCCAGGCGATCAGCTCGACCCCGGCGAGGTCGCAGATCCGGGCGAGGCGGGCGCTGACGAGCGGGTGGTAGACCCACATCGCGGCGACGTCGAACTGCGGCAGCTTTTCGGCGGCAAGGCCGGGAAGGCGCGTGCGCATCCCGACCAGGGCGGCGGCCATCGGCAGCTTCGCCCAGCGCTTCCGAGTCCAGTCCTTGGTCACCTTCGGATAGGTCCAGCCGCGCCGCAGCTCCGGCGCCAGCTCGAGCACGCGGCCCAGCGTGTGCAGCTCCATCGTCGAGATCATCGCCCGCTCGGTCAGGCCGCGCTCGCGCAGCGCCGCGACCAGCTCCTCCTCGCGGCCGGGCAGCTTCACGTCGAGGTCGATCTCGACCCGGTCGAGCGGCGGCTCGAGGAAGGCGTCGAGCGCCTCGGTCAACTTCAGCGGCGTCCGCCGCGCCGCGTCCTCCCAGTCGTGGGCGACGACCAGCGGGTGGCGCTGCTCCAGCGGCAGATGCGCATCCTGGAGCCAGAGCACGTCGAACTCGATCGTGTCGACGCCCGCCTCGACCGCGGCGCGGAAGCTCTCGACCGTGTTCCCGGGCGCGATCAGGTCGGCCCCCTTGTGGCCGACCAGGCGCAGCTTGCGGGGCTGCTCGGCCAGGGCGCTCAGAACAGCTGGTTCTCGCCGGCGAAGATCTCGCTCACCGAGTCGTCGGTGAAGATGCGGCGGATCGAGTCGGCGAAGGTGCTGGCCGTGGAGAGCACGGTGATGTTGTCCGGGGCGCCGGGGCGCAGCGGCAGCGTGTCGGTGACGACGATCCGCTCGATCGCCGAGTTGCGGATCCGCTCGTAGGCGGGGCCGGAGAAGACGCCGTGGGTGGCGCAGGCGATCACCCGGGCGGCGCCCTCGTCGAGCACGGTCTGGGCGGCGGCGGTGAGGGTGCCGGCGGTATCGATCATGTCGTCGACGAGCACTGCGGTCTTGCCCTTGACATCACCGACCACGTAGCCGATCTCGGCGACCTGCTGGGCGGGCCGCTCCTTCTCCATCACCGCCCATTGGGTGCCGATCCGGCGGGCGAAGTTGCGGGCGGTCTTCACCCGACCCGCGTCAGGGGAGACGATCACCAGCTCCTCGCCCATGTCCTGGTCGGCGAACCACTGGGTCAGCATCGGCATCGCGGTCATGTGGTCGACCGGGACGTGGAAGAAGCCCTGGACCTGGCCGGCGTGGAGATCCATCGTGAGGACGCGGTCGACGCCGACGCCCTCGAGGCACTTGGCGACGATGCGAGCGGTGATCGGCTCGCGCGGGGCCGACTTCTTGTCCTGACGGGCGTAGCCGTACCAGGGGAGGACGGCGATGATCCGGTGCGCGGAGGCGCCCTGGGCGGCGTCGATCATCGTCAGCAGCTCCATCAGCGCGTCGTTCGGCGTCATCTCTTCCTGCTCGTTCGCGCAGGTCGATTGGACGAGGAAGACGTCGGCGCCGCGGATCGACTCCTCGTAGCGGCAGTAGACCTCGCCGTCGGCGAAGGTCTTCAGGGTCACCTGGCCCATGTCCAGTTCGAGTTTGCCCGCGACTTTGGCGGCGAGGTCCATCGAACAGCGGCCGCCGAAGACCATCATCCGCTTCGAGTAATCGTGGTCGATGGCGGTTCCCACTTGTGGGCGCTCCTCGATCATGCTCACGGGCTCTCGTCCTCTCGCATTTGAGCCGCCTTGCGAGCGGCGTATCCGTCGATGTTCCTTTGCGCGTTCTCGCTCACGGCAAGCGCACCCTCGGGCACGTCGTCCTTGATCACTGCGCCGGCCCCAGTGTAGGCGGAGTCGCCGACTTCTACCGGTGCGATCAGCATCGTGTCAACGCCGATGCGGACGTTGCGGCCGATGACCGTCCGGTTCTTGCGGAAACCGTCGTAGTTGGCGGTGATCGTGCCGGCGCCGAGGTTGCTGCCGGGGCCGATCTCGGCGTCGCCGACGTAGGCGAGGTGGGGCACCTTGGTGCCCTCCCCCACGTGCGAGTTCTTGATCTCGACGAAGGTGCCGGCCTTGGCCGCGTCCTCGAGCAGGGCGCCGGGGCGCAGGTAGGCGAAGGGACCGACCGAGCAGCCGTCGCGGACGTCGCACTCGACCAGGTAGGAGTGGAGGACCTGGGAGCCGGCGCCGACCGAGCTGTCGATCAGGGTGCTGAGCGGGCCGACGACGGCGCCCTCGCCGATCTGCGTCTCACCGCGCAGGGAGGTTCCGGGCTCGATCCGGGCGTCGGCGGCGATCTCCACCCCCGCGTCGATCCAGGTCGAAGCGGGGTCGACGACGGTGACCCCGGCGAGCATGTGGGCCTCGAGCAGGCGGCGGCGACCCTCGGCCTCGACCGCGGCGAGGTCGACGCGGTTGTTGACCCCCATCGTCACCGCGAGGTCGTCGGCCAGGTGCGCGGCCACAGAGTGGCCCGCCTCGCGCAGGGCCGGGAAGACGTCCGGGAGGTAGTACTCGCCCTGGGCGTTGTCGTTGGAGAGGCCCTGCAGTGCGGCGGCGAGCGGGGCGGCGTCGAAGACGTAGGTGCCCGCGTTGATCTCGCGGATCGCCAGCTGCGCGGCGTCGGCGTCACCGACCGCTTTCGCCTCGACCACCCGTTCGACCCAGCCGTCGTCGTCGCGGACGACGCGGCCGTAGGCAGCCGGGTCGTCGAGCTCGATCGTCAGCATCGTCGCCGCCGCCTGCGACCTGCCGTGGGCGTCCAGAAGCGCGGCGATCGTCTCCTTCGAGATCAGCGGCACGTCTCCGGAGAGGACGAGGACGGTCTCGGCCTCCTCGATCAGCGGCAGCGCCGCGCGGATCGCGCCGCCGGTCCCGTCGGCCTGCGGCTGGATGCAGGTCTCGACGTCAGCGGGCAGGCCGGCGGAGAGGTCCCTCCCGGGCGAAACGATCGCGGCAACCCGCCCGGCGCCGGCTTCGCGCGCGGCGACGATCGGCCAGGCCACCATCGGTCGGCCGCAGACAGGGTGGAGCATCTTCGGCGTCGAGGAACGCATCCGCGTACCCTCGCCCGCCGCCATGACGAGGACCAGGGGTGGAGTCACTCCGGCAATCGTATTGCCGAAGGGGAGCTTCTGCTGCCGCTAGGCCCGCTTGGCCAGTTCTTTGCCGAGCAGCGCAGCGGAGGTGAGCGTCCAGCCGGCGAAGATCAGGTCGATCCCGACCAGGAGGCCGATCGCCCAGTCGGCGGAGCTGGGGAACTTGGCGAGCACGAGGATGCCGATCAGCAGCCCGGCAGCGCCGCTGAGGCCGAGGAGGCCGGCGTTCGGCTGGCCGCGGGCGATGAAGGCGATCGTCAGTCGGGTCAGACCCATGAAGAGGAAGTAGATGCCCAGCACCAGGGTCAGGGTCAGCGTCCCGTTGTGCGGTTCGACGATCAGCCAGACCCCGACCAGCAACGTCAGCAGCGCCCAGGCGATCCGCACCGCCACCGTCCCCACCGAGTGGGCGGAGAAAGCGGCCGCGAACAGGACGCCGCTGACCAGCACCAGCACCCAGCCGATGAAGATCGCGGTCCCCACCGAGGCAACCGCCGGCACCAGGATCGCGAACACACCCAGCAGGATCGCGCCGACGCCGACAACCATCAGCACCTTCCAGCTCCGGCTCAGCCCCTCACGCACCTCCGGGTCGAGCGACGCGCCACCGATCTCCATGAAGAAGAACCTAATCCCCTAGGCGGACGCTTCCCGCTCCTGCTCGTAGAACTTCACCCACTTGCGTACGGCGTTGTCGGAGACGCCGTACTTGCGGCCGACCGCGCAGTAGCTGGTCGTTTTGATCTCTGCCATCAGTTGCTCGTAAGGCGGTCGGCTCACGCGGCGGTACTCAGGTATCGACCTACCCCGGAGCCTGGAGCGATCCCAGCGGATCCCGCAAGCCTGGGAGCAATAGCGCTGAGAGGAATTGCTCGGGAGAAAGGTCTGACGGCACCGCTTACAGCGTCTCTTCTTGCGGGGAAGTCGGTTCTTGCGGCCGCAGTGCGTAGACAAGGTCGCTGCACAGTTCGGACACACGATTCTCAAGTTCTCAAGCCGATTGTCATTCCGAACGCCATTGATGTGGTCGAGGATCATTGCCATCCGCTCGCCCCGCCAGAACTCATCCTGGTCACACATCTCACATCGAGGTTCCTTCAGTCCCTCCTGCAGTAGGCGTCGCTTTAGGTTTTGGCGCGAACAGGGGGAGTTCTCCACCAATAACTCCTCAATCGGAAGTTTCTGGGTTCCTCGTTCTTCCCGCGCCCGCGCTGGATCGAAATGCTCGGTCGAGATCCCCCAGGTCTCCGCATGTTTCCGCAACACACGCCACGCGCCGCCCGAGGGGCAAAGGCCAAGTTTGCGCAAGCTCTCTGCCCAAGAGAAGGAGGCAGATATTGCCTCCCTTGCTTGCTCCTCGGTATAGCTGAGTCGCCTTCCTCCCATCTGCATATTGTCTCAGTTTGCGCAGACAGAATATTTCCCTCGGCCTCACCAGTAGTCTGCAACCAGACGTTCCGGGGTGGTGTAACTGGCTAGCACGTCAGGTTTTGGTCCTGAAGGAGCGGGGTTCGAATCCTCCCCCCGGAGTACTTGCCGGTTCGAATTACTCCTCCGCCGCGCGGGCGACTTTCCCGCCTTTCGCCCCCGGCTCCATCGCCGGCCCCCGCGGCGAGGCGATGCCTAGGACTCGCATCGCTTTGAGGCCGAGGCCGAGCTTCTCGCGGCCTTCGGTGCCGGAGACGTCGTGGCCGCAGAGCTCGCGGACGCGCTCGAGGCGGTAGCGAATCGTGTGGCGGTGGGTGAAGAGCTGTTTGGCGGTGGCGGCGACGTTGCCGTCGTTGTCGAGGTAGGCCTCGACAGTGGTCACCAGCTCGGTCTCGTACTGCTCGTCGTATTCGACCAGCGGCTGGATCGTCTCGGCGTAGAAGCGTTCGAGCTCGCCCGGGTCCTCGCTCATCGCCGGCAGCAGCAGGCGGTAGGCGCCGGTGTCCTCGAAGGCGAGCAGCGAGCGGCCCTCGGCCTCGCCGACGTTGACCGCCAGGTGCGCCTCGCTGCCGGCGCGGTAGAGGTCGACCGGGTCGGCGCAGCGGCGGCTGCGGCCGGTGGTGAGGTGAAAGCCGGAGAGGCTGTCATCGAGCTCCCGGGAGAGGCCGGCGGCGGCGCGGGCGAGCCGCTCGTCGTCGGCGGCGGGGACGATCGCGGCGATCTCGGCCGCCGCCTCGCCGCCGTCGCCGGCGGCCAGCGATCCCGGGGCCAGCGAACGCAGCGCCCGCTGCGCCAGGACCAGCACCCGCTCCCGCCACTCCCCCGCCTGCGCCGCCCGCGGGGCGGCCCGCAGGACGATCACCCCGGCCCCGCGCTCGAGGTCGGCCCCTAGCTCGGAGGCCTGGGCGACGATGTCGCGGCGGTCGGTCACCTGGCGCCCGAGCACCGCGGCGACGAAGGCGCCCGCCGCCTCCTCGCTCTCCCACTCCGGCGAGCGCGAGCGCTCCAGCTCCAGCGCCAGCAGCGTCGTCACCATCCGCGCGATCGCCGCATCCGGCGACGCCTTGGCCCGGTAGCGCAGCTCGCCGACGACCGTGTCGGCCACCCGCAGCTCCACCCGGGTCACCCCCTCGCCGCCGGAGAGCAGCTTCTGCTCCTGGTCAGACGAGGCGCCGGCGACGGCCAGCACCGCGCTCGAGCGGTCGATCAGGGCGACGCTGGCGTCAAGCAATCGCGCCGCCGCCCGGGCGACCGCAGGCAGCCCCGCCCCCGACTCGACCGCATCGGAAAGCGCGTCGAGCAGCACCGACCGGTCTGCGCTTGCAGGGCTTTCGCCCGCTTTGCTGGATTGCGCCTGCATCGGGGCATTATCCCGACGGGCCCGCCAAAGCCGGGAACGGCGCTAGTTCCCGTGGATGAAATTGACGATGTCCGTGTAGTAGTAGACGACCGCCAGGCCGATGACGACGCCGCCGATCACCAGGGCGGCGAGGACGAAGAGCGAGAGGAAGCCGGCCGCCGCCTTCTCCCAGACCCGGCCGTAGGCGCTCAGCGCCGGGGTGAGGATCAGGGTGACGAAGACGGCCAGGCAGATCGCCGCGGCGACCGCGTAGAGCAGGTACTGATGGTCGATCCTCGCCAGCGCGAAAACGGTCACTGTTCTGGATTGTGTCGAACTTGCGAGACGACCAGCCCCACCGCCGCCGCCAGGGAGAAGGCGACCGCCCCGAGCGCCCAACCGCCGCTGACGTCGCTGAGGTAGTGGACGCCGAGGTAGACGCGTGAGAGCCCGATCAGCGCCGTCAGCGCGAACCCGGCCGTCACCACGGCGGCCCCGCGCGCCATCCCCGGCCGCAGCCGCAGCACGATCGTCACCGCCAGCCAGAGGTAGAAGACCGAGTGGGCGGCGTGGCCGCTCGGGTACGACGAGCCGGCGGCGTCGACGATCCCGCCCCCCGGGCGCGGCCGGTCGACCACCTCCTTGAGGACGTCGATCCCGGTCTGGGTGATCGCCATCCCCGCGACCAGAACCCAGAACTCGGTCCAGCGCCGGCGCCAGGCGAGCAACGCCGCGCAGATCGTCGCCAGGACGGAGACGACCCCGCCGGCGCCGAGCCAGGTGATCGCCTTGGCGATGCTGGTGAGGGCGCTACTGCGCAGGTGTTCGACGATTTCCGCCGCAGTTTCGTCGCCCGGCGTCGGCCCTGGGTTTTCGCCGAGGACAACCGCATAGGCGACGAGGACGAAGGCGGCGACCGCGAGGATCGCCATCAGCGAGGTGAATTCGAGGCCGAAGGTCCCGCCCGGCGTGACCCGGTCCCAGACGAAGCGGAACTGCGGCTTGCGCCCGAGCTCGACCAGCCGGCGCGTCGCCCCGTGCCCCTCCATCCAGCGCACCGCCGCGTCGCGGTTCTCCTGCTCGCGGAAGCGACGGTAGAGCCAGACGATCGCGACGACGACGACGATCAGGGTTGCCAGCGCGAAGGCCCCTTTGGCGGCGTATTTGCCCGCGGTCTCGATGCTGCGCGAGAAGAAGTAGCCGACGAGGATGTGGGCGCTCGCCCAGAGGCCGGTGCCGAGGATCGAGTAGGGGACGAAGGCGCGGTACTGCATCCCGGAGCTGCCGGCGATGAATGGGGCGAAGGCGCGGACGAGGCTGATGAAGCGGCCGATGAAGATCGTCTTGCCGCCGTGGCGGCCGAAGTAGTCCTCGACTTTCTCGAAGCGCTCGTGGCTGATCCCGACCTTCGGCCCGTGCTTCATGACGAACTCGCGGCCGAGCTTGCGGCCGAGGAAGAAGCTGGTGGTGTCGCCGAGCCAGGCCGAGAACCAGGCGATCGCGATCAGCAGGTAGATGTCGATCGCGCCCTGCCCGGCGACGGCGCCGCCGAGCAGCATCACCGTCTCCCCCGGCACCACCAGGCCGACGAAGGCGCCGGTCTCGGCGAAGGCGAAGAACCCGACCAGCAGGTAGGTCCAGGCGCCGAGCGTGTCGGAGATGTCTTCGAGCAGGTTCTGCAGGTCGAGGCTGCCGAGCTCGCGGCTGAGGAAGAAGTAGCCGACCGCTACGGCGACGGCGACGATCGCGAGGACGATCCGTTTGCGCGTGATCGGCCCCTCGTTCTCCCCCTCCCCCGGCAGCTTCATGGCTCGAGCCTCGCGTGTCCGGCGGCGCAGACGATTGCGTCCTCATACCCGGTTGCGGCGGCGGCATCGCGGGCGGAGCCGAGGTCCGGGAAGAGGCCGACCGCGGTCGGGCCGGAGCCGCTGAGGATGGCGACGGGAGCACCGGCGGCACCCAGGGCGTCGAGGGCGTTGCCGATGTCGGGGCGGAGCGAGAGGGCGGCATCGGTGAGGTCGTTGACCAAGAGCTCGGGGTAGGCGAGCGGCGAGGCGCCGGCGCCAGCGGCCTCGCGCAGCTGCTGTGCCAGCTCGTCGAGCTCGGCGGCGGAACGCCCGAGGCCGAGCCGGTCGGCCTCGGCGAAGACCTCGGCGGTGCTGAGCCCGCCGCCGCCGGGCAACAGCACCGCGGCGTGCTCGGCCGGCTCGGGAAGCGGCTCGACCTGCTCTCCCGCGCCGCGGACCAAGGCGAGCGAGGGTCGCAGCTGCGAGGGCACGTCGGCCCCGAGCTCGGCCGCCAGCTGCGGCAGGTCGGCCACCTCACCCGCCGCCAGCCGCAGGACCGCCGCCGCGTCGCCGCTGCCGCCGCCGAGCCCGGCCGCGACCGGCACCCGCTTCTCGATCTCGACCCGCAGCGGCTCGTGCTGCCAGCCGCGCTCGCGCAAGCCGGCCAGGGCCCGCGCCGCCAGGTTCTCGCCCTCGACCCCGGGGCAGACCACCTCGTCGCGGGCGGCCGGGGCAACCTCGATCAGGTCGGCCAGCGCCAGCGGCTCGAACAGCGAGCAGAGCTCGTGCAGGCGGTCCTCGCGCGGGGTGCCGAGGTAGAGGCAGAGGTTGAGCTTCGCGGGGGCGTGGACGAGCATCGCTAGGCGCGCAGCTTGGCGGAGAGGGCGGCGAATTGCTCCGGCGCCAGCGCCTCGGCGCGGGCGTCCTCCGGCAGGCCCAGCTCGGCCAGCGCCGCCCGCGTCGGCGCCAGCGATCCCGGCCGCGCGTGCTCGAGCGAGCGGGCCAGCGACTTGCGCCGGTGGGCGAAGGCGGCTCGGATCAGCTCGCGGGTCTCGGCGTCGGCGCCGGGGCCGGTGCGGCGCAGTCGCAGGATCGCCGAGTCGACCCGCGGCCGCGGCTTGAAGACAGCGGGGTCGACCGCCCGCACCAGCTCGACCTCGCAGGCCAGCTGGGCGACTGCGCTCGGCGAGCCGTAGGTGCGGCTGCCCGGCCCGGCACGCAGCCGGTCGGCGATCTCGCGCTGCACCATCACCGTCCAGCGCTGCACGGTTGGCAGCTGTTCGATCGTGCGCAGGATCAGTGGCGTCGCCACCGAGTAGGGCAGGTTGGCGACCATCGCCGTCGGCTCCGGCCGAAGAGCGGCGAGGTCGAGTTTCATCGCGTCGCCCCAGTGCAGAGAGACGTTCTGCAGCGCCGAGATCGGCTCCAGCGCCGGCTCCAGCCCGCGGTCGATCTCCACCGTGTGCAGGTGCGCCGCGACCGCCGCGAGGCGCTCGCTCAGCACTCCTTCCCCGGCCCCGACCTCGAGTACGACGTCATCGGATCCCAGCTCGGCGTCGCGGACGATCGCGTCGAGCAGGTTGGGATCGGCGAGGAAGTTCTGCCCGAGCCGGACCATTAGATGGTCGGTTCCGCGGCCAGGGGCGCCTGGGGGCGTGCCTGGCCAAGCAGATCAAGGATGCAGGGCGCAGCCTTTGCTGGTTGCAAAGGCAAGCCCGAGGACGCAGAGATGCGCAGCGCCAGGCGCGTCATCCAGGTGTGCCTGGCCGCGGGACCGACCATCTCACTACCAGCCGAAGAGGGCTCGCGCGTTCGCCTCGACCGTCCGCTCCAGGTCCTCGTAGGAGACGCCGCGCTCGGCGGCGATCGCCTGCGCGGTCTCGGTCACGAAGGCGGGCTGGTTGCGCTTGCCGCGCATCGGCTGCGGCGCCAGGTAGGGGGCGTCGGTCTCGATCAGGATCCGGTCCTCGGGCACCTTCGCCGCCGCGAAGCGCAGCTCTTTCGCGCTCGGGTAGGTGGCGTTGCCGGCGAACGAGCAGTACCAGCCGCGCTCGGCCGCGTCGCCGACCCGCTGCGGGGCCGAGAAGCAGTGAAGGATCACGTCCGCGTCGCCAGCGTGGGCGTCGAGGGTGGCGAAGATCTCGTCGATCGCGCTCGTCTCCCCCTCCGGGTCGCGGGCGTGGATCACGATCGGCAGCCCGAGCTCGCGGGCGATCTCGATCTGGGCGCGGAAGGCGCGCCGCTGGTCGTCAGGGCTCGCGTACTCGCGGTAGAAGTCGAGGCCGGTCTCGCCGATCGCCCGCACCTTCTCGTGCCCGCCCAGCTCGCGGATTTCCGCCGCGGCGGCGGCGTCGAAGCCGCTCGCCTCGTTCGGGTGCCGACCGACCGCGGCGAAGACCGCTCCGTAGCGCTCCGTGCTCGCCACCGCCTCGGCGTTCGTCTCCGCGTTCATCCCCACGGTCAGCATCCGCACCACCCCCGCACCGGCGGCCGCGGCGACCAGCTCTTCCTCCTCGCCCTCGCAGAGGAACAGGTGCGTGTGGGAATCGATCATCGGCCGGCCCAGCCTATCCCTCGCCGCCAGGCGGTCGGGTGGGGTGCTTTATGGGCGCATAGCGCCCAAAAGGAACCCCGCTCTAGGGGCAGGAGTACGGCGACAGCGACGTCGGGATGCTCGGCAGCGCCAGCACCGTCAGCGTGTCGAGGACCGTGCTCAAGCCGCTGAGCGCCGTTCCCAATTCGCCGGATTTGCTCGTCAGGGCGCTCGCCTGGCCGCAGAGCGAGCCGACGACGCCTTCCAGCGCTTGGGTTTTGGCGATCCCGGCGATCGCTTCTTTCAGCTGCTGGTTGTCGATCCCTTTGAGGATCGTTTCCAGGCTTTTGACTTTCGTCAGCAGTTCGGTGACTTTGTCTTCGAGGCCTTTGACGACGGTGGCGGTGGCGGGCGTCCCCGGCAGGCCGCTGGACCCGTTGGTCCCGGTTTCGCCGTTGGCGCCGTTGTTCCCGGACGCTCCCTGCGGTCCGGCCGGCCCGCTGGCGTACCAGCTGACCCTCTTCCACCTCTTCGGGCACTTGGCCTTGGCGCTGCGGACGACGCGCAGCGTCCCTTTGCCCTTGCCCTTCGCCTTGTAACAGGCGTGGATCTTGCCGTCCTTGGCGACGATCCCCGCCGCCGAGGCGGGCGAACTGGTGAAGAGCACGAACGCGCACAGCCCCAGCAGAACCAGCACCGAGGCCGACCTCTTCACCCCACCTCTCTCCCGAAGCGCCATGGCGCCGATCTACCCCTCGCCAGGCGCTTAAACCCGCAAACGCACCTATAGAGCCAAATTAGTGCAGATATTGAGTATGCAGCGATCGGTGCAGAAGAAGCTTCGCTAGAGGTCGCGCCGCGAGAAGATGAAAGCCGCGAGGGCGAGGACGCCGAGCAGGTAGACGAAAGCCCAGAGGATCAGCCCCGGCCCGGCTGCCTCGGAACCGCCGAAGGGGCCGAGCTGCAGCACCACCCCGGTCAGCCCGGAGGTGCCGGAGATCAGGGCGTGCAGGCCGGCCGTGTAGAGGCCCTCGAACGGGAGCGTCCAGCTGGCGACGCGCCCGATCGTGTGCAGCGAGTGCGAGTCGATCGCGTGGCCGATCTGCGCCAGCAGGCCGGCGGTCAGGCCGGCGCCGAAGACCATGAAGACGACGATCCCCTGGGCCGTCACCGAGAGCACCGTCGAGGCCAGCAGCGAGAGCGCGGCGATGATCGCCACCCCGAGGGCCAGCCCCAGCGCCGGCCCGAGCAGGTGGTCCGGCGACCAGCTTCCGGTCGCCTCGGTGATCGCGTAAGCGGCGAGGTAGACGACGACCACATAGGCCGCCGAGAGCAGCGCCGCTCCGGCGAAGCGGGCGAGCAGCATCGTCGTCCGCCCGATCGGCCGCACGACGATCGGCTGCAGCAGCCCCGACTCGGCGTCGCCGCGGACGACGCCGAGGGTTAGGAAGACCGCGAGCACGGCGCCGAGGAAGAGCGTCGCGAACATCGCCAGGCCGAAGATCGTCGCGCCGGTGAAGGCGTGCGGGTCGAGGATCTGCGGTTCGCCGGCGGCGAATTCGTCGACGTCCTTGAAGGCGAAGTGGGCGCCGAGCGCGTAGAGCGCGAGGAACCCGAGGGTGAGGACGGTCACGGCGAGGAAGACTCGGCGGCGGATCCCCTCCTGGACCGAGAGCGCGACCACGGTGGCCGCTGAGCGCAGGGCGACGGCGTTCATCCCGTCTCCCCGCCGACCGCCTCGAGGTAGACGTCTTCGAGCGAGCTGTGGCGGACCTCGACCTCGTAGACGCTCTCGCCGGCGGCGACCAGCTCGGCGACGATCGCCGGCGCCTCCTCGCGCTGCGCGCCCTCGAAGGTGCGGACGCCGGAGCCGGTCTCGACCACGACCGCCGCCGGCCCGGCCAGCTCCTGCGGCGTGCCCGCCTTGATCAGGCGCCCGCGGGCGATGATCGCGACGTGGTCGCAGATCAGCTCGACCTCGCTCAGCAAGTGGGAGTTGAGCAGGACCGAGACGCCGCGACGCCGCAGCTCCTCGAGCAATTGGCGGACGATCCGCCGCCCGACCGGATCGAGCGCGCTCGTCGGCTCGTCGAGCAGCAGCAGGCGCGGCGAGCCGACCAGCGCCTGGGCGATCCCCAGCCGCTGCTGCATCCCCTTCGACATCGCCTCGATCCGCTTGTCGGCGGCGTCGCCGAGCTCGAGCAGCTGCCGCCGCTCGCCCTCTCCGCCCTCGGAGCCGACCAGGCGCTGGTGGAAGCGCAGCAGCTCGTCCGCGGTCAGCCAGCCGGGGAAGCGGAAGAGCTCGGCCAGGTAGCCGAGGGCGGCGCGCGCCTCGACCGATCCCGCCGGTCGTCCCAGCACCTCGACGGTGCCGCCGCTCGGTCGGACCAGCCCGCAGGCGATCTTCGTCAGCGTCGACTTGCCGGCACCGTTCGGCCCCAGCAGCCCGACCAGCTGCCCCGCGTCCACCTCGAGGTCGACGCCCGCAAGCGCCTCCTGCCTCCCGTAGCGCTTGTGGAGTTGCGAGACGGCGAGGACCGGTGCGGCCATCAGGCCGCCGGCGCCTCGATCTTCGGGAAGAGCGGCGCCACCCGTTCGACCTGCTGCCCGCCGGGCCGCGAGCCGAGCTCGGCCGGCGAGCGCGAGTCCTCGGCCAGCGCCGCCAGCAGCGTCTCGCTCGTCTCCGGCAGGTATGGGACAAGCAGCAGCGTCGTCACCCGCAGCCCCTCGACCAGGTTGTAGAGGACTTCGTCGAGCCGCTCCGGGTCAGCCTCGTCCTTGGCCAGCACCCACGGCTGGGTTTCCTCGACGAAGCGGTTGAGGCGGCGGACCAGGGTCCAGGCGAGGTCGAGCGCCTGGCTCAGCTCGGCCCGGTCGAGCAGCTCGCTGAAGCGGGCGACCGCGCCCTCGAAGTCCTCGGCGAGGGTGGCGTCGACCTGCGCCGCCGGCACCGTGCCGTCGCGGTAGCGGTCGACCATCGCCAGCACCCGGCTGGCGAGGTTGCCGTAGTCGTTGGCGAGCTCGGTCTCGTAGCGCTGCTCGAAGCCGGCGGTCGAGATCGAGCCGTCCTGGCCGAAGCTGACCTCGCGGAAGAGGTAGAAGCGCAGGGCGTCGGCGCCGAAGCGCTCGATCACCTCGAAAGGGTCGAGCACGTTGCCGAGGCTCTTCGACATCTTTTTCTCCCCCATCAGGAGATAGCCGTGGATGACCATCTCCTTCGGCGGCTCGAGGTCGGCGGCGAAGCAGAGTGCCGGCCAGATCACCGCGTGGAACTTGAGGATGTCCTTCGCCATCACGTGCAGGTCGGCGGGCCAGTAGCGCTCGGTCAGGTCCTCGCCGGGGCGGGCGAAGCCGAGTGCGGTCACGTAGTTCAAGAGCGCGTCGAACCAGACGTACATCCGCTGCTCTTCGTCCCAGGGCAGGCGCAGCCCCCATTTCAGGTTCGGCCGCGAGAGCGAGACGTCTTCGAGCCCGCCCTTGATGAAGGAGAGCGCCTCGTTGCGGCGGAACTCCGGCACGACGAAGTCCGGCCGCTCCTCATATAGGCCTTCGAGCTGCGCCTGGAAGGCGGAGAGCTTGAAGAACCAGTTCTCCTCGCGTTCGCGCTGCAGCGGAATCTCGTGGATCGGGCAGGTGTTGCCCGGCCCCAGCTCGCGCTCGGTTTTGAAGTCGGCGCAGCGGGGGCAGTACCAGCCTTCGTAGACCCCCTTGGTCACCCAGCCGTTGTCGTAGACCCGCTGCATGATCTCGGCGACCTTGTCCATGTGCCGCGGATCGCTGGTCCGGATGAAGAAGTCGTTCGTCGCCCCGATCGTCGGCATCAGCCCTTCGAACTTGGCCGCATTCGTGTCCGCCAGCTCCTGCGGCGATACCCCCGCCTTCTCCGCCGCATTCTCCACCGGCTCCCCATGCTCATCGGTCCCGGTCAAGAAGAAGACATCGTCCCCCCGCTGCCGATGGTGCCGAGCCAGCACATCCGCCGCCATCGTCGAATAAGCGTGCCCCAGATGCGGCTCCGCGTTGACGTAGTAGATCGGGGTGGTGACGTAGAAGCTTTTTGGATTCATCTGCAAAGGAGGAAGCTAGCGACTCGCCGCGAGTCTGTCTTAAACCGTGTACAGCAAGGTCTGAGACAGACTCGCTACCGCCGAGCCTCGCGCCCGGTCAGCGCCTTGTAGAGGTCGTTCGCCCGGGTTCCCGTGAGCGCGGCTACGACCGAGGCGGCGGCGCGGGGACGGGCGCCGGATTGGACCAGGTGGCGGAGGGCGTCTACGGCGAAGCCGACGTCCTGGTCGTGGTCGCCGGAGGCGGCGGGGGCGATTACGAGGACGATCTCGCCTTTGACCTCGCCGCGGAAGCGACGGGCCAGCTCGCCGAGGGTGCCGCGAGCGACCTCCTCGTGGACCTTGGTCAGCTCGCGGCAGACCGCCGCCTGGCGGTCGGGGGCGAGGGAGGCGAGGGCTGCGAGGGACTCGCCGACGCGGCGCGGGCTCTCGAAGGCGACGACGGTCTCGGCCGAGCGCAGGACCCGCTCCATCTCCCCCGCTCGCCGCGGCAGGAAGCCCTCGAAACGCCATTTGTCGGTCGGCAGGCCGGAGGCGACCAGGGCAACAGGCACCACCGAGGGGCCGGGCAGGACGGTCACCTCGAGCGCGCGGTCGATGCAGCGACGGATCAGCTTGTAGCCGGGGTCGGAGATCCCCGGCATCCCCGCGTCGGAGACGAGGGTGACGACGTCGCCGCGCTCGATCCGCTGCGAGAGCTCGACGGCGCGGGCGGATTCGTTGCCCTCGTGGAAGGAGATCAGCCGCGGGTGGGGCCGGATCCGCAGGCGATCGAGCAGCGCCCCCGTCTTGCGCGTGTCCTCGCAGGCGATGAAGTCGGCGCTGACCAGGGCCTCGCGAACCCGCAGCGAGACGTCGTCGAGGTTGCCGATCGGCGTCGGGCAGACGACGAGGCAACCCGGCATCAGCCGCCGGCCCCCGCGGGCTCGGCGCCGGCCTTGGCCAGTTCGGTCCGCGCCAGCGCCGCGGCGCCGATCATCCCGGCGTCGTTGCCGAGGGTCGCTTCGAGGATCGGCGTCTTGTCCATCGGGTCGAGCGCCCGTTCCCGGATCTCCTTGCGCGCCGGCTCGAGCAGCAGGTCGCCGGCCGCGATCACGCCGCCGCCGACGACGATCGCGTTCGGCTGGAAGATGTTGGCGAGGCTGGCGCAGGCGACCCCGAGCCGGCTGCCGACCAGGTCGAAGACGCCGATCGCGAGGTCGTCGCCGGCCAGCGCGGCCTCGGTCACGGCCTTGCCGTCGACCTCCTCGCCGGCGGCCAGCAGCTTGCCCAGCGCCGAGTCCGGCTTACTTTCGGCCGCCGCCCGCGCCTCGCGCCCGAGCGCCGTCCCGGACGCCAGCGACTCGACGCAGCCGTGGTTCGGGCAGTTGCCTTGGCAGGGCGGGCCATCGGCTTGGATGACGATGTGGCCGAGCTCGGCCCCGGCCCCGGTCGAGCCGCGGTAGATCTCGCCGTTCAGGATCAGCCCGCCGCCGATCCCGGTGCCGACCGTCAACATCACCATGTGCGGCATCCCCTGGGCGGCGCCGTAGAGGTACTCGGCCAACGCCGCGACGTTGCCGTCGTTGTCGACGAAGACCGGCAGGCCGGTGCGCTCGCTGACGATCTCGCGGACCGGCAGGTTCTTCAGCGGCAGGTTGACCGCCGAGACGGCGACGCCGCTGTCGTGGTCGATCGTCGCCGGGATCCCCAACCCGACCGCAGCCACATCGGGGCGCGCTTCCCGCGCCTCTTCGATCTCGCGGACCAGCAGCTCGACCAGCTCGTCTTCGGTCTGGCCCTTGCTCGCCTCGCGCTGCTCGTAGAGCGGCTCGGTGCCGGTGAGGACACCGACGAGCATCTTCGTGCCGCCGAGATCGACCCCGATCGTCTCGCTGCTGCTCACGAGGAACCGGAGGCTGGAGGGCGAAGGACCGACTGCATCGCCATGATTTCTAGCCCTTCATGAGCTCCGACGGCGAGCAGCGGCCTCCCCAGCCGCCCGAATCCCCACCCGAGTACAAGGTCTACCGCTCCCGCCGGGGCCTGTTTTCGCGCCTGAAAGGCGGAAATCTCTCGGGTCTGCGCGACCGTGCAAGGTTGCCTTCATGGCCGCGCCGCAAGCGCGACGAGCCGGGGGCGCAGCCGCCCGAGCGCAGCCGGGTCTCCCCGCGACGGATCCTCAAATGGTTCGGCCTCGCCGCCCTCGCCTGGATCCTGATCAGCTTCGTGGCCTTCGGCGTCTCGGCTCAGATCCAGTCCTTCAAGCTCTCCGGCGAAGCCGGCAAGGCGCTGCACGGCAACCCATTCCTGCTGCCGAGCGCGCAGACGATCCTCGTCCTCGGCACCGACGCCCGCCCGCCGGACACCAACGAGCCGGGCGCTCCGCACAAGAAGAAGTGCTTCGAACAGCAGTCGCACGGCGACAAGCCCCACGACGGCTGCGAAGCCGGCGAATACCGGGCCGACACGCTGATGCTGATCCGCGCCGGCGGCGGCACCTTCAACAAACTCTCGATCCCCCGCGACACCTTCGCCGAAATCCCCGGCTACGCGCCGACGAAAATCAACGCCGCCTACTCGTTCGGCGGCGCCGCCCTGCAGATCAAGACGGTCGAAGGGTTCCTCGGGATTCAGGTCGACCACGTGGCGATCGTCGACTTCACCGGCTTCGAAAAGCTGATCGACGCGGTCGGCGGCGTCGAAGTCGACGTTCCCCAGAAGCTTTGCGCCGACATCAACGGCGGCGCCGGCGGCGGTCAGGGCGGCGTCACCCTGCGCCTGCACAAGGGAACGAACACCCTCGACGGCGAAAAGGCGCTGGCCTACTCGCGGGTGCGCGAGCCGGTCGAATGCCCCGGCCCCGGCAAGAGCGCCTACACCCTCGGCTACAACGACTACAACCGCGAGCAGGCTCAACAGTCGGTGATCAACGGGATCAAAAGCCGCCTCACCGACCCGCTCCGCCTCCCCTACAACTTCATCCACGGCCCGATCATCGGCTGGCAGGCGCCGAAAGCCTTCGTCGGCGACATGGGCTTCTTCACGATGCCGCAGCTGATCCTCGCGGCGGCGATCGGCGGCAGCTCCGAAGCCGAAGTCTTCTGCGTCAAGCAGCTGAGCGGCTGCGGCGACGGGCCCGAAGGCTCGATCGAAGTCCCTGACTCCCTGCGCAAGAAGGCCGTCCACAACCTCCTGCACGGCTAGGCGCGTTCGCTGAGTTGAGGGCGCCAGAGCGCCTATAACTCAGCGGAGGTCAGTCGGCAGCCGAGGCGGCAGGCTTTGAGTCGGATTTCGACTCGCTCTTGCCGGAGCTCGACTTCGACTCGCTGCTCGAGCCGCTGTCGCCGCTCTTCTCGCTGCCGCCCTCCGAGCTGCCGTTGCCGCCGCCGCGCTTGGTCCCGTAATCGGTGTTGTGGAAGCCGGAGCCCTTGAAATGGATCGCCGGCGGGGTCAGCACGCGCGCGGCCGGGGCGCCGCACTCCTCGCACTTGGTCAGCGGCTCGTCGGTCATCCGCTGGATCACGTCAAAGACGTGACCGTTCTCGCATTTGTACTCGTAGATCGGCATGGCGGCCCGGGATTATCGCAGCCGCTACCGTTCCCGCCATGGAGGCAACCGCGCAGGGGCGACCGACCGAGGTGACGATGGAGGAGATCGTGGCGCTGTGCAAACGGCGCGGCTTCGTCTTCCCTTCCTCGGAGATTTACGGCGGCCTCGGCTCGACCTACGACTACGGCCACTACGGCGTCCTGCTGAAGAACAACGTCAAGGCCGAGTGGTGGAAGGCGATGCTGACCGAGCGCGACGACATCGTCGCGCTCGACTCGGCGATCCTCCAGCACCCGCGTGTCTGGGAGGCCTCGGGCCACCTGGAAGGCTTCACCGATCCGCTCGTCCAGTGCCTCGGCAAGTGCAAGCGGCGCTGGCGCGAGGATCATCTGCGCGAGGCGGTCGAAGCCGAAGGCGGCGACCCGAACGCCGAGCTGCGCTGCCCCGAGTGCGGCGGCGAGCTCTCCGAGCCGCGCCAGTTCAACCTGATGTTCGAAACCCACGTCGGTCCGGTCGCCGAGGAGGGCTCGACCGTCTACCTGCGCCCGGAGACCGCCCAGGGAATCTTCATCAACTTCAAGAACGTGATGGCGTTTGCGCGCAAGAAGCCGCCGTTCGGGATCGCCCAGGTCGGCAAGTCCTTCCGCAACGAGATCACCCCCGGCAACTTCATCTTCCGCACCCGCGAGTTCGAGCAGATGGAGATGGAGTACTTCGTGCCGCCGGCCGAAGCTGACAAGTGGCACCAGCACTGGATGGCCGAGCGCGAGCGCTGGTACACCGAGCTCGGCATCCGCCCCGACCACCTGCGGGTGCGCGCCCACGGGGAGGACGAGCTCTCCCACTACTCCTCGGCGACCAGCGACATCGAGTACCTGTTCCCGATCGGCTGGTCGGAGCTGGAGGGGATCGCCAACCGCGGCGACTTCGACCTCACCCAGCACGCCAAGTTCTCCGGCGAGAAGCTCGAGTACTTCGACCAGCAGACCAAAGAGCGCTACGTCCCCTACGTGATCGAGCCCGCGGCCGGCGCCGACCGCGCCACCCTCGCCTTTCTCGTCGACTCCTACGAGGTCGAGGAGGTGGAGGGCCGCCGGCGCACCGTCCTGCGCCTCCACCCCCGCCTCGCCCCGGTCAAGGTCGCCGTCCTCCCGCTCGTCTCCAAGGACGGGCTGCCGGAGAAGGCCCGCGAGATCTTCGGCGACCTCCGCCGCCGGCTCCCGACCGAGTTCGACGAAGGCGGCTCGATCGGCAAGCGCTACCGCCGTCAGGACGAGATCGGCACCCCCTGGGGCATCACCGTCGACCACCAGACGATGGAAGACGACACCGTCACCCTCCGCGACCGCGACTCGCTAGAGCAGGTCCGCGTCCCGATCGACGGCCTCGGCGACGACCTGGTCGCCAGCCTCGCAGCACCTTGGCGCTCGCCGAAGCTGGACTGAGCTCCGCTCGGATCAGGCCATTTGATTGGCCACCCACAGAGGAGTGGGAGATTCAATGGAGTAGGTCGCGTCCCACTGCGAGCTGCTGGGACATTCCGTGAAGCCTTTGGGTTCTTCCTGTTGGAATTTCACCTGAGAGACCGTGATCTGCGGGGTGGTGCCGCTTCCGGTCATCGGCACCGTCGGCGCAGCTTTGAACACACAGGCGAGGACGTTCGGGCACGTGACCTGGATCGTGATGCTCGACGTGCTGAAGTTGCCGTTGCCTGCACTGGTCCAGGCGATGGCAAACGTCGCCGGAGGGGTGCCGACGACCGTCGCGGTGCACCCAAAGCCCGTTTTTTCCCGCGTGCAGCTCGTGAACGAGAGGTTTTCCACGTTTCCGGTGACGTTGGTTCCCGCTCCCCCACCTGTCGTTCCCAATTTAAGTTCCATCGCGGTTTTGCAGACCACGTTTTCAGCAGACGAGCCCAATTTGGGCACGACTGTGAAGGTCGATTTCGCAGCCGATGCTTTGACCACCTGTCCTACGGCGTAGTCGCCGGGCACCATGAGGCATTTGCCATTGACGTCAGGGGTGTCCCGGCAGAGAACCGTTGCGCCGGCTGAGGCTGCGAACGATGCGACCGCACCTCCGGCAATAAGGACTACCATCGCGATCGCAACCAAGCGCTTCATCGAGGACAGCAAACACCCTCGCCAACTAAAAGTCAATATTCCTTAAGTAAACAATTCAGTCTGCTCCTCGATTAAAGGGCCAGCCACCTGCAAGCCGAAAAGGCTGTGAGTAAGCCACCAACTAACTGGGAGAGACATGGCCTACGAGATGAAACTGCGCGGCACCGAGCATGAGGTGAAGGTGCGAAACCCCTGGGCCGTGGCCCTGCTGCCGATCATCACGCTCGGCATCTACCACTTCGTCTGGTGGTACAAGATCAACAAGGAGCTGAAGGCCTACGGCGAAGCCAAGGGCTATGACCTCGGCCAGAACCCGACCAACTCGCTGCTGGCGCTGGTTCCGGGCTTCCTGATCATCGTCCCGCCGTTGGTCAGCTACTACCGCGGCACCAAGCGCGTACAGGGCGCATCGAAGATCTCCGGGCGCGAGCCGGTCAGCGGCTGGATCACCCTGATCCTCTACCTGCTGCTCTCGCCGGCGATGTTCGCCTACCTGCAGGTCTCCCTCAACAACGTCTGGGAGCAGGAGGCCGAAGCGCTGCCGGGACAGGCGATCCCGCCCTCCTCCGGCGACGACATGCCCCCGCGCCTGGAGGGAACCGACTCCGAGACGGCGCTCTAAGCGCCGAGGAACTCGAGGACGCGGGCGGCGTCGGCCTTCAGCGCCGCCGCGTCCTTCTTCTTCACCTGCTGGAGGTGCTCGATCGTCACCTTGCCGCCGGCGAGGCGCCAGGTCGAGACCGCCCGCCCCTCGACCATCGCGAAGGGCCGGAAGAGGCCGTTGTCGGTCACCAGCATCTTGTGCGGGCCGACGATTTCCTCGCGCGAGGTCCAGCCGAGCAGGACCGGGTCGTAAGCGCCGAGCAGCCGCGGTGGTGGCAGCGGCGCCGGCGCCGGCGTCCCCTTCAGCTCGAACAGTCCGTCCTCGCGCTCGACCAGCTGATCGGAGATCGCGGCCAGCCCCGCACGCGCGTCGCGCAGCGGCAATCCCGCCCAGCGCGCGAGGTCGCGCTCGTCGGCCGGCGCATGCCCGACCAGGTACCGGCGCGCCAGCTCCGTCAACGCTTTCTCGCGGTCGACCGGCTCACGCGGCCCCAGCCAATCACGGAGGAGCACATATGCGTGCTCCTTGCCCACCATCGGCCCCCGCACGGCGATCTCCCGCAGGGTACTGAGGAAGAGTAGGTGGACTAGGGCCTGCCCTGCCGTCGGCACCCCCGCGCGGTCCAGCAGCTCGCGCAGCTGGGCCCGGGTCTGCGGCCCCTCCTCGGCCAGCGCCCGCTCGATGACCCCGACCCCCTTCTCGGCCGCCGCCTCGCTCACCCCCTCCTGCCGCAGCCGCCGCGTGTTCGAAGTCAGGAGCGGAGGCGTCGTCAGCGCGTGCAGCCACGGGTAGTCCTCGCTGCGGACGAGGTGCAGGGTGCCGCGGTTGAGCCAGGTGATCAGCAGCGAGCGCTCCTCGCTCAGCGCCCGGTCGACGTCGGCGGCCGTGACGCCTTCGGTGCGCGCCCGCACCGCCAGCCGCGCCCCGCGCGGGTCCTGCCCCTGCACCGCCAGCAGCCGCTCGGCCACCTGCTCGGGCGAGCGCAGCGGCTCGCCGGCGAGCGCCTGCGCGGTCAGTCGTTCGGGGAGAGGCGGCCGGGCCACGCGAGGATGATCGCGCAGCTCGCTGACGCTCGAGGCGCTAGTTGATCGCTTCGAGGTCGATGACGAAGACGAGCGTTTCGTTGGCCGGGATCGTGCCGGTGCTCTGGCTGCCGTAGCCGAGCTGCGGCGGGATGATCAGCTCACGCCTGCCGCCCACCTTCATTCCCTTGAGGCCCTGTTCCCAGCCTTCGATGACCGAGTGGCTGCCGAGCTGGAAGGTGAAGGGTTCGCCCCGGTCCCAGGAAGCGTCGAACTCCTTACCGTTCTTGTAGTTGACGCCGACGTACTGGACGGTGACTTCGTCGCCGGGCTTCGCCCCCGGCCCGCTGCCCTTTTCCAGGTCCTTGATTTCGAGCTTCTTCGGCGGCGCCCCGCTCGGTACCGAAACCTTCGGCTTCGTCTTCTTGGGGCCGGAATTGCTCTTCCCCGATTCCTGTGCAGGCTTCGGGGACGAAGCGGATTCTTCCTTGCCCTTCCGTTCGCTGACCGGTTTGGTCGGTACCGGTTCGACGACGAAGATCGCGGCATGCCCGCTCGGGATCCCCTTGGGGAACGGGCCTTTGGCTTCGCTCGCGGGGACCACGAGCTCGCGACGGTCGCCGTTCTCGATTTCCTGCAGGCCTTCTTCCCAGCCTTCGATCACTTCGCCCTTGCCGAGCGTGAAGGTGAAGGGCTTCCCTTCTTCCCAGGAGGAGGCGAACTTCTTGTGGGTTTCGTAGTCGTAACCGACGTACTGGACCGTGACCGGTTCGCCCTCGTAGTGGAGTTCGCCGATCCCTTCGATCTGGTCGACGAGGGCGGTGAAGTCCGGCGCGGGGCCCTGCGGAAACACCGGCTTGGGCTCCGGGTCGACGAGTCCGTCCTTGCCCACCTTCATTTCCGCTTCGTAGCGGACCGGTGCCTTGCCGCCCGGGATCGGGATCCGGAACTGCGAGCTCGTTTCCGAGCTTTCCACGGTCGAGGACGAGTCGCTGCCGCAGCCCACCGCGAGGACGACCAGCAGGAACGCCACAATACTCAGAAGACCTTTCCGCATCGGCGGCATCCTATGCAATCTCACGCTCTTTTGTGCGCATTCTCAGCGGCGCCGCTTAGGCAGCTCGTCGACGGCGGCGGCCTCGATCTTCAGCAGCACCCCGCGCTCGTGGATCGAATCGACCTCCGGAGCGTCGATGAAGCGGTGGCCGCCGGGGCCGGCGCTGGTGTCGAAGATGATGCCGTCGAAGATGTGGGTGGGTCGATCGCCGAGGACGCGGGTGACGCGCCCGACCCGCTCCCCGTCGCTCGAGTAGACGGGGGTTCCCCGCTTCAGCACGAGGTATGAGATCGCGACGCCCAGGTCCTCCATCGCGGCGAGCCTAACCGAAGGGGTGCGCCGGGCTCACGGGCGACGCTTAGACTGGCTGCTCGGGAGAATTTCCGACCGGGAGGAACGATGGGCCTGAATCTTGCTTCGATCGTCACCGACAGCGCCGCGCGGGCGCCGGAGGCGGTTGCCGTCCGGCTCGGACCGCTGGAGCTGACCTACGGGGAACTCGACGACCGCAGTGCCCGCCTGGCTGCGCTGCTGCGCGAGAAAGGGCTGGAGCGGGGCGACCGGGTCGGGGTGATGCTGCCCAACGTCCTCGAGTTCCCGACCTCCTACTACGGCGTCTTGCGCGCGGGCGGCGTCGTCGTGCCGATGAACGTGCTCTTGAAGCGCCGTGAGATCGCCTTCTACCTCGAGGATTCAGGCGCGAAGCTGTTGCTCGCCTGGCACGGGTTCGCCGAGGAGGCGCGCGGCGGCGCCGAGGATGCCGGCGCCGAGCTGATCGAGGTCGAGCCCGAATCTTTCGCCGAGCTGCTCGGCGACCGCGAGCCGGAAACCCAGCTCGCCGACACCGAGGAAGAGGACACCGCGGTCATCCTCTACACCTCCGGCACCACCGGCAAACCGAAGGGCGCCGAGCTGACCCACTTCAACCTCTCGCGCAACGCCGACATCGCCTCCCGCACCACCTCCAACGTCACCGCCGGCGACGTCGTCCTCGGCGCCCTCCCCCTTTTCCACTCCTTCGGCCAGACGGTGAGCATGAACGCCTCGCTGCGGGTAGGCGCCACCCTCACCCTGCTGCCGAAATTCGACCCCGCCGAGGCGCTGGAGATCATGCAGCGCGACGACGTCACCCACTTCTACGGGGTGCCGACGATGTACGGGGCGCTCCTGCACCACCCGGGCCGCGAGACCTACGACACCTCGAACCTGCGGATCTGCATCACCGGCGGGGCCTCGATGCCGGTCGAGGTGCTGCGGGGCTTCGAGGAGGCATTCGACTGCGAAGTGCTGGAGGGCTACGGCCTCTCGGAGACCTCGCCGGTCGCCTGCACCAACCACCCGGGGCGGCCGCGCAAGCCCGGCTCGATCGGCACTCCGCTGGAAGAAGTCGAGATGAAGGTGGTCGACGAGAACGACGAGGAGGTGCCGCAGGGCGAGGTCGGCGAGATCGTGATCCGCGGCCACAACATCATGAGGGGCTACTGGCAGCGGGCCGAGGCGACCGAGGAGGCGATGCGCGGCGGCTGGTTCCATAGCGGCGACATGGCCCGGGTCGACGAGGACGGCTACTTCTTCATCGTCGACCGCAAGAAGGACCTGATCATCCGCGGCGGCTACAACGTCTACCCGCGCGAGGTCGAGGAGGTCCTCTACGAGCACCCGAAGATCCGCGAAGCCGCAGTCCTCGGTGTGCCGCACGACGAGTGGGGCGAGGAGATCGGCGCCGCCGTCGTCCTCCACGAGGGCGAAGAACTCGCGCCGGAGGAGGTGAGCGGATACGTGAAGGAGCGGATCGCCGCCTACAAGTACCCGCGGATCGTCTGGTTCGTCGAGGAGCTGCCGAAAGGCCCGACCGGCAAGATCCTCAAGCGCGAGATCGAGGCTCCCGCCCCGAGTAGAACTGGCACCGCTGACTGATACCTGATTAACTCAACGCTTCCCGAGTATCACCAGTCTGCTCGGGACCCAGTTACAGCAGCGCGCTAGGGAGGCGCCCTGCGCTCAACCAAGGGAGAACCATGGTCACTAGACGACTGGCGACGTTCGTCGCCGCGATCGCGGTCTGCGTCGCTGCGGCGGTGCCGGCCACTGCTTCGGCACAGGATCCGATCCTGTTCGTGCACGGCTGGAGCGAGAGCGCATCGCTCTGGAACACGATGATCGGCCGCTTCGAAAAAGACGGATACGCGAAATCCGCCTTGATGGCCTACAGCTACAACACCTCGCAGTCGAACAAGGTCGACGCGGAAAAAGAAGTGAAATCGCACGTTGAAACGCTGCTCAGCAACAACCCGGGTGCGACGAAGGTCGACATCATCGCCCACTCGATGGGGAGCCTCAACACCCGCTGGTACATCAAGTTCCTCGGCGGTGAATCCAAGGTAGACGACTGGGTTTCGCTCGGCGGCCCGAACCACGGCACCGAAACCGCGAACGCCTGCTCCTTCCAGGTCGCCTGCCAGGAGATGCAGGTCGGTTCTAAATTCCTCAGCGAATTGAACGCCGGCGACGAGACTCCGGGCGTCGTCAACTACGGCACCTGGTGGTCGCCGTGTGACGAAATCATCAACCCGGACGAAAGCGTCATCCTCAGCGGCGCTTCCAACCACAAAACCGCGTGCATGACGCACGCCGCTCTGACGACCAACGAAACGGTCTACAAAGAAGTCCGCGAATTCGTCAAATAGGTCTATGAAAGCGGGGTCCTGGCCACAACCCGGGGCCCCGCATTCTTTTCCTGGCTAGCTGGCCAGGATCGCGGTAGTCTCCACGGTGCCGACCGCGACACCAAAAGGAGACGAGATGAGCGTCGCTTCCCAGCGCCTGATGGACAACATCACCTACGAGGACCTCTACCAACGCTGGGAGCAGGGGAACTGGAGCGCCTACGACATCGACATGTCGAAGGACCGCGAGGGCTGGGAGGGCTTGAGCGATATCCAAAAGCGCTCGGCGATGTGGATCTACTCGATGTTCTATTACGGCGAGGACCGGGTCGCCGACACCCTCGCCCCCTACATCACCGCCGCCCCGACCGAGGAGCAGTCCTACTTCCTGGCGACCCAGCAGGTCGACGAGGTCCGCCACTCGATCTTCTTCCACCGCTTCTTCAAGGAGGTGATCGGCGTCGGCGGCGAGTCCGTCCAGCAGACGCTCTCCTCCACCCTGCCGCAGCTGAACTGGGGCTATCGCGGCATCTTCGACCGCCTCGACCGGATGGCCGAGGAGCTGCGCAAGGACCGCTCGGTGCCGAAGTTCGCGCAGGCGATCACGCTCTACCACCTGATCGTCGAGGGCAGCCTGGCCCAGCCCGGCCAGCACTTCATCGAGGACTTCTTCGCCTCCGAGGAGACGATGCCCGGCTTCAGCGAGGGGATGGCCAACGTCTCCCGCGACGAGCAGCGCCACATCGGCTTCGGCGTCAAGGTCCTCTCCGAACTGCTCGAAGAAGGCGCCCCCGGCTGGGAGGAGAACCGGGCCGCAGTGGTCGCGCTGCTGCAGGAAGTCCTCCCCTACATGCCCGGGGTCTTCCAGCCCCCCGGCCTCGACCGCGAGTACACCGAGTGCTACGGCTTCTCGCTCGAGGACATCATCGCCTTCGGCTTCAAACTGGTCCGCCAGCGCTGGCGGACGATCGGCTACCCGACCGAGGAGATGCCGCCCGGCGTCTTCCCCTTCGACCCGAGCAAGTCCGAGGAGGAGATCGCCGCCGAGCAGGTGCAGATGCTGATGGGAGGCATCGTCGGCAATCCGGGGACGAAGACTCCCGAAGCCTCACCGGAGCTGCAGCGCCTCCACTTCGACATCCTCACCCGCGTCGCCGACCCGAACGCCGCCAACGGCTCGCCGTTCGTCCTGCAGTGGCGCTTCACCGACGCCGAACCGTGGCACCTCGTCCTCGACAACGGCTCGACCCGCGCCGAGGCCGGCGAAGCGCCGAACCCGAACGTGACGATCGAGGCCAGCTGGGCCGACTGGATCGCCTCCGGCAAGCCCGACGCCGACCGCCTGAAGATGCTGATGCGACGCCGCATCCGTCCCAAGGGCAAGGTCCGCGACCTCGCCCGGATGCGCAAGGTCTTCGGCTAAGAGCGTCGCCTAGGAGATCGGCGGGCGGGCGTCCGCCCAAGGCCGCTCGGCCTCGATCTGGGCGGCCAGGGAAAGCAAGGTCGCCTCGTCGCCGGGGCGGCCGATGATCTGCACGGCGAGCGGCAAGCCGTCGGCGGCGAAGCCGGCGGGCACCGACATCGCCGGGTTGCCGAGATGGTTCCAGGGAACGCAGTAGGGATAGAACCGGCCCATCCCGACGACGGTCCGCAGTGCCCCCATCCCCTCCCAATTGCGGACCGGCGGTGCCGTGCCGCCCATCACCGGAGTCATCAGCACGTCATGTGAGTGAAAGATCGCGTTGACCCGTTCGGCGTCGCTCTTCTGTGCCTTCAGCGCGTTCTGGAAAACGGGCTCGGGGATCATCCGGCCGAGGCGGCCGAAGCCGCGAGCGCGCCTTTCGAGCCGCTGCGGCTCCGGCGTATTGGCGACGTCTTCGGCGCCGCCCCGCAGGTAGCGGGGAATCATGTTGTTGCCGATCGTCCCCCACTGCGGTGCCTGCTCGGCGGGGTCGTGTCCGAGCGAGCGCAGCGTCTCGACCATCGAGGCGACGGCGCCGCGGGCGTTGTCGTCGACGCTCGGCGGGATCGCCGAAGGCGGCGGCTTGGTCGTGAAGGCTACCCGCAACTTTCCAGGCGGCGTTCGGGCAGAGTCGACGAAGGGCCGCTCCGGCGCCGGCGGCGCGCCAGGCTCCTCCGAGCCACCGGCGGTGAGGTCAAGCCAGAGGGCGGTGTCGGCGACGTTGCGGCTGAGGCAGCCGTTGACGGAGAGGCCGTTCCAGTGTTCGACGAACGGGTCGATCGAGATACGGCCGCGCTGCGGCTTCAGCCCGAAGAGCCCGCAGCAGGCGGCGGGGATGCGGATCGAGCCGGCGCCGTCGGAGGCGGAGGCGAACGGCACGAGGCCGGCTGCCACCGCCGAGCCGGAGCCGCCGCTGGAGCCACCGGGGGTGCGCTGAGGGTCCCAGGGGTTCCGCGTCACGCCCCAGGTGGCCGACTCGGTGAAGCCGAACATCGCCAGCTCGGGCAGGTGCGTCTTGCCGATGACGATCGCGCCGGCCTCGCGCAACCGCCTGACCATCTCGTCGTCATGCTCGGCGGTTCCGGGAAAGGCGTCGGTCCCGAAGCTCGTCGTCTCGCCGGCAAGGTTGTGGTTGTCCTTGAGCGCGATCGGCACGCCCAGCAGCGGCCGCTCGTCCCCCGCGCGCACCCGCGCCTCCGCCTGCTCGGCTTCGAGCATCGCCCGTTCGCCGAGCACCACCCGAAACGCGTTCAGCTCCGGGTCGAGCCGCCGGATCCGGTCGAGGTAGAGGCCGACGAGCTCGGTCGCCGAGACCTCACCGCTGCGCACCATCTCCGCCTGCCGGGCCGCCCCGGCAAACGCCAGCTCGTCTCCACCCTGGCTCACCAGCCAATCCTACGCGCTAGGCCTTTGCCGGCTCGGGCTCCTCGCTGCCGTGCTCGAAGCTGAGGTCCGGCAGGGCCCGGTCCAGCCAGCTCGGCATCCACCAGTTCCAGCGACCCATCAACTTCATCGCCGCCGGGACGAGGATGAGGCGGACCAGGGTGGCGTCGAGGGCGATCGCGACGGCGCAACCGAGGCCGAGCTCCTTGATCGAGGGGACGCCGGTGAGGACGAAGACGGCGAAGACCGCCGACATGATCAGCGCCGCCGAGGAGATCGTGCGAGCGCTCGAGGAGAGGCCCTCGGCGACGGCGCGTTCGTTGTCGCCGTGGGCCATATAGCGCTCGCGGATCCGAGACATCAGGAAGACCTCGTAGTCCATCGAGAGGCCGAAGACGACGGCGAAGATCAGCGGCACGTTGATCGTGTCCAGCGCCCCCTGACTTTCGAAGCCGAGGAAGCCGTCGAGCCAGCCCCACTGGAAGATCGCCACCAGGATGCCGAAGGCCGCGCCGATCGAGAGCAGGTTCATCAGCACCGCCTTCAGCGGCAGCAGTAGCGAGCGCAGCATCACCATCAGGACGAGGAAGCTGAGGGCGAGGACGAAGAGGATGATCTTCCACATCGAGCCGCCGATCTGCCCGCGGACGTCGTGGCTGCGCGCGGTCTCGCCGCCGACGTCGACTTCCGCCTGCCGGGCCAGCGCCGAGTTGGGAACGACCGTGTCGCGCAGGCGTTCGACCACCGCCACCGCCGCGTCGGACTCGCTGCCCGCCCGCGGCGTCGCCTGGATCAGGGCCTCGTCGCCGGCGAAGGCCGGGGCGCCGACGGCGGACACTCCCGCCGTCGCTGCGAGTTCGCGCCGGAACTCGGCGACCGCGGCTTTGCCGCTCGCGCCGGGCGCCCCGTCGAAGGCGGCGACGATCTGCACCGGGTCGGTGCCGCCGCCGAGCTGGGCGGAGGCGAGTTCGTTACCGACCCGGACGTCGCTGTCCTTGGGGAACTGCGAGAGCGCCTCGGTCCCGGTCTGCAGCGAGAGCAGCGGGCTGGCGAGGAACAGCAGCACGGCGGAGACGCCGATCACCGCCGTCCAAGGCCGCGCCATCACCCGCGCCGTCCAAGCGCGCCAGAAGCGGTTCTGCTCGGCTGCCGCCTGCTCGGCGGTGCGGCGGCGGTAGAAGCGGCGCCGGAAGAAGGCGGCGACACGGCCGACGACCCCGCCCGGCAAGACCCGGTCGCCGAGCATCGCGATCAGCGCCGGTAGCAGCGTCGTCGCCGTGAGGATCGAGACTGCGACGACGGTCATCGCCCCCAGCGCCATCGAGCGCAACGCCTGGTTGTCGACCATCCACAGCCCGGCCAGCGAGATGATCACCGCCATCCCGGAGAAGGTGACGGCGAGGCCCGAGGTCGAGAGCGCCCGCCCCCGCGCCTCGCCCTTCTCGCGACCGGCTTCCCGCTCCTCCCGGTAGCGGGCGAGGATGAAGAGCGAGTAGTCGACGGCGACGCCGATCCCGATCATCGAAGCCATGTTGGTGACGAAGACCGAGGTGTTGGTCTGCAGCGAGATGAAGTAGATCAGCGCGCCGGTGACCAGGACGCTGACGAAGCCGAGCGCCAACGGCAGCGCCGCCGCCGCCAATGAGCCGAAGACGACGAGCAGGATCAGGGCGACGATCGGAAAGCCGCTTTTCTCCGCCTTACCCAGGTCTTCCTTGGATATTTCCTGCATCCCGGCCCAGATCGTCGGCTGGCCGACGAGGTAGGGCGTGACGCCGCCGGCGGCATCGCCGGGGTTCATGTCTTCGCGCAGCGTCTTCGCCGGGTCGATCAGCTCGTCGGAGGTGAGGTCGCTGCGCAGCGGCACCACGACCGTGTCGGTCGCCTGCAGCTGCCGCCGCGCCTGCACCGCCCCAGCCGGCGGCAGGGTGACGTCGTCGAGCGTCGCCACCTCCTTGCGCACCCGCGCCACCGCCGCATCGCGCTCCGCGGCCGTCGCTCCCGGCGCCGCTTTCAGCACCACCGCGATCCCGTCGGCCTGCGAGCCGAAGTCTTCCTGCACCGCTTCGCTGACCTTCATCGACTGGCTGCCAGGGACGTCGAAGCCGCCGCCGGTCAGATGTTCGGTCTGTTTGGAGGCAAAAGGAAGCGCCAGCAACACGATCAACACCCAGGCCGCCACGACCAACCGCCGCCGCCTCCCCAGGAACTGAGCCAACCGATTCATCGCGTCTTTCATGCCGGGCCTCCTCGTCAAACCTTCATTTCTCACGAGCAGCCTCCCGCGCCAGTACGCGAAGGGTCTGTGAGGGCCGTCACTACGTGAGCGCCCTCACGCCTATCCCTTCTATGTAGAAGCGAAATCCGCCGCTCCGTAGCGCCAACCTGCCGCCTGCAAATGACAAGCGGCCGGGGCGCGGCGCGAACCGCCCCCGGCCTGGCACAGGAAAGAGGTCTTTCCCATGCAGGCACAGCGTATTTCAGCCCCGGCTGAAGAAGACGACGTCTACGAGCAGGCCGTCCTCAGGCACGTCCTAGTTGCGCAACCGACGGTCTTGAGGCTGTGCGATCTGGTCCGCGAAGTCAGACCGGAAATCGGCGACTCCGATCCCAAGGACGCCGTTGAACGGGCAGTCAGGGAACTGGTCAAGGTCGGGCTGCTGCACCGCCAGGGCAAGTGCGTCCTGCCGACCCCCGCAGCCGTCTACGTTCGGGGGTGGGAGCTTTGAGGATCGACGGCGGCGCCGTCGCCAAGCGGATCGGCCGAAACTGCGCCAGAGCGCGGAAGCAGGCAGGGCTCTCACAGCATCAGCTCGGCCAGCGTCTGCAAGTGCATCCGCTTGAAATCTCCCGGCTGGAGTGCGGGCGGAACTGCCCGCGGCTGACCACGCTCCTGCGGCTCTCCCGCGACCTTGAGGTTCCGTTGATGGAGCTTCTGGAAGGGGTCAGATAGCGATGCCCTCCGAACACATCACGCTCTCAACGATCCCGCAGCGGTTCGGCTGGAACCTGAAGATCGCTCGACAGCGAGCGAACATCAGTCAGCGCGAGCTGGCGCGGCGGATCGGTAGGCACCAGAAGCGGATCGCAACGTGGGAGCGCGGCAAATGCTGTCCCCAGATCGACACTGTTGTGCGGCTCGCAGAAGCTCTGGATATCAACCCTGGCGAGCTGCTCAGGGATATGCGGGGACTCGCGAAGTAGCTATCGAGCGAGCGGCCAGGCGAGCCAAAATCCAAAGTTTGCAGGTATTCGAGCGGTATGAAAGGAGGTATTTGGAGCAAGATTGGCACTCTCAACGATTTGTGCCAGTACAATCTGGACGCTTCTCGTAGCAGGGAAGTGAATCGTCCGCCCGTAGCTCAGTGGACAGAGCGTGCCTTTCGTAGGGTTAAGGTCGCAGGTTCGAATCCTGCCGGGCGGATTTTTATAACACCCGCAACGGGCCTTGCCTTGTGACAAATGTCGCATGCCCCTTGACAACGTCGTCTAAACTCCCGAGTACCTACGAAAGGCATGTCTCTCGCTGAGCGTGCAGGTCGTCCACGATCGGACTGCCAATGCGTTCCTTTCGGGAGCAGTCTTGGAAACGGGCCACTCTTCGGGGTGGCCCGTTTCTCTTTGGAGCTAGGCTCATCGAAATGGCTGAGCGCAAGCAGAAGACCGACAAGGGCCTAGAGATCCCGGTCCCGACCAAGGGGGAGTTCGACGCCGCTATGCGGAAGGTCGCTCCCCCAAAAGGTCGTAAACGCCCTGCCGAGAAAGACCGGCCTCAGCGGCAATCCGAGTAATTGAGATGCCCGCCTCTCGGGCGTCGCGCACATAGCCGCGCAGCTCCTCGGTGGCCGCCCGCTTTGCCTCATCAGCCTTCTGGCGCTTACGGGCGGCGCCCTTGATCCGCCGGATCATCGTCGCCTCGCTCACTGCTGCGCCGCTTCTCTGACGAGGGCATGGAACATCGAGCGCTGGCCCGACCGCCGGTTGTTGTAGCGCCAGGCGTACTCGTCCAGGTAGGACTGAAGCCACTTCCGCGAGACCATCTTGTAGGTGCCGCGCATCCCCGTTTTGAGGTTGCCGAAGAAGCCCTCGATGGTGTTCGTGTAGATGTGCCCCTCGACGTAGGAGCCGGCCGAGTGGTTGATGACCCGGTGGTCGGCGAACTCCCGCGCCAGCGGCTTGTAGGACATCCAGTCGTCGGTGTAGAGGATCGCTTCCGGGTTGACGTTCACCCGCACGGCTCGACTAAGCGGCTCGCCTCGGCGCGACTCGATGACTCGGGCGCGGACGATCCCGCCGCGCTCGACCATCCCCAGCACGGTCGGCTTCGCTTCGCGGAAGGCGACCGACTCCTGGCGGGTTTTGAACTTCCGCCGTGGTCTTCCTCCCCATGAGGTCTCGTCTACCTCGACCTCGCCGCGCAACTGCTTGGCCGGATCGCCTTCGGCCATCAGCTCGTTGCGGATGCGGTTGAACATCCTCCAGGCCGTCTTGTAGTGGACGCCCAGCTCGCGCTCTAGCTGTTTGGCGGAGATCCCGCAGCGAGTGCTCGTCATCAAGTACATGGCGTGGAACCACAGCCGCAGCGAGGTCGAGGAGCGGTGGAAGATCGTCCCGGCCGTGGGGTGCAGATGGTGCCCGCAGGCCGTGCAGGTCCAGGACTGACGCTGCTGCTTCGTCGCGTAGCGCTTGAAGACCTTGACCCCGTCGCACTTGGGGCAATGGGCGCGTTCCCCGTCGGGCGCGTGGCGGGTACGCCACAGGTAGTCCAGGCAGGCGGCGTCGTCGGGGAAGTCGGCCAGGAACTCGGTTACCGAGTAGTCGGAGGTCGAAGACTTCGCCCTGCGCGGTTCGTGGCGGTTGGCCGGTGGCATGTTGTAAAGCTACTTGACGATCTCCGAAATGTCAAGCTACTTTACAAACAGCGCTCAAACAGGCGCCAGTCGCGTTCCCTAGGTAGGGTTTAAACCACCATGCCATTGGAGGCCCAAATAGTCCTGGGATCTGCGGCTCAGGAGGGACCTAATGGCGTCTCTGCGTTGGGCCTTGGCTGGCAAGTCCGGCCGCCAGAGCCCACTCAGTGGGCTCTCGTCGTGACGATCTATGCGCCACGGGAGTTCATTGGGAAGGAGCTTGCTGGCGAGATAGTGCTAGAGGACTACGACGGGACCATCATTCTCGCCGATGAACAACCTTGTCGTTTCGGGTTCGATATCGACCCCTCAGGAATAGTCGAGGGGCTTGAAAGCCCTGTCGTTCATCCCTTTGCTTTTAACCTGCCACCACTTCGCCTTGAGGCTGGTCGCGAGTATCGCTTTCGCCTTTCGGTTGACGGAGAGACTCGGGACCACTGGATCGCGCCGTTCCGGACCACTTCAGAGTGACGCCCGCCCCCGCATAGCGCATTACAGCGGCGTGCAGCTCCTGTTTGGTCTCCGGAGAACGCGGCCTTTTTCTCTCGGCAAGAGACAACTTCTCAAGGAACTGTTCTCCGGAAGGAGAAGGACTAATTGAGACTGCTTGATCCTCATCAGTCACTATTCCGACAAGCGCCTGAAGCTGGTGGCGCAGTTGATCATCAGTCCAGCCGCCGTTTTGGGCCTCGGTAACAAGCCGGAGGGCGTCAAACACCTGCTGGGCTGAATCGGGGGTCCGCTCATCTATGTCCCACGTCTCAAGAGATAGCCAGTCACCCAACTCAGAAACGGTGATCTTCCCCGCGACGTAATCGGAAATTTTCTCTCTGAATCCGGTATCAACAGGCATGACGCGACCTCCAACTCATAGGGTTACAAAGCAGGAACTTCGCGATCTCTTCAATGCCATCATCCTTCCGCGCGTCCAGGCTGGGGAATTGCGAGAGAAGATCCGCTCAGACGGAACTCCTGATCCTCGGAATAACCAGCCGCCCGGATCACGCAGCCAGATCGTCGCATATCACGAGGTCGCACAGGGCGGAAGCGCACGAGCGATTGCTCTCGCCCATCGCTACCTGAGGCCCGACGGCACGCTTGGAGGGAGCGGCAAACGGCTACCCGATCCGCGCTGGGTCTTCCACGAAGGAAAGATCTTCGCTCCTTTCACGGATGCGGAAATGCGTGCCCGGAGGCTCAAGCGGAAAAAGGGCAGGCGGCAACGCTGAAGCCCGCGCCATTTCGCTTCTACATAGAAGGGATAGGCGTGACCTCACGCCTATCCCTTCTATGTAGAAGCGATTGCGCCCGTGCGGGCGCGCGGAGCTACTCGGCGCCGAAGAGGTAGCGGGCGGTGGAGACGCCGACGGCGAAGGTGCCGGCGCTGTCGCGGGAGGCGTCGGAGAGGACCTGGAGGGCGACGCCGTCGCCGAGGGCGAAGAGGTAGGAGACGATGTCCTCGGCCGGGAAGCGGAGGCTTACTACGCCCTCCTCCTGCTTGCTGCGAAGGACGGCGGCGACGTGGGAGCGGGTGCGTTCGAAGAGCTGGCCGACCTCTTTCTGGATGTCGGGGTTGCGGCGACCGGCGCTGAAGAGCTCGAAGAGGAGGAGGAAGAAGGCGGGCTCGTTCTCGATCACGTCGTTGAGGCTGGCGACGAGCGCCTCGATCACGTCGTCGACGCTCTTCGCCGGCGCCAGCCGCTCGTCGAGTCGGTCGACCCGCAGTTCGGTGTCGCGGCGGACGACCTCGACCAGCAGCCGCTCCTTGGTCCCGAAGTAGTAATGGAGGAGGCCGCGGCTGACCCCGGCCTCGCGGGCTACGTGCTCGAAGGTCGAGCCCGCCGCCCCGCGCTTGGCGACGGACTCGCGCATCGCGTCGACGATCCGCTGAGCCTTGTCGCCACTGAGCTCTCGCTCTTTCGCCGCTGCCTCCATCATCAAAGCAGTCTAGTCCTGCCCCTGACGCGGCTCAGAGGCCGCCAGGCAAGGACACAGGGAGCGCCGTGTGCTCTGCACACAAGCGACCGAGGACGCAGCATGGTGGTCTCTGAGTCCGTCAGGTCAAGACCCGTTGATGCTGGTGGTGGAGGTGTACTCGAACTCCTCTTCGGCCCCGAAGAGAGCGTCGAGGACAGCCTTGCGCGCACCCTCGCTGACGGCAAGCGCGATAACCGCGCCGACGATCGCGATCAGCAGCAGCCGACCGAGCCCGCCCTTGCGCCTCTTCGGCTTGCTGCGTAGGCGCTCGGAGGCCTCCTGCATGCTCTCGGCGGCCTTCCGCATTTCCTTCTGGACCTTCTTGTCGGTGGTCACGGCCTTGACCGTGCCCTTGCCGTTGCCGGTCGCCCGGCCGTAGGCGTTCTTCGCCGCTTCGAAGGCGTCCTGGAGGCTTTCGCGCAGCTCTTCGTCTTCGATCAAGCGCTGCACGTAGGGGTTTTCGCGGGCCGTCTCGTAAATGTCGCCGGCGCGCGCCGCCGTGGTCTTGCTCATGCCTTCTCCTCGCTGGATTCCGTGGCTGTTACGCAGGATATCTCTCTAACCCCTACCCGGGTCAATCCGGTCCAACTCCGTCCAGTAACACCCCGTTGTTGCGCCAATGCAGTTTGGCTTTGCGGACCTGCCGCAAAAGCAGCGGCGCCAAGCCCGGATGGTCGAGCCGGTAGCGGCGGATGAAGAGGCGACCGACGTCTTCGCTCGAGACTTCGCGGAAGCCGGGGCCGAGCAGGCGACGTGGCGGCGGCGGGGCCGGGCCGTCGGAGACGAAGTCGATCTCGCGGACCAGCCAGCCGTAGCCTTCGGCGGCTTTCAGCTGGATCGCGCCGGTCGAGAGGTAGTAGCGCAGCGGCGCCTCCCCCAGCACCCACAGCACCGTCGCCCGCGGGGCGCTCGGTTCGCCGAGGTGCTCCGAGACCGCCTGCCAGTCGGGCCGCTGCAGCTCTTCGTCGAAGTTGACCCAGATCGAGAAGACGAGGCAGTAGGCAACGAGGAGAGCTGCGATCACTGCTCCGAGCCGCCGCGCCCGCTGCACTGTCAGCCCGACCGCGACGGCGAGCAGGAGCGGGACCAACGCGGGCAGCAGGTTGCGGGCGAGGACGAAGTCCTTCCCGGCCGAGGCGAGCGCCAGCAGCAGCGGCACCCCGATCGTCAAGCCGCCGACCAGCAGCGGCACCGCGCCTACACGCTTCTCCTCGCGGCTGCCGCGGGCGGCCAGCAGGACGAACCCGGCCAGGGCGAGCGCCAACGGCGCCAGGGCGAGCATCGGCCGCTCGGGACCGCCGATGATGTCGCCGGTCTCGCCGATCATGAAGGTCGCCACCGATTCCCAGAGCCGGTGGCCGAGGGTGAATTTGCCGATCCATTCGGCGTGGCCGTAGGACATCTGGTGGATCACCAGCGGCGCCAGCACGAGCGCCATCAGGCCGACGATCCAGAGGCCCGGGAGAATCGCGCGGCCGCGACGGCGCAGCAGCAGGATCACCTCGGCGAGGAGCGGGAAGACCGCGAAGTAGTGGGCCGCGAGGGCGAGGGCGGAGAAGACCCCCCAGAGGACGAGGGTGCGTTTGTCGCGGTTCGCGCGCAGCGCGGCGTCGGCCTCCCCCACCCGCAGTGCCCGCACGCAGTAGAGCAGCGAGAGCGCGCAGAAGAAGGCGAGCAGGGCGTAGGCGCGCGCCTCCTGCGAGTACCAGATCAGCATCGGGTTGACGGCGACGAGCGCGGCGGCGAGGAGGCCGGTGCGGCGCTCGCGCAGCTCGCAGCCGATCAGGTAGGCGACGGGGATCGTGGCGACGCCGGCGACGGCGGAGAGCGAGCGCAGGCCCCAGGGGCCGGTGCCGGTGATCTGGGTCCAGATCCAGGCGAGCGCGTAGTAGAGCGGCGGCGCCGACTCGGAGAAGCCGACCGCGTCCATCGCGTGCCCGAAGCCGACCCGCAGCACCCGGCTGGCGGTGACGATCTCGTCGTGGTGGTAGCTCTGCACCCCGAGGGTGGCGAAGCGCAGGGCGGCGCCGAGGGCGACCAGCCCGGCGACGATCCAGAAGGCGCGCGAGCGGGTCCGGGCCAGCTCGGCGAGCGAGCGACCGCGGCCTCGCGGGAGGCTTGCCGCCTCCATCTAGGAGAGGGCGGCGGCGAGGGCCTGGGAGACCTCGTCGACGTAGACGAACTCGAGGCTGCCGAGCTCGTGCGCGGGGATCTCGGCGACGTCGCCCTCGTTGCGCGAGGGGACGATCACTTTCTTGATCCCCGCCCGCTGCGCCGCCAGCGACTTCTCCTTCAGGCCGCCGATCGGCAGCACCTGCCCGGTCAGAGTCACCTCGCCGGTCATCGCGACATCGTTGCGGACCGAGCGGCCGCTGACCAGGGAGGAAAGGGCGACGGTCATCGCCACCCCCGCCGAGGGCCCGTCCTTCGGCACCGCCCCGGCCGGGACATGCACATGCACGTCGTGCTTGGCGAACCAGTCGTCTTCGACCTTCGGCGCGATTGCCGCGCAGTGTCCCCGCACGTAGGAGAGCGCCGCCTGCGCCGACTCCTTCATCACTTCACCGAGCTGGCCGGTGATCGTCAGCTTGCCCGAGCCCGGCATCGCCGTCGCCTCGATGAAGAGGACGTCGCCGCCGGTCGGGGTCCAGGCGAGGCCGGTGGCGACGCCCGGGACTTTGGTCCGCCGTCGCTGCTCGGCGAAGACGCGGCGGCGGCCGAGCAGCTCGCGCGCTTTCTTGCCCGAGATCCGCACCTTGGCTTTCGGCTTCCCGTTCGCCTCGGCGACCTGGCGGGCGACTTTGCGGCAGACGGTGCCGATCTGGCGCTCGAGGTTGCGGACGCCGGCCTCGCGCGTGTACTCCTCGATGATCGCGGTCAGCGCCGCGTCGGTGATCTCGATCTGCGAGGGCTTGAGGCCGTTGGCTTTGATCTGGCGGCCGACCAGGTAGTTGCGGGCGATGTGGCGCTTCTCTTCCAGCGTGTAGCCGGCGAGCTCGATCGTCTCCATGCGGTCGAGCAGCGGCCCCGGGATCGGGTCGAGGACGTTGGCGGTGGCGATGAAGACGACGTCGGAGAGGTCGAACTCGAGGTCGAGGTAGTGGTCGCGGAAGCTGTCGTTCTGGGCCGGGTCGAGGACCTCGAGCATCGCCGAGGCGGGGTCGCCGCGAAAGTCGGCGCCCATCTTGTCGATCTCGTCGATCATGAAGACGGGGTTGCGGGAGCCGGCGTCGCGCAGGGCGCGGACGATCGTCCCCGGCATCGCGCCGATGTAGGTGCGGCGGTGGCCGCGGATCTCGGCCTCGTCGCGGACGCCGCCGACGGAGATCCGCTCGAACTCGCGCCCCAGCGCCCTGGCGATCGATTTGCCGAGGCTGGTCTTGCCGACGCCGGGCGGGCCGACAAAGCAGAGGATCGGGCCGGGCGACTCGGGGTTGAGCTTGCGCACCGCCAGGTACTCGAGGATCCGGTCCTTGATCTTCTCGAGGTCGTAGTGGTCGGCGTCGAGGACCTTACGGGCGTGTTTCAGATCGAGGTTGTCGGTCGTCTCCTTCGACCAGGGCAGCTCGGTCAGCCACTCGAGGTAGGTGCGGATGACGCCGTGCTCGGCCGCGGCGGGCGGCAGTTTCTCCAGCCGCGAGAGCTCGCGCTCGGCGGCTTTGAGGGCGTGCTCGGGCAGTCCGGCCGCCTCGATTTTCTCGCGCAGTTCGTTGGCTTCGGCCTGCTGCTCGTCGCCTTCGCCGAGCTCGTCCTGGATCGCTTTCATCTGCTGGCGGAGAAAGAACTCGCGCTGGCCTTTCTCGATCTCCGATTGCACCTGCGTCTGGATCTGGGTGCCGAGCTGGACGACCTCGAGCTCGCGGGCGAGGATCCGCGAGAGGTGGCGCAGCCGCTTGGCGACGTCGACCTCTTCGAGCAGTTTCTGCTTCTCCTCGACCCCGATCCGCAGCGCCCCGGCGATCAGGTGGCCGAGGGTGCCCGGGTCGTCGATGTTGGCGACCGCCATCTGCAGCTCCTCGGGCAGGTAGGGGATCTGCTCGACGATTTCCGAGAAGGTGCGCTGGACGTTGCGGCTGAGCGCCTCCAGCTCCGCGCTCGGCTCGACGACGTCGGGCATCTCGTCGATGCGGGCGACCATGTAGGGCTGCTCGGTGACGAAGGGGCCCAGCTTCACCCGCTGCATCCCCTGGACGAGGATGCGCAGGGTCCCGTCGGGGATCTTCACCATCCGGGCGACGGCGCCGACGACGCCGACGCCGTAGAGGTCCCCCGGCCCCGGTTCCTCCAGCTCCGGGTCTCGGGAGGCAACCATCACCAGCATCCGGTTAGCGCCGAGGACGTCGTCGATCAGGTGGATCGAGCGCTCCTGGCCGACCGCCAGCGGCGCCAGCGTCTCCGGGAAGGCGACGGTGTCGCGCAGCGGCAGCACCGGCAGCGCGTCCGGCAACGGGGCGCCGGCGCGGATCGCCTCCTCGACGTCGAGCGGCGCGTCGACCACCTCGAGAACGGGCGAGCTCTCCATCAGCCGCGGTCGATCGGCACGCGTCGGGTGGTCTCGCTCGGGTCGCGCAGCGGCAGCTCGATCCGCAGGATGCCCTCCTCGTAGGTGGCAGCGGCGCGGTCGGCGTCGACTTCGACCTGCAGCTCGACCACCCGGCGGAAGCGGCCCGAGGGGATCTCGATCTGCTGGTAGACGCGGCCCTCGGCCTCCTGCACGTGGCGCTCGCCGGTGATCGCCAGGTGGCGGCCGCTGACCTCGATCCCGACCTGGCTCAGGTCGATCCCCGCGAGGTCGACCTTGACGATCGCCCGCTGCGGTTCGCCGCAGTAGTAGACGTCGACGTTGGGCGAGAAGCCGCTGGAGCGGCGGGTGACGTAGCGGGTGCGGCTCCAGTCGACGTAGAGATCGCGTTGGGGCATGGCGCAAAACATAATGCGCGGTGGCCGGCGGGTCCTGTCTCCGATATTGGGCTCTCCCTGCCGGGAGAGTCCTCAATATCGTCGCCACCCGCCGGAGGAGCGGCTAGGCAGCGCGCGAGGCCCAGCGAGGAGCGCGCATGAGGAGAACGGGCTGGCGTGGTGGCACCAGACCCTCTGGTCGGTTGGGGCGGAAGGTGCCGCAGGTCTCGTTCAGCTCCAGCGCGCAGAGAAGATTTTTGCGGAAATAGCAGTCATCGCAGGTGGGGGGCTTCGGCTTGCGCGGCACGAGGCGCATGTTTGCATCGGCGGCGGGTAAGCGCGAGGGCCGATTCCGCAAATCGCCACGACTTTGAAACAGCTCCGTCACAGCTTCTTCGCGCTTTGCGGGAGCACCGGGCGCCGGCGCTAACATGCGTCCGGATGGAGGGTCATTCCCGCAGCGAGAAGCTCTCGGCTTCTCCCCCGCTTTTCAAGAGCGACTTCCTCAACTTCTTCTCCCGGGTCCACCCCGCGATCCCGGCGCTGATCTTCGTGCCGGTGGTGGTGGCGATGGAGTGGATCGGGGCCGATCGCGGCTTCGCCGCCTGGCAGCTGGCGCTGCTGACGCTGGCCGGAGTCGCGGTCTGGACGCTGACCGAGTACTGGCTGCACCGCCTCTTCTTCCACTGGGAGCCTGACAACGCCTTCGGCCGCCGCATGCACTTCATCATCCACGGCGTCCACCACGACCATCCCAACGACAAGATGCGGCTGGTGATGCCGCCGTCGGTCTCGATCCCGCTCGCCGCCCTCTTCTTCCTCGGCTTCTGGGCCCTGCTCGGCGACGCCTCCTTCCCGGTCTTCGCGGGCTTCATCGCCGGCTACCTCTTCTACGACTACACCCACTACTACGTCCACCACTTCGTCCCGAGGACGGACTTCGGCAAGCGCCTGCGCGAACACCACATGCGCCACCACTTCCAGGACCACAGCTACGGCTACGGCGTCTCCTCGCCGATCTGGGACCACGTCTTCAGGACGTATCCCCAGAAGCGCTCCAAGTACAGGAGTTGACTTGTAGGGAGGGGTGGGTGTCCCTCTCGAGACCTGGGTTCCTCGCCTATAAGCAGCCGTCTCTCGCTGAGTGGTCTGTGCGAGGAACAGGACGCCGGCCCCGAGAGGGACACCCACCCCTCCTGGCGACAGTCGCCTAGGGCTCAGTAGTTGTCACAAAGCGCCATGCTTCTTCGTCTAGAGGGCATGAACGGATCTAGGAAGGGCATAGTCATCGGTGGTGGGCCGGCGGGGCTTGTTGCTGCGACTCGGCTGGCTGAGGGTGGGGTCGAGACGACGGTGCTGGAGGCTGCTTCGCACTTTGGCGGGCGGGCTGCGTCTGAGCATCGGGACGGGTTCTTCCTGAACCAAGGGCCGCATGCGCTCTATGCGGGAGGCCCGGCGATGCGGGAGCTGCGGGCGATGGGGGTCGAGCTGGAGTGGTGGAACCCGGCCTCGCCGAACTCGGTCTTCGTGCGGGACGGAAACCCTAAGCGGTCGCCTGGCGGCGTGATGGCGATGGCGCCACTGCTGCGGCAGATGTACCGGCGCTCGCCCGAGGAGCTCGCCGGCCTGTCGACTAGCGAGTGGCTGCGGCGGACCCTGCGCTCGGAGAAGGCGCGGGCCGCGGCGGCGGCGCTGGTGCGGGTGACCACCTTCGTCGCCGATCAGGAGAGCCTCAGCTCCGATGTCGCCGCCAAACAGCTGAAGCTCGGGCTTGCCCCCGGCGTCCGCTACCTGGAGGGCGGCTGGCAGTCGCTGGTGAACGCGCTGGCGGCCAAGGCTGAGCAGGCAGGCGCAACGCTGCGCACGCGCGCCGCTGTCCGCGTCCTTCATCAGGAGGCCGGCGGCTGGACGGTGGCGCTCGACGAGGAGACCCTGCACGCCGACGTCCTCGTCGTCGCCGTCGGTGAACCTGGTGACGCACAGAACCTGCTGGGCGAGAAGGCTCCCCCCGCGCCCGGCCCGTCCGCCGAGCTGAGCGTGCTCGACCTGGGGCTGCGCAGCCTGCCGCGGCGGACGCGCCGCTTCGCCCTCGGCATCGATCAACCCACCTACCTCTCCCGCCACTCCCCGCCGGACCATCGCGACGGCGCCCTACTCAGCCTCGCCAGCTACGCACGCGAACCGCGCCAAGCGCTGGAGGAGATGGCTGACACGGTGCAGCCCGGTTGGCGCGGCCGCCTCATCTTCGACCGCTTCCTGCCGCGGATGGTCCCGGTCTCGGCGATCACGACGCCGGCTACGGGCGGCCTCGCCGGGCGGCCGCAGGTCGACCGCGGCGACGGCCTCTACCTCGCCGGTGACTGGATCGGCTCCGAAGGTTGGCTGGTCGACGCGGCAATCGCCAGCGGCTCTGCAGCGGGGGCGGCGGCCCTGCAGAGGCCGGTGCCGGCGCTGGCATGAACGACGACGTCTTTGCCGCTTGCCGCCCGCGGCTGCTCGGCATCGCCTACGGGCTGCTGGGCGAGCTGACCGAGGCGGAGGACGCCGTCCAGGATGCCTGGCTGCGCTGGCAGGCCGCCGACCGCGATGCCGTGCGCAACGCTGAGGCCTTCCTGGTCACGGTGACGACGCGGCTTGCCCTCGACCGGCTGCGCTCCGCCCGCGCCCGCCGCGAGGTCTACGTCGGCCCCTGGCTGCCGGAGCCGCTGGTGACCGATCCCGAGACGCCCGAGACGCAGGCGATCGAGGCGGAGCGGCTGAGCCTGGCGCTGCTGGGCGCGCTCGAGCGACTGAACCCGGTCGAGCGCGCGGTGCTGGTGCTGCGCGACGTCTTCGACCTCGAGTACGCGGAGATCGCCGACATCCTCGAGAAGGCGCCCGCCAACGTCCGCCAGATCGCCAAGCGCGCCCGCGAGCACGCCGGCGACCCGACCCGCCGGCGGCCGGTCGGCAAAGAGGAGCGGGAACGGCTGGCGACCGCCTTCCTCGCCGCCTCGGTCTCCGGCGACGTCGAGCAGATCCGCGGCCTGCTCGCCGCCGACGCGATCATGTACACGGACGGCGGCGGGGTTGTGACGGCGGCTCGCAAACCGATCTACGGTGCCGACAAGATCGCCCGCTTCATGGTCGGCGTGCAGCGCAAATCGCAGTTCCCCGACGATCCCGTCTACACCCCGGTCCTGGTCAACGGCGATCCCGGAGTGCGGATGGACAGTGCCCGCGAAGGCTTCCTCAGCATCATCGCCGTCGAGGTCGCCGAGGGCTCGATCCAGGGCCTGCGCTTCTTCAACAATCCCGAGCGGTTCCCGGTCGAGTTCCCCCGCCGCCCTTAGGCGAGCGCACATCACCTAGACACACGTCTGAAATATTCGTTCGATCGGCGGGCGCGGACTGTCACAGTGTGTGTGACTCTGGCACACTCTCGTTTCCGGGTAATTCTGAACTTTGGATGGAAAGGAACTAGATGCCCCCCGCTAACGTTTTCGACGAGGCCCGCGACGCCCTTGAGAGGTCGGTCCGCGAGCTTCGCGAGCAGCTGAGCCAAGCCGAGGAAGCCCTTGAGAAGCTCGGCGGAAAAGTCACTCAGCGTGGCCCGGGCCGCCGCCCCGGTCGCCGCGGTCCCGGTCGCCCCAAAGGCAGCACCAACAAAGCCACCGCCGGCACCGGCGGTGGCACCACCGCCCCGCGCAAACGGCGTAAACGCCGCGGCGGCACCCGTGCCGACCAGGCGGTGAAACTGATCGAAAGCCAGCCCGGGATCAGCGCTTCGGACGTGGCTAAAACGATGAAAATCAAGCCGAACTACCTGTACCGGGTTCTCGGCGACCTCGAGAAAGAGGGTCGCGTGAAAAAGGACGGGCGCCAGTACTACCCGGCCGGAGGCTGATCGGTACCTACAGTTACTGGAACTGATTGCAGCAAAAAAGAGGCCGGCTTTCGCCGGCCTCTTTTCGTAGGTGCAGTTAGCGAACTCGATCTAAACGAGGCCGAGCTGGCTGACCGCGTCGCGCTCCTCCTGCAACTCCATCACGCTGCGGTCGATCCGCTCGCGCGAGAAGTCCGGGATGTCGAGGCCCTGGACGATGCTCCACTCGCCGCCGCTGCAGGCGCAGGGCATGCCGCAGACGATCCCCTCGCCGATCCCGTAGGAACCGTCGGCCGGAACCCCCATCGAGACCCAGTCGCCGTCGGGGGTGCCGAGCACCCAATCGCGGACGTGGTCGATCGCCGCGTTGGCTGCCGAGGCGGCACTGGAGGCACCGCGGGCGTCGATGATCTCGGCGCCGCGTTTCGCCACCCGCGGGATGTACTCGTCGGCGATCCAGGCCTCGTCGTCGACGGCATCCCAGGCGCTCTGACCCTCGACTTTGGCGTTGACCAGGTCGGGGTACTGGGTGACCGAGTGGTTGCCCCAGCTGGTCATGTTGGTAATCGTGGAGACAGGCTTGCCGAGCTTGTTGGCCAGCTGCGACTTGGCCCGGTTGTGGTCGAGGCGCATCATTGCGGTGAAGCGCTCGCGGGGAACGTCGGGTGCGTTGGAGAGCGCGATCAGGCAGTTGGTGTTGGCCGGGTTGCCGACCACAAGGACCCTGATGTCGTCGGCGGCGCCGACGTTGATCGCTTCCCCCTGCGGCTTGAAGATGCCGCCGTTGGCCTCGAGCAGGTCGGAGCGTTCCATGCCCGGGCCGCGCGGGCGGGCGCCGACCAGAAGGCCGACGTTGGTGCCGTCGAAGGCCTGCTTGGGGTCGTCGGTGATGTCGATCTTGTGCAGCAGCGGGAAGGCGCAGTCGTCGAGCTCCATCGCCGTGCCCTCGGCGGCTTCGATCGCCTGCGGGATCTCCAACAGGCTGAGCTCGACCGGCGTGTCGGGGCCGAGCATCTGACCGCTGGCGATGCGGAACAGCAGCGCGTAGCCGATCTGGCCGGCGGCGCCGGTAACGGTGACCTTGACGGGAGTGCTCACTAATCCTCTCCTCGGAGTTAGGGGTTTGAAGGCCTGAAGTTCGTTAAGCCATCGCGCGCCGGAGGTTCTCGTCGATCGAGGCGAGGAACTCCTGCGTGGTCTGGTACCCCTGATCGCCGCCGACCAGCAGCGCCAGGTCTTTCGTCATCTTCCCGCTTTCGACCGTCTCGATGCAGACGCGCTCGAGCGTCTCGGCGAACTGCGAGACGGCGGGGGTGTCGTCCATGCGGCCGCGGGCGCTGAGCCCGCGGGTCCAGGCGAAGATCGAGGCGATCGGGTTGGTCGAGGTGGGGTTGCCTTGCTGGTGTTGGCGGTAGTGGCGGGTGACGGTGCCATGAGCGGCCTCGGCCTCGACCGTCTTGCCGTCGGCACTCATCAACACGCTCGTCATCAGCCCCAGCGAGCCGAAGCCCTGGGCGACGGTGTCGGACTGGACGTCGCCGTCGTAGTTTTTGCAGGCCCACACGTAGCCGCCCTCCCACTTCAGGGCGGCGGCCACCATGTCGTCGATCAGGCGGTGTTCGTAGGTCAGTCCGGCCGCCTCGAAGTCAGCTTTGAACTCGGCCTCGTAGACCTCGGCGAAGAGGTCTTTGAAGCGGCCGTCATAGCGCTTGAGGATCGTGTTCTTGGTCGACATGTAGACCGGAAAGCCGCGATCGAGGCCGTAGCGCATTGAGGCCCGCGCGAACTCGCGGATCGACTCGTCGAGGTTGTACATCGCCATCGCGATGCCGCCGCCGGGGAAGTCGTAGACGTCGAGCTCGACCGGCTGGGAGCCGTCCTTCGGGGTGTAGGTAAGGGTCAGCGTGCCCTCGCCGGGCACCACCAGGTCGGTGGCGCGGTACTGGTCGCCGAAGGCGTGGCGGCCGATCACGATCGGCTTCGTCCAGCCGGGCACCAGCCGCGGGACGTTGGAGATCACGATCGGCTCGCGGAAGATGACGCCGCCGAGGATGTTGCGGATCGTCCCGTTCGGCGAGCGGTACATCTCCTTCAGGCCGAACTCCTCGACCCGCGCCTCGTCGGGGGTGATCGTCGCGCACTTGACACCGACGCCGTGGCGCTTGATCGCCTCGGCGGCGTCGACCGTGATCTGGTCTTCGGTCGCGTCGCGGCTCTCGATCCCGAGGTCGTAGTACTCGAGCTCGACGTCGAGGTAGGGCAGGATCAGCTGCTCTTTGATGAACGACCAGATGATCCGGGTCATCTCGTCGCCGTCGAGCTCGACGATCGGGTTCTGCACCTTGATCTTGGAGTCGGTGGCCACCGGGAAGCGATGCTATCTAGGTCGCGTCGCCATCCGTGCCTTGGCTGCGCGGCCAGAGTCGTGCCAGAATCGCTTCCGATGGCAACCGTCGAACGCCCTAAGTTCGGGAACCACGAGGTGGCGAACCAGCCGCCGCCGTTGGTCGACTACAACCTCTACGCGGCCGATCGCGTCCTGGTCGAGGCGGTGAAGCGCGAGGGCGCGGACTGGGACGAGAACCGCATCTCCGCCGTCGGCGAGCTCGCAGGGAGCGAGCGGCTGCAGACGCTCGGCGCGCAGGCGAACGAGAACCCGCCGCGGCTGAAGACCCACGACCGCTACGGCAACCGCGTCGACACCGTCGACTTCCACCCCGCCTGGCACGAGCTGATGGGGCTTGCGGTCGAGCACGAACTGCACTGCTCGCCCTGGAAGGACCCGCGGCCCGGCGCCCACGTCGCCCGCGGGGCCGCCTTCATGTGCTTCTCGCAGGCCGAGGCCGGCGTCGGCTGCCCGACCTCGATGACCTACTCCGTGATCCCGGCCCTGCGCACGCAGCCGGAGCTGGCGGCCGAGTGGGAGCCGCGCTTCCTCTCCTCCACTTATGACCCGGCAAACGCCCCGGCCTCACAGAAGGCGGGGGGCCTCGCCGGCATGGGGATGACCGAGAAGCAGGGCGGCACCGACGTCCGCGCCAACACCACCGTCGCCCGTGCGGTCAACGGCGGCGGGCCCGGCGCCGAGTACGAGCTGACCGGCCACAAGTGGTTCATGTCGGCGCCGCAGTGCGACGCCTTCCTCGTCCTCGCCCAGGCCGACGGCGGCATCTCCTGCTTCCTCTTTCCCCGCTGGACGCCGGACGGGACCCGCAACCGCTTCCGCCTACAGCGCCTCAAGGACAAGCTCGGTAACCGCTCCAACGCCTCCAGCGAGATCGAGTTCGACAGCGCCTCGGCCTGGCTGGTCGGCGAGGAGGGCGCCGGGGTGCGGACGATCATCGAGATGGTCAACCACACCCGCCTCGACTGCGTCCTCGGCGGCGCCACCGGGATGCGGGCCGGTGTCGCCCAGGCGATCCACCACACGAGCCACCGCTCGGTCTTCGGACGCGAGCTGGTCGAGCAGCCGCTGATGCGCAACGTCCTCGCCGACCTCGCGATCGAGTCGGAGGCGGCGACGATCGGGGCGCTGCGCCTCGCCCGCGCCTACGACGAAGCCCTGGCCGGCGACGAGGAGGCCCAGAACTTCAAGCGCCTCGCCAACGCCGTCCTCAAGTACTGGATCTGCAAGCGCGCCGTCGTCCACGCGGGCGAGGCGCTCGAGTGCCTCGGCGGCAACGGCTACGTCGAGGAGTCCGGGATGCCCCGCCTCTTCCGCGAGAGCCCGCTGAACGGGATCTGGGAGGGCTCGGGTAACGTCCAGTGCCTCGACGTCCTGCGGGCGATGATCAAGAGCCCGGCTTCGGTAGAGGCCTTCTTCGCCGAGGTCGCCGACGGCGCCGCGGCCGAGCCGCGCCTGGCCGCCTTTGCAACCGAGCTGCGAGACGAACTGCCCGGCGACCTCGAGACGGTCGAGTCCCGCGCCCGCCGCGTAGTCGAGAAGATGGCCCTCGCCCTCCAAGGCTCCCTCCTCGTCCGCTACGGCGACCAAGCCACCGCCGACGCCTTCTGCGCCTCCCGCCTCTCCGGCGACTGGGGCCAAGCCTTCGGCACCCTCCCCGCCGGCACCGACTTCGCCCGCATCATCGAGCGGCACCGCCCGGTCGCCTGAGCAGCACTTGCGTACACATTTGTGTACCCTTGATCCATGGCTAAGACCGTTCCTGTGCGGGAGCTGCGCAGCAATCTGAGCAGCCTTCTAGATGACGTCAGTGATCGGCGCGATCATGTGCTGGTCACCCGCAACGGCGCTCCCGCAGCGGCTCTTGTTCCAATAGACGAGTACGAGGCGCTGGAGGAGACGGCTGAGGTCCTTTCCGATCCGGATGCTCTCTCTGCATTGGAGGCAGGGCTTGGGGAGATCCAGCGTGGCGAGACGATCACCCTGAACGAGCTCCGCAGCGAGCTGGCCGAACGGCGACCCACTGCTAGCTGACCCTTGGCTCGGCTCGTCCTTGCCCGCCGCGCGCGGCGAGACCTTCTTGCCTTGGATTGGCCCCTGATCGATGCGATCGAGGATGCGCTTGGGCTGCTGGAGCGCGACCCATTTGCCGGTTATGCGCTTCGCGGAAAACTCCGCGGTCTCTACTCGCTGCGGATCGGGACCTATCGGATCCTTTATCAGTTGACCGACGGTGGGAAAACGGTTCGGGTGGCAGCCATTCGCCACCGCTCCGTTTCCTACGGAAGCGATCCCCGCTGAAAGTTCAGCGGGTCGACGAGTCCCGCAGCGCCCGCCCTACCTGCTCGATCGTGACCACGCCGCTGAGGCGGCCTTCGGCGTCTACGGCCATCAGGGCGCCGAGGCGGCGGAGGTTCTGGTTGGCGAGCAAGGCGTCGAGGGGCGTGTCGTCGCGGACGAAGAGGCCGATGTCGTGGTCGACGAGGTCGGCGATGTGGGAGCCGGCGCGTTCGAGCTCGGGGACCTCGTCGGCTCGGTCGCGCATGACCAGGCCGAGGAAGCGGTGGGCGGTGTCGACGACCGGGAACCAGGGCCAGCGGTAGCGGAGGAAGTACTCGTCGAGCGCCTGCTCGACCGAGAGCTCGCCGGGGATCGTCACCGGCTCCCGGTCCATCACGTCGGCGACGCGGACGTCGCCGATCCGACTGCTGATCGCCGTCTGCATCGCCGCGCCGCGGGCGGAGCCGTTGATCACCATCCCGATCAGGATCAGCCAGACCGCGCCGAAGGCGGTCAGGACCGCACCGGTCGCGAGCATGACGAGGCCGGCGACGATGAAGAAGTAGCCGAAGAGGCGGCCGAGGTTGGCGGCGAAACGGGTCGCCGCGGTGCGGTCGCCGCTGTGCCACCAGGAGATCGCGCGGGCGACACGGCCGCCATCCATCGGGTAGGCCGGCAGCAGGTTGAAGACGAGGACGAGGGCGTTGATCGTCACCAGCCAGGCGATCAACGCCATCACCGGGGAGACGTCGGAGCGGGTTTCCTGGATCGCCGCCTCGCGGAAGTCGGTCCAGCCGGATCCGACCGTCCCGAGCAACGCCAGCACGAGGACGATCGCGAAGGTCACAGCCGGGCCGGCCAGCGCCACCTTCAGCTCGGTGCCGGGGGAGTCGGCTTCACGGTCCATCCGCGCCATTCCGCCGAAGATCCAGAGCTGGATCCCGGTGATGCCGATCCCGTTGCGCCGCGCCGCCACCGCGTGGCCGAACTCGTGCAGAAGGATCGAGCCGAAGAAGCCGATCGCGCTCAGGACGCCGAAGAGGAAGGGGGTGGTCCCGCCTTCGTCGAGCAGGCCTTCGAAGAAGTTGGCCATGTAGAGGATGACCAGGAAGAGGACGATGAACCAGGACCAGTCGACGCTGACCCTGATCCCGCGAAAGTGGAAGAGGGTAATCGACCCACCGCCGAGTCCGAACATGCGCCCATGGTAAGCGGCTAGCGTTCCCAGCCGTGCCCGAGGAAGCGGATTGGCTGCGAGAGCGGCTCGAGGAACTGGAGCGGATCGAACGACCGTCGGCCTCCGAGGGAGAGCGGCGGGCGGCCGAGTGGCTGGTCGCGCAGTTCGCCGAGCTCGGCGCCGAGGCGCGGATCGAGGCCGAGGGCGCGCACGGGACCTATTGGTGGCCGCTGGGGATCGGTGCCGCGCTAGGAGCGATCGGGGCGGCGTTTGCGCTTCGCGGCCAGCGCCTGCTCGGTTCCCTCTTCGGCCTACTCGGCGCCGCGGGCATGGCCGACGACTTCCCGCCCCACCAGCGCCGCCTGCGCCGTCTCCTCCCCCGCCGCACCACCTACAACGTCCACTGCGAGCTCGGCGATCCCGATGCCGAGCGGACGGTCGTCTTCATCGCCCACCACGACGCCCCCCACACCGGCATCGTCTTCCACCCGGGACCGGCCAAAGTCGCCGGGCGCCTGGGCCTGATCGAGAAGACCGACACCAGCCCCCCGCTGATGTGGCCGGTGGTCGGCGGACCACTGCTGGCGGCGCTCGGGGCGATCACCGGCAGGCGTCTGCTCGCCAAGATCGGTCTTGTCTTCAGCACCGGAACGATCGCAGCGATGACCAACATCGGCGCCAGCGAAACGGTGCCGGGCGCCAACGACAACGGCAGCGCCGTAGTCGCGCTGCTGGCACTGGCCCGGCGCTTCGCGGCCGAGCCGCCGCAGGGCGTCCGCGTGATCCTGCTCTCCGCCGGCTCGGAGGAGTCGTTCAGCGAGGGAATGAAGGCCTGGGGCGAGCGCCACTTCCCCGACCTGTCCCACGACAGCACCCTCTTCCTCTGCCTAGAGAGCATCGGCTCCCCCCACCTGCTCGTCCTCCGCGGCGAGGGCTTCCTCAAGCTCTACGAGTACTCCCCCCGCGCCCTCGCCTTCATGGACGGCCTCGCCGAGGAGATGGAGATCCCGCTCGTCCCCAACCTGCGGGTCCGCGCCGGCACCGACGGCCTCGAGTCCCTCGCCAACGGCTACGAGACCGCCGTCATCTGCAGCTGCGACGACCTAAAACAGGCCTCGAACTACCACCAGCCCACCGACATCGCGGCGAACATCAACTACGAGACGCTGGAACAAGCAATCAATCTCTCCCAAGAGGCGACTCGTCGTTTGGGCAACCAGTGGCTGTAGTAGGGCCGGGGGAGGGGGTCCGCCGGGCCCTCCCCGCTGTTGCCCGCCGGACCCCCTCCCCCGGCCCCCCTCCGTGACGCATTACAAAGTGACGAATCCCGACTACGCGCTCGGGCTTCTGCGCTATAGCATCCGCGCCCGTGCCATCCCATGACGTACTCGTAATAGGGGCCGGGCTCGCCGGCCAGCGGGCTGCCCTCGCCGCCGCCGAGGAAGGCGTCTCGGTCGGGATCATCAGCAAGGTCCACCCGGTCCGCTCCCACTCCAACGCCGCCCAGGGCGGCATCAACGCGGCGCTCAACCCGGGCGACTCCTGGGAGTCCCACGCCTTCGACACGATCAAGGGCTCCGACTACCTCGGCGACCAGGACGCGGTCGAAATCATGACCCGCGAGGCGCCGGAGGAAATCCTCCATCTCGAGCATCTCGGCGTCACCTTCCACCGCAACGAGGAGGGCAAGCTCGGCACCCGCGCCTTCGGCGGCGCCTCCGCCGCCCGCACCTATTACGTCGCTGACATCACCGGCCAGGCGATCATGCACGTGCTCTACGAGCAGCTGATGAAGTACTCCGAGCAGATCGCCCGCTACGAGGAGTGGTTCTGCAGCTCGCTGGCGCTCGACGAGAACGGCGAGTGCTGCGGCGTCGTCACCCGCAACGTCGCCGACGGGCAGATGGAGCTCTTCACCGCGAAGTCGGTGATCCTCTGCAACGGCGGCAACGGTCAGGTCTGGCGGCCGACCACCAACGCCCTGATCTGCACCGGCGACGGCATCGCGATGGCCTACCGGGCCGGAGCGAAGCTGATGGACATGGAGATGATCCAGTACCACCCGACGACGCTGGCGGGCAAGGGCTTCCTGATCACCGAGGGCGCCCGCGGCGAGGGCGCGCACCTGCTCAACGCCAACGGCGAACGCTTCATGGAGAAGTACGCGCCGAACAAGATGGAGCTGGCCTCGCGCGACGTCGTCTCCCGCGCCGAGCAGACCGAGATCAACGAGGGCCGCGGCTTCCCCGACGGCACGGTCGCGCTCGACATCACCGTCGTCCCGAAGAAGCGCGTGCACGAGGCGCTGCGCGAGATCGTCCTCGTCGGCCGCGACTTCGCCGGCGTCGACATCACCCGCGAACCGATCCACATCAAGCCGGGCAACCACTACACGATGGGCGGGGTCAAGACCGACGTCGACGGCCGCACCGACATCCCCGGCCTCTACTCGGCCGGCGAGACCGCCTGCGTCTCGGTCCACGGCGGCAACCGGCTCGGCGCCAACTCGCTGCTCGACACCCTGATCTTCGGCAAGCGCAGCGGCCGCGACGCCGCCGCCCGCGCCAAGCGCATCGACTACTCGCGCCCCTCGAAGCAGGTGCTCGAGGACGAGGAGAACCTGATCGCCGACATCGTCGGCCGCGAGAAGGGCTCCGGCCGCCGCATCTCCGAGATCAAGCTCGAGCTGGGCCAGACGATGGACGGCAAAGTCGCCGTCTTCCGCGACGAGGCCGGGATCCAGGAAGCGCTGGAAATCGTCCGCCGCCTGAAGGTGGAGGCGAAGACGGCCTACATCGACGACCACGGCAGCGTCTTCAACCAGGATTTGATTGCCGCAATCGAGCTCGGGTACATGCTCGACAACGCCGAGTGCACCTGCGTCGCGGCGCTGGAGCGCAAGGAGAGCCGGGGCGCCCAGTACCGCACCGACTACCCGGAGCGCAACGACGAGGAGTGGCTCAAACACATCGACCTCGAGCGGACCGACGACGGTCCCGAGCTTTCCTACTCCGAGGTCACGATCACCCAGTGGGAACCGCAAGAGAGGACCTACTAATGGCCGAGTACACGATCAAAGTCCGGCGGTTCCAGCCCGAGAGCGGCGAGGGGCCCTACTGGGAGGAGTTCAACGTCGACCTCGATCCTTCGCTCTCGGTCCTCGACGGGCTGCTGCAGGCGAAGGACAAAGAGGACGGCTCGCTGGCCGTCCGCTGCTCCTGCCGCGCCGCGATCTGCGGCTCCTGCGGGATGAAGATCAACGGCCAGTCCGGGCTCGGCTGCAAGACCCAGATCGGCGAGGCCCAGGAGCAGGCGAACAAGATGAAGGGCGCGACCGGGGTCACCGCCGCCGAGGCCTCGAGCCCGATCGGGGCCCAGGCCCCCGAAGCCCAGGACGCCGTCCGCGCCACCGGACAGGTCGAGGCCGGCCCGGGCACCACCGCCGTCACCACTGCGACCGAAGCACCGATCGTGATCGAGCCGATGGGGAACATGCCGGTGATCAAGGACCTGATCACCGACATGGAGTCGACCCACTGGACGAAGATCCGCCGCGTCACCCCCTGGCTGCTGCCACACGGCGAGCCGCCCGAGCGCGAGTACATCGTCGAGCCGGAATCGATGATCGACATCACCCAGTCGATGGCCTGCATCCAGTGCGGTGCCTGCGTCTCCTCCTGCCTCTCGATGGAAGCCGACCCCGACTTCATCGGCCCGGCGGCGCTGGCCAAGGCCTACCGCTTCGTCGGCGATCCGCGCGACGCCGAGACCGCCGAGCGGCTGCACGACCTCGCCGAGGACCCGCACGGGATCTACGACTGCACCCACTGCTTCAGCTGCATCGACGCCTGCCCCAAGGGCGTAGCGCCGATGGACCAGATCATGCGCCTGCGCCGGCGGGCCGGCGAAGAAGGGATCGAAGATCCCAACAGCGGCCACGACCACGAGATCGCCTTCGTCAAGATCATCGAGAAGAAGGGGACGCTCGACGAGAGCCTGCTGCTGCAGGAGTCCTTCGCGCCCGGCTTCAAAGGCAAGCTGAAACCGAACCGGCGGGCGATCCGCGAAATGATCGGCTCGATCCCGACGGCGATCCGCGGGATCAAAACCGGGAAGATGCGCTCGCTGCACAAGCTGATCCCCGGCGTCCACCCGAAGCTCCCCGACCAGGACGACGTCAAGGCGATCTACCGCCACGCCGAGGAGCACAACGAGGAACTGAACCTGTACATCCGGGGCGAGGAGGGCGACGACGCCCAGCCCGACGGCGCTGCGGCCGAGGAGGTCACCAATGGCTGAGAACATCAAAGTCGCCTACTGGCCCGGCTGCGTCTCCCGCGGCTTCACCCCCGAGCTGCACGGCTCGATGGCCCTGGTCGCCCAGAAGCTCGGAATCGAGCTGGTCGAACTCGACCGCGCCAACTGCTGCGGCGCCGGCGTCATCGCCGAGCACAACCAGGAGCTCGCCGACACGCTGAACGCCCGCACCTTCGCGCTCGCCCAGCAGACCGGCCTCTCGATGATGAACATCTGCTCGACCTGCCAGGGCGCTCAGTCAGAGTGTCAGCAGAGACTGGATGCGGATTCTGCCTACCGCGCCCACGTCAACGAGGCGCTCTCCGGCCAGGGCCTCTCCTACGAGAAGGCCGGCGACGGCGGCTGGACCAACAAAAACTTCCTCTGGCTGCTGGTCGAGGACTATGGCCTCGACCGCCTCAAGGAGCAGGTCGTACGGCCGCTCAGCGGCCTGCGGGTCGGCCCCTTTTACGGCTGCTACATCGTGCGGCCGAAGGAAAGGCTCGGATACGCCGAGTACCCCGACCGCGACATCTACCTGGAGAAGGTGATCGAGGCCCTCGGCGGCCAGATCGTCGAGTACGACGGCGCCCGCAAGTGCTGCGGCTTCCCGGTGATCACGATGAGCAGGGAGACCTCGCTACGCCAGGCCGGCACCCACGTCGGAGACGCGATCGACGCCGGCGCCGACTGCCTGGTCACCCCCTGCCCGCTCTGCCACCTGAACCTCGACATGCAGCAGCCGGAGGCGGCCAAGGTCGTCAACCGCGACCTCGGCCTGGCGGTCCTCCACCTCCCCCAGCTCGTCGGCCTCGCCCTCGGCGCCGAGCCGAAGGAGCTGGGCATGGGCAAGCACATCGCTTCCACCCGCTGGGTAGAAGAGCGCCTCACCTCGGGCGTCGCTGCTTAGTTCTTAGCCGTCAGCCCGACCCGCCGCGCGAGCCACTGGGCGCCGATCGTGTCGGTTAGGCCATGGGCGACGATCGAGGCGATGATCGCGATCGCGGCGGTGTCGAAGATCAGGGCCTTGTTGCCGACGTCGGACTTGAGGACGAAGAGGGCGAAGAGCATCGAGGCGACGCCCTTGGGGCCGAACCAGGCCATGAAGAGCTTCTCCGACTGCGGAATCCCGGTGCGCAGGAAGGAGAGGAGCACCGCGATCGGGCGGGCGACGAAGAGGGCGAAGGCGACGAAGAGGACCAGCGGCGGCACGCTGTGGTGGAAGCCGGTGGCGTAGATCAGGCCGCCGAAGACGAAGAAGGTAAGGACCTGGAGGATCGCGCTGCTGTTCTCGGCGAACTCGACGAAGCCCTCCGGCACCTCGCGCTCGCTCGCTCCGAGGGCGATCCCGCAGACGAAGGCAGCGATCAGGCCGTTTCCGAAGGTGACTTCCGCGAGCCCGAAGGCGGCGAGCGCGAAGCCGACCGAGTAGATCCCCTCGTAACGCGGGGTGATGCCGCCGCCGGGCAGGTTGAAGTGCAGGCGGCCGGCGAAGACGCCGAGGGCGACGCCGATCGCCGCCCCGACCGCCGCCTCGCCGACCAGCTTCAGCGCTTCGGCGCCGGCGTCGCCGCCCGGTGAGGCGAGGACGAGGAAGAAGAGGACGAAGGGCAGCGCCAAGCCGTCGTTGAGGCCGGACTCGAGGTTGAGCGTGTGGCGGACTTTCGCCGGTACCAGGCGCGAGGTGACGACGGCGGAGGTGACCACAGGGTCGGTCGGCGAAAGCACCGCCGCCAGCAGGAACGCCTCGGCCCAGGTGAGGTCGGGGAAGAGAGCTTTGGCAGCCAACGCCAGCAGCCCCATCGTGATCGGCATCGCGATCACCAGCGCCCGCGCCGTCGGCCCCCAGTGGCTGCGCAAGAGCTCGCGCTCGACGAACATCCCGTCGGAGAAGAGGGTGAGGATCAGCGCCAGCTCGACCAGCTGGACGACCGCTTGGTCGGTCGCGTCGACGTGGACGACGCCGGCGACCGCGAGCCCGAACCCGAAGGCGACGGAGAGGACCGAAGCCGAAAGGACCGTCCCCTTCATCACCCCGGAGAGCGCGGCGACCACCGCGAGCAGACCGCCGAACAGCAGCAGCCCTGCGGCGAAGCCGATGTCCACCGACTAGACCCGGGTGCCCACGAGGCCGCGCTCGACCAGCAGCTCGGCTACCTGGACGGCGTTGGTGGCGGCGCCCTTGCGCAGGTTGTCGGCGACGATCCACATGTCGAGCGCACGCTCCTTGCCGGCGTCGCGGCGGATGCGGCCGACGTAGACGTCGTCGCTGCCGGCGGCCGAGACCGCCATCGGGTACTCGGCGGCGGCGGGGTCGTCGAGGACGGTGACGCCCGGCGCCGCCCGGAGCAACTCGCGTGCCTGCTCGGGGTCGAGCGGCTCGCGGGTTTCGACGTTGACCGCCTCGGAATGTCCGGTGACGACCGGGACCCGGACGCAGGTGGCGCTGACCTTGATCTCCGGGTCGCCGAGGATCTTGCGGGTCTCGTTGATCAGCTTGCGCTCCTCGTCGGTGTGATCGTCGCCGTCGGCGAAGCTGCCGGCGTGGGCGAGGACGTTGAAGGCGATCTGGTGCGGGTAGATCTGCGGCTCGGGTACGTCGTAGCCTCCGACCAGCGCCCGCGCCTGCGAGCGCAGCTCGTCGATCGCCGCCTTGCCGGTGCCGGACACCGCCTGGTAGGTGGAGATCACCAGCCGCTCGATCCCGGCGGCGTCGTAGAGCGGTTTCAGGGCGACGACCATCTGCATCGTCGAGCAGTTGGGGTTGGCGATGATGCCTTTGTGGCCGCCGAGAGCGTCGGGGTTGACCTCGGAGACGACCAGCGGCACGTCGTCGTGCATGCGCCAGTAGCTGGTGTTGTCGACGACGGTCGCGCCCGCTTCGACGATCTTCGGCGTCCACTCGGCGCTGACCGAGCCGCCGGCCGAGGAGAGCACCAGGTCGAGGCCCTGGATCGCCTCGTCGCTCACAGCCTGCACGGTCAGGCTCTCGCCCCCCCACTCGATCTCCTTGCCGGCCGAGCGCTCGGAGGCGAGCGGCCGCAGCTCGGCTACGGGGAAGTCGCGAGCCGCCAGCAGCTCGAGGATCGTCGTGCCGACGAGCCCCGTCGCCCCCAGTACTCCGACCTTGTATCCGTCGCCGGCCATCCGTCGAGTATGCCGAGGATCAGCCGGTGACCGTGGACCGGTGATCCGGTCCCGTGGGGTCCTCCGGCTGGACCGCGTCCTCGCCGAGCTCGAAGGCCTTGTGCAGGATGTTCACCGCGTCTTTGACCCGGTCGGCGGAGATGACGCACGAGATTTTGATCGGCGAGGTGGAGATCATCTCGATGTTGATCCCCTCGTCGCCGAGGACGCGGAAGACTTTGGCGGCGACGCCGGGGTGCGAGCGCATCCCGGCGCCGACGATCGAGACCTTGCCGATCCGCTCGTCGGCGAGCACCTCGAGCGAGACGTCGCCGAGGGCGGCGATCGTGTCCTTGGCGATCGGCAGGTCGGAGCGGTCGACGGTGAAGGAGAGGTCGGCGAGCTGGTCGTCGCCCACCGGCTCGTTCTGGATGATCACGTCGACGTTGACGTTGGCGTCGGCCAGCGCGCCGAAGATCCGACCCGCCACCCCGGGCTCGTCGCGGAGCCCGTGGAGGGTCACGCGGGCCTCGGAATCGGAATGGGTGACTGCGGTTACGAACGGGTTCTCCATGGTCTCTTCCTCTGAGACGACGAGGGTACCGGGACCGTCCTCGAAGCTGCTGCGGCAGTGGATCCGCACGCCGTGGTTGCGCGCGTACTCGACCGAGCGCAGCTGCAGGACCCCGGCCCCGGAGGCCGACATCTCCAGCATCTCCTCGAAGGAGACGCGGTCGAGCTTCTGGGCGCTGGGGACGATCCGCGGGTCGGCGCTGTAGACGCCGGAGACGTCGGTGTAGATCTCGCAGACGCTCGCCCGCAGCGCCGCCGCCAGGGCGACGGCGGTGGTGTCGGAGCCGCCGCGGCCGAGCGTGGTGACGTCGCGGCTCTCGGTCGAGACCCCCTGAAAGCCGGCGACGAGAACGATCCGGTCCTCCTCCAACGCGGCGCTGATGCGGTCGGCGCGGACGTCGATGATCCGCGCCTTGGTGTGCGAGGAGTCGGTGACGATCCCCGCCTGGGACCCCGTCAGCGAGATCGCCTCGTGGCCCATGTCGTGGATCGCCATCGCCGCCAGCGCACAGGAGATCCGCTCCCCGGTCGAGAGCAGCATGTCCATCTCGCGGGCGACCGGGCGCTCGGAGATCTCGTGCGCCGCCGCGACCAGTTCGTCGGTCGTCTTGCCGCGGGCCGACAGCACGGCGACGACCCGGTTCCCCGCCTCCCGCGCGGCGACGATCCGCCCCGCGGCGCGCTTGATCTGCTCGGCACCGGCCACCGAGGTGCCGCCGAACTTCATCACGACGATGTCTGATCCGTCCCCACTCATCGACCCCTGAGGATAGTCGCCCGACCGTCTCAGCCGGTGACCCGATCAAGACTCCAAATCGCTTGCCGATAACGAGATTCATGGAGCCGCACACCAGCCAGCTGCCGATCGCTTTATCCCTCGGCGACGACTCATCCCAGGACGAGCGACTCCTGATCGCCAGCCGACTCGCCAGCACGCTTGCGGCCGCGCACGAGCCGGAGGAGGTCGCCGCCGAAGCCGTCCGCCAGCTGCACGAGCATTTCGACTACTACCTCGCGGTGGTTCAGCGGCTCGATCCCGATGGCTATCTGCGGGTGGTGACCGCGGCCGGCCCGCTGGCGGAAACCGTCGACTTCCTCGAGCGCGAGCAGCCGGTCGAGATCGGCGTCAACGGCCGCGTCGCCCGCTCGGGTCGCGCGGCGATGGTCAACAACACCAGGCTCGATTCCGACTACCTGAGCCGCAACCCGCAGACGGACCCTGGCTCGGAGCTGTCGCTGCCGATCCCCGTCGCCGGGACCACCTGGGGAGTGATCAACCTCGAGCAGCAGGAGCGGGGTGCGTTCAGCGACCAGGACCTGCTGCTCGCCCACATCGTCGCCACCCAGGTCGGCGAGGCGATCTACCGCTGTCAGCTGGTCGGGGAACTCGAGGGTGCCTTCCTGACCACGATCGGGGTGCTTGCCGATGCGGTCGAGCTGCAGGACGCCTACACGGGCGATCATTCCAACGAGGTTGCAGAGCTCGCGGTCAAGGTGGGAACGCGCCTGGGGATGGCGGGAGTCGAACTGGAGCGGTTGCGATACGGGGCGCTGCTGCACGACGTCGGCAAGATCGGCATCCCCGGTGAGCTGCTCCGCAAGCCCGGGCCGCTCAGCGACGCCGAGCGG